>Ga0209024_1000601_pt1 | contig 53592 bp, 48 predicted proteins | sample AutmiccommunBRH5_FD_187380 | JGI IMG/M metagenome (GOLD analysis project Ga0209024, IMG submission 187380) | Deep subsurface microbial communities from Mt. Terri, Switzerland - Autotrophic microbial communities BRH/5 (SPAdes) (version 2) | ecosystem: Environmental > Aquatic > Deep subsurface >... | reverse complement strand
AGCCGCCCCCGCCGGCATCACGAGCCCTTGCGCATGCCTTCGAGCCGGATCATCGCGTCCGGATAGGGCACGTAGCCCTGCAGGTTGGCGCGCAACGCCCAGATCCACTTCGGATGCCAGAGGTAGATGATCGGCCGGTCCTGATCGAGCTGCTGGATGGCGGTCTCGTACAGCTTCTTGCGCTCCGGCAGCGAGTTGGTCAGGCGGGCGGCGTCCAGGGCCTTGTCGACCTCCGGATTGCAGTACTTGCTGTCGTTGATGCCGCCCTTGCAGGTCATGAAGGTGTGGATGTTACCGTCGGGGTCGACGCGGCCCGACCAGCCGACCTGGGTCGCCTGATAGTTGCCGGCGGTCTGCTCCTTCAGCATGGTGGCGAACTCGGTGGCGCGCAGCTTGATGTCGAAACCGGCCTCGGCCGCCATCGCCTGGATCACCTGCGCCGCCCGGGTGGCGTCGGGGTTGTTGGCGAACTGCATCTCGAAGGAGAACTTCTCGACCCCGGCCTCCTTCAGCAGCGCCTTGGCCTTGGCGACGTCACGCCCCGGCATCGGCACCGACTTGGCGTAGAACTGGCTCTGCGGCGAGATGAACTGGTTGCCCGGCAGGTGCATGCCGTCGAACACGACTTGATTCAGCGCGTTGCGGTCGATCGCAAGCTCCAGCGCCTTGCGCACCCGCGGGTCCTGGCCGAGCGGGGTCTTCGAGCGCTCGCCGTTGCCGATGTTGATGGTGATGCCCTGGTAGCCGACGCCCACCACGTCGACCATCTTCAGCTTGGCGTCGGCCTTCACGGTCGGCACGTCCGGCGGCGACAGCCGCTCCAGCAGGTCGAGGTCGCCGGACTGCAGGTTGGCGAGCCGGACCGTGGAGTCCGGGATGGTGCGGTAGATCACCTGGTCGAAATGGAACTTGGCGGCGTTCCAGTGCTCCTTGAAGCGCTCGACGACGATCTTGTCCTGCTGCACCCGCTCGACGAACTTGTAGGGGCCGGAGCACACCAGGTTGGCGCCGAGGTTGGCGCCCGCGGCCTCGGCGGCCTTCGGCGACACCATCATGCCGGCGCGGTCGGACAGCGTCGCCATCAGCGTGGCGTCCGGAGCGCCGAGGTTGATCCGCACGGTCATCGGGTCGACCACGTCGACCGACTGGATCGACTTGACCTCGCTCTTGCGCCGCGACTCCGGCAGGTTCTTCGAGCGCTCGATGTTGTACTTGACCGCCGCAGCGTCGAATTTCTCGCCGTCATGGAAGGTCACGCCCTGGCGCAGCTTCATGGTCAGCGCCTTGCCGTCCTCCGACCAGCTCCACTCGGTGGCGAGCTGCGGCACGAAGTTCAGGTCGGGGTCGATGTCGACCAGCTTGTCGCACAGCGCCGTGTAGACGATGCGGCCGACGAAGGTGCGGGACTGGTCGGGATCGAGCACGTCGGGATCGTCGGCGAGGCCGATCTTCAGGGTCTCGGCCGACGCGGCCGAGCCGATCAGCAGCATGCCGGCCGCGATGGCCAGCGACAGTTTCCGGGTCATGGTTCTCTCCACCTCCTCATTGCTTCCCTGTTGAAGACGCGTCAGCCGGGGGTGTCGCTCTCGATCGGCGGCATTCCCTCGATGACGTTGTTGATGTGCTCGGCCAGTGCTGTGGCCGCGACCTCCGGATCGCCGGAGTCGAGCGCTGTGATGATCGGCCAGTGCCAGCGCGCCGACTGCAGCATCGGCCGGGCCCGCGCCGGATTGGAGAGCGCCGCGCGGTGCACGTGCAGGAAGCAGCGCATCAGGATCGGCTCCAGCGACGGCAGGTCGGCGCGCTCGAAGATCGCCAGGTGGAAGGCACGGTCGAGTTCGGTCAGCGCGAACAGGTCGCCATTCCCGGCCGCCGCCTCCATCCCGGCGATCAGCCCGGCGAGCCGGTCGCGCAACGCATTGTCGAAGCGGGCAGCGGCGCGGCGCACGCCGCTGGTCTCCAGCCGCAGGCGCACCGCCACCATCTCGCGCGCCTCGTCCATCGAGGTGGTGGCGACCACCGTGCCGCGGTAGCCGTTGCGCACCACCAGCCCGGCCTCCTGCAGCTTCATCAGCGCCTCGCGCACCGGCGCCTGGCTGGAGCGGAACTCGGCCGCCAGCTGGGTCTCGACCAGCGGCGTGCCCGGCGCCAGCCGCCCGGTCACGATCAGCCGCTGCAGCGCCTCCTGGATCGCCTGACGCTTGTTGACCTGCGGGAACGGGCTGATCTCGCCCGCCCCGAGGGCCTCGGCCACCGACATTCTTCCGCCTCGCTCGGCTTGCTGACCCGTGATCTTGATATCGATATTGAAACAGGGTCAAGGCGGCGCGACATCGTCTTGATAAACTCTGATCCATTGGCCCGCGGGCTCAATGGCTGCACCGAAGATCCCATTTCTGGAGAATCTGGTCGGGTCTGGCGCTGTCGGTTAAGCTCGGTGGAATACAGACATGATCGTCGTTCTTGATGGAGTGGCGATCGTAGGAGATCGTCATGGCGTCGCGCAGTCTCGTAATAGAAACCACAGCTGGCGAAGTAGCCGCCGTGCTTGCCCGCCGAGGCATCAGCTCGGACGAGCGCGTCACGATTTCCATCGAGCCCAACGAAGGAACGATCCCAGGTAGGCGCGAATCTCGCGCCCGGGTCGTCGCGGCGGGACTGACCGATGCCGATCTGGATCGGCTGATCAAACAGGCCCAGATCGACGTTGAGCCCAAGGCTTACGGAGGGTCGTTCTTGACACGAACGTCCTGGTCAGCGCGGCCCTGAAGGATGGCTCGATGCCGGCGTTGGCAGTGCATCTCGTTCATCAGCGAGGCGGCTGGCTCAAGTCGGCTGCAACGGAGCGGCAGCTTCTCGACGTCATCGCCCGCCCGACGCTTGCAGCGCTGATTGCTCCCGCTGCCGCCGACTGGCTCAAGGGTCTGCTCGCAACAGCCGAAACGGTCCAAATCAAGGAGCGGATCGCTGCCTGTCGCGACCCGACCGACGACAAGTTCCTGGAACTCGCCGTCAATGGCCGCGCCGATGTCGTCGTCTCCGGTGACGCAGACCTGCTGGTCCTCAATCCCTTTCGAGACATCCCCATCGTGCCGCCCGCCGTGTTCGTCGAGAACATCGAGCGATGGCCAAGCGCGTGACCTGACCGCCGGCCTGGTCTTCGAGAGGCTGGGGGCCGGGTGCCTCGACCTCAACCCCATTCCGACAAGCGGAACCCTGTTCCGTCGGTTGATCGCCCGCCGCTGCCGTGGGATAGGTTGGAAAACCGTGGCAGCGCAAAGCCGCGGACCAGGGAGGCTCGATGTTCGATCGACATTTCGGCGTCTGGCCGAAGGGGCTGCCGCACCATCTCACGCCGCCGGCGACGACGCTTCCGGAGAACCTCACGGTAACCGCCCGGCGCTTCCCCGAGAAGGTGGCGATCCACTACTACGGAACGCCGGTCACCTGGGCGGAGCTCGAGCGCTCGGCCGACCGGCTCGCCGGCTGGCTGGCCACCGTGGCCGGGGTGAAGCGCGGCGACCGGGTGCTGCTGTTCATGCAGAACAGCCCGCAATTCGTGATCGGCTACTACGCCATCCTGCGCGCCAACGCCGTGGTGGTCCCGGTCAACACCATGAGCCGGGTCGAGGAGCTGCGGCACATCGCCGGGGACACCGGCGCCGCCGCGGCGGTGATCGGCCAGGAGATGCTCGACGTGGTGATGCCGCTCGCCGTCGCCGGCAGCGGCGTCCTGCGCCATGTCGCGGTCGCGGCCTACTCCGATTTCCTGCGGGTCGGTACCGACCTCGATCTGCCCGAGGCGGTGGCCGCGGCGAAGCGGGAGGTCGCCGGCGAGGGACTGGCCGGCGAGGGACTGGCCGGCGAGGGACTGGCCGACTGGCAGTCGGTGATGGATGCCGGGCACGCGCCGCCGGCGCTGGAGATCGGCCTCGACGACTGGTGCGTGCTGCCGTTCAGCTCCGGCACCACCGGCCGGCCGAAGGGCTGCCTGCACAGCCACCGCACGGTCGGCTTCACCATGTTCGCCACCCTGTGCTGGAGCCCCAGCGGCCCGGAATCGGTGTCGCTGGTCGGCCTGCCGCTGTTCCACGTCACCGGCATGCAGAACTCGATGAACATGCTGGTGTTCCAGGGCTCCACCATGGTGATGATGAGCCGCTGGAACCGGCGCACCGCGGCGGCGCTGATCGCCCGGCACCGGGTCACCCACTGGCGCTGCATCACCACCATGGCGGTCGACCTGCTGTCCGATCCCGAGGCCGGGCAGTTCGACCTGTCGTCGCTGGTGGCGGTCAGCGGCGGCGGCGCGCAGATGCCGAAGGCGGTGGCCGACCGGCTGCACGCGCTGACCGGGATCGAGTACATCGAGGGCTACGGCCTGACCGAGACCATCGCCCCCACCCACATCAACCCCTACCACCGCCCGAAGCGGCAATGCGGCGGCATCCCGATCTTCGACACCGACGCCCGGGTGGTCGATCCCGAGACGCTGGTGGAGCTGGAACCCGGCGCGGTCGGCGAGATCGTGGTGGCCGGCCCGCAGATCTTCCTCGGCTACTGGAACCGTCCCGAAGAGACCGCCGCGGTGTTCTTCGAGCGCGACGGCAAGCGGTTCTTCCGGACCGGCGACCTCGGCTATTACGACGACGAGGGCTACTTCTTCCTGGTCGACCGGCTGAAGCGGATGATCAATGCCTCCGGCTTCAAGGTCTGGCCGGCCGAGGTCGAGGCGATGATGTACGAGCATCCCGACATCCAGGAGGTCTGCATCATCGCCACCCCGGACCCGCGGCGCGGCGAGAGCGTGAAGGCGGTGATCGTGCCGCGCGCCGGCCGCGCGCCGGCGGCTGTGGAAATCCAGGGATGGTGCCGCGAGCGGATGGCGGCCTACAAGGTTCCGGCGGTCCTGGAGTTCGCCGACGGCCTGCCGAAATCGCCGACCGGCAAGGTGATGTGGCGGGTGCTTCAGGAGCGCGAGCGCCCTTCCCCGCCCCCGGCCCCGCCATCAACGCAGGCCCCCTGAATGCCGAGACGACCGAGCAACCCGCGGCTGGCCAACATCCAGGACTGGCGCGACGGCGCCGAGGCCGATCCCGGCTTCGTCACCGCCCTGGCACGCGGCCTGGAGATCCTGCGGGCGTTCGGCCGCGACGACCGCTATCTCGGCAACGGCGAGCTCTCCAAGCGCACCGGCATCCCGAAGTCGACCGTGTCGCGGCTGACCCAGACCCTCACCTCGCTCGGCTACCTGCGCTACGTCGAGCAGCTGGAGCGCTACCAGCTCGGCCCTGGCGTGCTGGCGCTGGGCTATCGCTTCCTCGCCGGCAACGGGATGCGCGACATTGCGCACCCGCACATGCAGGCGCTCGCCGACTCCACCGACTGCTCGGTGGCGCTCGGCTCGGCCGACCGGTCCGAGATGGTCTATGTCGACGTCTGCCAGGGCCGCGGCCCGCTGATCCTGCGCCTGGACATCGGCGCCCGGCTGCCGATGCCGATGACCTCCATGGGCCGCGCCTACATCGCCGGCCTGCGCGACGCCGACCGCGAGACGCTTTATGCCCGGCTGCAGGCGCATTACGGCGACGACTGGCCGAAACTGCGCGCCGGTCTGGATGCCGCCCTGCGGTTCCATGGCGAGAACGGCTATGTCGTCTCCGAGGGCGAGTGGAACCGCGACGTCGCCTCGGCCGGCGTGCCGCTGGTGCTGGAGGGCGGGGCGCATGTGATGGCGTTCAATTGCGGCGGTTCCTCGCAACGCCTGAGCCGGCGGGTGCTGGAGCGCACCGTCGGCCCCCGGCTGATGGAGCTGGTGCGGCTGGTCGAGCGCGACCTGGCCGGGGCGGCCGTCGGCCGGCTTCGCGATCTCGGAAGTTAGAAAATTCCACCAGTCGGAACATCGTTCCGCGTTTCTTGTGCTCCGGCGCCGTCCCGGTCTATGACGTCGGAAACCTGCGCTTCGGGAGGAAAAATGAGCGACGCCGTCCAGTACAGCCGCGAAGGCGCCATCGGCCTGATCCGGGTGATCAACCCGCCGGTCAACGCGCTCGGCCAGGCGGTCCGCGCCGGCATCGCCGAGGCGATCCGGCAAGGCACGGAGGATTCCGATGCGAAGGTCCTGGTGATCTTCGGCGACGGCCGCACCTTCATGGCCGGCGCCGACATCCGCGAATTCGGCAAGCCGCCGCTGCCGCCCATGCTGGGCGGCGTGATCGACGAGATCGAGGCATGCGCCAAGCCGACGGTGGCGGCGATCCACGGCACCGCGCTGGGCGGCGGCCTGGAGGTTGCGCTCGGCTGCCGCTTCCGCGTGGCGCTGGCCAGCGCCAAGGTCGGCCTGCCGGAGGTGAAGCTCGGGATCATTCCGGGCGCCGGCGGCACCCAGCGGCTACCGCGGGTGGCCGGGGTGGCGACCGCGCTGGAGATGATCACCAGCGGCCGCCATGTCCCGCCCGAAGAGGCGGCGCAGCTCGGCATCCTCGACGCGGTGGTCGACGGCACCGACGTGAAGGCGGCCGGCATCGCCTTCGCCCAGCGGGTGATCGACGAGGGCCTGACCGCCCTGCCGGTCCGCGACCGCGAGGACAAGCTGGCCGACGCCCGCGCCGACCGCTCGGTGTTCGCGGCCGAGCGGGCGCGGCTGGAGAAGTCGGCGCGCGGCCTGTTCTCGCCGCAGCGCTGCGTCGACGCGGTCGAGGCCGCCGTCGACCTGCCCTTCGACGCGGGGCTGAAGCGCGAGCGCCAGCTGATCGGGGAATGCATGGCGTCGCCGCAGCGCGCCGGCCTGGTGCACGCCTTCTTCGGCGAGCGCGAGGTCGCCAAGGTGCCGGGCATGTCGAAGGACGTGCCGGTTCGGCCGGTGAAGAAGGCGGCGGTGATCGGTGCCGGCACCATGGGCGGCGGCATCGCCATGTGCTTCGCCAATGCCGGCATCCCGGTCACCGTGGTCGAGACCACGATCGAAGCACTCGACCGCGGGATCGCCCGGGTGCGCGGCAACTACGATATCAGCGCCCGGCGCGGCCGCATGACCGCCGCCGACGTCGACGCCCGCATGGCACTGATCACGCCGAGCCTCGACATGGCGGCCGTCGCCGACGCCGACATGGTGATCGAGGCGGTGTTCGAGAGCATGGACGTCAAGAAGCAGGTGTTCACGAAGCTCGACCAGGTGGCGAAGCCCGGCGCGGTGCTGGCGACCAACACCTCCTACCTGGACGTCGACGCCATCGCCGCCGTCACCTCGCGCCCGGCCGACGTGCTGGGCATGCATTTCTTCAGCCCGGCCAACGTCATGCGTCTGCTGGAGGTGGTGCGGGGCGCCGCGACCGCCGACGACGCGCTGAAGACGGCGCTGGAAATCGGCCGCAGGCTCGGCAAGGTGGCCGTGGTCTCCGGCGTGTGCGACGGCTTCATCGGCAACCGCATGCTGCGGACCTACAAGACCCAGATGGACTACCTGCTGGAGGACGGCGCCCTGCCGCAGGAGATCGATGCCGCGATCACCGGCTTCGGCTTCCCGATGGGGCTGTACGCCATGGGCGATCTCGCCGGCCTCGACATCGGCTACATGACGCGGCGGCGCGAGGACGCGACCCGCCCGGCCGACGCCCGCTACGTCGCCATCGCCGACCGGCTCTATGAGCTCGGCCGGCTCGGCCAGAAGACGGGGGCGGGCTGGTACCGCTACGAGGACGGCCGCACCCCGATCGCCGACCCGGCGGTCGAGGCGATCGTCATCGAGGAGTCGAGAAAGAAGGGCATCAACCGCCGCTCGTTCAGCGCCGACGAGATCCGCACCCGGGCGCTGTGCGCGCTGGTCAACGAGGGGGCGCGGATCCTGGCCGAGGGCATCGCGCTGCGCCCGGTCGACATCGACATGGTCTGGCTGTTCGGCTACGGCTTCCCGTCCTACGAGGGCGGGCCGATGTTCTGGGCCGACCGCCGCGGCCTGGCCAACGTGCTGGCCGACATCCGCGGCTTCGCCGACCACGACCCGAAGAGCTGGCAGCCGGCACCGCTGCTGGTCGAGCTCGCCGCGGCCGGCCGAAGCTTCAAGGACTGGAGCGAGGCGCGCTGACCGCGCCGGGAGGAACGCAATGGACCTGGACTTCACGCCGGCGGAACGGGAGTTCCGCGACGAGCTCCGCGCCTTCCTTGCCGCCGAGCTGCCGGTGGAGATCGCCGCCCGGGTGAAGGGCGGCCGGCGGCTGACCCGCGACGACCATGTGCGCTGGCAGACCGCACTGGCGAAGCGCGGCTGGCTCGGCGTCAACTGGCCGAAGGAGCATGGCGGCACCGGCTGGTCGCCGGTGCAGCGCCACATCTTCGAGGAGGAGTGTGCCGCCGCCGGCGCGCCGCGGCTGGTGCCGTTCGGCATCAACATGGTCGCCCCGGTGATCATGAAGTTCGGCACGCCCGAACAAAAGGGGCATTACCTGCCGCGCATTCTCGACCTCACCGACTGGTGGTGCCAGGGCTACTCCGAGCCGGGCGCCGGCTCCGACCTCGCCTCGCTGAAGACCAGGGCGGTGCGCGACGGCGACCATTACGTGGTCAACGGCCAGAAGACCTGGACCACGCTGGGCCAGCATGCCAACTGGATCTTCTGCCTGGTCCGCACCGACCCGCAGGCGGCCAAGCCGCAGGAGGGCATCTCCTTCCTGCTGATCGACATGGCGACCCCCGGCGTCACGGTGCGCCCGATCATCCTGCTGGAAGGCGAGCACGAGGTGAACGAGGTGTTCTTCGACGACGTGCGGGTGCCGGTCGGCAACCGGGTCGGCGCGGAGAACCAGGGCTGGACCTGCGCCAAATACCTGCTGACCCACGAGCGCACCAACATCGCCGGGGTCGGGCTGTCGAAGCAGTCGCTGCGCCACCTCAAGGCGATCGCCCGCGACCAGCGCAAGGGTGGCCGGCCGCTGCTCGAGGATCCGGTGTTCCGGGCCCGACTGGCGCAGATCGAGATCGACCTGATGGCGCTGGAGATGACCAACCTGCGGGTGCTGGCCGACGTGCAGGCCGGCGGCGCGCCCGGCGCGGAGAGCTCGATCCTGAAGATCAAGGGCACCGAGATCCGCCAGGCGATCACCGACCTCGCGCGCCGGGCGCTCGGCCCCTATGCCCTGCCGTTCCAGCCGGAGGCGCTCGACGGCGGCTTCAACGGCGAGCCGGTCGGCCCCGACTACGCTGCCCCGGTGGCGGCGCACTACTTCAACATGCGCAAGCTGTCGATCTTCGGCGGCTCCAACGAGATCCAGAAGAACATCATCGCCAAGGCCAGCCTGGGGCTGTGAAGGACGCGGCGGCGCACGTCGCTGCGTGGATCCCGGATCGGCCGCGCCGACGCGCAGCCGTCCGGGATGAGGGAGGATGGGTGTAATTTTTGTCCCTCATCCCGGGCAGCGACGTGCCTACGCCAAGAAGAAGGAACGCCCATGGACTTCTCGCTCTCCGACGACCAGCGCCTGCTGAAGGACACCGTCAACCGCCTGGTGCGCGAGCGGTACCCGTTCGACGTCCGGCAGAAGGCCGCCGCCACCGAGGAGGGCTTCGGCCGCGAGACCTGGGCGACCTTCGCCGAGCTCGGGCTGCTGGCGGTGCCGTTCCCCGAAGCGCTGGGCGGCCTCGGCGGCGGCGGTGTCGACCTGATGGTGGTCGCCGAGGCGTTCGGCCGCGGACTGGTGGTCGAGCCGTATCTGGCGACCGTCGTGCTGGGCGGCGCCCTGGTGGAGCTGGCGGGCTCGGAGGCGCAGAAGGCCGACATCCTGCCCCGCATCGCCGCCGGCGAGACGCTGCTGGCCTTCGCGCATGGCGAGCCGCAGGGCCGCTACGAGCTGGCGCATGTCGCGACCCGCGCCGACGGCGGGCGGATCACCGGCCGCAAGTCGGTGGTGATCAGCGGCGACAGCGCCGACACCCTGGTCGTCTCCGCGCGCGTCGGCGACGGCCCTGGCGACGTCGATGGCATCGGCCTGTTCCTGGTTCCGCGCGACGCCGCCGGCCTGACGGTGCGCGGCAACCCCACCATCGACGGCGGCCGTTCGGCGGAGGTGGTCCTCGAGGACGTCGCCGCCGAGCCGCTGGGCGAGCCGGGCGGCGCCTATCCCGCCATCGAGGCGGCGGTGGCGCGGGGTATCGTGGCACTCTGCGCCGAGGCGGTCGGCGCCATGGAGGTGGTCTGCGACACCACGCTCGACTACCTGAAGACCCGCAAGCAGTTCGGCCGGCCGATCGGCAGCTTCCAGGCGCTACAGCACCGCATGGTCGACATGCGCACCGAGCTGGAGCAGGCCCGCTCGATGGCGCTCCTGGCAGCCGCACGCCTGGGCTCCCCCCGCGTCGAGCGCGAGCGTGCGATCAGCGCCGCCAAGGTGACCATCGGCCGCGCCGGCCGCCACATCGCCGAGGAGGCGATCCAGCTGCATGGCGGCATCGCCATGACCTGGGAATACGCGCTCTCGCACTACGCCAAGCGGCTGGTGATGATCGACCACCTGCTCGGCGACGTCGACCACCACCTCGAGCGCTTCGCCGCACTGACCGATGCAGCGGACACCGCCGGAGCCGGCTGCTAGTCTGCGCCGCGATGCGGCGGCTTGCGGAACACCAGATGCGTCACCCGTCGGCCCGGCTGCTGGCCCGCACGATCCTCGCCGCCCTCGTCATGGCTGCCGTTCCGGGGCTTGCCCATTCGGCCTCGCCCTCGCCCAGCTTCGACTGTCGCAAGGCCGCCACCGCGACCGAACGGCTGATCTGCGCCGACGACGACCTGGCCGCGCTGGACCGCCGGCTCGGCGATGCCTTCCGCGCGGTCCGGCAATCCGCCCCCGACGACCGCAAGGCCGGCCTGCTGCAGGAGCAGCAGCGCTGGCTCCGCGAGGTCCGCGACGGTTGTGTCGCGGCGTCGGGAGGCAAGCCGACCAGGGCAGAGCGCTCGGCTGCGCCGGCCTGCCTCTCGGCCGCCTATCGCATCCGCATCAGCGCATTGGCCGACGAGGCTCCTGGCACTCCGACCGACACCGGGCGGACGGCCCCCGAACCGGCGACGGAGGATGCGCGCCTGACGCTCGTCCGCATCCAGTCAGCGCTCGAACGCGTCGCCGGGGGCCGGCCCGCCACGTGGAACGATCAGCAGGCCGATCCGCTGGAAGCCATCGCCGGGGCGTACGCCCGGTTTCTGGATGCCGATCCCGGCGGGATGGACAAAACTCTCGACGAAATCGGCCGCACGGTCGCATCGCGTCTGCAGGCGTCGAGCGACAATCCGACCCTCAAGGACTACGTCGCCCGCCTCGACGCAGCCGCCTCCAGCCCGGCGGCACTGACGCGGCTGCTCGCCGGGCTCCGGCGGGTCGACGGCGTCCTGTTCCTCGAGGCCGCCAGCCCGCTGGAGCAGTCCGTCGACTTGAAAGACCGGACCGTGTCCGGCGGCTTCGCGTACAACCGGTCGCGGCTCGACGGCACCTGGCTGAGGCTGCCGTGCCGCACCGTCATCGGGCGGGCCGGCGATTTCACCGCAGCCAGGCTGGCGTTGGGCGACAGCGCCGGAGACCTGCTCTCCTGCCCGACCGACACGGCGGATCCCGCGGAGATGGAGGCCCTCGCCAGGGACCCGTCCCGGTTCGGGCCGCGCCCGGCCGCGGCCCCGCCGGCGCCGCAGCCGCCCGCCGCCGCGCCGGCGGCCCCGCCTTCCCCGCCCTGGAGCCGGGAGGCGGCGATCGCGCATATGGGCGAGCGTCCGGATCTGGCCCGGCCAGTCCTGGAGGCGGCCGCCAGGACCGATGCCCTGGGAACGCTCGACTACGCCCTGTTCCTGTACGCCTTCGATCCCGACGGCGCGCCGCGCAACGCGCAGATCGGCACGCTGCTGAACCGGCTCGTCGGGCTCGCCAAGCCGGAGGACGAGCCGCCACCGCCGCTCGCCGGCGCCGGTCCGGTCGATCCCGAGCGACTGGTCGACGTCATCCGCTTCGCCTCGGAATCGTCGATCGCGAACTCGGACTCCGCCTTCTACGCCATCCCCTGCGCCATCCTGCTGGCCCGCCCGGAGCTGCTGGCGGCCATCGAGCCGTATTACGGCAGCAACCGGGACAACTTCCTGCCGCGCTCGGGCTGTGCCTGGGGCAGAGGTGCCATCGACGGCTTCCCGGAGCAGGAGGTCCGCGCCTATTTGGAGGCGTCGGAGGCGGCCGACGGCGACTTCATCGACAACTTCGACGGCAGCATGAAATTCGGCCTCATCAGCGGGCGGGAGGCCACGCTCCAGGCGATCGCGGTCGCCCCCGCCGGCTTCCTCGACGAGCCGGAGCCGGTGCTCGACTTTCCCTACCAGACCTGGGGCGCGACCGGCCTCGTCGCCCACGAAGCCAGCCTGCGCATCAGGACGGCATATGAGCAGGCGCTCGCCCGGCTCGCCGCCTACGGCAACAAGCGCGGGATGACCGAAGCGGACGCGGCCCGGGCCGCCAGGACGGCGCTGTTCCGGCTGGTGTTCGGCGCCGAATGCGGCGACGCGGCGCCCGGCGACTCGACCCGCGCGCTGCTCCTGGCCGGAGCTCCGGCAGCCACGGTCATCGCCCGCCTCGACCTCGACGACGAGGGCGAGTCGCCGGCGGTGATCGCCTGCTCCGCGACTGCCGGCCTCGACCCCCTCGAGCACGTCGCCGTGTTGAACGCCACGGTGCTCGAACATCTGCTGATACAAGGATCCGAAGTCGACGCCGGGAACGACTTCGGCAAGACGCCGCTTATGGCCGCGGCGCAGTTCGACCGGGTCGACAGCGCCCGCATCCTGCTCTCGCGCGGCGCCGAGGTCGGCGCGGTCACCTGGCAGGGTCCCGATCCCCTGGGAGCCACCCTCTACCATGACGCCCGGTCGGCGCTGATGTACGCCGCCGCGAACGCATCGCTGCCGATGATCCGCCTGCTGCTGCGGGCGGGGGCGGATCCTTACCAGGCCGACAGCAAGGGCCGGCGCGCCATCGACTATCTGCTGGGCTTCGGACCGGCCGCGCCGAACCCGAAGCTGACGCCGGACGAGCGGGCCGAGGCCGTCGGCCTGCTTTACTAGCACCGCCAGTGAGCGCCGCCCGGGCTACGGCGCCTCCGCGCATCAAAGGCGTCGGCCTCGACCTGATGGCGGCGGACGCGCCCGAAACCGTCTGCCGACCGACCGCCACTCGCGCCGGGGCTGCCGTCACATGGTCCCGTCGTCGATCAGCGGATCGGGCTTCGCCAGCCGTCGCAGCTCCCCGAGCCGGGTCAGAGCGACGTCGCGGCCGGTCACCTCGACGCCGTAGCCGCGCAGAGTCCCGAAGGCCCGCGACAGGTTCTCCGGGGTCATGCCGAGAAGGGCGGCGAGGGTGCGCTTGTCGTAGCCCAAACGCACCCCGACCGAGGGCGCAGCCCCGGCCCCGGTCTGCCCGGCCGCCGCCTGCCGCGCGTGCTCCACCAGCAGCCAGTTTGCCAGCCGCTCGACGCCGGTGCGCAGCTTCTGCGACTTCAGGGTCTTCACCGCGCCGCGGAACGCGCCGGCCAGTTCGCGCACGATCGCCCGGGCGAAGTCCGGATCATCCTCCATCGCGCCGCGGACGCTCTGCGCCGGGATCATCAGGATGCGCGAGCGCTCGAGGGTGCGCGCCGACATCAGGTAGGCGGCGTCGCGGAGGACCGCGGCAAGGATGAAGGTGGAGACCGGCTCGAGCACCGCGATGGTGGTCTCGCGGTCGTTGCCGTGGGCGACCATCTCGACCATGCCGTCCAGCACGACGTGCAGGAAGTCGGCCGATCCGCCCTCCTCGATCAGCACGACCTGCGGCGGGAACCACTGCAGGAACGCCGCCTGCGTCAGGACGTCGAACGACTCCGCCGACATTGGCGCGAAGAGGTCGAGAGCACGCACGGCAGCCAGATCCTCGTTCCGCATCGTCGGCGCCTCACTTCTTGATATTTATCAATCCACTAAAGCCACGTCATCAAACCACAAGCCAAAGTTCGCCAAGGCGTCCGCAGAAGAGAGACGGCCAAGCGGTCGACGACTTCCTGGCCGCCATTTATTTGCATTTGCGCGGATGTCGTCTTGACCTGAATCAAATCGATTCCGGCATGACTTCCGGAGATTGCCCCCACGGGGACCGCGCCGGGTGGTGCGGGCCAGTAGAAACGGGGCCAATCCATGCAGGATATCGACGGCGTCGCACCGGGAACGCAGAACCGAATCCTCGGGATGAGCACCCTGGCCTTCACCGCGTGCTTCGCGGTGTGGACGATCTTCTCGATCATCGGGATCCAGATTAAGACCGAGCTCGGGCTCTCGGACACGCAGTTCGGTCTGCTGGTCGGCACTCCGATCCTGACCGGCTCGCTGTGCCGGATCTTCCTCGGCATCTGGACCGACCAGTATGGCGGGCGGATCGTCTACGTGGCGACCATGCTGCTGGCCGCGGTCGCGACCTTCCTGCTGTCCTACGCCGACACCTACATGACCACGCTGCTGGCGGCACTCGGCGTCGGCCTCGCCGGCGGGTCGTTCGCGGTCGGCATCGCCTATGTCTCGAAATGGTACCCCAAGGACCGGCAGGGCACCGCCCTCGGCATCTTCGGGGTCGGCAACGTCGGCGCCGCGGTCACCAAGTTCATCGCCCCATTCGTCCTGATCGCCTATGGCTGGGAGACGGTCGCGCAGGTCTGGGCCGTGGTGCTGGTACTGATCGCGGCACTGTTCTGGTTCACCACCGAGGATGACCCGGCGCTGGTGCGGCGCCGCATCACCGGCGAAAAGCCGCCAAGCTCCCTGCTGCAGCTGGAGCCGCTGCGCAAGCAGCAGGTCTGGCGGTTCGCGCTCTACTACTTCTTCGTGTTCGGTGCCTTCGTCGCGCTGGCCCTGTGGCTGCCGCGCTACCTGATCGGCGTCTACGGGCTCGACCTGAAGACCGCCGGCATGCTGGCCGCCGCCTACTCGATCCCGGCCAGCTTGTTCCGCGCCTATGGCGGCTACCTGTCGGACCGATACGGCGCGCGCACCATCATGTACTGGACGCTCGGCGTCTCGCTGGTCGCGCTGTTCATGCTGTCCTATCCGAACACCGACTACGTGATCCACGGGATCAAGGGCCCGATCGCGTTCTCGACCCAGATGAGCGTGGTGCCCTTCGTGGTCACGGTGTTCGTGCTCGGCTTCTTCATGTCGCTGGGCAAGGCCGCGGTCTACAAGCACATCCCCGTCTACTACCCGAACCATGTCGGCTCGGTCGGCGGCCTGGTCGGCATGATCGGCGGCCTCGGCGGCTTCGTGCTGCCGATCGCCTTCGGGGTGATGAACGACCTGGTCGGGGTGTGGACCAGCTGCTTCATGCTGCTCTTCGCGATCGTCGCGGTCGCCCTGGCCTGGATGCATGTCTCGATCCGCCAGATGGAGCGCGCCGCCGCCGGCGAGACGCTGGCCGCGCTGCCGGCCTTCGCCGAAATGGAGGGAATCCACGACACCGCCCGGCACGGCCGCGGCATCAGCGCCCTCGTGACCGACTGGCGGCCGGAGGACCCGGCGTTCTGGACGACCACCGGCCGGCGCATCGCCCAGCGGAACCTGTGGATCTCGATCCCCTGCCTGCTGCTGGCCTTCTCGGTCTGGATGGTGTGGAGCGTGGTGGTCGCCAAGCTGCCGCTGATCGGCTTCACCTACACCACCGACCAGTTGTTCTGGCTGGCCGCCCTGCCGGGCCTGTCCGGCGCCACCCTGCGGATCTTCTATTCCTTCATGGTGCCGATCTTCGGCGGCCGGCTGTGGACCACGCTGTCGACGGCGTCGCTGCTGATCCCCGCCTTCGGCATCGGCTACGCGGTGCAGGACCCAGGCACCCCGTATCTGATCTTCCTGGTGCTGGCGCTGCTGTGCGGCTTCGGCGGCGGCAACTTCGCCTCGTCGATGGCCAACATCAGCTTCTTCTTCCCGAAGTCCCAGAAGGGCAACGCGCTGGCGCTGAACGCCGGGCTCGGCAACGCCGGGGTCAGCGTCATGCAGTTCGCCGTACCGCTGGTGATCACCACCGGGGTGTTCGGCGCCCTCGGCGGCGAGCCGCAGGCGGCGTCGGCCGGCACCCGGCTCTGGCTGCAGAACGCGGGCTTCATCTGGGTGCCGTTCCTGATCGCGGCAACTGTGCTCGCCTGGGTCGGCATGAACGACCTGGCGTCGGCGAAGGCGTCGTTCCGCGAGCAGGCGGTGATCTTCCAGCGCAAGCACAACTGGATCATGTGCTGGCTGTACACCGGGACCTTCGGCTCGTTCATCGGCTACTCGGCGGGCTTCCCGTTGCTGGCCAAGACCCAGTTCCCGGCGATCGACTCGCTGCAATACGTCTTCCTCGGCCCGCTGATCGGCGCGCTGAGCCGGGCCGCCACCGGATGGATCTCCGACCGCTTCGGCGGGGGCCGGGTCACCTTCTGGACTTTCGTTCTGATGATCGCCGCGGTCGCGGGCGTGCTGTACTTCCTCGGCATCAAGGAGCAGCCGGGGGCGTTCTGGGGCTTCTTTGCGATGTTCATGGTGCTGTTCTTCGCGACCGGCATCGGCAACGCCTCCACCTTCCAGATGATCCCGATCATCATGCGCAGCGAGATGATCCGGCTGATGCCCGGCGTGCCCCCCGCCGAGCGGCTGCGGCACGCCGAGAAGGAATCGGCGGCGATCATCGGCTTCACCTCGGCGATCGCGGCCTACGGGGCGTTCTTCATCCCCAAGGCCTACGGCACCTCGATCACCCTGACCGGCGCGCCGATGGCCGCACTCTGGGGCTTCCTGGTGTTCTACCTCACCTGCGCCGCCCTGACCTGGGTCGTCTACACCCGGCCGGGCGGCCTGCTCCACGACATCGAGCGCGGTGCGACGGGCACGCCCACCGCGTCCGCCCCCGCAGAGTAAGGAGGCTCCAATGAGTCATCTCCTCGACCGTCTGAACTTCCTGTCCGTCCGGCCGGCCGAGCCGTTCGCCGACGGTCACGGCATCACCACCGGCGAGGATCGGCGCTGGGAGGACGGCTACCGCAAGCGCTGGCAGCACGACAAGATCGTGCGCTCGACGCACGGCGCGAACTGCACCGGCTCGTGCTCCTGGAAGATCTACGTCAAGGGCGGGATCGTCACCTGGGAGACCCAGCAGACCGACTATCCGCGCACCCGGCCGGACCTGCCGAACCACGAGCCGCGCGGCTGCTCCCGGGGCGCCAGCTACAGCTGGTACATGTATTCCGGCAACCGGGTGAAGTACCCGCTGGTGCGCTCGGCGCTGCTCAAGCTCTGGCGCAAGGCGCGCACCGGGCAGCCACCGGTCGCCGCCTGGGCCTCGATCGTCGAGGACCCTGGCAAGCGCCGGTCCTACGTCTCGCGGCGCGGTCTCGGCGGCTTCGTGCGCGCCAGCTGGGACGAGGTCAACGAGATCATCGCTGCCGCCAATGCCTACACCGCCAAGACCTATGGTCCCGACCGGGTGATCGGGTTCTCGCCGATCCCGGCGATGTCGATGGTCTCCTACGCCGCCGGCTCCCGCTATCTGTCGCTGCTCGGGGGAGTCTGCATGTCGTTCTACGACTGGTACTGCGACCTGCCACCGTCCAGCCCGCAGACCTGGGGCGAGCAGACCGACGTGCCGGAGAGTGCCGACTGGTACAATTCCGGCTTCCTGATCCTGTGGGGCTCGAACGTCCCGCAGACCCGCACACCCGACGCGCATTTCTACACCGAGGTCCGGTACAAGGGCGCCAAGAGCGTGGTGGTGAGCCCGGACTATTCCGAGGCCGCCAAGTTTTCCGACCTGTGGCTGAGCCCGAAGCAGGGCACCGACGCCGCCCTGGCGATGGCCATGGGCCACGTGATCCTGCGCGAGTTCCACATTGACCGGCAGGCCGAGTATTTCGAGGACTACTGCCGGCGCTACACCGACATGCCGATGCTGGTCCGGCTGGTGGAGAAGGACGGCCACTACCTCCCCGACCGCCTGGTGCGCGCCTCGGAGTTCGCGGGCGGGCTCGGCCAGGCCAACAACCCGGACTGGAAGACCGTGGCGATCGACCGCCGCAGCGGCGAGGTGGTGGTGCCGAAGGGCTCGGTCGGGTTCCGCTGGGGCGAGACCGGGAAGTGGAACCTCGAGGCCAAGGACGCCGGCGACCGCGATGTCGAGCTGGAGCTGACCCTGATCATGGAGGATCGGCACGACGACGTCGTCGAGGTCGCGTTCCCGTATTTCGGCAGCCGCGACCATGAGCACTTCGCGTCGACCGGGCACAAGGACGTGCTGCTGCGCCGGGTTCCGGCGAAGTCGGTCCGGCTCGCCGGCGGCGAGGACGCCCTGGTGGCGACGGTTTTCGACCTGTTCGTCGCCAACTACGGCCTGGACCGCGGCCTCGGTGGCGGCAACGTCGCCAGCGGCTTCGACGAGGACGTGCCCTACACCCCGGCCTGGGCCGAGCGCGTCACCGGCGTCCCCGCCGACAGCATCGTCACGGTCGCCCGCGAGTTCGCCCGCAACGCCGAGAAGACCAACGGCAAGTCGATGGTGATCCTGGGTGCCGGGCTGAACCACTGGTACCACATGGACATGAACTACCGGGGGATCATCAATCTCCTGGTGATGTGCGGCTGTGTGGGGCAGTCGGGCGGCGGCTGGTCGCACTATGTCGGCCAGGAGAAGTTGCGCCCGCAGACCGGCTGGCTGCCGCTGGCCTTCGCGCTGGACTGGAGCCGGCCGCCGCGGCAGATGAACTCGACGTCGTTCTTCTACGCGCACACCGACCAGTGGCGCTACGAGACCCTGGAGGTCTCGGAGATCCTGTCGCCGACCGCGCCGGAGGGGCCGTGGGACGGCACCCTGATCGATTACAACATCCGCGCCGAGCGCATGGGCTGGTTGCCGTCGGCGCCGCAGCTCGAGACCAACCCGCTGACGATCGCAGCGGCCGCCGCCGCCGCCGGCAAGGACGTCAAGGACTACGTCGTCGCCGGCCTGAAGGACGGCACGCTGCGGATGTCCTGCGAGGACCCGGACGGCGAGCGGAACTGGCCGCGCAACCTGTTCGTATGGCGCTCCAACCTGCTGGGCTCCTCGGGCAAGGGCCACGAGTACTTCCTCAAGCACCTGCTCGGCACCAGCCACGGCGTGCTCGGCAAGGACCTCGGCCAGGAGGGCGCGCAGCGGGCCCGCGAGGTGCAGTGGCGCGACCAGGCGCCGGAGGGCAAGCTCGACCTGCTGGTCACCCTCGACTTCCGGATGTCGACCACCTGCGTCTACTCCGACATCGTGTTGCCGACCGCCACCTGGTACGAGAAGAACGACCTCAACACCTCCGACATGCACCCGTTCATCCATCCGCTGACCGCGGCGGTGGACCCGGTGTGGGAATCGAGGTCCGACTGGCAGATCTACAAGGGCCTCGCCAAGCGGTTCTCCGAGATCGCGCCCGAGGTGCTCGGGGTCGAGAAGGACGTGGTGCTGGTCCCGATCCTGCACGACACCCCGGGCGAACTGGCCCAGGCGATGGAGGTCAAGGACTGGCGGACCGGCGCGGTCGACGCGATCCCCGGTCGCACCATGCCGCAGATCGCAGTGGTCGAGCGCGACTATCCGAACCTGTACAAGCGGTTCACGGCACTCGGCCCGCTGATGACCTCGATCGGCAACGGCGGCAAGGGCATCTCCTGGAACACCGAGCACGAGGTGGCGCTGCTCGGCCGCCTGAACGGCACCGTCCTGGAGGACGGGCCGACCAAGGGAATGCCGCGGATCGAAACCGACATCGACGCCACCGAGGTGATCCTGACCCTGGCGCCGGAGACCAACGGCGAGGTCGCGGTCAAGGCCTGGGCTGCCCTCGGCAGGGCGACCGGGCGGGAGCACACGCATCTGGCGGTGCCGAAGGAGGACGAGAAGATCCGGTTCCGCGACGTGGTGGCACAACCACGCAAGATCATCAGTTCACCGACCTGGTCGGGGATCGAGTCGGACAAGGTCTGCTACAACGCCGGCTACACCAACGTCCACGAGCTGATCCCCTGGCGCACCCTGACCGGGCGTCAGCAGCTCTACCAGGACCACCTGTGGATGCGGGCGTTCGGCGAGGCGCTCTGCGTCTACCGGCCGCCGATCGACACCAAGACCGTCACGTCGCTGTTGAAGGACCGCTCCGGCGGCAGCCATGTGGTGCTGAACTTCATCACGCCGCACCAGAAATGGGGCATCCATTCCACCTACAGCGACAACCTGATGATGCTGACGCTGAATCGCGGCGGACCGGTGGTGTGGCTGAGCGAGGTCGACGCCGCCGCGGCCGGGATCAAGGACAACGACTGGGTCGAGGCCTACAACGCCAACGGCGCCCTCGTGGCGCGGGCCGTGGTCTCCCAGCGCATGAAGCAGGGCACCCTGTTCATGTACCACGCCCAGGAGAAGATCGTGAACGTGCCGGGCTCGCAGCTGACCGGGCAGCGCGGGGGCATCCACAACTCGGTGACCCGGGCGGTGCTGAAGCCGACGCACATGATTGGCGGCTACGCCCAGCAATCATACGGCTTCAACTACTACGGGACCGTCGGCTCCAACCGCGACGAGTTCGTGATCGTCCGCAAGATGGCGAAGGTCGACTGGCTCGAAGGGCCGGCCGCCTCGTCCACGGAGGCAGCAGAATGAAAATCCGCGCTCAGATCGGCATGGTGCTGAACCTCGATAAATGCATCGGGTGCCACACCTGCTCCGTCACCTGCAAGAACGTCTGGACCAACCGCGAGGGCATGGAATACGCGTGGTTCAACAACGTCGAGACCAAGCCCGGCATCGGCTATCCCAAAGAGTGGGAGAACCAGAAGAAGTGGAACGGCGGCTGGGTCCGCACCCGCGCCGGCAGGCTGCAGCCGAAGATGGGGGCAAAGTGGCGGGTGCTGGCGAAGATCTTCGGCAATCCGGACCTGCCTGAGATCGACGACTACTACGAGCCGTTCACCTTCGACTACGAGCACCTGCAGACCGTCGGCGACAGCAGGGCGTCGCCGACGGCCCGGCCGCGCTCGCTGATCACCGGCGAGCGCATGGAGAAGATCGAGTGGGGCCCGAACTGGGAGGAGATCCTCGGCGGCGAGTTCGCCAAGCGCTCGAACGACGTGAACTTCGAGGGCGTCGAGAAGGAGATCTACGGCCAGTTCGAGAACACCTTCATGATGTACCTGCCGAGGCTGTGCGAGCACTGCCTCAACCCGACCTGCGTGGCCGCCTGCCCGTCCGGCGCGATCTACAAGCGCGAGGAGGACGGCATCGTCCTGATCGACCAGGAGAAGTGCCGCGGCTGGCGGATGTGCGTGTCGGGCTGCCCGTACAAGAAGATCTACTACAACTGGTCCAGCGGTAAGTCGGAGAAGTGCATCTTCTGCTACCCTCGCATCGAGGCCGGCCAGCCGACGGTGTGCTCGGAGACCTGCGTCGGCCGGATCCGCTACCTCGGCGTGCTGCTGTACGACGCCGACCGGATCGCCGAGGCGGCGTCCGCCGGGGACGAGCAGGACCTGTACGAGGCGCAGCTCTCGATCTTCCTCGACCCGAACGACCCGGCGGTGATCGAGCAGGCCCGCAAGGACGGCGTGCCCGAGGCGTGGCTGGACGCGGCCCGGAACTCGCCGGTCTACAAGATGGCGATGGACTGGAAGGTGGCGTTCCCGCTGCACCCGGAATACCGCACCCTGCCGATGGTGTGGTACGTGCCGCCGCTGTCGCCGATCCAGTCGGCCGCGGAATCCGGCAAGATCGGGCTCGACGGCGACATGCCCGATGTCCGCAGCCTGCGGATCCCGCTGCGCTACCTCGCCAACCTGCTGACCGCCGGCAAGGAGGAGCCGGTCGCCCAGGGGCTCGAGCGGATGCTGGCGATGCGGGCCTACATGCGGGCCAAGACCGTCGACGGCGTGATCGACATCGGCGTCGCCACCAGGGTTGGGCTCAAGCCGGCGCAGATCGAGGCGATGTACCACGTCATGGCGATCGCCAACTACGAGGACCGTTTCGTCATCCCGACCGCCCACCGCGAGGTCAGCGAGGACGCCTATGACGTCCGCGGATCCTGCGGCTTCAGCTTCGGCAACGGCTGCTCCGGCGGCAGCTCGGCTGGCAACCTGTTCGCCGGCCCACGTCGCAAGACCGTGACCACGCCGACGGAGGTGTTCTGATGATCCGCTCATTCAAGGCGCTGTCGCTGCTGCTGTCCTACCCGACGGCGGAGCTGCAGGAAGCGGCCTCCGATATCGCCGCGGCGATCGCCGCCGAGGGGCTGCTTCCGGCGCAGGCGCATCCCGGCCTGTACCGGCTGATCGGCCAACTCGGCGCGCGCGACCTGTATGATCTGCAGGAGCGCTACGTGCTGCTGTTCGACCGCACCCGGTCGCTGTCGCTGCACCTGTTCGAGCATGTGCACGGCGAGAGCCGCGACCGCGGCCAGGCCATGGTCGACCTGCAGACCATGTATGCCGAGCACGGGCTGACGGTGTCGGCGCGCGAGCTGCCCGACTACCTGCCGCTGTTCCTGGAGTTCCTGGCGACCCGGACGATCACCGAGGCCCGCGAGCTGCTCGGGCAGCCGCTGCACGTGCTCACCGCCCTGCGCGAGCGGCTAGAGAAGCGCGGCAGCGACTACGTCCCGGCCTTCACCGCACTGGAGGCCCTCGCCGAGGGCACGGCGTCGCCGGCCCAACTGGCGGAGGCCCGGGCAGTGCCGGACGACGACCCCAACGACCTGGCAGCGCTCGACCGGGCCTGGGAGGAAGCGGCAGTCAGCTTCGGCCCGGAGTCCGAGCCGCAGGGCAGCTGCCCGAAGGCCGACTGGATGCTGCAGCGCATGGCCGGCGATGCCGCCGCACCGGCACCTCGACCCGGCGCGCTTTGAGGAGGACCGAGGCATGACGAGCTTTCTCGACACCGCCCTGTTCGGGATCTACCCCTACGTCGCCCTGGTCGTGCTGGCGGTCGGCAGCGTCATCCGCTACGACCGGGAGCCCTACACTTGGCGTTCCGGCTCCAGCCAGCTGCTGCGCCGACGCCAGCTGGTGCTCGGCTCGGTGCTGTTCCATGTCGGCATCCTGGTCGTGTTCTTCGGCCATCTGGTCGGCCTGCTGACGCCGATCCAGCTGTTCGACGCGCTCGGCATCGGCCACGGCTTCAAGCAGGGCATGGCGATCGTGGTCGGCGGCGTGGCCGGCGTGATGTGCCTGGTCGGCGCGACCATGCTGCTGCACCGGCGGCTGGCCGACCCGCGGATCCGCTCGACCTCGTCGTTCGGCGACATCGCCATCCTGTTGCTGCTGTACGCCCAGCTGGTGCTCGGGCTGGCGACCATCCCGGTCTCGCTCGGCCACATGGACGGCCACGAGATGGTGAAGTTCATGTCCTGGGCGCAGGGCATCTTCACCCTCGACCTGTCGGCGTCGTCGCACGTCGCTGGCGTGCACCCGGTGTTCAAGGCGCATCTGGTGCTCGGCCTGACCATCCTGCTGGCGTTCCCGTTCACCCGGCTGGTGCACATGCTGAGCGCACCGCTCCGGTATCTCTGGCGGCCCGGCTACCAGGTGGTGCGCAGCAAGCGTGCCCCGCTGGCTTCGGCGAAGTGAGGCGGTCATGAACGAGCAACCGAGCGTCAACGGGGTGGCGATCGCCGAGGCGGCGATCGCGGCCGAGATGCAGAACCACCCGGCCGTCTCCGCGGTGGCGGCCCGGCGCGAGGCTGAACGCGCGCTGGCGGTCCGCGAACTGCTGCTCCAGGAAGCCCGGCGCCTCGGCCTGGAGGCGGAGCCGACGACCGCCGGTGACGGCCTCAGGCGCACCGCCGATGACGCGCTGATCGACCGCCTGCTCGAGCATGAAGTGGCGCTGCCGGAGGCCGACGAGGCGAGTTGCCGGCGTTACTACGAGAACAACCTCAGGCGGTTCCGCACCCCCGACTTGTTCGAGGCAGCGCACATCCTCCTGGCGGCCTCGCCCGGCGACCGCGAGGCCTACGACGCCGCCTGCCGGGAGGCCGAGACGCTGATCGTGGTGCTGCAGCAGCGGCCGGGCGAGTTCGAGGATCTGGCGAGGCATCGCTCGGCCTGCCCGTCGTCCGGGTCCGGCGGGCGGCTCGGCCAGCTTGGACGCGGCCAGACCGTGCCGGAGTTCGAGACCTTCCTGTTCGCACTCGAGCCCGGCCAGCTTTGCCCGGTGCCGGTGAAGACGCGATACGGCGCGCATGTGCTGCGGCTCGACCACCGCATCGCCGGACGGCAACTGCCGTTCCAGGTGGTGACCGAACGCATCGCCCAGTACCTGCGGGACGCCGTATGGCGTCGGGCGTCGGCGCAGTATCTCCGGATCCTGGTCGACCGTGCCGAGTTGCACGGCATCGACCTCGCCACCGGCGACAGCCCGCTTCTGCAGTAGCCGAGTGGCGGCGGCGCTGGACGGCCCCGCAAGTTGCGGGGGCGCAAGTTGCGATGCAGGAAACCGGGCATCGTGGCCTCCACCACCGGCATCCCGAGCCAGGAGCGCACCATGACCGACACATCTTCTCTCTCCGTGTTCTCGACCCGCACAGTCGGGGACATCGCCGCCACGCTGCCGGGTGCGACAGCCGTGTTCCGCAAGCACAAGCTGGACTTCTGCTGCGGCGGCGACGTTCCGCTGCGCGAGGCGGCCGCCAATCGCGGCGTCGACATCGCGGCGATCGAGACCGCGCTGGCGGCGCTCGACGGCGGCGGTGCGGCGCCGGCGGCGACCGACACGGTGTCACTGATCGCGCATATCGTCGCCCGCTACCACCAGACCCACCGCCGCGAGTTGCCGGAGCTGATCCGCCTGGCCCGCCGGGTCGAGGCGGTCCATCGCGACCATCCGCGCGTACCGGCCGGCCTCGGCGACGCGCTGGAGACCATGAGCGGCGAGCTGGAGGAGCACATGCTCAAGGAAGAGGGCATGCTGTTCCCGCTGATGCTGCAGGCCGGCCACCCGATCCTCATGCACCCGATCGCGCAGATGCGTCACGACCACGACGACCACGGCGATGCCATCAGGCGCGTCGAGCAGATCACCGGCGGCTTCGCCCTGCCCGCGGACGCTTGCCGGTCCTGGCAGGCGCTGAACACCGGCACGGCAAAGCTCACGGCCGACCTGATGGAGCACATCCACCTCGAGAACAACGTACTGTTCCCAAGGTTCTCAGTTCCCCCATCGGCCTGAGCGGGCGGAAGCAGGGACCGGACCACACAGGAGGCGCTCCGATGACGTCGGCAGAACCCGACCCGAACTCCGGACCGCAGATCCCGGAGCCGGTCGCCATCGGCATCCTGACCGTGTCCGATCGGGCGAGTGCCGGTGTCTACACCGACGAGGGCGGGGCCGCCGTGCGCGCCGCCCTCGCCGAGATCCTGGCCACCCCCTGGCGCCCCTGCTCCCGCCTGGTGCCCGACGAGCAGCCGGACATCGAGGAGGCGCTGCGAGCGCTTGCCGACGAGGACGGCTGCGCCCTGATCGTCACCACCGGCGGCACCGGCCCGGCGCCACGGGACGTCACCCCCGAGGCGACAGCGGCGGTCTGCAAGTTCCTGCTGCCGGGCTTCGGCGAGGTCATGCGCGCGGTCAGCTTGTCGCACGTGCCGACCGCGATCCTGTCGCGGCAGACGGCCGGGGTGCGGGGACGCTCGCTGATCGTGAACCTGCCCGGCCGGCCGGCAGCGATCCGGGAGTGCCTGATTGCGGTGTTCGGAGCGATCCCCTACGGCATCGACCTGATTGGCGGCCCCAGGCTCGATACTGATACCGAGGTGATCCGGGCCTTCCGCCCCGGCGAGCCCCGCGGAGGCGCCGGACCGGCCGTTACATCTGCGCCGACAGTCCCCCGTCAACGGTGACCGTGATGCCGTTGACGTAGCTGGCGCCTTCGCTGGCCAGGAACAGGGCGGCCGGTGCTATCTCCTCCGGCCGGCCCCAGCGCCGGAGCGGCACCCGCATGTCGACGAATGTCCCGGTCGCCGGCTCGGCGGCGAGCGGCCGGTTGACGTCAGTCAGGAACATGCCCGGCGCGATCGAATTCACCGTCAGGCTGTCGGAGCCGAGCTCGACGGCGAGCGACCGGGTCAGCGCCGCCAGCCCGCCCTTGGCCGCCGAATAGGCGGGATCGCCCCGCCGCGACAGCGACGCCGCGATCGAGGTCAGGAAGATCAGGCGGCCGGCCTGCGACCTCTGGAGATGCGGCAGCACCTCCCGCGCCAGCACGTAGCAGCCGGTGAGATTGGCATCGAGCACGCGGGCGAAGTCGGCAGCGCCGAGGTCGGCGGTGCCCCGGCGGTCGCGCATCGCCGCGGCATGGACGAGCACGTCCAGGCCGCCGAGCCGCTCGGCCGCCGCTGCGACGATCCCGGGCGCGCCGTCGCTCAGGTCGCCGACGATCACCTCGGCGCGGATCCCCTCCGCCGCCAGCCGTGCCTGCGCGGCCTCCAGTGCGGCGGCGTCGCGGCCGTTCAGGGCGACGCGATACCCCGCGCGGGCGAAGCCGAGACCGATCTCCAGGCCGAGACCACGGCTGGCCCCGGTCACCAGTGCGCGTCGTGCCGACCGCTCCACGAATTCACTCGCCTGCACCGTATCTCCTCCGCCGTTGCGGCCCGACGCATCCATGCTGCGCCGCACAAGCGGCGATCATCGGCGACCCGGCGCGCCGCGTCGACCCTCCTCACGCGAGGAGGAGGCCATGGCCGACTGGCTGAAGGACAATCTCGACGTGGTGACCACGCAATACCTGCAGCGCGCCGAAACCCCGGGCGCTACCGCAAAGCATTGACCACGACAGGCACTGACGCTTCTTGTCGATGACGGCATAGGGCATGACAACCGTGGCGATCCCGGCGACCAGCACGCCGGGCTCGTCACGGACCGTCATGACTTGCGGAACAGCACGTTCGGCCGCAGCTCGACGTAGCGCCGCCTGGCGATGCGCTCGCGCAGCGCGCCGAGGTCGGGCGAGACATGCATGAACTCCGGCTCATGGTCGGCGACGTTGGTGAGCAGGAAGCCGCCGCTGTCGAGGGCGGCATCCAGCTTGCCGAAGATCCCGAGCGGGTCGTGCAGATGCTCGAACACCTCGTTGGCGATCACCAGCCGCGCCCGCGGCAGGTCAGGCACAGGGACTTCGGGGGTGCAGACCGCGGTGACGCTGTCGAGGCCGTGGCGGCGGCACAGCCACGTGACGAACTCCAGCCGCACCGTCGGCAAGTCGGCCAGCAGCAGCTCCGGCTCGACCCCGCGCTCGCGCAGCGCCAGCGACAGCGATATGGCCGCCTGCGCCAGGCCGCAGCCGAAGTCGACGATGACCGGACTCACATCCTCCGACAGCGCCTCCAGCAGCGGGTCGCGGTCGTCCCACACCGGCACCGGCTGCGCGACCTGCCGCAGCAGGAACAGCCAGCCGTGCATCCGGTACGCGTCATGCACCTCCTGCGGCGTGTCGTCGGCGAGCACGCTGAAGGCATTCTCCTGCTGCAGGCAGAACCGCCGGAACTCCTCCCCGGCATGGCCGCCCTGGAAGGCGTTCCACGACCGGCGGTAACGCGCAACGGCGCTGGAGTATGGGATCCGCAGGCGCTGCGCGTTCCACTCGCAGAAGCCCTCCTGCCAGAGGTTCAGGCGGTCGATGCCGGGGATCGCGACGCCGTTCGCCCGCTGTGAACGCAGGGCGCGCAGCACCACGCGCCCGGTGCGCCGGACCACGCCGTTTCTCGGAAGCCGCTCATAGAACAAGACCGTACTCGCCCGCAGGGTCGATCGGGGGCGATCCCCCTCCGTAAAGACCGCAGCAAGCAGCTGTTATTCCCGCGGCCGCGACGCTTTCACGTTACCGACAGCCGTTCCACGCTGTGCCACGCCCCGCGATCGAACAGCCGGTCGAGTGCGGCGGTGACCGCCTCGACGAAGGCCGGGTCGGCCGGCAGGTCGTCGCCGAACACCTCGCGCACCGAAAGCAGGGCCGGTGCCAGGCGTCCGGCCACCGGCCCCGCCTCCTCGGCCAGCTCGCGCAGCCGTTCGGCCAGCGGGTCGCGGACGTCGATCGGCCGCCCGGTCTCGTCGACGCCGCGGACGTAGCGCATCCATCCCGCCACGCCGAGCGCCAGGCGCTCGAAGGGCTGGCCGGCGCGCAGCCGCTCGCGCACCGTCGCCAGCAGGCGCTGCGGCAGCTTCTGCGAGCCGTCCATGGCGATCTGCCAGGTGCGGTGCTTCAGCGCCGGGTTGGCGAAGCGCGCCAGCAGCGCCGCCTTGTAGCCGGCAAGGTCCGCCCCGGCCGGCATCCGCAGCGTCGGCGTCACCTCGTCGTCCATAAGCGCCGCCACGAAGCGCGCGAAGGCCGGGTCGGCGATGGTCTCGGCGACGGTCTGGTAGCCGGACAGGTAGCCGAGATAGGCGATGCAGGAATGGCTGGCGTTCAGCAGCCGGAGCTTCATCGCCTCGTAGGGGCGCACGTCCGCCACCGGCTCCGCACCCTCCAGCTCCCAGGCCGGCCGGCCGGCCGGGAAACGGTCCTCGAACACCCACTGGGTGAACGGCTCGCTCACCACCGCGGCGGCGTCGTCGCAGCCCAGCGCTGCGGCGATCCGGGCGCGATCCTCGTCGGTGGTGGCCGGCACGATGCGATCGACCATGGAGCTCGGGCAGGCGACGTTGTCCTCGATCCAGCGTTCCAGCCCCGGCTCCAGCAGCCCGGCATAGGCGCCGAGGATGCGGGCCGTGACCTCGCCGTTGTTCGGCAGGTTGTCGCAGGACAGCACGGTGAAGGGCGGCGTGCCGGCGGCGCGGCGCCGGCGCAGCGCCTCGACCAGGAAGCCCGGCAGCGAGCGCGGCCGCGCCGGGTCGCCGAGGTCATGGCGGACGTCGGCATGGTCCGGGTCGAGAGTCCCGGACGCCGGGCTGTGGCAGTAGCCCTTCTCGGTCACCGTGATGGTGACCACGCGCACCCGCGGGTCGGCCAGGCGCGCCAGGACCGCCGCCGGATCCTCGGGTGCCACCAGGGCTTCGCGCAGCGAACCGATCACCCGCAGCCGCTCGCCCTCGGCATCGCGGACGCCCAGCGTGTACAGGCCGGACTGCGGCGCCAGCGCGTCGCGGGTCTCGGGGCTGCGCAGCGACACCCCGCAAATCCCCCAGTCGCCCGGCCGCCGGGCCAGCGCGTCGTCGGTGTAGACCGCCTGGTGGGCGCGGTGGAAGGCGCCGAGCCCGAGATGCACGATGCCGGTGGCGATCGCGGCGCGGTCGTAGCGCGGGCGGGCGACGGCGCCGGGCAGCGCCAGCAACATCGCGGAGTCGAGACGGACGGTCACAGCTTGTAGGCCTGCTTTGCCAGACGGTAGGCGAGGTCGACGGCGACCTCGCGGGCCTCATCCTCGTCGATCCGGTGCTCGGCCACCAGCCGCGCGAGATAGGCGCAGTCGATCCGCCGGGCGACGTCATGCCGGGCGGGGATCGACGGGAAGGCGCGGGTGTCGTCGTTGAAGCCGACGGTGTTGTAGAAGCCGGCCGTCTCGGTGATGCGCTGGCGGTAGCGCCACATGCCCTCGGGGCTGTCGTGGAACCACCAGGGCGGGCCGAGACGCAGCGCCGGGTAATGCCCGGCGAGCGGTGCCAGCTCGCGGGCGTAGGTGGTCTCGTCGAGGGTGAACAGGATGATGGTCAGCCCCGCCTCGTTGCCGACGCGGTCGAGCAGCGGCTTCAGGTTGCCGACGAAGTCGGAGCGGGTCGGGATGTCGTCGCCCTTGTTGGCGCCGAACGCCGCCTGCATCCACGCGTTGTGGCCGCGCCGCACGCCCGAGTGGATCTGCATGACCAGCCCGTCCTCCAGGCTCATGCGCGCCATCTCGGTCAACATCTGGCCGCGAAACAGCTCGGCATCGGCGGTGGAGGCCCGCCCGGACGCCACCCGGGCGAACAGCACCTCGGCCTCGGCCGGCGGCAGGTCGGCGGTGAAGGCGGTGGGGTGGCCGTGGTCGGTGGCGGTGGCGCCGAGCGCCATGAAGTCGCGCCGCCGGGCCGCCAGGGCGGCCAGATAGCCGCGCCAAGTCAGCGCATCCTCGCCGGTCATGGCACCCAGCGCCTCGAGGTTGGCGCGGAAGCCGGGGGTGTCCGGGTCGACCACCGCGTCCGGGCGGAAGGTCGTCACCACCCTGCCGGTCCAGCCGGAGTCGCGGATGGCGCGGTGATGCTCCAGCGGGTCGAGCGCCCCCTCGGTGGTGGCCAGCGCCTCGATGCCGAAGCGCTCGAACAGCGCCCGCGGCCGGAACTCCGGGCGACCCAGGCATTCGGAGATCCGGTCGAAGCTCGCATCCGCCGTCGCCGGCGACAGCCGCTCGTGCACGCCGAACACCTCGGCCAGCGAATGCTCCCACCACAGCCGGGTCGGGGTGGCGCGGAACAGGTGCCAGTGCTCGGCGACGGTGCGCCAGATCCGCCGCGGGTCGCGCTCGACTTGCCCGCCATCCAGCCGCGGCACGCCCAGCGTCTCGAGCCGGACGCCGTGGCTGTACAGCATGCGCAACAGGTAGTGGTCCGGCACCACCAGCAGGTCGGCCGGGTCGGCGAACGGCCGGTCGTAGGCGAACCAGGCCGGGTCGGTGTGGCCGTGCGGGCTGACGATCGGCAGGCCGGCGACTTCGGCATACAGCCGCCGCGCGATCCCGCGCTCGCCGGGGTCCGACGGGAACAGGCGATCCTCATGCATGGGCGCAGGCTCTCACATCAAGGCGTTCGGGACAAACAGCACCAGGCCCGGCCACAGCGTCAGGATGACGACCAGGATCAGCACCGCGCCGACGAAGGGCAGCGACTCGACGATATACTCCTCGACAGGGCAGTCGAGCAGGCTGCACACCGTGTACATCGCCACGCCGACCGGCGGCGTCATCGATCCCAGCGTCACGATGGTCATCATCAGGATGCCGAAATGCACCGGGTCGACGCCGAGCGGCTGCACGATCGGCAGGAAGATCGGGGTCAGCAGCAGCACCAGCACCGTGCTCTCGACGAACAGCCCGGCGATGAACAGGAACACCAGGATCAGCCCCACGATCAGCAGCGGCTCCTCGGTCAGCGCCGTCATCGCAGCAGCGATGGTCTGCGGCGCCTGCTCGAAGATGATGGCGTAGCCGACCATGCCGGAGAACAGGATGATCAGCATGATCATGCCGGTGTCGACCACCGCCTCGACCAGGGCGTCGACCATGGAGGCCCAGGTCATCTCGCGATGCAGCAGGAAACCGACCGCGCCGGCGTAGACCACAGCGAAGGCGCCGACCTCCGACGGCGTGAACACCCCGCCGCGGATCGCCAGCAGCAGCGCCAGCGGGAACAGCAGCGCCCATTTGGCGTCGGCGACGGCGTGGCGGACCTCGGCGAAGGTCGGCGGCCGCGCCGCCTCGGCGCGGTAGCCGCGGCGCCGGGCGATCAGCCAGACGGTGGCCATCAGGAACACCATCATCAGCAGGCCCGGAACCAGGCCGGCCAGGAACAGCCGGCCGATCGAGACGTTGCCGACGAAGCCGTACAGGATCAGCCCGAGGCTCGGCGGGATGGTCGCGGTGATCAGCGAGCCGACGGCGATCACCGCCGAGGTGAAGCCGCGGGAATAGCCACGGGCGATCAGGCTCGGCCCGAGGATGCGCGCCTCCATCGCGGCGTCGGCGACGGCCGACCCGGAGATCCCGCCCATCAGCGTCGACAGCACGATGCAGACCTGCGCGAGGCCGCCGGCCATCCACGACACCAGCACGTTGGAGCAGGCGATCAGCCGGGTGGTGATGCCGGTGCGGTTCATCATGTGGCCGGCCAGCACGAAGAACGGCACCGCCAGCAGCGGAAAGCTCTGCGAAGCAGACGCGACCTGCTGCACGCCGATCGACATCGGCATCGGCCCGGTGGCGAAGAACGAGAAGCCGGCAAGGCCGATGGCGAAGGCGATCGGCAGGCCGAGCGCCATCAGCACGAAGAAGGTGATCGCGAGCAGGGTCACGGGACGATCTCCTCGATGTCGGCGGCGAGCTCGGTCGCGAAGATCGGGTGTGGCCTGCTCCGCAGGCTAAGAAGGGCAGCCGCCACCTGCTGCAGCAGGGTGAAACCAAGCAGGACGCACCCCACCGGCACCGCGATCGTCACCAGCGCGTAGGGGATGCCGCTGTCGCCGAACAGCCGCTCCATGTTCAGCATGGTCAGCCGGTATCCCATGATCGCCATGATCCCGAGGAATGCCAGGCAGACCGCCGCCAATGCGATGTCGACGACCACCCGGGCGCGCATCGGCAAGCGGCGGACCAGATAGTCGATGCCGATATGGGCGCGCTTGCGCAGCGCCATGTCGGCGCCGAGGAAGCTGACCCAGACGAACAGCAGCTGGGCGAGGTCGACCGACCAGACCAGCGGCACGCCGAACCAGCGCATCACCCCGGCGATGAAGACCAGAACCACGATGACCGCCAGCAGGGTGCCGGCGAGCAGAGCCTCGACCTTCAGGAACACGGCACCCATGGGCGACCTCGGTTCGATTGGCGAGTCACTAGACTATCGACGACCGCCGGGCTGACGATGCCCGTCGCATCGTGGGTCCCGGGTCGGGCGTCGCCCGCCCGGGATGACGACAGAGTGGAAGGGGCGACGCCCGCCCGGCCGTCTCACTCCATCGTCGTCATCCCGGAACGCCCCGCCGCGAGGCGGGACGTATCCGGGACCCACCCGCTGCCTCGGGGCGTCAGTTCATCAGGAACTTGTCGATTTCCTTGCGCAGCTCGCTGTAGCCGAGCTTCTCGTAGACCCCGGCGGTGGCCTCGCGGAACGGCGCCACGTCGATGGTCGTCACGGTCATGCCCTTGGCCGCCATCTGCTTCTCGTAGTCGGCGAGCGACGCCTCGGTGGCGCGCGACGCCTGGTCGCCGGCCTTCAGCGCCTCTTCCCGCAAGATCTTCTGCAAATCGGCCGGCAGCCCGTCGAACCACGCCGCACTGGTGACGACGCCGGTGATCAGGTTGATGTGGCCGCTCTTGGTCAGGTGCTTGGTGACCTCGTAGAGCCGGGAGTTGTAGACCGCCGGGCTCTGCGCCTCGACGGCGTCGATCACCTTCTGCTGCAGGGCCGGGTAGACTTCGGCCCAGCCCATCGGCGTCGGCGTCGCACCCATGGCGCGGATCGTCTCCATCCAAACCGGTGCGCCCGGCGTGCGCATGCGGACGCCGGCGAGGTCGGCCGGCACCTTGACCGGCATGTTGGTCAGCAGGTGGCGCTCGCCCTGCCACCAGTTGAACGACAGCACCTGCAGGCCGGCCGACTTGCGCAGCTTCTCGACCCAGGTCTCGAACATCGGCGAGGTCACGACCTTGCGCACGCCGTCGAAGCCGGACGCCAGGTAGGGGGCGCCGAGCACGCCGAATTCCTTGGTGTAGACCGCCAGCCGGCCGCCATCGACGACCACCGCGACGCCGGCGCCGGCCCGCGCCTGCTCCAGCACGTCCTCGTCCTTGCCGAGCTGCGAGCCGGGGAACAGCCGCACCGCCACCTTGCCGGCGCTGCGCTGCTCGACATTCGCCTTGAAGGCGTTCAGCCCCTCGAACAGCGGGTCCTGGGTCTGCAGCGCGGTGTTGACGCTCAGGGTGAAGTCCGCCGCCCATGCGGCACTGCTGCCGGCCGCCAGGACCACCCCGAACGCGGCGGCACGCAGAGTCCTCGTCATGCTGGTCATCGTTTCCTCCTGCGCCCTCTTTGTCGCCCCTACGGGCGTTGATGCTTGGAATGCTAGTATGGTAGTATGGTTGAAATCGAATGACAATGCCGTCCCGCTTCGGTGCAAGATCGTCGCGGGGACAAAGGCAGCAAGGGCGCGAGGGAACGCGATGCTCAATCCGATCAGACCGGACGGACAGGAGCCGGTCGCCAAGCGGGTGTTCCGGGAGTTGCGGAGCGCGATCGTCATGATGGCGTTCCGGCCGGGTCAGGCGCTGTCGGAGAAGGAGATCGCCGACCAGTTCGGGGTCAGCCGCCAGCCGGTGCGCGAGGCCTTCATCAAGCTCGGCGAGGTCGGGCTGGTGAGCATCCGGCCGCAGCGCGGCACCTTCGTGGTCAAGATCTCCGCCCGCCAAGTCTACGACGTGCGCTTCGTGCGCGAGGCGGTCGAGGTGGCGGTGGTGCGCAAGGCGGCCCTGGAGCTGCCGGCCGCCGCCATCCGCGCCCTGCGCGAGACCGTGAGCGCGCAGCGCAAGGTCGCCGCCGACGAGGGGCCGGAGCGGTTCTTCCCGCTCGACGAGGCGTTCCACCGCGGCCTCGCACTGGGGGTGGGCTGCGACTACGCCTGGCGGGTGGTCGAGGACATGAAGGTCCAGATGGACCGCGTGCGCTACCTCAGCCTGCCGGAGGCGACGCCGACCGGGCGGCTGATCGACCAGCACGAGGCAATCCTCGACGCCGTCGCGGCGCATGATCCGGCAAAGGCCGAGGCGGCCATGCGCACCCACCTGACCGAGATCCTGACCTCGCTGCCCGAGCTGGCCGAGCGTTACCCCGACCTGTTCGAGGGCGAGCCGGCCGACCTGGCCGACGCCGGCAGCGCCGCCTGAAGCAAAACAATCAGAACCACCGAGAAGCGACCATGAAGATCGTCAGCGCCCGCGTCATCGTCACCTGCCCCGGCCGCAACTTCGTCACCCTGAAGATCGAGACCGACGACGGCGTGCACGGCATCGGCGACGCGACCCTGAACGGCCGCGAGCTGTCGGTCGCGTCCTACCTGAGCGACCACGTCGTCCCCAACCTGATCGGCCGCGACCCGCACCGCATCGAGGACCTCTGGCAGTTCCTCTACAAGGGCGCCTACTGGCGGCGCGGCCCGGTCACCATGGCGGCGATCGCCGCGGTCGACACCGCCCTGTGGGACATCAAGGCCAAGGCCTGCGGGGTGCCGCTGTACCAACTGCTCGGCGGCCGCAGCCGCGACGGCGCCATGGTCTACGCCCACGCCAACGGCCGCGACCTCGCCGAGACCGTCGACCGCGTCGGCGAGTACATCGAGAAGGGTTACAAGGCAGTGCGCGCGCAGTCCGGGATCCCCGGCGTGGCGGGCGTCTACGGCATCGGCAAGAAGGACGGCCATTACGAGCCGGCCACCAAGGGCCTGCCGCAGGAATCGATCTGGTCGACCGAGGCCTACCTCGACTTCGCGCCGAAGCTGTTCGAGGCGCTGCGCGACAAATACGGCATGGGCCCGCACCTGCTGCACGACGTGCATCACCGCCTCACGCCGATCGAGGCCGCGCGCCTGGGCAAGAGCCTGGAGCCGTACCGGCTGTTCTGGATGGAGGATCCGACCCCGGCCGAGAACCAGGAGACCTTCCGGCTGATCCGCCGGCACACGGTCACGCCGATCGCGGTCGGCGAGGTGTTCAACACCATCTGGGACTGCAAGGACCTGATCCAGGAGCAGCTGATCGACTACATCCGGGCGTCGGTGGTGCACGCCGGCGGCATCACCCACCTGCGCCGGATCGCCGACCTCGCCGCCCTGTACGGCATCCGCACCGGCTGCCACGGCGCCACCGACATGTCGCCGGCCTGCATGGGGGCGGCCCTGCACTTCGCGCTGTGGGTCCCGAATTTCGGGGTGCAGGAGCACATGGCGCATGACGAGCTGACCGACGCGGTGTTCCCGCACGCCTACCGCTTCGAGGACGGCTACATGCACCCGGGCGAGACGCCCGGCCACGGCGTGGAGATCGACGAGGCGCTGGCGGCGAAATACCCCTACGAGCCGGCACAGCTGCCGGTGGCGCGGCTGGCGGACGGCACGCTGTGGAGTTGGTAGGGCGGGAGCGGCCTGGTCGTCAGGCGGCGCTTTTCAGGGGCTTCGCCCGTTCGATCCGCTCGCGCTCGCGCGGAGAGTTCATGGCTTCCCACAAGTCGCTCCGCCGCTGAACGTTGAGCCAGAACTCCGGGCTGTTGCCGAACACCCGCGCGAGAATCAGCGCCGTCGACACGGTCACGCCGCGGCGGCCGTTACACAACTCGTTGACGTGCTTGCGCTGAACGCCCATCGCATCGGCCAACGCGCCCTGGGTCAGGCTCAGCGGCAGCATGAACTCCTCCACCAGGATCTCGCCGACCGTCGCCGGCTTGCGTGTCGTACTGAGCATGCCGAGCCTCACCTGTAGCCGTGGTCGTCCAGATACACGTCCGCAGCCTCGCCCCGGTGGCCATCCCATCGGAAGATCAGCCGCCACTGCTTGTTCACGCGGATCGAACTGAACGCCGCCAGCCGACCCTTCAACTTCTCGAAATGGTTGCTCGGCGGAACACGCAGATCCTGATCCGTGGTCGCGTCGTCGATCATCTGCAGTTTGCGGAACAGACGAGTCTCGATGTCCGGCGGGATGTTCCTCGACCCGATGTCGTCGACGAAGAATGCCCGCAGCCATTCGTCTCGGAAACCAACGATCATCAGACGCTCCCGACCCCTTGTACCACCCATTGGTACAAGGGGCAACCATGGGAGATCTTATCGACCGGGACGGTTGCCCGCCGCACTCACACCCGCGGCAGCTTGGTCTCCACCAGCCTGGCGAAGAACGAGGCGCCGACCGGCAGGGCCTCGTCGTTGAAGTCGTATTTCGGGTGATGCAGGCCCCAGTCCTTGCCCGGCGCGCCGCCGCCGAGCCACACGAAGGCGCCGGGGCGCTTCGCCAGCATGATCGAGAAGTCCTCGCTGCCCATCGCCTGGCGCGGCGACCGGTCGATCTTGTCGGCCCCGACCAGCGCCTCGCCGACATCGGCGGCGAAGGCGGCCTCCTCGACGTCGTTGACGGTCGGCGGCACGCCGCGCATGTACTCCAGCTCGACCTCGGCGCCGTACATCCGGCCGACCCCGTCGCACAAATCCTGCAGCCGCTGCTCCACCAGGTCCTGCACCGCGGCGTCGAAGGTGCGGATCGAGATGATCAGCTGCGCGGTCGCCGGGATCACGTTGTTGGCGGTGCCGGCGTGGAACTGGGTGACGCTCATCACCACCGACTTCAGCGGGTCGACGTTGCGGCTGACCACGGTCTGGATGGCCTGATAGAGCTGCACGCCGACGGCGATCGGATCGACCCCGTCCTGCGGTCGGGCGGCATGCGCGCCCTTGCCGCGCACCGTCAGGGTGGCGCGGTCGGCCGACGCCAGAATCGGGCCGCCACGGAACGCCATGGTGCCGGCCGGCATATGCGGGGCGTTGTGGATGCCGAAAATGCTGTCGCAGGGAAAGCGCTCGAACAGCCCGTCCTCGACCATCTTCTTGGCACCGCCGCGACCCTCCTCGGCGGGCTGGAAGATGAAGTGGACGATGCCGTCGAAGTTGCGGGTCTCCGCCAGATACTTCGCGGCCCCCAGCAGCATGGTGGTGTGGCCGTCATGGCCGCAGGCGTGCATGCGCCCCGGGATCTGCGACTTGTAGGGAACGTCGCTCTCCTCGTCCATCGGCAGCGCGTCCATGTCGGCGCGCAGGCCGACGCTGCCGGTGCCGGAGCCATTGCCGCGCAGCACGCCGACCACGCCGGTCTCGCCGATGCCGCGATGCACCTCGATGCCCCAGGACTCCAGCTTCTCGGCGACGATCGCCGAGGTCCGGAACTCCTCCAACCCGATCTCCGGGTTGGCGTGGAAGTCGCGCCGCCACTCGGTCATCTCGTCGTGAAAGGCGGCAATGCGGTTGTTGATGGGCATCGTGGGCTCCAGCGGCGGCCGTCGGGAATGAACCGGGCGCCGGGGCGCCACGGTCGAGGATGGAGGCGGATCGTAGAGCGAGGCCGCGCCGAAAAACCAGAGGGCATCATTCGCCTTGGCGATCAGCCGCGGCCACCGCCGTCGACACGGGGTCGGCACAGCATCGGGGCGTACAGGGCAAGATACAGCGCGAAGGCGAGGATCCAGGCGCCGCCCGCCAGCTCGAGCGCCGGCACCGGCAGGCCGGGAGCGAGCGCCGCCGCCAGTCGCAGCACCGCCGAGGCGGTGACCAGCAGGTAGACCGCGACGGTCGCCCGGCCGGCGGCGAGCGCCCGGCCGGTGTGGCCGAGGGTGGCGCGGGTCATCATCGCCAGCATCATGGTCGCCATGGCACCGGCCGCGAAGGCATGCAGAACAGCCGCCGCCGGCACGATGCCCGGTGCGAAGGCGGCCGCCGCCATCAAGCCGAAGCCGGCCGGGACCCACAGGTAGCCGAGGTGCAGTACCCAGACCAGCGCCTCGCCGCCGGTGCGCCAGCCCTGCCAGCGCGCCAGCCGCGCCAGGTGAGCGGCGGCGACCGCCGCCGCGACGGCACCGGTCAGCGGCGAGGCCGGCCAGCCGAGCCACAGCGCGAGGGCGGCGACCGTCGCCAGCAGCACCGCCGCATCGATCCGGCCCGGCTCGGCCGGCAGCGGCCCCCCGCGCCCGGTCGACGTCAGCCAGTTGCGGGTGAAGGCCGGAATGATGCGACCGCCGATCAGCGAGATCATCAGCACGATCGCCGCCAGCCCGAACTCTGCACCAAAACCGCCACCGTCGGGCACCAGGCCGGCGGCAGCGGCATGGGTCAGCGCGTTGCCGGCCAGCAACAGCAGCGGCCCGGCCGCCATCGGCAGGTTCCGCCAGTTGCGGCTGGCGCGGATCTGCGAGGCGGTCCTGAGCGCGAGGATGGCGAGGAAGGCGAGGTCGACGGCGGCGACCACCGGCACGCCCAGGGCATCCGGCGCCGCCATGACGACACGGCCGGCGAGCCAGACGACGGCGAGAGCGGCCAACGGCCGGCCGATCAGCTTCGGCTGTCCAGTCCAACTCGGCACCGCGGTCAGCAGAAAGCCGCCCACCACCCCGGCCGCGACGCCGTACACCATCTCATGCGCGTGCCAGGCCAAGGCGCCGTAGGTTTCGCCGCCGGGCGCCGCGAGTCCGGCGAGGGCTGCCAGCCACAGGGCCAGGGCGCCGATCGCCCAAGCGGCACCGGCGAGGAAGAACGGCCGGAACCCGACGTCGAGCAGGGCCGGCGGCGGCGCGACGGCGGTCCGGCCGGGCACCGCCGGGCCAAGCGGAGCTACGCTCATGATGCACTCCTGGTTGCGCTGCCGGCATCGGTCGCGATGGCGCCGAGCATGTCTTCGGCGAGCATGTCGCCCGGCAGGTCATAGGACCGGGCCGCCTCCGCGAGCGTCATGAACGGCGCCATCACGCAGCCCGGGCAGGCCATGCGGTGGCGGTTGAACACGGGCACGGTCTGCGGCCAGCGGGCCATGAGGTCGGCGACGATCATCGACAGCAGTTCGGCGGACTTCATGACGGCTCTCGTCCGGCGGGTGGGATCGGAATGCCCTACCCTACCGGCGCCGGCAGCCGCGACCTTGCGCTGGCGCAAGCTCGACGGATTCGCCGGCTCACCCCTTGTCGGGGCGCAAAGCCGCGTTCACGCCTGCTCGGCGATCTCCACCAGCCGGTGCGGCTGCGCGATCACCAGGTGCGACGCGCGCTTGCCGGACAGGATGCCCTCCTGCTCCCAGGCGGCGAGCGTCCGGCTGACGGTGTGCAGCGTGGTCGCGGTCATCTCCGCCAGATCGTTGCGGGAGATCACGAAAGGGATCTCCACCCCGCCCTCGACCCGGCGGCCGGACTGCCGGACCATGCGCAGCAGCGTCGAGGCGATGCGCCGCTCCACCCGCTGCGTGGCGACCTCGCGAAGGCGCTCCTGCATCTCTTCGATCCGGCCGCCGATCACGTTGATGGCGTTCATCGCGATCGCCGGGTAGCGGGCCATCAGATCGGCGGTGCGGCCGGCACTCCAGGCCAGCAGCATGCAGTCCTCGACGGCGGTCGGGGTGGCCGGGAACGGGACCCGTCGCAGCACCGCCACCGTGCCGATCAGGTCGCCCGGCCCCATGAACCGCAGCACGATGTTCTGGCCGTCCGGCGTGGTCTGGTCCAGCCGCAGCCGGCCCCAGCCGAGCACGTAGTTGTGCGCCGCCTCCTCGCCCTGCTGGAACAGCACCTCGCCCTTCTTCAACGGCCGCTCATGCGCCTCGCGCGCGACCGCCTCGCGCTCCTCCGGCGCCAGCCCCTTGAATAGCGGCACCCGCTCGAGCACCGTCACGCGGGCCGGGATGTCCATGCCTCGCTCTCCTGCAGTCCGAGGGTACTCCGAAGGCTGTTCTGCGCGTCCGCGCCGCCGTGGTCAACCGGGCGGCGGCTGCGCGGCCCAGTGCCCGGCATTGGTGTGCAGCTGTTCCTCCAGCATCGCCAGGAACGCCGACGCGATCGGCGAGGCAGCCCCGCGGCGCGGCTCGATCGCCATCAGGTCGAGGGTCAGCGGCGGTCCGGCGAGCGGGCGCACGCACAGCGTCCGGTCGCGGATCTCCGGCAGCAGCATGACCGCCGGGATGATGGCGACGTGATCGCTGTTGGCGACGAAGTCGAAGGCACCGAACATCGAGTCCAGTTCCAGCACCTCGTCGAGTTCGACGCCGAGCGCCGCCAGATGCGCCAGGATCCGCCGGGTCCGCAGATTGCCGGCCGGCGGCACCACGAGCCTGAACGACGGCAGGGTGCGCAGGTCCAGCGGCTGCATGTGGCCGCTGGCGCCGGCACGCGCGACGAACATCTCGGGCACGCCCGGCAGCGCCCGGCCGGCGAGGGGGCCGACCGCATCGAGGGCCGGCACCACCGCCGCGTCGAGGGCGGCCGCCGACACCCTCTCGATGAGCTGGTCGCTGATCGCCTCGACCACGGTGACCGTGGCGTTCGGGTGCTCCTGCCGGAACCGGCGAAGCACCGGTCCCATGACGCAGCGCGTCAACGCCGACATCAGCCCGACCGAGGCCTCGCCCTCCAGGCCGCGGCCGAAGCCGCGGACCTCGCCTTCCGCCTCGGACACGGCGCGCAGGATCGCCGCGCAGCGACGGTACAGGCGCTCGCCGGCGGGGGTCGGCCGGGCGCCGCCGCGCTCGCGCGCGATCAGCCGGACGCCGAAGCCGTCCTCCAGCCGCCGCACCTGCTGCGAGACGCCGGACTGGGTGGCGTTCTCGCGGCGCGCGGCGGCGGTGAAGGACCGCTCCTCCACGACCGCGCAGAACAACCGCATGGCAGGCAGGCCCAGAACCATCCGAGTATTAGGCCATATGATGGATTTCAGTAGAAACGATCATTTCCCCTAACGGCCGTGGCGGTTCCTGATTACGGGACAAGCAATAGCCGATGGGAGGATATGCGAGATGACGACGCTGACCGACGCCCCGCGCGACCTGACGCTCACCCGGCGGCACCCGCTGATCGGCACCGAGGTGCGCGGCATCGACCTGTCCCGGCCGCTTCCGGCGCAGCAGCTGGCACGGCTGGAGGCGATCTGGATGGAGCACCCCATGCTGGTGTTCCCGGCGCAGACGATCACCGACGAGCAGCAGATCGCCTTCGCCCGGAACTTCGGCGAGTTGGAGATCCATCCCTCGGTGGCGCACCGCTCGTCCCGCCACCCGGAGATCTACCGGGTCTCCAACGTCGACGAGAAGGGCGACATCCTGCCGAGCGAGAGCAGCGAGTGGCAGTACATGGAGTTGACCTGGCTGTGGCACACCGACAGCTCGTTCCGCGAGGTGCCGTCGAAGGGCTCGATCCTGCACGGCATCACGGTGCCTGCGGAGGGCGGCGACACCCTGTTCGCCAACATGTACGCGGCCTATGACGCGCTGCCCGAGGGCATGAAGCAGCGGATCGCGACGCTCAGGGTCAGCCACAGCCACGACGCCATCATCGCCCGCTCGGCCAAGCTCAGCGCCCGGCAGGACAAGGGAAAATACGCCGAGCTGCCGGCGGTCGAGCACCCCCTGGTGCGCCGCCACCCGGTCACCGGCCGGCGTTCGCTGTTCCTCAGCCCGCACACCATGGCCGGCGTCGTCGGGCTGCCGGACGCCGAGGGCCTGGCACTGCTCGACGAGTTGACCCGGCACGCCACCGACGAGCGCTTCGTGTACCGGCACAAGTGGCGCAAGGAAGACGTGATCATGTGGGACAACCGCTGCACCATGCACGCGGTGATGCCATACGACTCCGTCAACCAGCGACGGATCATGCACCGCACCACGATCGTCGGGGACGAGCGCCCGACGGTCTGAGCGCCGGCTGTCTGAGCGCCGGCTGTCTAAGCGCCGGCGGGCCGCACCGCGACCCCCGCCTTTGAATCTTCCGTGAAGTTGCGCCGCCGCAAACTCCCTTGCGGCGGCGCAACTATGTTCAGCCGTGTCGAAACAAGCGCATCCCCGAAGCCAAGGAGCGACGCGATGAACGCCTTCAAGAAAGCGCTGGTCTGTTCGGTCAGCGCGCTGGCCATGACGGCCGGCCTCGCCCTTGGCGCCGACGCCGCAGACCCCTACGACGCCGACGCCCTGAACGCCCTGCAGACCATCGTGCTGAACCCGAGCGACCTGCCCGCCCCGATCACCCGCAGCCACGCCGAGACCGTGAAGGTCGAGCTGGAATCCATCGAGCGGGTGGCGAAGCTGGCCGACGGCACCGCCTTCACCTACTGGACCTTCAACGGCAAGGTCCCCGGACCGTTCGTGCGCGTCCGCGTCGGCGACACCGTCGAGGTGACGATGAAGAACGCCGCCGACAGCGCGCTGATGCATTCGGTCGACTTCCACGCGGTCACCGGCCCCGGCGGCGGCGCCGTCGCCACCCAGACGGCACCCGGCGAGAAGACCGGCTTCAGCTTCAAGGCGTTGAATCCCGGGATCTACGTCTACCACTGCGCCACGCCGATGGTGGCCGATCACATCCAGGCCGGCATGTACGGCCTGATCCTGGTCGAGCCCGAGGGTGGCCTGCCGAAGGTCGACCGCGAGGTCTACGTGATGCAGGGCGAGATCTACACCGCCGATCCGCTGGGCACGCCCGGGCTGGTCGCCACCGACTACGACAAGCTGCTCGACGAGAAGCCGGAATACTACGTGTTCAACGGCGCCGCCGCCGGCCTGACCGGCGAACAGGCGATCCACGCCAGGCGCGGCGAGACCATGCGGATCTACTTCGGCGTCGGCGGCCCGAACAAGACTTCGAGCTACCACGTGATCGGCGAGATCTTCGACAAGGTCTACCACTACGGCTCGCTGACCAGCCCGGCCGCGACCGACGTGCAGACGGTGTCGGTCGCTCCCGGCGGCGCCACCGTCGCCGAACTGAAGTTCGACGTCCCCGGCCGCTTCCTGATGGTCGACCACGCGCTGTCGCGGCTCGAGCGCGGCCTGGTCGCTCATATCGAGGTCGACGGCCCGAAGGATCCGGCGGTGTTCGACACCGGCAATGCGCAACTGAGCATGAAGGGTCACTGACCCTGCAGCAGGGGAGGCGTCCCCTCCCCCACCTTTCTACAAGGAGAACCTCCATGACCAAGACCTTCGCCTGCGCCGCCGTTCTGGCCGGCCTCGCTTTCGGCGCCGCGACGGGCAGCCCCGCCCTGGCTGCCGACCACCAGGTCAAGATGCTGAACCGCGGCGCCGCCGGCATGATGGTGTTCGAGCCCGCCTTCCTGGCTATCCAGCCCGGCGACACCGTCACTTTCCTGGTCGCCGACGCCGGCCACAACGCCGAGGCGATCCCCGGCATGCTGCCTGAAGGCGTAGAGCCGTTCGCCGGCACCATGAACAAGGAGATCACCGTCACCTTCGCCGCCGAGGGGCTGTACGGCTACAAGTGCAAGCCGCACTACGCCATGGGCATGGTCGGCCTGATCCAGGTCGGCGACGAGGCGCCGAACGCCGCGGCGGCGGCCAAGGTCAAGCATCCCGGGAAGGCCGGAAAAGTCATGGCCGGGCTGTTCGGTGAAGCCGGCAACGCGGTCGCCACGCTGCCGAAGTAACCGCAACCGCCGCTCGACCCGCGCCGCTCCGTGATCCGGGGCGGCGCGTGGCGTTTCCCGCCCCGGTCACAGCGCCACAAAGTGATCACAAGACCAAAGTCGCTGAAGGCGTTAGCTGATTCAGCATGATCATCATCGACAAGGCCCTTGACCGACGCGTAGCCGAGGACCGACCGATCCGGGTCGGCATGGTGGGCGCCGGTTTCATGGGGCGCGGCATCGCCCTCCAGATTGCGACGGCGGTGCCTGGGATGCGGCTGGTGGCCATCGCCAACCGCAACATCGAAGCCGCCCGCCGGGCCTACGAGGAGGCGGGGCACAGCGAGATACGCGAGGCCCGCGGCCCACGCGCGCTGTCCGCGGCGATCGAGGCCGACATACCGGCGATCACCGAGGACTGGCAGCTGCTGTGCCGGGACCCGCGCATCGACATCATCGTCGAGGCCACCGGATCCATCGACTACGCGGCCGCGGTCATCCTGTCGGCGATCGAGAACGGCAAGCATGTCGCGCTGATGAACGCCGAGCTCGACGGCACCGTCGGCCCGCTGCTCAAGCGCAAGGCGGACGCCGCCGGCGTGATCTACACCAACGTCGACGGCGACCAGCCCGGCGTGATCCTCAACCAGTATCGCTTCGTGAAGGGCATCGGCCTGCGCCCGGTGCTCTGCGGCAACATCAAGGGACTGCACGACCCCAAGCGCACCCCCACCACCCAGGCCGCCTTCGCCGCCCGCTGGGGCCAGAAGGCGGAGATGGTCACCTCCTTCGCCGACGGCACCAAGATCTCGTTCGAGCAGGCGATCGTCGCCAACGCCACCGGCATGGGGGTCGGCCGCCGCGGCATGTTCGGCCCCGAGGTGCCGGCCGGCACCCCGATCGCCGAGGCCTGCAAGGCGCTGCCGGCCGAGGAGTTCATGGACGGCCCCGGGATCGTCGACTACGTGGTCGGCGCGGTACCCGGCGGCGGCGTGTTCGTGCTCGGCACCATCGAGCATCCGCAGCAGCGCCACTACCTCAACCTCTACAAGGTCGGCGAAGGCCCGCTCTACTGCTTCTACAACCCCTACCACCTCTGCCATTTCGAGGTGCCGACGACGATCGCGCGCGCCGTGCTGTTCGGCGACGCCGCGGTCGCCCCGCTCGGCGCCCCCACCGTCGAGGTGGTGGCCGCGGCCAAGCGGCCGCTGCGCGTCGGCGAGTCGCTCGACGGCATGGGCCACTACATGACCTACGGGCTGTGCGAGAACGTGGCCACCGCACGGCGCGAGCGGCTGCTGCCGATCGGCGTGGCCGATGGATGCCGACTCCGGCGGCCGGTCGCCGAGGACACCGTGCTCACCTACGACGATGTCGACCTGCCTGCCGGGCGGATCGTCGATCGCCTGCGCGCCGAGCAGGACGCCGCGTTCTTCCCCGCCGCGGCGTCCCGCCCCCGGGCCGCTATGCGAGAGGCCGTCGCGGCCGGCGATTGAACCCCTGGGCCATCTGGCCGAACGCCTTGCCGGGGTTGGCGACGGAAGCGCCGGCCTCGGCAGCCAGGGCGAGCAGGATATCGGCAACCCCGGGCAGCCGCCCGAGCTTGCGCAGCGCGTCCAGGTGATAGTCCATGAACCCCGGCTCGCGCCGGGTCAGGAACCCCCGGACGATCAGGCGGTAGTAGCGCTTCAGGAATGCCGCCTCCACCGCCTCGAGCTCGCTGTCCGGTAGCAGTGCGGGTCCATAGCGCCGCAGCATCGGCACCCACTCGGCGAACAAGGTGCGGCGCTTCTCGGCGACGGTGGCGGTGATCGAATCGGAATGGGTGCGCGAGAACGACAGCACCTCGTGGACGAAGCCGAAGTCGCAAGCTCCGAGCAGATCGAATGTCACCGCCAGGTCGGCATGCAGGAACTCGCTCGGATAGAACGGCCGGCGCGCCCGCACCAGATCGGAGCGGAACATCGCCGAACTCGGCGCCAGCGCGAAGACCTCCTGTCGCAGGAAGCGGGCGGCGATGTCCCGGCCGTCGAAGCACTCCTGGCCGCGCGGCAACCCCTCGCACTCGATGATATCACCGCGCATCCGCGGCGAACCCAGCACGCCGACCGAGGGATGCCGCTCGCCGACCGCCACCAGCCTCTCGATGCAGTCCGGCTGCATGGTGTCGTCGGCGTGCAGGATCTTGCAGTAACGGCTGTCCGGGGAAATCCGTTCGAGCGCGCTGTTCCAGTTGTCGATGACCCAGAGGGTCTCGTCGTTGCGGAACACCCGGATCCGCGGATCCTGCAGACGGTACCGCTCCAGGATAGCCGCCGTCTCGTCGGTGCTGGCGTTGTCGAGGATGACGTATTCGAGATTGCCGTGGCTCTGCGCCAGGACGCTCTCGACGCATTCCACCAGGAAACGGGCGCCGTTGTAGACCGGCGTGACGACGGAGACGAACGGCTGTGCGGGCATCTATGTCCTGCCTTTCCTGAATTCCAGCCAATCAATACTGGTTTGAGTTCATCGGCTCGAACTGAATATTAGTTAATTTTCAGTTTACAGGGAAGTCCTCTCGCGGCCTCGTCACCCCCTGTCACAGCTTGGTCACTGCCATTTCCCTTGGAGTTTGGTGTTTGATGCGAATTATCAAAAGAGGAACGGCCGCGCTTCTTGGAAGTTGTCGGTCTGATACAACAAGAAGTGGGCGCGACACATGCGAGTGGTCCATATCTCACCGTCCGACACCGATGGTGGCGCCTCCAAGGGAGCGTACCGTCTGCATTCGGCGTTGAGGGCCTCCGGCGTCGACTCGAAGATGCTGGTGCAACGCAAGTACACGGATGATCCGTCGGTCATTACGACTCGCAAGGCTTATGTCGCGATGTTCGACGGACTGCGCGACCGGTTCGACCGACTGCCGCTGAAATTCTACGACTGGACGCGACACAACTGGTGGACCGTCGGCTGGCTGCCCTTCGACATCGCCGACACCGTCCGCGAGATGAAGCCGGATATCGTCCAATTCCACTGGACCGGGCGCGGCGCCGCTCCGATCAACACTCTCGCGCAGTTGCGCCACTATCCGATCGTCTGGACCCTGCGGGACATGTGGCCGCTCACCGGCGGCTGCCACTACTCGGCGGGGTGCGAGCGCTATCTGAAAGGCTGCGGCAACTGCCCGCAGCTCGGCTCCAACTCGCGCTTCGACATCAGCTGGTGGCAGTGGCGGCGCAAGCGCCGGGCCTGGAAGGACGTCAAGGTCTCGTATGTCGCGCTGAGCAACTGGATGGCCGGGATGGTGAGGCGCAGCCCGCTGACCGCGGGCAACGAGGTCACGGTCATCCCCAACGGCATCGATGTCGACCGCTTCGCCCCGACCGACAAGGCGGCCGCCCGCGCCGCCTGGCGGCTGCCGACCGATCGCAAGATCATCCTGTTCGGCGCCCTCAACAGCACCGGCGACCCGCGCAAGGGCTTCCGCTACCTCGACGAGGCGCTGCGGATCCTGGCGGCCCAGGGCTGGGGGGAGAAGGTGCTGGTGGTGGTGTTCGGGGCCAATTCCGGACCGGCGTCGCACGACCTGCCGATCCAGTATGTCGGCCACCTCCGCGACGACATCAGCCTGTCGCTGCTCTACGCCTGCGCCGACGTGATGATCATCCCGTCGATCGAGGACAACCTGCCGAAGACCGCGATCGAGGCAATGGCCTGCGGCGTGCCGCTCACGGCCTTCGCCAACACCGGGCAGCTCGACATCGTCGACCACAAGGTCAACGGCTACCTGGCCCAGAACCTGTCGTCCGAGGATCTGGCCCGCGGCATCGCCTGGTGCCTGGAGGAAGGCGAGCGCGGCCCCGGGCTGGGGCAGAGAGCGCGCGAGAAGGCGCTCACCGACTTCGACATGCGCTCGATCGTGCTTCGCCACATCGAGCTGTACAGCCGGCTGCTCGGGCACCGGGTGCCGGCGGCCAGCGTCGTCGGCGCGGCGTCCGCCGAGGGCGCCGGCGAATGGCCACAACTCGCGCTCGACGCCGGCATCAGGCCGATGCGCAAGCAAGGAGGACTCCCATGAAGGTCGTCATCCTGGCCGGGGGCTACGGCACCCGGATCAGCGAGGAGAGCACGGTCCGGCCGAAGCCACTGGTCGAGATCGGCGGACATCCGATCCTCTGGCACATCATGAAGATCTACTCGGCCCACGGGCTCAACGATTTCGTGATCTGCTGTGGCTACAAGGGCCAAATGATCAAGACGTTCTTCCGCGACTATGCGCTGGCGCGGTCGGACATCACCTTCGATCTGGCGAACCACTCCATGAAGGAGCTGCGCAACGGCGTCGAGCCGTGGAAGGTCACCCTGGTCGACACCGGCGAGGGCACGATGACCGGCGGCCGCCTCAAGCGGGTCGCCGACTATCTCGACGGCGAGACCTTCTGCATGACCTACGGCGACGGCGTGTCGAACATCGACATCGGCGCGCTGGTCGACTTCCACAAGAAGTCGGGCGCCAAGGCGACCGTCTCGGCGGTGCACCAGACCGGCCGCTTCGGGGCGCTGAGCCTGCTGCCGGGCGAGAAGCAGGTCGGCGGGTTCCGCGAGAAGTCGAACGACGATGGCCACTACATCAACGGCGGCTTCTTCGTCCTTGAGCCCGAGGTGCTCGACTACATCGACGGCGACGACACCACCTGGGAGCGCGAGCCGCTCGAGGCGCTGACCGCCGAAGGCCAGCTCGTCGCCTACCGGCACGAGGGGTTCTGGCAGAACCTCGACACCCTGCGCGACAAGCATCTCCTCACTGAATACTGGCAATCCGGGAGTCCCCCATGGAAGGTCTGGTGACAGGCATGGATACCCTCGTCCGCCCGGCGCCGCCGCGGCGCACCGCCGGCACGGTCCGTCCGCCGGCCAAGGTGCTGGTCACCGGCGCCGACGGCTACATCGGCAGCGTGCTGGCGCCGACGCTGATGCAGCGTGGCTTCGACGTGGTCGGCCTCGACACCGGATACTACCGCTCCGGGTGGCTGTACCATGACGGCTGCGACCGGCCGGCGATCCGGAACCGCGACGTGCGCGATCTCACGGTCGAGGACGTCGCCGGCTTCGATGCGGTCGTCCACCTGGCCGAACTCTCCAACGACCCGCTCTGCGAGAACGACCCGCAGACCACGCATGCGATCAACCATCTGGGCTCGGTGGCGCTCGCCGAGATCTGCCGCGACGCCGGGGTGAAGCGGTTCGTCTACGCCTCCTCCTGCAGCGTCTACGGCACTGCCGGCAACGGCGCGAAGACCGAGGAGTCGCCGACCAACCCGCTGACCGCCTATGCCGAGTGCAAGCTCGGGGTGGAACGTGACGTCATCGCCATGACCGACGACGACTTCAGCCCGACCTTCCTGCGCAATGCGACCGCCTTCGGGGCATCGCCGCGGATGCGCTTCGACCTGGTGCTGAACAACCTGGCCGGGGTCGCCTTCACAACCGGGCGGATCGTGATGACCAGCGACGGCTCGCCCTGGCGGCCCCTGGTGCACATCCGGGATATCTCGGCGGCCGTGCTGAACGTGCTGGAGGCACCGCGCGAGGCGGTCGCCGGCGAGATCTTCAACGTCGGCGACGACACCCAGAACTACCGGGTGCAGGAGATCGCCGAAGTGGTGGCGCGGGTGTTCCCGGGCTGCGAGCTCGAGTTCGGCAGCAGCGCCGGCGACGACCGCAGCTACCGGGTGGCGTTCGGCAAGATCCGCAAGCACCTGCCGGACTTCCGCTGCGAGTGGGACCTGGAGCGCGGCGCCCGCGAGCTGCGGGGGATCTTCGAGCGCATCGGCATGACCGAGGCGGTCTTCACCTCGGCCGGCCACACCCGTCTCAAGCAACTGAAGCACCTGGTCGCGACCGGCCAGCTCGCTTCCGACTTCCGGTGGAACGCCCATGCAGTTTCGTGAGACCAACCTGCCCGGCGCCTATGTCGTCGAGATGCAGCCCTTCACCGACGACCGCGGGCAGTTCGCCCGGTCCTGGTGCAGCGACGAGTTTGCCCGCCGCGGCCTGGTCGCGGAGTTCGTGCAGGGCAACGTCTCCGTGAATCCGCGGACCGGCACCATCCGGGGGATGCACTGGCAGGAGCCGCCATACGCCGAGGTCAAGCTGATCCGCTGCGTGCGCGGCGCCATCTGGGACGTGATCGTCGACCTGCGGTCGCGCTCGCCGACCTACGGCGAATGGTTCGGGATCGAGCTGTCCACGGACAGCTTCAAGATGCTGTACGTCCCGGAAGGCTTCGCGCACGGCTTCCAGGTCCTCGAAGACGAGACCGAGGTGAATTACATGGTCTCCTCGCCCTATGCCAAGCATGCCGCCCGCGGCATCCGCTACGACGATCCAGCAATCGGGATCCGCTGGCCGCTGCCGGTCACCGCGATCTCCGAGGCGGACAGCTCATGGCCCCTGATGGCCGGCAGCAGCAGGTACGCGACCCTGTAGCGGAGGATCCGGCATGACCGCGGACCGGACACGGCAGAACGCTGACCGGCCGGCCCTGGTGGTCACCGGCGGCAGCAGCGGCATCGGTGCGGAACTGTGCCGGCTGGCGGCGCGCACCGGCTGGCGGGTGTGGATCGGCTACGCCACCGGCGAGGACCGGGCCCGCCGGCTGTCGGCCGAGATCGCCGAGCGTGGCGGCGACGCCGATGTGGTGCCGCTGCCGCTCGATGACCCGCAGGCACTCCGGGACGGCGTGGCGGTGATCGCCGATCACCCCGCTCCGGTCCGGGCGGCCGCACTCTGCGGATCGCCCGCCCCGGATGTCGGAACCTTCACGAAGCTGGCGCCGGAGCAGTTGCGCCGCCAACTCGACTGCGCCGTGACCGGCAACCACACGCTGGCCGCCGAGCTCTGGCGGCGCTGCCTGCGGGCGCAGGGCGGCGGTCACCTGCTGGCGGTGCTGAGCGCTGCGCAAGGGGGCACGCAGGGGGGTCCGCAGGCCGCCTCCCACATGGCCGGCTATGTCGCGGCGAAGGGCGGCCTGGAGGCGTTGCTGCGGGCCGCCGCCGCCGAGCTTGGACGCGCCGGTCTGCGGATCAGCGTGGTCCGGCCCGGCTATGTCGAGACACCGATGCTCGCGGCCTTCGAGCCGCGACTGCTCGAACGGGCGCGGGCCGCGTCGCCCGGCGGGCGTTTCCTGGGGCCGGCCGATGTCGCCGGCGCGCTGATGCACGGCCTGCTGCACCCGCCCGAGCCGGGCGTCGTCGCAGAACTGGCCGCCGACCATGGAGCGTCTTCATGACGACCGATCCGCTTTCCCTTCACTGGCTGCCGCGCGCCGAGGATCTCGGCGCAGCACTTTCCGCGATCCGCACCGGCGATCCGCTCGCGCGATTCGCCGCGCTGGCAGCCCTCGCGAACAGCCGCCTCGACTTCCTGCAGACCCGCCGCCTCGACCGCGCCCTCTGCGAGGCCGCGGACGCGATCCCCGCCGCCGTACCGCGGCTGCGCCTCGCGGTCCTCGGCTCGAGTTCGCAGGAGCACCTGGCACCCGGCATCCGGGTCGGCGCCCTGCGCCGCGGGTTGATGGTCGATGTCGAGGTGGCCCCCTACGGGCAGTGGCGACAGCAGGCGATCGATCCCTCCTCGCGCCTGCATGCCTTCGAGCCCGACGCCGTCCTCCTCGCGCTCGACCAGGCGTCGCTGCTGCCCGACCAGCCACTCACCGCCCCCGCCTCCGCCCCCTCCGCCCGCGCCGCCGTCGATGCGGCGGTCGAGGATCTCGCGACGGTCTGGCGCGCGATCCGCGAGCGGACCGCCGCCACCGTGATCCAGCAGCTCCCCTGGAGCGACGATCCACCGACATTCGGACATGGCGAGCTGCTGGTGCCCGGCTCGACCGGCGCGCTCGCCGCCCGCCTGCGCCTGGGGCTCGCCGAGGCGGCCGCCGCCGAGGGCGTGCTGCTGCTCGACGTGCCCGGCGCCGCATCCGGCCCGGGCCTGCGACAGCTCGGCGACCCGGCGCTCTGGCACCACGCCAAGCAGGCGGTGTCACCGGCCGCGGCACCCTGGTTCGGCGACCATGTGGGGCGGGTGCTGGCGGCGCTGCGCGGCCTGTCGCGGAAGGTTCTGGTGCTCGACCTGGACAACACCATTTGGGGCGGCACAATCGGCGACGATGGCATCGACGGCATCGTGCTGGGCCAGGGCAGCGGCGCCGGCGAGGCCTTCGCCGCCTTCCAACGCTACGCCCGCCGGCTGTCGGAGCGCGGCGTGCTGCTGGCGGCCTGCTCGAAGAACGACGAGAGTACGGTCGTCGAAGCCCTCGCCCGCCACCCTGAGATGGTGCTGCGGCGCGAGGACTTCGCTGCCTTCGAGGTCAGCTGGGGCGACAAGCCGGCCGCGCTGCAGCGCATCGCCCGCGACCTCAACCTCGGCATCGATTCGTTGGTGTTCGTCGACGACAACCCGGCCGAGCGCGCGATCGTGCGGCGGACCCTGCCGGCGGTCGCGGTCCCCGAGCTCGCCGAGGCGCCGGAGCTCTATGTGCGCTGCGTCGCCGACGCCGGCTATTTCGACGCCGTGTCGTTCACCGCCGAGGACTCCGCGCGCAACGCGCAATACGCCGCCAATCGCGAGCGCCGCCGCCTGGAGATCACGGCGACCGACATGGACGGGTTTCTGCGCGACCTCGACATGAAGCTCACCGTCGGGCCGTTCCGCCCGGTCGACGTGCAGCGCATCGCCCAATTGGTCAACAAGACCAACCAGTTCAACGTCACCACCCGGCGCTACACCGAAGCCGAGATCCGCGCGATGCTCCAGGATCCCGAGATCGTCACCTATGCGGCCCGGCTGTCCGACCGCTTCGGCGACAACGGCCTGACCAGCGTGGTGATCGCCCGGCGCTCGGCCGTCGACGACCAGCCGGCGGTGGAGATCGACACCTGGCTGATGAGTTGCCGGGTGCTCGGCCGCCGTGTCGAGGACGCGATGCTGTCGGTCATCGCCACCGACACCGCGCGGTCCGGTGCGACCAAGCTGATCGGCCGCTACCGTCCGACGCCACGGAACGGGATGGTCCGGGAATTGTTTAAAGGATTGGGTTTTTCCCGCCGAGCGATCTGCGAGAACGGAGAGACCGAATGGGAGATGCCGCTGGATGGCGGGCCGTTGCCGCCCCCGGAGCATCTCAGTGTCATTCATCAGGGAGCATCGTCTTGACCCAGAGCGACATTTACCAGGCCCTGACCGATATCCTGCGGGAAGTGTTCGACGACGACGCACTGACGGCGACCCCGGAACTCTCCGCCGGGGACGTCCCGGAATGGGATTCCTTCAACCACATCAATATCGTCGTCGCGTCGGAGCAGCGCTTCGGCGTCAAGTTCCACGCAGCCGAGATCGAGTCGCTGCGCAACGTCGGTGAATTCGTCGGATTGATCGAGCGCAAGCGCCTCGCGGCCTGACGGAGGCGGCACCATGCTGTTCAACGCACCGGAGTTCCTGCTCGCCTTCCTGCCGACCGTGGTCGTCGGCTTTTTCCTGTTGGCACGGCTTGGGCGGCCCAGCTGGGCGGTGGCCTGGCTGGTCGTCGCGTCGCTGTTCTTCTACGCTTGGTGGCGGTTGGACTTCCTGCCGCTGCTGCTGCTCTCGGTGCTGTTCAACTTCGCGATGGGCCGCCTGCTGGCCGGGCGGCCGAGCCGCTGGCTGCTGGGCGCGGGCATC
>Ga0209024_1000597_pt1 | contig 53872 bp, 48 predicted proteins | sample AutmiccommunBRH5_FD_187380 | JGI IMG/M metagenome (GOLD analysis project Ga0209024, IMG submission 187380) | Deep subsurface microbial communities from Mt. Terri, Switzerland - Autotrophic microbial communities BRH/5 (SPAdes) (version 2) | ecosystem: Environmental > Aquatic > Deep subsurface >... | reverse complement strand
GCTGTCGGTGCCGATCCTGTCGCTGGTGATGCCGCCGGTGATGGCGGCGGGGCTGCTGCTGCCGGTCTATGTGGTGTCGGACATGTTCGGGGTCTGGGCGTTCCGCCGCGCCTTCGACCGGCGCAACCTGGCGATCCTGATCCCGGGTGCGGTGGCGGGGATTGCGCTGGGATGGGCGACGGCGAGCCTGGTGCCGGAGCGCGCGGTGACCGGGCTGGTGGGGCTGATCGGGCTGGTGTTTTCGCTGAACCTGCTGCTGCGCCGGACCATTCCGCCGCAGCGGGGGGCCGATGTGGCGCCGGGGCTGTTCTGGGGCGCGCTGGCGGGCTTCACCAGCTTTGTCAGCCATGCCGGCGCGCCGCCCTTCCAGGTCTATGTGCTGCCGCAGCGGTTGCCCAAGACCGTCTTTGCCGGGACCACGACGCTGTTCTTTGCGGTGGTGAATGCGGTGAAGCTGGTGCCGTACTGGGCGCTGGGGCAGCTGTCGGTGGAGAACCTGAAGGTGGCGGCGGTGCTGATGCTGCCGGCGAGCCTTGCGGTGTTCGCAGGGCTGCGGCTGGTCAAGGTGCTGCCCGAGAAGCTGTTCTTCGCGCTGGTGACATGGGCGCTGCTGGCGGTGTCGCTGCGGCTGATCTGGCAGGCGGTGGCCGGTTAGGCGTCGGTGCCTTCGGGCGGCAGGGCCTCCACCATCGCCTCGAAATGCTGGCCCGAGGCGAGCAGGCAGGTGCGGCCATCGGGCAGGGTGACGGTGATCGTCCAGGTTCCGGTGGCATCCGACGCGAAGACCTCCACGACCGCATTGCCGCTGGCCAGCCCGATGCCGCGGCGGGTTTCGCCGTAGGTGGCGGCAAGCCGTTCGACCACCGAGGCGCGGATGCCGCAGCTGGGGCCGGCATCGGCAAAGGCGGCCTGCGCCGCAAGGATCATTCCTGCAAAGCCGAGCGAGAGTGCGAAGAGTTTGTGTTGCATGACCTGTGCCCCGATGACTCTGCCCCGGCAAGGGGCGCGGTATGGGCACAGGTTGCGGCCAAGCTCGGTAATAATTGGTTAACGATGCGCGCCAGCGTCCCGCGCCCGCTGCGTTGCGGCAATTCCGGGGTTGCCGAATCTGCCGCGGATGTGGTCCTTGGCGAAATAAAGTTGCGAGGAGAGAATCATGGCTGCGGTAGCTGAGGGACGCGCGCGTCCCTTCCGGTCGGTGCTGTATATCCCCGGCTCCAAGGAGCGGGCGCTGGAGAAGGCGAAGGACCTGCCGGCCGATGCGATCATCTTCGACCTCGAGGATGCCGTGGCGGTGGAGGAAAAGCCGGCCGCCCGGGCGCTGCTGGCGCAGGTTCTGGCCGAGGCCGACTACGGCCCGCGCGCGCGGATCGTGCGGATCAACGGGCTGGACAGCGACTGGGGCCGGGATGACGTGGCAGCCTTCGCCGCGGCGATTGCGGGCGGGGCGAAGGTGGATGCGATCCTGATCCCCAAGGTCTCGACCCAAGCCGATCTGGATGCCGTCGCCGCGCTGATCCCGGATGTGCCGCTCTGGGCGATGATGGAAACCGCGCTTGGCATGCTCAACGCCGCCAGCATCGCCGCGCATCCGCGGCTGGCGGGGATGGTGATGGGCACCAATGACCTCGCGAAAGAGCTGGGCAGCCGCTTCCGCGCCGACCGGCTTGCGATGCAGGCGGGGCTGGGGCTGTGCCTGCTTGCCGCCAAGGCGCATGGGCTGACCATCGTCGATGGGGTCTATAACGCGTTCAAGGACGAGGACGGGCTGAAGGCCGAATGCGAGCAGGGCCGCGACATGGGCTTTGACGGCAAGACCCTGATCCACCCGGCGCAGTTGGAGATCGCCAACACCGCCTTTGCGCCGTCGGAGGCAGAGATCGACCTCGCCCGCCGGCAGATTGCCGCCTTCGAGGAGGCCGAGGCGCAGGGGCAGGGCGTTGCAGTCGTGGATGGCAGGATCGTCGAAAACCTGCATATCGTGACCGCGCGGCAGACTCTGGCAAAAGCGGAGGCGATTGCCGCGTTGCACGCAAGCTGAAAGGCCAGCCATGACGCTATTGATCCTTGGACTCCTGTTGTGGTGGGCGGCGCATCTGTTCAAACGCGCCGCACCGGAGGCTCGCGCCAATTTGGGCGACCGCGGCAAGGGCTATGTCGCGATCGCGCTTGGCGCGGCGCTGGTGCTGATGGTGATCGGCTACCGCGGCGCAGAGTTCGTGCCGGTCTATTCACCGCTGCCGGGCATGGGCCATGCCAACAACACGCTGATGCTGATCTCGGTGTTCTTGTTCGGCGTCGGCGGCACCAAGGGGACGCTTTACCCCAGGATGCGCCACCCGATGCTGTGGGGCACGGTGATCTGGTCGGTCGCGCATCTGCTGGTGAACGGCGATGTCGCCTCGCTGGTGCTGTTCGGCGGCATCGGCCTCTGGGCTCTGGTCGAGATGGCCGTGATCAACCGCACGCCGTGGCAGCGCCCCGCTGCCGGTCGCGGGATCAAGGGCGACGCGATGAACCTTGTGGGCACCCTGGTGTTGTTCGGGCTGATCGCCGCTGTCCACATCTGGCTCGGATACAATCCATTCCTGGGAACCTACGGATGAAGATGAAACTCTATCGTTTGCTCACCGAAGACGACACCTCGGCCTTTTGCCACAAGGTCAGCCTTGCCCTCTCCAAGGGGTGGGAGCTGCATGGCAGCCCGACCTATGCCTTCGATGCCGCGCGCGGCGTAATGCGCTGCGGGCAGGCGGTGGTGAAGGAGGTCCCCGGGGACTATCACCCCGAGATGAAGCTGGGAGAGCAGTGAATGAAGACCAACCCGGGCCGGTTCTTTGAGGAATACCGCATCGGCGAAGTGATCGATCATGCGGTGCCGCGCACCGTCTCGGGCGGGGAGCGGGCGCTCTATCACGCGCTCTACCCGGCGCGGGGGGCGCTGTATTCGTCGGACGCTTTCGCGCAGGCGTGCGGGTTGCCGCAGAGCCCGGTGGATGAACTGATCGCGTTCCATACGGTGTTCGGCAAGACGGTGCCGGATATCAGCCTGAACGCGGTGGCGAACCTTGGCTATGCCGAGGGGCGCTGGCTGGCGCCGGTCTATCCCGGGGATACGCTGCGGGCGCAGTCCGAGGTGATCGGGCTGAAGGAGAACTCGAACGGCACCTCGGGCAATGTCTATGTGCGCACGCGTGGGCTGAACCAGCATGGGCAGGCGGTGCTGGAATATGTCCGCTGGGTGATGGTCCGCAAGGCGCGGGCCGACGCGCCTGCGCCGGAACCGGTCGTGCCGGTGCTGGCCAAGGTGGTGGCGCCGGCCGATCTGGTGGTGCCGGAGGGCCTCAGCTTCGAGGGCTACGATTTCGCGCTGGCGGGCGAACCGCATCGCTGGGGCGATTACGCGGTGGGCGAGCAGATCGACCATGTCGATGGCGTAACCATCGAGGAAGCCGAGCACATGATCGCCACGCGCCTGTGGCAGAACACCGCCAAGGTGCATTTCGATGCCACCTTCCGGCCCGATGGGCGGCGGCTGATCTATGGCGGCCATGTCATCAGCCTCGCGCGGGCGCTGTCCTTCAACGGGCTGGCGAATGCGCAGATGATCGTGGCGCTGAACGGCGGCGCCCATGCCAACCCCTGCTTTGCGGGCGACACCGTCAAGGCCTGGTCCGAGGTGCTGGACAAGGCCGAGACCTCGGCGCCCGGCGTCGGCGCGATCCGGCTGCGGCTGGTGGCGACCAAGCAGGGCGCGGAGCCGTTTGCGCTGCGCGGGACCGATGGCAAGTATCTGCCCGAGGTGCTGCTGGACCTCGACTACTGGGCGCTGATGCCGCTTTAGGCGCCGCCCTTGTCGGCGATCCAGCGGGCGATGGCGGGCCATGCCTCTTGCAGCGCCGGCGCGCCGATGAAGAGGCCAAGGTGATCGGCGGGCAGGGTCTGCTGCACCACCTCAGCCTCGGGCGTGCCCAGCAGGGCGGCGGCGGCCAGCACCTGCGCGGCGGGGGCGATGTCGTCGGCCTCGCCGGCCAGCAGCCAGATCGGGCAGGTGACATCCCCCAGCGACAGGGTGCGCCCCAGCCCGGCAAAGCAGCCGCGCGCCAGTTGGTTTTGCTGGAACAGCTGCTCGATCACCTGCAGGTAATAGCGGCCGGGCAGGTCCAGCGCGGCGTCGATCCAGCGATGGAAGGCGTCGTTGCGGGCCAGATCGCCATCGGCGGCGAAGTCGCGGTGCAGCTCCAGCATCCGGCCGAGGTAATGGCCCGGATGCAGGGTCTTCCAGCTCTCCATCAGGTAGCGGCCGGACATCCGGCCCTGCCCCATGCCCACCAGCTGGCGGTAGATCCCAAGCGGCAGGGTATGGGCCAGCATCCCGGGGCCTCCCTGCCCCGCCGCGGTGTCGATCGGTGCGCCGGCCAGCACGAGGCTGCGCACCTTCTGCGGAAAGCGCGCCGCATACATCGCCGACATCCAGCCGCCCTGGCAAATGCCGATGAGATTGACCTGTCCGCCAAGGCTCTCCACCGCCGCATCCAGATCGGCCAGATAGGCGTCGATGCCGAGATCGCGCATCGGGGGAGTGGCCGTCTTCCAGTCGGTGACGAGCACCCGGCCGAGCCCGGCAGCCAGCAACACCTGCACAAGGCTCTGCCCCGGGGCCAGATCGACCAACGTCGGGCTGTTGCCGGCATGGGGCGCGGCGATCAGGACCGGCACGGCATCCGCATCACTCGCCGAGAAGTCGCGCAGCTCCATCGTGGCGAGGTCGAGCGCCACGCGGTTCGGGCTCGCCCAGTCCGGCGGTGGCCGCGCCATCATGCCGGCGGCCGCCGCGGCGAAGCCGAGCTCCTTGTGCCATGCCTCGAACCATGCGGCGGTGACCGCGGCCCCCGCTGCCGCGGGCCAAAACAGGGCCGACATCTGGGCGGATCCTGGCTTGTCTTCGGGTGTTCTGGTCACGCGCGATCCTCCGGTGCCAATGTGGCCGGTGCAAGCGGCCGGGCGGCTCCGCAGTCTTGCCGCGCGGAACGCCAAGGAGAGCATAGACCGCAGCGCCCCATTGCAGCAACGTGGCGCATTGGCAGCCCCCGGGGCTGCCAGCGGCGAGGGCCGCCCGCTGCGAGTCCCGCCACACGTTAGCGCAAACCGTGATCACAGCCTGAAAATTGGTGATCACAAACCCCACTTTCTGCACTGCAATACCCGCCCTGCGCAGCTTTGAAGGCATCGGGGGCGTGACTTGCCGGAAAAAACCGCTATTGAATACCGGGAAAACAAGCCCGCCCGCCGACATCTCGGGCGGGTTGCCAGACACAGAAGGAATTCCTCATGGCTGAGTCCAACCGGGTTGTCCGGCCACTCTCCCCCCACCTTCAGGTCTATCGCCCGCAGCTGACCTCGATCACCTCGATCCTGACCCGGATCACCGGCAACGGCCTGATCGTCGGAACCTTGCTGTTCGTGTGGTGGCTGGTGGCGGCGGCGGCGGGCCCCGAACAGTTCGCCACCGCGAATGCGGTCGTCACCTCGTGGTTCGGCGATATCGTGCTGTTCCTGTCGCTCTGGGCGGTGGCCTACCACTACCTGGCGGGGCTGCGGCACCTGATCTGGGATTCGGGCCACGGGCTCGACATTCCGACGGCCGAGAAGCTGGGCTGGGGCGTCGTCATCGGCTCGGTCGTGCTGACCGTGCTGGTCGTGATCGTGATCTGAGGGGGCTGAGATGCGTTACATCACCGACCGCAAGCGCGCCAATCCCAAGGGCGCCGCACATACCGGGACCGAGCATCACTGGGCCATGATGGTCTCCTCGGTGGCGCTGGCCTTCCTGATCCCCGCCTTCGTGATCGCCTTCGGGCGCGCGCTTGGCGGCACGCACGCCGAGGTTCTGGCCTTCTTCGCGCGGCCCTTCATCGCCATCCTCACCGGCCTGACGCTGGTTGCCTCGATGCGGCACTTCGCCAAGGGCGCGACGACGATGATCGAGGACTATGCACAAGGCACAACCCGCAAGGCGCTGATCATCGGCGCCATTTCGCTCTCTTGGGCGGTGACGGCGACGGGGCTGTTCGCCCTGGCCAAGATCGCGCTCTGAGGCAAGGACGAAGACAAATGGCAGCTTACGATTACGAGACGCATATCTATGACGTCGTGGTGGTTGGCGCCGGGGGCTCTGGCCTTCGCGCGACACTGGGCATGGCGGAACAGGGGCTTCGCACCGCCTGCGTGACCAAGGTGTTCCCGACCCGGTCCCATACCGTGGCCGCGCAGGGCGGCATCGCCGCCAGCCTGGGCAACATGGGCCCCGACAGCTGGCAATGGCACATGTACGACACCGTCAAGGGGTCGGACTGGCTGGGCGATACCGACGCGATGGAATACCTCGCGCGCGAGGCGCCCAAGGCGGTGTATGAGCTGGAGCATTACGGAGTGCCGTTCAGCCGCACCGAAGAGGGCCGCATCTACCAGCGCCCCTTCGGCGGCCACACCACCGAATACGGCGAAGGCCCGCCGGTGCAGCGCACCTGCGCCGCCGCCGACCGCACCGGCCATGCCATCCTGCACACGCTCTATGGCCAGTCGCTCAAGCACAACGCGGAATTCTACATCGAATATTTCGCCATCGACCTGATCATGAAAGAAGGCCGCTGCACCGGCGTCCTGGCGTGGAAGCTCGATGACGGCACCATGCATGTGTTCAGCGCCAAGATGGTCGTGCTGGCCACCGGCGGCTATGGCCGCGCCTATTTCAGCGCGACAAGCGCCCATACCTGCACCGGCGACGGTGGCGGGATGGTGGCGCGGGCCGGGCTGGCGCTGCAGGACATGGAATTCGTGCAGTTCCACCCGACCGGCATCTACGGCTCGGGCTGCCTGATCACCGAAGGCGCCCGCGGCGAGGGCGGCTACCTGACCAACTCCGAAGGCGAGCGGTTCATGGAACGCTATGCGCCGACCTACAAGGATCTGGCGTCGCGCGACGTGGTCAGCCGCTGCATGACGATGGAAATCCGCGAGGGCCGCGGCGTTGGCCCCGACAAGGACCACATCTACCTGCACCTCAACCACCTGCCGCCGGAAACGCTGAACGAGCGCCTGCCGGGCATCTCGGAAAGCGCCCGGATCTTTGCCGGCGTCGACCTGACGAAAGAGCCGATCCCGGTGCTGCCGACCGTGCATTACAACATGGGCGGCATCCCCACCAACTATTGGGGCGAGGTGCTGAACCCGCAGCCGGGCAACCCCGACGCGGTCTTCCCGGGCCTGATGGCGGTGGGCGAGGCCGGTTGCGCCTCGGTCCACGGGGCCAACCGTCTGGGGTCGAACTCGCTGATCGACCTCGTGGTCTTTGGCCGCGCTGCCGCGATCCGCGCGGCGGAAATCGTGAACCCGGCCGAGACGACCCCGGCGGCGAACAAGGCCAGCATCGACCAGGGCCTCGCCCGCTTCGACGCTGCCCGCCACGCCTCGGGCGCGATCCCGACCGCGGACCTGCGGCTGGAGATGCAGCGCACCATGCAATCGGACGCGGCGGTGTTCCGCACCGACAAGACCCTTGCCGAAGGCGTCGAGAAGATGGTCGCGGTGGCCGGCAAGATGGCCGACATCAAGGTCACCGACCGCAGCCTGGTGTGGAACAGCGACCTGATGGAAACGCTGGAGCTGCAGAACCTGATGCCGAACGCGCTGGCCACCATCGTGGCGGCCGAGGCGCGCAAGGAATCCCGCGGCGCCCATGCGCATGAGGATTATCCCAGCCGCGACGACGTGAACTGGCGCGTGCACAGCCTTGCCCATGTCGATGGGGCGAAGGTCACGCTGTCCAGCCGGCCGGTGCATCTCGATCCGCTGACCACCTTCGACGAGGGCGGGATCGACCTGAAGAAGATCGCGCCGAAAGCCCGGGTGTATTGATGGTCCTTCGGCCGGGATATGTGCTGGTGCTGGCGGGGCTTGCCCTTGCCAGCTGCGGCCCGATCCCGGTCAACCGCGCCGAATCCTTCTGCGCGGAACGCTTCGCCGCCGCGCCGCCGATCTCGGGCAGAGCCAAGGCGGGGGCTTCCTCGAACGGTGGCATCGTCACCGACTTCGAGGTGGAGTTCGCCCCCAGCGTCACCTTCGGCGACCCGTCGGCGGAATACACCGCCTGCGTGGTGCGCAAGTCCGGCGAATACCCCACCCGCCCGCTTTACCAGCGGGGCGCCGCGCCATGAGCCGGCAAGCCCCCTGCCCCGCAAGCACCAGACCTCCGGCCAGCACCCGCCTTGGCCGCCAGAACCCCGGAATGACTGGAAGGGAAACCTAGCAATGGTTCAGTTCACGCTTCCCAAGAACTCGAAGATCCGCGTCGGCAAGACCTGGCCGAAGCCGGAGGGCAAGAACGTCCGCAAATTCAAGATCTACCGCTGGAACCCCGATGACGGGGAGAACCCGCGGGTGGACACCTATTTCCTCGACATGGACAAGTGCGGCCCGATGATCCTGGACGCGCTGATCAAGATCAAGAACGAGGTCGACCCGACCCTGACCTTCCGCCGGTCGTGCCGCGAGGGGATCTGCGGGTCCTGCGCGATGAACATCGACGGGATCAACACGCTGGCCTGCATCTATGGCCTCGACGAGGTGAAGGGCGACGTCAAGATCTACCCGCTGCCGCATATGCCGGTGGTCAAGGACCTGATCCCCGACCTGACGCTGTTCTATGCCCAGCATGCCAGCATCATGCCCTGGCTCGAGACCAAGACCAACGAGCCCGCGCGGGAATGGCAGCAGTCGATCGGCGATCGCAAGAAGCTCGACGGGCTTTATGAGTGCGTCATGTGCGCCTGCTGCTCGACCTCCTGCCCGAGCTACTGGTGGAACTCCGACCGCTACCTTGGCCCGGCCGCCTTGCTGCATGCCTATCGCTGGATCATCGACAGCCGGGATGAAGCAACGGGGGAGCGGCTGGACGACCTGGAAGATCCGTTCAAGCTCTATCGCTGCCACACGATCATGAACTGCGCCAAGACCTGCCCCAAGGGCCTGAACCCGGCCAAGGCGATTGCCGAGATAAAGAAGATGATGGTCGAACGGGTGGTGTGATCCACGCTGCCGTTCGCCGAAGGGCCCTCGCCGCAAGGCGGGGGCCCTTTGCATTTCCAGCATCTGGCTGGCGCGCCCACACCGCCGCGCCCGCCCCGGATTTTCGGCCTTGTTTCTCGGCTATCTCCCCCCTATACGCATCGGCGGAGCTGTGGCCGAGTGGTCGAAGGCACACCCCTGCTAAGGGTGCAGACGGGGAACCGTCTCGAGGGTTCGAATCCCTTCGGCTCCGCCACCACCGCCGATTTACAGAGCCAGCCTGGCCCGTCCCCGCTGACGGATAGGGACCGCTACATGACGATGAAGCGGATCGCGCGCTGGATTTCGAAGAAATCCGTCGCCCGGAACTGCACCATGCGGTCGGCGACATGCTCGGCCCCGGGATACCAGCTGCCGCGATAGGCATCTGTCGGGGTGGCGAACTCGATCCGCAGGTCCCACTCGGCAGCCCCTGCCGGTATCCCGCCCCTGATCCCGTTCGACAGCGCAGCCTCCACCCCCTCGCGGATCGCCACCACCGACCGGGCCGGGCTCATCGACCGGGAGGCCGGGCCAAACCCCTCGCTGGTTGCCACGGTGACGATGCCGGGCACAAGCGCCGCCGCCGCCGCGCACATGCCGCGGTCACCGGACAGGAAGGCCGACCGCACGCCGTAGCGGGCCGCGCAGAGCGCGTTCAGCGTGAACTCCGAAGCCTCCGCGCCGTTCAGCACGATGCGCTGGATGCGCCCGGTCAACGTGTGGGCCAAGGGGTTGCTGTCGGCGCCGGCCCGGTCATGATAGCCGGTGTAGAGCGCGGCATCGAAACTGTCGTCGAGGCCGAACATCATCAGGTCGGGATGGCCGCTCCAGCCCCGCACGATGCTGACATAGTCGGGCAGCTTCGACAGGATCAGGTTGCGCGCGCTGGCATGGGCGTCTTTCACAAGGATGTCCGTCGCCCCCGCCGCCTTTGCGCCCTCGCAGGCGGCGACCACCTCGTCGGTCATGTACGCGCGGAACTCGGCATATTCCGGGCGCTCCCGGTTGCCCTCTCCGGGCTCGGTGATCCCGGCGGTACCCTCGATATCGGCGCTGATGAAGATTTTCACATTTGGTCTCCCTGTCTCATGCAAGTTCGGCAACCGACCGGATCAGCCGGTCTATCTGTTCGGGGCTGTGCTCGGAAAACACCGCGATGCGCAGCGTCGGCTCGTCGGGCGCATCGGAATAGCCAGAGGAGGGGGTCAGCTTGACCAGAATATCCCGCGCTGCCAGCCCGGCGGCCAGTGCGGTGAGGTCCCGGTCTCCGCCTTGCAGCGTCACGATGGGAACTGGGGTGTCGGGCAGCTCAAAGCCCAGCCCGCGCAGCCCGTCGCGCATCTGCTTCACATTGGCGCGCAGCCGCTGGCGGAACGACGGGTCGGCCGAGAGCAGCCGCAGCGCCGCCAGCCCTGCCCCGGCCGCGGCGGGTGGCGGCGGCGAGGCGCCGCGCAGGATCCGGGCCCGCTCGCGCAGGCGCGCAGCCAAGGCGGCATCGCCGGGAACGATCCCGCCAAGTGCGCCAAAGGCCTTGCTCAGGGTGCCGGCGGCATGGCGCCCCGGCGCTTCGATCCCGAAATGCTCCAGCGCGCCGCGGCCGCCATCGCCGAGCACGCCGAACCCGTGGCTGTCGTCGATGCACAGCAGCGCATTGTCGTAGCCAGCCAGGATGTCGGCGTAATCGGCCAGCGGGGCAAGCGCGCCGCCTGACGGAAACACCCCGTCGGTCACCACTACCGGGCGCTGCCCCGGCTTCAGCTCTTGCCGCAGCTTCACCGCCAGATCATCGGGCGACAGGTGGCGGAACTGCACCACCGGCAGATCCAGCGTCGGCACCGCATCGCGGACGGAATAGTGCGTGGCGGCATCCACCAGCAGCAGGTCGCCTGGCTCGCACAGACCCTGGAGCAGGGCCATGGGGCTGGCATAGCCCGAGATCATGTAGGTGACATGCTCGGCCCGGAACCAGTCGCGCAGCGCCTGTTGCAGATCGTCATAGACCGGAACCGAGGCCAGCGTGCCGGGGCCCATGCCAAAGCGGCGGGTGGCCTCGCGGGCCGCCTCGATGACCTCGGGGTGACCATGCAGCGCGAAATAGCTGGTCCCGCAGAAGTAGTCGACCTGGCGCCCGTCGATCTGCATCCGCGGGCCGATCGGTCCGCCCATGACCATCGGCTGGGCCATGTCAGGCCCTGCGCTCCAGGAACATCGGTCCGACCCGGATGCCGCGGCGGCCCTGCTCGTCCACCGCGTCAAGCTCCAGCACTTCCTCCTCGTAAAGGATGCCGTGCATCCGGAAGCGGTCCTTGTCGACCGGCTCGCAGATGTGGCTGCAGAAATACTCGATCAGGCAGCGTAGCTTGCCGTGGCTGTAGGTCAGATAGGTGATGTTGAAATCCGGCCCGTACTCGCCCAGATGCGGCGCGATCTCGGGCGGCGGCTCCTCGCCTGGAACATCGGCGATCCGGGTCCAGGTTGCACCCTTCCAGACCAGCGTGCCCGGTGCGGGAAAGCTCAGCTCCATATGCGGATAGTCGGCATCGCGGCTGTAGATGCGGCCGTCGATCACGAAGCTGCTGCCCCCAGCGGGACGGATCTGCAGCGGCACCCCCTCGCCCATCAGGTACAGCTTGCCGTCCGAGGCCTTGACCTCCACCACCTCGCCCGATGCCGCGTCGCGGTAGTTGCCGGGAAGCGCCCCGAACTGCTCGTCGCTGATCGGCGGCGGTGATTGGCTGCGTTCGGGCATCCGGCCCATCTTCCGCTCGGCCAGCGCGACGCGCAGCGCCTCTTGCGCAAGTCGCCCGCCGATCTGGTTGGCGAAGTCGAGCGTGACGAAGATCAGCGCGCCAATCCCCGCATCCGGGATCAGCGTCATCTGCGAGGCATAGCCATAGACCGCCCCGCCATGCCCGACCGTGGTCCAGCCGTCCATCTCGGCTACGCCATAGCACAGGCCATAGCCGCTGGTGACCTTGCCATGCGCCATCCGCTTGCCGACCGGCGTCCACATCTCGCGCAGCGAGGCGGGCGAGACGACCGCCGCCCCGTCCGGCGCAAAGCCGCCGCGCAGCAGGCATTGCGCATAGCGGGCCATGTCGCCGGTGGTGGAGAAGATGTTGCCCGCGGGCGAGCCGCCGAGGTCGAAGACGGGGGCGGGGCTGTCGCCGTCCAGCGTCCACATATCCGCGGGGGCAAGCCGTTCGCGGATGCCCGGTGCCATCCCGGCCGAGGTGTCCCTCATCCCCAGCGGGCCCATGATGTGGGTATGGACGTAGTCGGCATAGCTCAGTCCGCTGACCTTTTCGATGACCAGCCCGACCACCGCGATCCCGGCGTTGGAATAGTGCATCGCCCCGGCACTGGGGTCCTGCTTCAGCGTCGATTGCGCCAGTTCGGCGACCGTTTCCTCCAGCGGCGGGCGGTGCGCGTCGAGGTAATGCCCGCTCTTGGGTTCGCGCACGATGCCGGCGGTATGGCTCATCAGCTTGCGCAGGGTGACCTGCGGGCCGAAGGGGCCGGAGTCGCGCCCGGCAAAGGGGTTGATCGGCGCGAAGCCGGGAAGGTAGGTCTGGATGTCGGCGTCGATGTCGACCTTGCCGCGCTCGACCAGTTGCATGATCGCCAGCGAGGTGAAGGTCTTGGTGATCGACCCGATGCGAAAGCAGGTGTCGCCCTGCATCGGGAAATGGCGGTCCTGGCGCTGGACATGGCCTTCGGCCAGCAGACCGTCACGGTCCACCAGCGCGTAGGAAATCGACGGGATCGACTTGTCCTCGACCTCGTGGCGGATCAGGTCTTCGACAAGGGCGCGGGCATCGGCGGAAAGCGACGGCATCGGGGGGTTCCTCAGGCTTGATGACGCGGGTCCAGAACATCGCGGAGCGCATCCCCGACAAGGTTCCAGGCCAGCACGAACAGGAAGATCGCGGCGCCGGGAAAGGCGAGCGTGTACCAGTATTGAAACGGGTCGTCGGCCTGACCGACGATCCAGTTGCGCGAGTAGGAGATGAACTGCCCCCAGTCGGCATAGCCCTCCTCGGTGCCCACCCCGAGGAAGGACAGGGCCGAGGCCGACAGCACCATCGAGCCGGTCGCCATCGTCGCCAGCACCAGCACCGGAAAGAAGGCATTGGGCAGGATGTGCAGCACGATCAGCCGCAGGTCGCCCGCGCCATAGCTGCGGGCGGCGTTGACGTAATCCATCTCGCGGATGCGCAGGATCTCGCTTCGCACGACACGGGCATAGCCCATCCAGCCAAACGTGGTCAGCGCGATCATGATCGGCACGATCCCCTTGCCAAGGATTGCCGTCAGCACCAGCGCGGCGATCAGGAACGGCACCGCCATGAAGACATCGGCGATGCGCATCAGGATCTCGTCCAGCAGCCCGCCATAGAACGCGGCCAGCGCCCCGACCGTCATCCCGATCAGGACCGAGATGGCGACGACACCAAGCCCGATCTTGAAGGCGGTGCGGGTGCCCCAGATGACGGCGTAATAGATGTCATACTGCCCCTGCGTGGTGCCGAAGGGCGCCATGTCCGAAGGCGGCTGCGGCGTTGCCCAGAAGCCGGCGCGGGGCGTGTCATAGGGCGACATCTGAAATTCCTGCGGCGGCGCCAGCATCGGCGCAAACACCGCAATCAGCACGAAGCCCAGCAACAGCAGCAGGCCGAAAAGCGACATCGGATTGCTGAGGAGGTAGCGCAGGACCCTCATCGTGTTTTCACCCTCGGATCAAGCAGCGGATAGATCAGGTCCACCAGCAGGTTGAGCACCACCAGCACTACGGCGAAATAGAGGCCAAAGCCCAGGACTGCGGGGAAATCGAGCGCCGACGCGGACTTGGCGGCGAACTGGCCAAGGCCGGAGTAGTCGAAGATCGTTTCGGTGATCACCACCCCGCCCATCATGTAGGCCAGCTCCATCCCTGCGATGGTGGCGACGGGCAGCAGCGCGTTGCGGCGGGCGTGGTGCAGCTCGACCACCCGGCGCGGCATTCCCTTGGCCCGGGCGGTGCGGACGTAATCCTGCCGCAGCGTTTCCAGCATCGAGGTGCGCATCACCCGGGTGATGCTGGCGATGTTCACATAGGTCAGCGTGATGACCGGCGCGATCAGGTGGCGCATCGCATCCCAGAACACCGCAAGATTGCCGTTCAGCAGCGCGTCTATGGTGTTCGCGCCGGTGTAGCGGGTGAATCCGGCCGACGTGACCTCGGTCACCGCCCATTGGCTGAGGCGCCCCGGCGGGAACCAGTCCAGCGTCGAGTAGAAGACCAGCAGCATCAGCAGGCCAAAGACATAGGTCGGGAAGGACCAGCCGAGGATGGTGAAAAGCCGGATCACATGGTCTGGCCAGCGGTTGTGATGGACACCCGCGCGCGAGCCCAGCCAGATCGCCAGCAGCAGCCCGGGGAAGAAGGCCAGCACCACCAGCTCCATCGTCGCCGGGAACAGCGAGGTCAGCGCCGTGGCAACCGGCTGCCGCGCCGTCTCGGACCAGCCGAGGTTGCCGTGCAGGATATTGCCGATCCAGCGGCCATATTGCTCCAGGAACGGGTCGTTCAGACCGTATTCCTCGATCATCAGGCGGATGCTCTCCTGCCCACCTTTCAGGAAGCTGTCCGAGGGCGCATAGGCGGCAAGCCTCTGCGTCGGGCTCAGCGACATCTGCAGGGCAAAGATCATCAGGGAGAGGGCGAAGAGCACGACGGGCAGCATCAGCAGCCGGCGCAGGGCATAGGTCATCATGCGGGGGATATGTCCGGTGGTCGGGTGTCGGCCGGGCCGGGCGCCACAGGGCGCCAGGCCCGTGCTCGGATCAGTTGTCGGCCTTGGTGATGGGATAGAAGTCCCAGGCACCATAGGTGATCATGTTGTGGACATAGCCGTCGATATTGTCCCGCACGACGATGTAGGCGAAGTCTTCCCACAGGAACTGTGTGCTGGCGTAGTCATGCGACATCTCCTGCAACTTCGCGTAGATCGGCTCGCGCTCTGCCGGATCGTTCAGCGCCCAGGCCTCATCCAGCAGCGGCTTGAACGTTTCCTCCATCAGGTCGCGGTAGCCCTGCCCCGAGAACCCGCCGACCAGACCTGTCGGCGACAGGTAGTAGGTCGCGGCGCCGAGCGGCCCGCCCGGGTCGGAATAGTCCGGCCCCCAGCCCATATACATCAGCGGCGCGGCTGGCTTCTCGCGGTTGTTGCGCAGCGCCGAAAGCTGCGAGGAGGGAAGCGACTGGATCTTCAGCCGGAACTTGGGGTTCACCCGCTGCAGGCCTTGCTGCAGCACCGTCAGCGCCGCGACGCCTTGGGTCGTGCCTTCCTGAACATAGGCGGTCAGCTCGAAGCCGACATCCCAGAGCTTGCCGTCGAAGGCCTTCTTGAAGTGCTCGGTCGCCTTCTCGGGATCCCAGGTGTAGACGGGCGAGTCTTCACGATAGCCCATGATGCCGCGCACCATCGGCCCGCGCGCCTGAACGGTCTTGCCCAGCAGCACCTGCTCCAGCAGAACCTGATAGTTCTGCGCGTAGTTGAAGCCCTTGCGAACGTCGATATCCGCGAAGAAATCGGGCGGAATGCCGTTGCCATCCAGTTGACCGCTGCCGATGGCCGGGTTGTCAACCGGGTCCAGCGGCCAGAAGTAGAACAGGCCGCGCGGGAACACCTTGGGCAGGCCGTCGACAACCTTCACGCCGTCGGTCTTGCCCAGCTCTTCCAGAAACTCGACCGGCGCCGCGACGAAATCGGCATCGCCCGACAGCAGTTGCAGCCGCCGCGTCGTCCATTCCGGCACGGTGCGGATCACCACCCGCTCCAGCGAGGCGGGCGTGTCCCAGAAGCCCTCGAACCGTTTCAGCGTGATGCGGCGCTCTGTCTTGTCCCATTCCTCGAGCGAGAACGGGCCGGTGCCGTTCTCCTGGTCGAACAGCGGATCGGCCGAAAGCTCGGGGCGGTAGTAGGTCATCCAGGTGTCGCCCGACCCGTCCCAGCCGCCGACCGATGACGTCCACTCCTGATCCACGATCGAGGCACCGAAGGGCAGCGCCATGATGCCCAGCGTCGCCGGGAAGGAGGAGGGGATGGTCAGCGTCACCTTGTCGCCTTCGACGGTGATCTGCGATTCCAGCGCGTCATAGACCTCGCGCAGGGCTTCGGGCGAGGCATTGGCGATGTCGTCGACGCCGCCGACGTCCTGCGCCCAGTCGGCGATGGTCGGATATTTGCTGGCAGTCACCACCTCGGTGATGGCATTGGCCATCCAGCTTTTGCCCATCAGCATCGCGCGCAGAAGCGAGTATTTCACGTCCTCGGCCGTCAACTCGCCAAAGCCCGGTTCGATCTGCGATTTCACGTCCTCGGACAGCTCGTCATAGGGCTTCCAGCTGATCGTCCCGTCCGCGCCCTTGATGCCGACCTTGTGGAAATGCACATCCTCGCGGATAGGGAAGGTGTAGCTGACCGAGCCGTTCTCGTTCACGACGATCAGGCCGTTTTCCAGCGTCGGCACCTCTGTCGACAGCGCCGGCACGAACTCCGATATCTCGGAGCCCTTGAAGTTCAGCAGCCGACTGTAGACGTTCAGCACCCCGTAGGAACTGGGCGTGTCGGCGATATAGGCGGGATCGAAGGACTCGATGTCGTCAGACCAAAGAAAGACGAAGGTCCCGGGGTTCTTGGTCTCGGCGACGGCCACAGAGGCCATCAGACCGAGTCCCAGACCCAGCGATGCGGCTAAGGCACGATGCATTGGCACTCCCTGTCGGTTGATTGGTAATTTCTGTCCACATCAAAAGGCTAGGTTTGGGCTTGTCGGCCTGTCCAATGTTTAGATAGAAACGGTTATGCAAAAAACGCATCGGAGCTGACATGGAACTGGCCTGGTTGGAGGACTTTCTCGAGATCGTCGCCACCCGAAACTTCTCCACGGCGGCGGCGGCGCGCCACATCTCGCAATCCGCTTTCAGCAGGCGAATAAAGGCACTTGAGGCTTGGCTCGGCACCGAGCTGATCGACCGCAGCACCTATCCCGTCAGGCTCAGTGCAGCAGGGACGCTGTTCCTTCCACGGGCGCAGGAGCTGGTGCGCGAGATCTACCGGGTGCGCACCGACTGCCGAAATCTGTTCGGCTCGAACGATGCCCCGCTTACTTTCTCAGCACTTCATACACTGGCCATCTACTTTTTCCCGCACTGGTTCCGAAAGATCAGCGCAGGGACAGAGTCGGGCGCCCTGCGCAGCAGCATGGATGCGGGCGACTTCCTCGGCTCCATCGAGCAGCTTTCGCTGGGGAAGTGCGACTTCGCGCTGGTCTACGATCACCCCGATGGGCTGCCGGTGCTGGAAACCGGGCCTTTCGACTCGGTCCAGGTCGGCAGCGACAGGCTGATCCTCGTCTGCGGCTGCGACGGGGCGGGGAAGCCGCTCTACTCGGTCGAGGACTCGGCGATCACCGGTCCGATCCCCTACCTCGCCTATTCCTGGAACGACGGTTACCTCGGCAAGCTCATCGCCCTGATCCTGTCCCGGCGCCCCACCGAATTGCCCTTGTCCACCATCTACCAGTCCTCGCTGGCGGAGGGATTGAAACAGATGGCGATCGCCGGGGCCGGCATCACCTGGCTGCCGCAGATCTGCGTGCGCCACGATCTCGAGGTCGGGCGGCTGGCACAGATCGGCGGGGCGCAGATGACCATCAAGATGGAAATCCGGCTGTTCCGGCGTTCGGGCCATCAGGGTCCGCGGGTCGAGGAGTTCTGGCAGGCGCTGCAAAACCGGGACGGGCCGCCCCACGGCACGGTTCCGATTCGTCCCTGACCAGCCGGGCGGCGGCAGCGCACATAAATCGAGCAACTGCGCCTACCACCGGAGCAAGCGGCGACTTTATGCAAGTTTTGCATCGCCGTTTCGGTTTCGCGACCTGCGACAGCTCTTCTGGCCGCGACCTCCTGTCTTCGTTGGCCTTCGGACGGTTCGACCGTTCATCCATCGCGATGCCCCGGCAAGGCCCGCACCCCGCCTCGCCCTTCGGACAGGCAAGGCTACGGCATTGACACAGGGGCGCGCGCCATCACCGAATGGCCGGGTCCGTAACCCTGAACCTCCGGGTGCCCGTGCCAGCAGACCCAATCCCCTCCGCCGCCGCGCTTGACGACGACATGATCCTGTCGGTCGAGGATCTGCGCATCTCGTTTGCCCTCGGCCGCCGCCGCACGTTCGAGGCCGTGCGCGGTGTGTCCTTCACCATCCGCCGCGGCGAGACGCTGGCGCTTGTGGGCGAATCCGGCTCGGGCAAGTCGGTCACGGCGATGACCATCATGCGGCTGACCGAATATGACGGGGCGCAGATCGCCGGCGGCCGCATCCGGATGCGGATGAAATCGGGGACGGTCGAAGACATCACACGGCTGCCCGAAGCCCGGGTGGAACGGCTGCGCGGCTCGGAAATCTCGATCGTCTTCCAGGATCCGATGTCCAGCCTGAACCCGGTGTTCCGCGTCGGCGACCAGATCGCCGAGGGGATCATCCGCCATCAGGGAAAATCCAGGCCCGAGGCCCGGGCCATGGCGCTGAACATGCTGAAACTGGTGCGCGTGCCCGATGCGGAGCGCCGGATGGATCACTATCCGCACCAACTGTCCGGCGGGATGCGGCAACGGGTGATGATCGCCATGGCGCTGGCCTGCCGCCCCTCGCTGATGATCCTCGACGAACCCACCACCGCCCTCGACGTGACCATCCAGGCCCAGATCCTCGATCTTGTCCGCACGCTGCAGCAGGAGATCGGGATGTCGGTGCTGTTCATCACCCATGACATGGGGGTCGTGGCCGAAATTGCCGACCGCGTCTGCGTGATGCTGAAAGGCAAGATCGTCGAGAGCGGCACCGTGGAGCAGATCTTCAACCACGCGCAGCACGGCTATACGCAGGCCTTGATCGCCGCCGTCCCTCGGCTGGGCAGCATGGCCGACAAGGACGAGCCCGAGCCCTTTCCCATGGTGGTCTATTCCGCTGGCGGGGCCGCCGCATGAGCAGCCCCACCTCCGCCCGCAAATCTCAAGACCTTGCGCGCCCGCTGGTCGAGGTGCGCGATCTGGTCACGCGCTTCGACCTGCGCGCCGGGCTGATGGGCAGGGTCGCCGGCCGGGTCCACGCGGTCGAGGGGGTTTCCTTCGACATCGTCCCCGGCGAGACGCTGGCGCTGGTGGGCGAATCCGGCTGTGGCAAGTCCACGGTCGCCCGCAGCATCATGCAGCTGGAAAAACCCACCTCCGGCTCGATCCGCTATGGCGGGGTCGAACTGCTGGGCGGCTCGCGCCACGATGTGCTGCGCTTCCGGCGCGAGGCGCAGATGGTGTTCCAGGATCCGTTCTCATCGCTGAACCCGCGCATGACCATCGCGCGCACCTTGATGGATCCGATGCGGGTGCACCGCCTTGGCACCACCGCCGAGCTTCGCGCCCGCGCGGCCGAGCTGCTGGCCCGGGTGGACCTGCCGCCCGAGCATCTCGACCGCTTCCCCCACGCCTTTTCGGGCGGGCAGCGGCAACGCATCTGCATCGCCCGCGCCCTCGCGCTCGATCCAAAGCTCATCATCGCGGATGAGGCGGTGGCCTCGCTCGACGTGACGATCCAGGCGCAGGTCATCAACCTGCTGATGGACCTTCAGCGCGAACGCAGCATCGCCATCCTGTTCATCAGCCACGACATGGCCGTGGTCGAGCGGATGGCGCACCGCGTGGCGGTCATGTATCTGGGCGAGATCGTCGAGATCGGCGACCGCCGTTCGGTCTTCACGTCGCCGCAGCATCCCTATACGCGCAAGCTGCTCTCGACGGTCCCGGTCGCCGATCCGGCGCGGCGGCCAACGACCCGCAATCTGATGACGGAAGAGATCCCCAGTGCCGTGCGCCCGCCCGACTTCGTGCCCATCAAGCGCCCGATGCGGCAGGTTTCACCAACACATTGGGTGCGCGAGAGCGACTGAATGACCGATACGCTGGATACCAGAGGAACGCCCTTCCTGGCGCTTGATCTTGCACGGCTCGATGCGAATGTCGCCCGCCTGCGCGCGCGGCTTGACGGCCTCGGCGTCGCCTACCGGCCGCATCTGAAGACGGTGAAGTGCATCGAGGCCGCGCGCCACATCCTGCCCGCGCCCGAAGGACCCGCCACCGTTTCGACACTGCAAGAGGCCGAGGCCTTCTTCGCCGCCGGCCTGCGCGACATGATCTACACGGTGGGCATCGCCCCGGCCAAGCTCGGCCGCGTCATCGCCCTGCTCCGGGCCGGGGCCGATCTTGCCGTTGTGCTGGAGAGCCCCGAACAGGCAAGGGCCGTTGCCGAAGCCTCGCTCGCGGCCGGCATCCGCATTCCCGCGCTGATCGAGATCGACGCAGACGGTGCCCGCGCCGGCCTCCCCCCGGACGATCCCGCGCTGGCCCGGATCGGCCGCATCCTGGACCGCGATGCCATCCTGCGCGGGGTGATGACCCATGCCGGTGCCTCCTATGCCTGTTTCACGCCGGAAGCCCGTCATGCGATGGCCGTGCAAGAGCGCGATGCCGCCGTCACCGCCGCGGCCGCGCTGCGGCGGGCCGGGCTGCCCTGCCCGGTTGTCAGTGTCGGCTCCTCTCCGACCGCGCATGCCGCGACGGACCTGACCGGCGTCACCGAAATGCGTGCCGGGGTGTTCACCCTGTTCGACATGACGATGGCAAGTCTGGGCGTCTGCACGACCGCCGATATCGCCGCCACGGTGGTGGCAACGGTGATCGGCCATCAACCGCGCCGGGGTGTGATCCTGACAGATGCGGGCTACATGGCGCTGTCCAAGGACAGCAGCACCGCGGGCCATCCGGTCGACTACGGCTTCGGACTGGTCGCCGACATGGCGGGCACACCCTACCCCGACCTGATCGTCCGCGCGACCAGCCAGGAGCACGGCCAGATCGGCCTGCGGGACGGCAGCGCGGCGACCCTGCCCGATCTGCCGCTCGGAACCCGTGTCCGCATCTTGCCCATCCATGCCTGCGCGACCGTCGCCATGCACCCGCACTTCTCGGTTCTGGCTGCGGACGGGCATAGCATCACCGCAGACTGGCCGATCATGCGCGGATGGTAAGGCGTCACGCCCGCTGCCAGAAGCTCCGGCACCCGCCTTCGGAAGTCAGACTTGTTCCCGATCGGCCCCGACACCGCAAAATTTTTCCGCTCATCCGGTCCCGATTTAGAACCGGATGACACAGAACAGCCAAATCCTGGCTGCAAAAGACGACCATTTTGCGCCCCGCCCTCCCTACTCTGCCTGCACATCCAAGGAGCAGGCGCATGACCCAACACCCCACCCTTCCCATGCTGGCCGCCTTCCGCGGGTCGCTTCCCAAGGGGCGCGATCTGGGTGAGGGGATCGTGGGCAAGGCGGCCGAGATCGACGGGCCGTTCGGGCTCAGGAAGATGGTCTATGCGGATTACGTGGCCTCGGGCCGCGCGCATAAGGCGGTCGAGCGGTTCATCCTTGAGGAGGTGCTGCCCTACTACGCCAACAGCCACACCGAAGCCTCGCATTGCGGAAGCTTCATGACCCGGCTGCGCAACGCCGCGCGCGCCACCATCGCTGCCCATTGCGGGGCCGATGCGCGCCATGCGGTCACCTTCACCGGGTCGGGCGCGACCGCGGGGCTGAACCGGCTTGTCAGCCTGCTCGGTGCCGACCGGGGCCGCGTGAAGGTGATCCTTGGCCCCTATGAGCACCACTCCAACATCCTGCCCTGGCGGGAGAGCGGCGCCGAGGTCGTGACCTTGCCAGAAGCGCCGACCGGCGGCCCGGATCTGGACAGGCTGGACGAAGCGCTGGCGGATGTGGCGGATTTCGACCGCGTCATCTGCGCGTTCTCGGCGGCCTCGAACGTCACGGGCATCATCGCCGATGTCGAAGGCCTGACCCGCCGGGTGAAGGCCGCGGGGGCCCGCATCGTCTGGGACTACGCGGGTGGCGGGCCCTATCTGCCGATGCAGATGGTCCCGGCCCCGGGCGCCGAGATCGACGCGCTGGTATTCTCGCCCCACAAGTTCGTGGGCGGGCCTGGTGCCTCTGGCGTGATGATCCTCCGGCGCGATGCCGTTGTTTCGGATCGGCCGACCTGGGTCGGCGGCGGCACTGTCCGTTTTGTCTCGGCCAAGGGCCACGACTATAGCGGGCAGCTCGAGCATCGCGAGGAAGCCGGCACCCCCAATATCCTGGGCGATATCCGCGCCTGCCTTTGCGTGATCCTGAAGGAAGAAATTGGCGCCGCCTATATGGCAGAGCGCAACCGCAGCCTTACTGCGCAGGCACTTGCGGCGCTGCAGGCTGCGCCGATGGTCGAGGTGCTCGGCCTCACCGAACCCGAGCGGCTGCCGATCCTGTCCTTCCGCATCCGCCACCCCGAGGGCGGCTTCGTGCACCAGCAGCTGACGACCCGCCTGCTGAGCGACCGCTACGGCATTCAGGCGCGCGGCGGCTGCGCCTGTGCGGGGCCCTATGTGCTCAAGCTGCTCGGGCTCGAGGCCGTCGCGCCGCAGTTGCGCGACGACATTCTCAGCGGCAAGGAATTGGAGAAGCCAGGTTTCGTCCGGCTCAACCTGTCGGTCCTGATGAGCGATGCCGAGGTGGACCATATCCTGGGCAGCGTGCGGGCCCTGTCGGAGGAGGCGCACCGCTTCGCCTCGGTCTACGACGTGGACACGGCCCGCGCGATCTTCACGCCGAAGGCTGCCTGAGGGCGCGGTTCAGGCATAGTCGAGCGGCAGTTCGGTCGATGAGCGGATCGTCTCCATCGCGAACATCGACGAGATGTCGTGGATATCCACCTTCGAGATCAGGCGCTTGTAGACCCGGTCATAGGTCGCGATGTCGGGCACGACGGCGCGCAGCATGTAGTCGATGTCGCCGGCAAGGCGGAACAAGTCGACAATCTCGGGGATCTCGCCCACCGCGCGGACGAAGGCCTGCGACCATTCTTCGGTATGCTGGTTGGTGCGGATGGCCATGAAGACCGAGACGCCGACATTCAGCTTCGTCTCGTCCAGCAGCGCCACGCGCTTCTTGATGTAGCCCTGCTCTTGCAGCTTGCGGATGCGCCGCCAGCAGGGCGTCGCACTCAGCCCGACCTCGTCCGCGATTTCCGACACCGACTGATCGGTGTTACGCTGCAGGAGCATGAGGATCTTGCGGTCGAAAGGGTCGAGCATGGGCGTCCTGACGGTTGGATCGAGAAGACTGCGCCCGGCGGGCGGTGTGAGTGGAATTTATCACGCGGGCGCGGTTCTGCGAAAGGGCTGATGCGCAGCGGGGCAGGTTGCGCGAAGATCGTTTCGGCAACCTGCGGCCCCGTCAGGACAGCGCGGGCAGCGGCGAGGGGCGGCCCGCGATCAGGTCCGCGAGGATCCGTCCGCTGCCGCAGGCCTGCCTCCAGCCGTTCGATCCGTGCCCGAGGTTGAGGAACAGATAAAGGGAAGCCACCCCGAGGCGCGACCTGTGACGGGCCCCGTCCAGTGCCTTCAGGCGTTCAGCATCGCGGCATGATACCGGCGACCTGCCTCACCCCACCTCGTTCCACAGCAGCCGGTGCGCCGCGGCGTTCCGCTGCGGGATGCCGCCGGCGTTGATGACGCGCGAGAAGGGGGCGCCGCCGCCCATGCGGTCCAGGATCAGCCGGACATGCATCGCCATGCCCTCGATGGCGGCGTGCAGCTCGTCCGCCGCGGTGTGGGCAAGATCCCAGCGTCACGCCGCCCAGATCGGGCCGCGTCAGGATCGTGCGGTCGCCGTTGTCCCACACCAGCCGCATCAGCCCGGTGCTGCCCGGACCCATCGCGCCAAGCCCTTGGGCGAGGGTCGCGACATCCGTCCCCGCTCGGCGCGCAATTGCCTCGAAGATATCGCCCGTAGCCGATTGCCCCGCCTCGACCCCCATCGCGCCGGGCAGGACGCTTCCGGGCACCGCGCCGCAGATCCCGGCGACGGGCGGCGTATCGGCGCCCATCGCCGCGATGATGCAGGTGGAGGTGCCCACCACATTCACCACGTCCCCGCTGCGGATCCCGGCGCCGACCGCGTCCCAATGCGCGTCGAAGGCCCCGAACGGGATCGGGATGCCGGCGCGTAGGCCCAGCCTCTCGGCCCATTGCGCCGACAGGGTGCCCGCGATCTGGTCCGAGCTGCCATAGCGCCCGCCGAGCTTGGCGTTGAAGCCGTCCAGCAGCGGATCGACGGCGGACAGGAAATCCTGCGGCGGCAAGCCGTTCCACTTTGGCGACCACATCCATTTGTGGCCCATCGCGCAGATGCTGCGCGGCAGCTGGTCGATCTCGGTCACCCCGCAGAGCGTGGCCACCAGCATGTCGCAATGCTCCAGCGCGGTGGCGACGCGCGCGCTCTTGCCCGGATTGTGGCGCAGGAAATGCAGCAGCTTGGAATAGCCCCATTCGTGCGAATAGGTCCCGCCGCACCAGTCCAGCGCCTCGATGCCGCGCGCCCGGCCAAGGGCGGTGATCTCGGCGGCCTCGGCATGGGCGCGGTGGTCGCACCACAGGTAATAGTCGTCCAGCGGTTGCAGCGCGTCATCGACCATCACCACGCTCGACCCGGTGGTATCGGCGGCAAAAGCCGCGATGTCATGGCCGTCGATCCCGGCCGAGGCGATGGCCTCGCGCATCGCCACAGCCAGCGCCTGCATGTGGTCGGCATGGGCCTGTTGGCCCAGCAGGGGATCGGCCGCGCTGCGCTTCAGCGGATAGGGCGCGATCGCGACGGCCAGAGCCTCGCCCGTGCCCGAGTCCATGATGATGACGCGAACGCTGAGAGTGCCGAAATCGGCGCCTGCGACCAGCTGGCGCGGCCCACCCGCGGCGCTCACGACGGTTGCCCGTAGGTGGCATCCGCGCCGTGCTTGCGCAGGAAATGCCGGTCGAGCAAATGCGTCGCAATCGGCTGCAGGCCCGGGCGCAGCATCATCGCGTGCCAGGCCATGCGCGCCGCCTCGCGGCTTAAAAGCGAGGTGGTCGGCTCGTCCATGACCACGATCCGCGCATTGGCGCCAAGCGCCCGCGCGATCTCGACCAGTTGCCGCTCGCCCATGGATAGGGTCGAGACCTGAGTCTCGGGGGCAAAGCCCACGCCCAGCCTGTCGAGGATCGGCTGTGTCTCGACCGCCATCCGGCGGCGGCTGACGATCCCCAGACGCGAGCGCTCGGCACCCAGAAACAGGTTCTCGGCCACGCTGAGGTTCGGGGCCAGCGACAGTTCCTGATAGATCACCGCAATGCCCGCGGCCTTGGCGGCCTTGGGATCGCCGGTGGCAAGCGGCTTGCCCAGGGCCATCACCACGCCGCCCGGATCGGGCGTATAAGCGCCCGACAGGATCTTCATCAGCGTCGACTTGCCCGCGCCGTTCTCGCCCATCAGCGCATGAACCTCGCCGGCATGCAGCGTCAGCGACACGTCCCGCAGGGCGCGGATCGGCCCGAAGGTCTTCGAGATGCCGCGCATCTCGAGCATGACGGCGCCGCTCATGCCGTCCCCTTCCCGGTCTCGGCGATGATGTAATCCACCCCTTGATCCTCCAGCATTTTTGCATCCGCGTCCGACAGCCCGTCATCGGTGATCAGCCGGTTCACGCGGGACAGCGGCAGCGCCACATTGGGCGGCCGCTCGGCGAATTTGCGGCTGTCCACCAGCACCACGACCTCATTCGCCAGCTCGACCATCTCGTTGATGAAACGCACCAGCAGCGGGTGCGATTCCAGCAGCCCGCGCGAGCTGATGCCAAGGGCGCCCACGAAGAACTGCGAGCCATAGAAGCTGTCCGGCGCGCGCTGTGGGTCGTAGAGCACGCCCGGATCGCGATGCAGGTCACCCCCGCCCACCGTCAGCTGGCAGGTGCCATTCTCGGCCAGATAGGCGGCCAGCGGCATGGAGTTGGTGAAGACGCGCAGGTTCCGGTCGGCGATATGCGCGCCGAAATGAAAGCAGGTAGAGCCGGCATGGATGATGATCAGGCTGCCATCGCGCACGATCTGGCCGGCGGCCCTGGCAATGGCGCGCTTGGCCCCGGTGGCGATGTCGCGGTTCACGATGAACGGCAGCGCCACGGCGCGCCGCTCCTGCCCCTCGAGCGCAGCGATGCCGCCGTGAACCTTCTTGGACAATCCCGCCGCATCCAGCTTCTCGATGTCGCGCCGGACCGTCGCCGGGGACACGCCTGTGGCGGCCACGAGGTCATGCACCGACAGGAAGGGACGGTTCGCCAACAGCTGCAGGATCGCCTGGTGCCGCCGATGCTCGCTCATGCTTCGTCCTCCCCTGCGGGAAGGATTACGCAATTAGATCGTGGGTGCAGTAGTTTCTTCGCCGCCTGATCCAAGGCGATCATTCACGCGCAACGCCCCGCATGCCGCGGGCAACCCCGCATCCGGCCGTCCTGGCCAGCCGCATGCAGACCGTGCCGGGGCGGCGATCAAGCTGACCTTGCCCAAGACCCAGCCGAGGGCGCGGCGGGGAGGATCGCCGGTAGATCCGCGCGGCGAGATTCTGGGCCAACTCAGCCCTGCAGCAGCGCGCAGCCCTCCACCGGGCGCCGCCGACGCGTTCCGGCGCCCGTTGCAATTTCGCAGCACCGAACGCCGATTAATCCGCGCTGAACGGCCTCCAAAAAGCATGTGTTGAAAATTGTGATGCCGGGCATTAACCTTTGGCCTCTGCACGCTCCAAGGCTCCTTGGGGCGTTTGTGTATCAGCTTGAGTGCCAGTCGCTTTCGGGCGCACGTTGCCAGCCGGGACCCGATTCCGCGATAAACTCGGGATCAAGATTGTTGGAAGAGCTCGCAATGCTGTCACAATACTTCATGCCTGTCCTGAACCTGGCCGGATTGATGGCCCTGATCGCGCTGTCATTCAGCGCAACATCAAGACTGTCGACGAACAAGATAGTGCAGCAAATGGTCTTCGGCACGATCCTTGGGATCGGCGCATTCCTTGTCTACCTTCAACCGATCATGAAGGTGAGCGGAATTCAGAATGACCCGCGCAATCTCTTTGTCGGCCTCGCCGCCGCGATTTTCGGCCCGATCTCTGGCCTGATTGTCTTCTTGATTGCCGCTTTCACCAGATATCAAGAGGCAGCGCCCTCGGCCAGCGTCTGCATCTTTTCGCTTTTTACCGCCGGATGTGCGGGCCTGTGCTGGAGACAGTTCACCCGCGATGTCGAAGAGAAACACGAGGTTCATTTTATCGCCCTGGGCCTGACCATCAGTCTGTCCTACCTTTGCACCTTCTTGCTGCCTCGCGACTATTGGCAAGGCATCTTTTCGACAGCGGTTCCGGTATTGACCACGACGAATGTCATAGGCGCAGTGCTTCTGGGGGGCCTGCTTGAACGTCACCGCCGGCAGCTCGAACGAGAGCGGCGACTGGTCGATCTGGCGTCTTCCGACCCATTGACCGAGGTGATGAACCGCCGGGCGTTTGAAAAAAGCTATGAGGCGGCTGTTTTGTCTGCATCGTCCTCGGGCACGGCGTTCATCATCGTTGATCTGGACAACTTCAAACACATCAACGATACGAAAGGGCATGCCGTCGGGGATATAGTGCTGGTCGGCATCTCCAGGATCATCCGGGACAGCATCCGCAGTCGCGATCTCTGCGCCCGTTTCGGAGGAGACGAATTCCTCATGTGCTTCCCCAATATCAGCGCAGGCAATACGGAAAAGATAGTCGCGCGCATCCAGGACGCCGTTGCAAGATTTGGGAAAGAGGACCTTGATCTGCCTTTGGGCCTGTCAGTAAGTGTCGGCGTGTGCTGGAGCGAATATCCGCTGGCGCTGGAAGCAGCCTTCGAGATCGCCGACCAATCCCTCTACCAGGCCAAGGTCGGGGGCAAAAATCGGGCCGTGTTCAACGACAAGGATCTTCTCACAGCCAAGGCGCCTATCGGGGAAATCGCGTTCGGCTAGCGACCAGCCGGATCGATATTGCATCCTGCTGGCCACGGCCTTGGGCCTGTCCTTGCCGCGGCCGCGGGGGCTGGCGCTGATCGGCCGGGGCAGATTCATGGCCGAACTGCTGCCGCAGGACGATGTGCGCGCCCTGTTCGGGCCCTGACCGGGGCTGGCGGGGGTGCTACTGGCCTCGGGGATCGGGGCGCTTGTGTCGGGCCGGTGGTGGCCTTCGCGGTCGGGGCGGCGCTCAAGACCCAGGACGGGCTCCTGGCCGGCCCCGCTGGTCATCGCTGTCCTCGGGCTGGGTCTGGCGCGCCTGCTTGGTCCGGATTGATCCGCAGTTCGGCCAGATCGATCGCCTGAAGGTCCTCAAGCGCCAGATTCGGGGCTCCGCCGCGCAACCTCGCCCAGCGCATCGTCCAGCGCGGTGACGAAGAGGTCGGCCTCGGCGCGGCTCAGGCACAGCGGCGGGCGCAGCTTGAGCGTTGCGCCATGCAGCCCCGCCGCGCCGATCAGCACGCCGCGGTGGCGCATCGCGTCGATCACCCGCAGCGTCAGGCCCGGGTCCGGCGCGCCCGTGGCGCAAATGTCGACGCCGATGAACAGCCCCGCGCCGCGCACCGCCGCGATCTGCGGGCGGGCGGCGGCCAGCGCCCGGATCTCGGCCAGCAGGTGCTGGCCGGTGACGGCGGCATTTTCCTGCAGGGCCTCTTCCTCGATCACCCGCAGCACCGCCGCGCCGGCGGCCGCCGCGACCGGGTTGCCGCCGAAGGTGTTGAAATAGCCGGTATCGGCACAGAAGGCGGCCAGATGGTCCGGCCGGGTCGCCATCGCCGCCATCGGGAAGCCGTTACCCATCGGCTTGCCCATGGTCACGATATCGGGTGCAGCGCCGTGGCGGGCAAAGCCCCAGAACGCCGCGCCGGTGCGGCCAAAGCCCGGCTGCACCTCGTCGGCGATGAACAGCCCGCCGCGGGCCCGCACCAGATCGGCGGCGCGGGCCAGACACCCCGGCGGCCCCTCATGGATCCCGTCGCTGGAAAAGATCGTATCGCAGATGAAGGCTGCCGTGCCGAGGCCCCGCGCCTCCAGCGCTGCCATCGCCGCCTCCAGCGCCGCCAGAAAGCCCGCCTCGGTGTCCGGCGGCGCAATCGCCACCACATGCGCCGGCAGCCCGCCGCGTTTCAGCGCCGAGGGCGACACCCCCGTCACCAGATCGGTATTGCCGTGATAGGCGCTGGTCGTGACGACAAAGCCCTGCCGCCCGGTGACCGCGCGGGCGATGCGGAGGGCCAGATCGTTGGCCTCGCTGCCCGAACAGGTCATCACCACATTCGACAGGTCGGCGGGCAGCCTCGCCTTCAGCGCATCCAGATAATCATCGACCACGGCGACCACATAGCGCGTGTTGGTGTTCAGCCGCGCGATCTGGTCGCTGACGGCGCGCACGACCGCGGGGTGGCTGTGCCCGACCGAGGGGACGTTGTTGTAGAAATCCAGATAGCGCCGCCCGGAAGCGCCCGTCATCCAGCAGCCACTGGCCGAGACCATCTCTATCGGGTCGCGGTAGAACAGGACCGAGGCCGCGCCGAGATTGCCCAGCCTGCGGCGCACTGCGGGCGCGGCACCGGCTGCGGCGCTGGCGTCGAAGGCGTTCATGTCGAGGATCTGGCGGATGGGTGTGTCGCTCATGGGCGGGGCTCTGCGAGATAGCGCTCTGCCAGCTCCGCGGTGCCTTCGGTATAGGCGCCAAGCCCGGCCTCCTGCGCGGTTTCGGTTTCGGCATGGCTGCCGATCCAGGCGGTCAGCAGCAGGCGGCGGAACAGGATCAGCGCCGGCAGCATCGCCTCATGCTCTGCCCCGAAGGACGCGACCTCGCGGTAGCCCTCCAGCCAGGCCGCCTGCAATGCCGGGATCATCGGCGAGGTTTCCAGGAAGCTGATCGCGGCGGCGAAATCGTAGGCGAACCATGACAGGCCGCAATCGTCGAAGTCGATCACCGCCAGCTGGTCCCCCGTGGTCAGCAGGTTGGCAAGCCGCAGATCGGCGTGGACAAGGCCGAAGCGGTCGGCGCCGCTGCCATAGGCGGCAAGCTCGGCCTGCAGCCGCTCCGCCAGCGCGGCCAGCACCGCGGCACTGTCCGCGGTCAGGCCCGGCGCGGCGCGCCAGTCGCCCCACAGCGGCGCGGCGCCAAAGGCGCTGTCGAAATCCCAGGTCTTGCGGGTAAAGCCCGCGGGCGGCCGCCATCCGCGCGCATGGCCATGCAGCCGGGCGCTGACCGCGCCAAGCTGGCGGAACCCGGCGGCAAGATCGCCCGCCGGGTCGGGTTCCGATCCCGGCATGAACTCGAAGGCCACCACATGGCGCAGCTCGCCGCCCTCCTCGAACCTTGCGATCATCTCGCCGGACCGCAGCGGCAGCGGAGCCGGTGCGGTGACCGCCCCTGCATCCCGCAGCGCCCCGATCCATGCCAGCTCCGACGCGATCTCGGCCTCGGTATGATAGCCGGGGCGATGGACGCGCAGGATGACCGGGGCATCCCGGGCCGGATCATCGGCGCGGAAGGTCGCATTCTCGGACAGGGTCAGCAGCCGCACCTGCGTTTGCGGCGACAGGCCCCAGTGCGGGGCAAGCGCCTGCGCCCCGGCCCGCAACCGTTCCACCAGATCGCCTTGATAGAGACCGCCCATCGCCATCCTTCCCGTGCCCGCCCGTTACCGCAGCCTAGAAACCGATTGCTGCAGTTGCAACACGGGCCTTGCGCGATGGCCGCGTGCGCGTGATCCTGTGGCGAAGGGGCCCGCGTATGAGGCGCCATCATGGCAACAGGGAGACAGATATGCTGACATCCATCAGCGGGCGCAGCGTGATCGTGACCGGCGGATCCAAGGGCATCGGCCTTGGCATCGCGCGGGTCTTTGCGGCGCAGGGCGCCAAGGTGATGATCGCCGCCCGGGGCGAGGCCGCGGCGAGCGCGGCGGTGGACGCGATCCGCGCCGCCGGGGGCACCGCCGCCTTCCACCTGTGCGACGTGTCGGATTGGGAGGAGGTGCAGGGCCTTGTCGCCGCCGCGACGGCAGCCCATGGCGGCGTCGATATCATGTGCGCCAATGCCGGGATCTTCCCGCAGGTCAAGATCGTCGACATGACGCCCGAGGACTGGGATGGCGTGATGTCCACCAACCTCAAGAGCACGTTTCTCTGCGTGAAGGCCTGCATTCCCGCCTTCGAGGCGGCGGGCAAGGGCCGGGTCATCGTCACCTCCTCGATCACCGGGCCGGTGACGGGCTATCCGGGCTGGGCGCATTACGGCGCCTCGAAGGCCGGGCAACTGGGCTTTCTGAAGACCGCGGCGATGGAACTGGCGCGCTACAACACCACGATCAACGCGGTGATGCCCGGCAACATCATTACCGAGGGGCTGCAGGGGCTTGGCGCGGACTATCTGGCCAGCATGGCCGCCTCGATCCCGCTGGGGCGCCTTGGGGCGGTGGAAGATATCGGCAATGCCGCGCTGTTCTTCGCCTCGGACGAGGCGGGCTACATCACCGGCCAGCAGATCGTTGTCGATGGCGGGCAGATCCTGCCCGAAAGCCTGGACGCGCTCGCTGGGATCTGAGCCGAGACGGCACCAGGCTGTTCGCCCCGGGCATCGGCGATGATACCCGCGGTCTCGCGGTTCTGCTGACCCTGATCCGCGCAATGGATGCGGCGGGCATCATCACCGAGCATGATATCCTGTTCATCGGCGACGTTGGCGAAGACGCGGCGATCTGCGCGGCATCCGCCGTCTGTTCGAGAAGGGCGAATATCGCGAGAGGATCTCGGCCTTCTTCTCCATCGACGGGTCCGAGACCCAGCGTCTGGTGACGGGTGCCGTAGGATCGAACCGCTACCGCGTCACCTTCACCGGCCCGGGCGGCCACAGTTTCGGGGAATTTGGCACGGTGAACCCGGCCTGGGCGATGGGCGATTTTCTGGCCGGCATGGCGCGGATCGACGCGCCGGCAAAGCCGAAGACCACCTATTCGGCCAGCGTGTTCGGCGGCGGCAGCTCGATCAACGCGATCCCCGAGGACGTCTGGGTCGATATGGACCTGCGGTCCGAGGCGCCTGCCGAACTGTCCCGCATCGACGCAGAGATGAAGCGCCTGGCCTTGGCGGCTGTGGGGGAGGAAAACGCCCGAAACGACACAAAGAGCGGGCGGATCGCGGTCACGTTCCAGCAACTCGGCGCCCGGCCCGCTGGCGCAACCCCGGCTGGCAGCCGCATTGCGGCTGCGTCGCTGGACGCGATCCGTGCCTTTGGGTTTGAACCCGAAGCCGCCTGTTCATCAACCGATGCCAATATCCCGATGAGCCTCGGCATCCCCGCAGTGACCTTCGGCAATGGCGGCACCAGCGGCCGCGCCCATTCGCTTGAGGAATGGATCGACGTGGAACCCGGCCTGTCGCTTCGGGAGCTGAACGCGGCCCTCGCCGCCATTCTCGGCACCGCGGGCTTCGTCGCCGACTGACATTGCCCCGAACGGCCGGTCGTTGACTTGCCGCAGCCGCTTTCCCTGACAAGCGCCAACTCGGGGCGAACGAGGCGTCCTGAACCGTATGGAGCCGGCGCAAAAGGCCGCCACCGCTGTTAAAGCAGGTGGTCACCCCGCGCAGCTGCAACAGCGGCCGCTTCGGTGCAAACGCTGCCGCCCGCGATGGGCGGCGCCGGTCTTTCGTTGCCGCCAGCGCCGCGCCAATGGGCCGGCCCGTCACGGCCACCGCGGCGGGGCAACGGGCAAGCAGCGGATCTCCCGACGCCTTGTCTGACGTGCCGGATCGGCACCGGAACCGGGATCCGCACCTGCGCGGCGGCCCCGGCACCGAGCTATTCCCGGAACCCTCGCCTGCGGGCCGAGTTGAACCGGGGAAGCAACCACGGCCGCGGAGGCAGTACCCGGTCCTTAATCCGCAAGGTAAATCGATGACACCCGCCGCATCCAGGATCCCGCTCAAGCCCGAACATGACGGTCTTGAAACGCTCGCGCGCAGCCGCCTTGCGATCGAATCCGTCAGTCCCGAGGTCGATGCAGGTCGCTTTGCGGCCAAGGCAGTCGCCGGATGGCCGCTGGACATCGAGGCGGACGTGTTCTGCGACGGGCACGAGGTGATCGGCGCCGCCGTCGTGCTTGACGATGGCACCGAACATCCGATGACCTTCGTCATCAACGATCGCTGGCGGGCCGAGGTGACCTTCGAGACGGTCGGCCCCGCCAGCTTTACCATCGTCGCTTGGCGGGATGTCCTGGGCACCTGGCGCCGCGATACCGCCAAGAAGATCGCCGCCAATCAGGATGTCTCGGTCGAGATGGAAGAGCTGCGCCTGCTGCTGGCAGGCCTGCCCGCCGGCGCAGACTCCACCGCCATCGCCGCGCTTGCCAAGGCGGCGCAGGCCGACGACGCCGAGACGCTGCTATCGGCAGAGACCGGCCGCCTGATGGCGCGGATCGGGCCGCGGGCGAATGTCACCCGCTATTCCCGCGATCTTCCGGTCTGGGTGGACCGGGAGCGGGCGGCGTACTCTGCCTGGTATGAGCTGTTCCCGCGCTCCACCGGCGCGGAGGGTCGCCACGGCACCTTCCGCGACGTGATCGCCCGCCTGCCTTACGTCAAGGATCTGGGCTTCGACGTTCTGTATTTCCCGCCGATCCACCCGATCGGGACCACCAACCGCAAGGGCAAGAACAACGCGCTGAAGTCGGAGCCGGGCGACGTCGGCTCGCCTTATGCCATCGGCTCGCCCGAGGGCGGGATGATGGACGTGCACCCGGAACTGGGCACGATGGCGGATTTCGACGCGCTGGTCGCGGCAGCGGCCGAACACCAGCTGGAGATCGCCATCGACGTCGCGCTGAACGCCTCGCCCGACCATCCCTGGATCACCGAGCACCCGGGCTGGTTCGAGCGGCGCCCCGACGGCACCATCAAATACGCCGAGAACCCGCCGAAGAAATACGAGGATATCGTCAACTTCCGCTACTACCTGGAAGACGGCAAGCCGAACGCCCCGTTCTGGGAAGCGATCCGCGACATGTTCCTGTTCTGGGCGGGGCATGGGGTGCTGTGCTTCCGCGTGGACAATCCGCACACCAAGCCGTTCCCGTTCTGGGAGTGGATCATCGCCGAGGTGCGCGGCCAGCATCCGGGCGCGATCTTCCTGTCCGAGGCGTTTACCCGGCCCAAGGTGATGAAGCACCTCGCCAAGGTCGGCTTCAACCAGAGCTACACCTATTACACCTGGCGCAACGATGCGGCCGAACTGACCGAATACCTGACGGAGCTGACGACGGAAGAGTGCCGCCACTACATGCGGCCGAACTTCTTCACCAACACGCCCGACATCAACCCGATCTTCTTGCAATATTCCGGGCGGCCCGGCTTTCGCACGCGGCTGCTGATGGCTGCCTCGCTGTCCGGCAATTACGGGATGTATTCGGGGTTCGAGCTGTGCGAGTCCGCGCCGCTGCCGGGCAAGGAAGAATATCTCGACAGCGAGAAGTACCAGCTTCGCCACCGGGATTTCGACGCCGCCGGCAACATCAAGGATGACATCCGGCTGATCAACCGCATCCGCGCCGAGCAGCCGGCGATGCGCGATTATCTCAACCTGCGGTTCTTCCCCGCGGGCGACCCGCGGGTGCTGTTCTACGGCCGCTTCGACGACCGGACGCGCAACTACCTGCTGTTCCACGTGCTGATCGACCCGCACGAACCGGCCGACTTCGCCTTCGACGTGCCGCTGTGGGAGTTCGGCCTGCCCGATGCCGCCTCGGTGGAGGTGCAGGACCTGATGCACGGCAACAGCTTCACCTGGCACGGCAAAGAGCACCGCCTGCAGCTTCACCCCGACACGCGCCCCTACGCGATCTGGAAACTCACACCGCCGGGAGGCGCCGCATGAACACCATCGTGGATCAAAAACTGCTGGCCGCCGACCCGGGCCCTGCCCCCGCCGACTGGTACAAGGACGCGGTCATCTACCAGCTGCACGTCAAGGCCTATCAGGACAGCAACAATGACGGCATCGGCGATTTCAAAGGCCTGATGCAGCGGCTGGACCATGTGCAGGAACTGGGCGCGACCGCCGTCTGGCTGCTGCCCTTCTACCCCTCGCCGCTACGCGACGACGGCTATGACATCGCCGAATTCAAGGCGATCAACGCCTCCTACGGGACGATGGAAGATTTCGAGGCCTTCGTGGAAGAGGCGCATCGCCGCGGGCTGAAGATCATCACCGAGCTGGTCATCAACCACACCTCGGACCAGCACGACTGGTTCCAGCGCGCCCGCCGCGCCCCCAAGGGCAGCCCCGAGCGCGACTATTACGTCTGGTCCGACGATGACCAGAAATGGCCGGAAACCCGGATCATCTTCACCGATACCGAGCCGTCGAACTGGACCTGGGACCCGGTGGCCGAACAATTCTACTGGCACCGCTTCTTCAGCCACCAGCCGGACCTGAACTTCGACAATCCCGCCGTGCTGGAGGCGGTGCTGGATGTCATGCATTTCTGGCTCGACAAGGGCGTCGATGGCCTGCGGCTGGATGCGATCCCGTATCTGGTGGAACGCGACGGCACCAACAACGAGAACCTGCCCGAAACCCATGACGTGCTGAAGGCGATCCGCGCCGATCTCGACAAGCATTACGAAGGCCGGATGCTGCTGGCCGAGGCGAACCAGTGGCCCGAGGATACCCGCCCCTATTTCGGCGACGGCGACGAATGCCACATGGGCTTTCACTTCCCGCTGATGCCGCGGATGTACATGGCCGTGGCGCAGGAGGATCGCTACCCGATCACCGACATCATCCGCCAGACGCCCGCGATCCCGCCGGACTGCCAATGGGGCATCTTCCTGCGCAACCATGACGAGCTGACGCTGGAAATGGTGACGGACCGCGAGCGCGATTACCTGTGGGACTTCTACGCCTCCGACCGCCGCGCGCGCATCAACATGGGCATCCGCCGCCGGCTGGCGCCCCTGCTGCAGAACGACCGGCGCAAGATCGAGCTGCTGAACTCCTTGCTGATGTCGATGCCGGGCACCCCGATCTTCTATTACGGCGATGAAATCGGGATGGGCGACAACTACTACCTCGGCGACCGCGACGGGGTGCGCACCCCGATGCAATGGTCCGCCGACCGCAATGCCGGCTTCAGCCGCGCCAACCCGCAGGCGCTGTATCTGCCGACGATCCAGGACCCGGTCCACGGCTACGAGGCGATCAATGTTGAATCGCAGAATGGCTCGCCCTCGTCGCTGCTGAACTGGATGAAGCGGATGATCGCGGTGCGCCAGCGCCACGACCTGTTCGGGCGCGGCGAGATCGAGCTGCTCTATCCGCGCAACCGCAAGGTGCTGGCCTATCTGCGCCGGCATGAGGGCAAGACGGCGCTGTGCGTCGCCAACCTGTCGCGGCAGGCGCAGGCGGCAGAGATCGACCTGTCGCAATTCAGCGGCAGCGTCCCGGTGGAGCTGACGGGGCAGTCGCATTTCCCGCCCATCGGCGAGCTGCCCTATCTGCTGACCCTGCCGGCCTACGGGTTCTACTGGTTCTTGCTGGCCTCGGAGGAGGAGGCGCCGGCCTGGCACGTGCCGCATGCGCAGGTTCTGCCCGATTTCCTGACGCTGACCACCCGCGACGGCACCATCGCCGGCGCGCTGGACGATCCGTCGGCGCGGCAATTCGCCAGCCGGACGCTGCCCGACTATCTGCCGCTGCAGCGCTGGTTCGCCGCCAAGGAAAGCCGGATCGACAGCGTCACGCTGCACCGCCTGGCCGAGATGGGGCAGGGGCGGCTTCTGCTGGCCGTGGCCGATGCCGTGGTGGCGGGGCAGACGCAGCGCTACTTCCTGCCGCTCTCGGCGGTCTGGGGTGAGGATGCGCTGACGCTCTCGCCGCGCCTGCCGGCGACGCTGGCCAAGCTGCGCCGCGCGAACCGAGTCGGCGCGATCATCGACGGCGCGGTGGATGAGGATATGGCCAATGCGATCCTGTCCGCCATGCGCGGTGGCGAGACCTTGGCGGCCGAGGATGGCAGCATCGCCTTCCGTGGCACCCCCCTGCTGGATCAGCTGGCGGAGGACCTGGGCGAGCCGCGGCTGATGTCGGCCGAGCAATCCAACGCCTCCATCGCCTTTGGCGACAGCGTGATCCTGAAGCTCTACCGCCGCCTGCGCGAGGGCATCCAGCCCGACGTGGAGATGGCGCGGTTCCTGACCGAGGAAACCGACTTCGACGCGACGCCCGCGCTTCTGGGCACCGTCGACTGGACGGCAAGCGATGGCACGGTGACGACCCTCGCCGCCGCCTCGCAATTCGTGCGCAACCAGGGCGACGCCTGGACCTATGTGACCGAGGCGCTGGACCGGGATCTGGAGCGGCACGAGATGGCGGGCCGCGCTGGCGCGGGCGAGGACGGAATCGAGGAAGACGTGCCGCTGATGGGCGGCCCGCTGGACCTTGGCAGCGTGCTCGGCCGGCGCACGGCAGAGTTGCACCTGGCGCTGGCAAGTGGCGCGCCGGGATCTGCCTTCACGCAAGAGCCGATCACCGCCGACCATGTCACCGCGCTTGCCCATGACGCAGCGGCAGAGCTTGGCGAGGTGCTCGACCGCCTGTCCAGCCGCCTTGGCTCCCTGCCCGATACCGGCCGCGCCCTGGCAGAGCGGGTGCTGGACAACCGCGCCGCGCTGGAGGCGCGGATCACCGGCCTGCGCGGCCAAACGCCTTCGGGCGGGATCTGCCGGATCCACGGCGACTATCACCTCGGCCAGGTGCTCGTGGTGCAGACCGACGTGATGATCATCGACTTCGAGGGCGAGCCGACGCGCAACTTGGCCGAGCGGCAGGCAAAGTCCTCGCCGCTGCGCGATGTGGCGGGGATGCTGCGCAGCTTCGACTATGCGCTGTGGTCCACCGTCCGCCGCCGGATCGAGCTTGGCGCCGATCCCGAGCGCACCGCCGAAACCATCGAGGGCTGGCGCCATGCCACGCAAGGCGCCTTCCTGGACGCCTACCGCGAGGCGGTGGGCGATGCCCCGATCCGCCCTGCCGATCCGGGCTTCGAGAAAGCCCTGCTCGACCTCTTCCTGATCCAGAAGGCCGCCTATGAGGTGGGCTACGAAATGGCCATGCGGCCCGACTGGATCGACATACCGCTCCGGGGGCTCATCGCGCTCCTGGACGAGACCGGAGCGTGACCATGACCGACATGACAGACCTTCCCGAAACCGCCCCGGCCCTGCACGAGATCGAGGCGATCCTGCGCGGCCAGCATGGCGACCCGTTCCGCGTGCTGGGGCTGCAGAAGCTGCCCGGCGGCGGCCATGCGCTGAACGTCTTTGCCCCCGACGCGGCCGAGGTGACGGCGGTGGATGCCAAGGGCAAGGAGATTGCGCCGCTGCAGCGCGTCCATCCCGAGGGCTTCTTCCACGCCGCCTTCCCGCGCAAGCGCAGCGGCTTTGCCTATCGCCTGCGCTGCCGGTCGGGCGAACATCAATGGGAGCGGGCAGACCCCTACTCCTTTGGTCCCGTGCTGGGAGAGATGGATGAATACCTGCTGGCCGAGGGCCGGCATGAAGAGCTGTATGCCCGCCTTGGCGCGCACCCGGTGACGCATGGCGGCGTGCAGGGCACCGCCTTCGCCGTCTGGGCACCCAACGCGCGCCGGGTGTCGGTCGTCGGGCATTTCAACGCCTGGGACGGCCGCCGCAATGCGATGCGCCGGCGCGGCGCCTCGGGCGTGTGGGAGATATTCATCCCCGACCTCATGCGCGGCGATATCTACAAGTATGAGATCCTTGGCACCTACGGCCATGTGGAGCCGCTGAAGTCGGACCCCGTCGGCTTCTATGCCGAGGTGCCGCCGAGCACCGCCTCGATCGTCCACGGCCCGGTCTCGCATGAGTGGAACGATGCGGGATGGATCGAGCGGCGGGCGGTGAATGCCCGCGAGGAGCCAATCTCGATCTACGAGGTGCATCTGGGAAGCTGGCGGCGGGGCGGCGATGGCGCCGTGCTGGACTATGCCGCGCTGGCCGAGCAGCTGGTGGAGTATGTGACCGAGATGGGCTTCACGCATGTGGAGTTCCTGCCGGTGTCGGAGCATCCTTTCTCCGGCTCCTGGGGCTATCAGCCGGTGGGCATGTTCGCCTCGACCTCGCGCTTCGGCTCGCCCGAGGATTTCGCGGGAATGGTGGACCGGCTGCATCAGGCCGGCATCGGGGTGATCGTCGATTGGGTGCCCGCGCACTTTCCCAGCGACGCCCACGGGCTGGCGCAGTTCGACGGCACCGCGCTTTACGAACATGCCGACCCGCGGCAGGGCTTTCACCGCGACTGGAACACGCTGATCTACAACTTTGGCCGGCGCGAGGTGGCGAATTTCCTGCGCGCCTCGGCGACCTACTGGCTGAAGGAGTTCCACGTCGATGCGCTGCGCGTGGATGCGGTCGCCTCGATGCTCTACCTCGACTATTCGCGGAACGAGGGCGAGTGGATTCCCAACCAGTATGGCGGGCGCGAGAACCTCGATGCCATCGAGTTCCTGAAGGGCACCAACGAGATCGCCCGCAGCTACGCCCCCGGCGCGCTGACCATTGCCGAGGAAAGCACCGCCTTCCCGGGCGTCAGCCGTCCGGTTTCGGAAGGCGGGCTGGGGTTCGACTTCAAGTGGAACATGGGCTGGATGAACGACACCCTGGCCTACATGGCGCAAGACCCGATCCACCGGAAGTATCACCACCACCAGATGACCTTCGGCATCCACTACGCCTTCAGCGAGAATTTCGTGCTGCCGATCAGCCATGACGAGGTGGTGCATGGCAAGGGCTCGATGATCGGCAAGATGCCCGGCGACCGCTGGCAGAAATTCGCCAACCTGCGCGCCTATTACGGCTTCATGTGGGGGCATCCGGGCAAGAAGCTGCTGTTCATGGGCAGCGAGTTCGCGCAGGACCGCGAGTGGAACCACGACCAGTCGCTGGACTGGCACCTGCTGGACGACCCCGCGCATGAGGGGATGCGGCGGCTGGTGCGTGACCTGAACACCCTCTACCGCGCAGAGCCCGCCCTTCACCGCCGCGATTGCGACCCGCAGGGGTTCCGCTGGATCGACGGGGGCGACGCCGAGAATAACGTCTTCTCGTTCGTGCGCTACGGGGCAGAGGGCGACCCGCCCGCCGTGGTGATCTGCAACTTCGCCCCCGTCGTGCGCGAGGGCTTCCGTGTCGGGATGCCTGCCGAGGGGCGGTGGACCGAGCGCTTCAACAGCGATGCCGCCGAGTATGGCGGTTCGGGCGTCGGCAATGGCGGCGCTGTCCATGCGCGGCCCGAGGAGGTCCACGGCCTTCCCGCCTCGGCCGTCCTGACGCTTCCCCCGCTGGCGACAATTATCCTCACACCGGAGCAGCCATAAGTGAACGGCCCCCATCTTATCACCGAGCGGCGCGTTCTCGCCGGCTCCGACGTGCCGCTTGGCGCCACCTGGGACGGATCGGGGACCAACTTCGCCCTGTTCTCGGCCCATGCCCACAAGGTGGAACTGTGCCTGTTCGACCCGCGCGGCCGCCGCGAGGTGGAGCGTATCGTGCTGCCCGAGTTCACCCACCAGGTCTGGCATGGCTACCTGCCAGAGGTGCGGCCGGGGCAGCTTTACGGCTACCGCGTCCACGGGCCCTATGCGCCCGAGGCGGGGCACCGGTTCAACCCCTACAAGCTGCTGCTGGACCCCTATGCCCGCCTGCATCGCGGCAACCTGCGCTGGCACGATGCGCTGTTCGGTTACCGTCTGGGCCAGAAGAACGCCGATCTCAGCATGGACCGGCGCGACAGCGCCTTCGTGATGCCCAAATGCGTCGTCGTCGATCCGGCGCATACCTGGAGCAATGACGTGCGCCCCAACGTGCCCTGGGGCCGCACCATCATCTACGAGGCGCATGTGGGCGGCATGACCAAGGGCCGGATGGACCTGGACCCCAAGCTGCGCGGCACCTTCGAGGGCCTCGCCGATCCGCGGGTGATCGAGCATCTGGTGCGGCTTGGCGTCACCGCTGTCGAGCTGTTGCCGGTGCAGGCCTTCTTCGACGACCGCAACCTGGTCGACAAGGGGCTGGGAAACTGGTGGGGCTACAACACGCTTGGCTTCTTCGCCCCGGCCGAACGCTATCTGACCCAGCACGGCAACCTGCACGAATTCAAGCTGATGGTCCGCCGCCTGCACGAGGCGGGGATCGAGGTGCTGCTCGACGTGGTCTACAACCACACCGCCGAGGGGTCAGAGCTGGGGCCGACGCTGTCGTTCCGGGGCATCGACAATGCCAGCTACTACACGCTTGGCGACAACCCGCGCTATTACTACGACACCACCGGCTGCGGCAATTCGCTGAACCTCAAGCAAAGCCGGGTGCTGCAGATGGTCATGGACTCGCTGCGCTACTGGGTCGAGGAATGCCATATCGACGGCTTCCGCTTTGACCTCGCCACCACGCTGGGGCGCGACCGCGACCATTATTCCGAACATGCCGTGTTCCTGGAGGCCGTGCGCCAGGACCCGATCCTGAGCAGGGTCAAGCTGATCGCAGAGCCGTGGGACACCGGGCCGAACGGCTATCAGGTCGGAAACTTCCCGCCCGGTTGGGCCGAATGGAACGACCAGTACCGCGATACCACCCGCTCCTACTGGAAGGGCGATTCAGGGACGATTGCCGACCTTGCAAGCGGGCTTCTGGGCTCGGCTGCGACGTTCAGCCATGACGGGCGCCGCCCCTGGACCAGCGTCAACTTCATCACCGCCCATGACGGTTTCACCCTGACGGATCTGGTCAGCTATAACGACAAGCACAACGAGGCGAATGGCGAGGGCAACCGTGACGGCCATTCCCACAACCTCAGTTGGAATTGCGGGGTCGAGGGGGAGACGGAGGATGCCGACATCCTGGCGCTGCGCGACCGTCAGCGGCGGAACCTGATGACGACGCTGCTGCTGAGCCAGGGCACACCGATGATCCTGATGGGCGACGAACGCGGCCGCTCGCAATTCGGCAACAACAACTCCTATTGCCAGAACGGGCCGATGAACTGGCTCGACTGGTCGGCCCGCGAAGATAACCTCGCGTTCGAGGAGTTCGTGAGAGCGGTTCTGCAGATCCGCGCCTCGCGCCCGTTGTTCCTCGCCGACCGGTTCCTCCACGCCGGTCCCGATCCGCGCGACCATCGCTATGCCAAGTGGCTGCGCCCCGAGGGCGGCGAGATGACGCCCGAAGCGTGGGAAGATGGCGAGTGCCGCGCCACCGGGCTGTTCCTGCACGAGGCCGGGACCTGCATGCTGATGGCGATGAATGCCGGGCACGAGGATATCCGTTTCGTCCGCCCCGGCGATGCCGGGCGCGAGTGGCGGCGCCTGATCGACACCGCCGAAGGGCTGGCCGATCCCGACCCCGACGGCACCGAAACCGGCGATGATTTCGCCCTGCCTGCGCGCTCGCTGATCTTGTGGGAAGCGACGTTGCACCATGTCTGACGCTGTTGGAGATCGCAGGATGGAGGACGCGCTCGACCGCCTCGCCCGGCACCACGGGCTGACGCTTGCCTATGATGACCCGGTCACCGGGGAGGCGCGGCCGGTGCCGGACGCGACCAAGCGGCTGATCCTTCAGGGGCTTGGTCAGGATCCGGACGCCCCGCCTGTCGGCCCCCCGGCACCGCAGCAGATGCAGGTGCCAGAGGCTGCGCGGTGCTTCTTGCCGCCGGGTCTTGCCGAGGCGCCGGGCTGGGGCATCTTCTGCCAGCTCTATGAACTGCGCTCGGCACGCAACTGGGGCATCGGCGATTTCGCCGACCTGGCGCAGCTGGCGCGGATCTGCGGCGAGGCAGGCGCGGACTTCCTGGGCGTGAACCCGGTCCACGCGCTGTTCCTGTCTGCGCCGGACCGTCGCAGCCCGTTCTCGCCGTCGAACCGCCGTTTCCTGAACCCGCTCTACATCGCGCCGGACCAGATCCCCGGCGTGGTGGAGCCTGCCGGCCTCGGCGCGTTGCGCGGTGCGGAGCTGGTGGGCTACGCGGCCGTGGCGCGCGCCAAGCTGGGGGCGCTTCGAGCCGCTTTCGAGGCGGGCGGCGAGGATGCGGGGCTTGCAGCTTTCGTGGCCGAGGGCGGCGAGCCGCTGCGCCTTCACGCCCTGTTCGAGGCGATCTCTGCCAGGATGGTAGCCGAAGGCCGGGATGCCGGCTGGCGCGGCTGGCCGCCGTCGCTGCAGGACCCGTCCAGCCCCGAGGTCGCAAGCCTGGCCGAGGCGCTGTCGGGCGACGTCCGCTTCCACCTCTGGCTGCAATGGCACGCGCGCCGGCAGCTTGCCGCTGCAGCCGGGGCGGCGCGCGCCGCGGGAATGCGGATCGGCCTCTACCTCGACCTTGCCGTCGGCGAGGCGCCCGACGGGTCCTCGACCTGGTCGGGGGCCGCTGTGGCGCTGCCCTCGCTGTCGATCGGCGCGCCCCCCGACATGTTCTCGACCGAGGGGCAGAACTGGGGCCTCGCCGCCCCCTCCCCCGCCGCGCTGTCCGCCACGGATTACGCGCCGTTCCGCGACATGATCGAGGCCCAGATCCGCGACGCCGGCGCGCTGCGCATCGACCACGCGATGGCGCTGTGGCAGCTGTTCCTGGTGCCCGAAGGCGCGTCCCCGTCCGAAGGAACGCATCTGCGCTTTCCCTTCGCCGATCTGGTGCTGGCACTGTCCGAACTGTCGCGCCAGCATCAGGCGGTGATCATCGGCGAGGACCTTGGCTTCGTGCCAAGCGGCTTCCGGCAGGCTATGGCAGAGGCGAACATCCTGTCCTATCGCATCTTGTATTTCGAGCAGACGGAGCGCGGCTTCAAGGATCCGTCCAACTACCCACAGGTCGCACTTGCCTGCCTGTCGACCCATGACCTGCCGGTGCTGGCCGCCTGGTGGCGGGGGGAGGATGTGGAATGGCGCCGGCGCTTCGGCATGGTGGACGAGGAGCGCTCCGTCGCGGACGCCGCCCGCCGCGGGCGCGAGCGGGCGGCGATGCTGGCGACGTTCCGGCGGGCCGGCACGCTCAGGGGCCGCGCGGACCCGGATGCGCCAGAGTTGCCAGAGGCCGTGCGCGACGCTGCCCACCACTTCATCGCGCGCACGCCCTGCCTGCTTGCCGGGGTGCGGCTTGCCGATCTCACCGGCCCCGAAGCGCCGACCAACCTGCCGGGCACGACGGATGAGTACCCCAACTGGCAGGCGCGCAGCCCGGTCGACCTTGCCGACATCGCAGGCCATCCGGCCTTTGCCGCGACGACCGCAGTGATGCGGGAAGAGCGTCCGCGCCGCTTCGGCGTCGCCTGAGTCAGCGCCCCGCCCCCGGCGTGGTGACCGGACCGCACCGGGGCGCGCGCGGGCTGCGAACGATCCAGCGGATCGTTCGCAGCGCATGGTGCTTTGGTGCCAGAGAGGCTTATTGCGCAGCAGCGCGCGCGGCTTCGAGCCAGCCATCCACGTCTGCGCGGTTGTCTTCGATCCAGGCTGCTGCCTGCGCCTCGATATCGTCATCGCCGGCGTTCATCGCGGCGTTCTGCTTGAAGATGTCGGCAAGCGGGATGCTGACCTCTTCCAGCAGCGCGCGCACGGCCGCGTTCTCGTCCAGGAACTCGGTGTTCACCACCGGAACGATATCGTTGGCCGGGAAGCCAAGCGTGCAAGGATCGCTGACGCAGCCCTTGATCCCGCTCATGGTCGCGGCATCCGCCAGCTCCATCAGGTCACCGGGAAGATCGACTTCGGGCACCTCGATCCAGACGACATCTTCGCCGGGGACCAGTTCGTCGACGGTCCAGTTCGGCGTCCAGGTGTAGAACAGGATCGGCTCGCCCGCCCCATAGGCCGCCACGGCGTCCGCCATGGATGCGGAATAGCCCGCCTTGATCGGATTGACGTGATCGTGCAGGTCATAGGCGTCGAGGTGATGCTCGATATTGATCTCGCAGCCCCAGCCGGGCGGGCAGGCGACCAGGTCGGCCTTGCTGTCGCCATTGCGGTCGAAGGCCTCTTTCACCTCGTCGCGCTTGAAATCCTCAAGCGAGGTGATGCCGAACTTGTCGGCGCTTGCCTTGTCGACCAGATAGCCTTCGATCGCGCCGCCCTTGGCCACGGCGCCGACGATCTCGGCGCGGCCCTCGAACGACTCGCGGTAGGTGTCGTGCAGCGGGAACCAGCCGTCCACCCACATGGTGACATCGCCGAAGGCGACCGACTGGTAGAAGATCGGGTTGTCGAGCGTCATCGTGTCGCCCAGTTCGTAGCCCAGCTCTTCCAGAAGCTGCGCGTAGATCTCGGTGTGGAACCAGCCGGTGTCCCAGGTGGGCTGCGCCATGGTGATCGTCTTGCCCTCGCCGGGGGTGGCCTGCGCGACGGCGCCGGTCGCGGAGGCGACGCCAACCCAGGCTGCGGTGCCGAGAATGAGAGCGGTTTTGGTCTGGATGATCATCTGAACTGATCCTTTCTTCGAGGCGGCACAGCGTGCCGCGTGGACGACGGCGCAGGGCACCGTCGTGGCGAGTGTGTTCAGGGCCCGGTTTGTTCAGGCCCGGTGTGTTCAGGGTCTGGCCGCGGGACCCGCGACCGGCACCGCGCCCTTGCCGCGCAGGGTTCGGGTCAGGACCTGGCGCAAGGAAATGGTCCGCACCTTGCTGCCCTCGCCCAGCCCCTGGGTGATGCGGTCCAGCACGATGGCAAGGATCACGATCCCGACGCCGCCAGCCGTCGCCCCGCCCACGTCGAGCCGGCCAAGCCCGGTGTTGACGATCAGCCCCAGCCCGCCCGCACCGATCAGGGCGGCGATCACCACCATCGACAGCGACAGCATCAGCGTCTGGTTCAGGCCGGCCAGGATGGTGCGCAGCGCCAGCGGGAATTGCAGGTCCCACAGCATCTGCCATTCGGTGGAGCCGAAGGCGCGCGCCGCCTCGATCAGATCACCCCGCACGTTGCGGATGCCCAGATTGGTCAGGCGGACCATCGGCGGAATCGCGAAGATGATCGTGGCGATGATGCCGGGGGCCATCCCGACGCCGAACAGCATGACGATCGGCACCAGATAGACGAAGGACGGGATCGTCTGCATGATGTCGAGCACCGGCCGCGCGATCTTCCAGAACATGTCGCTGCGCGCTGCCAGAATGCCCAGTGGCAGACCGATGATCGCGCAGAACAGCACCGAGGTTGCGATCATCGCAAGGGTCGTCATCGTCTCGGGCCAGAGCCCGATCATGTCGATGAAGGCGAACCCGAGGATGGTGAAGATCGCGATGCCCCGCCCCGCCCATCGCCAGGCGGCAAGCGCGAACACGGCGGTCGTCAGGATCATCGGCACGAACTGCAAGAATGCGTTGAGGTTGTTCAGGACGAGCGTGATCGGCACCTGTGCGGCGCGGAAGAACGGCCGGAAATTGGGCACCAGCCAACCGCGGACGAAGGCATTGATCCAGTCGTCGAACGGGATCGTGGCAAGATCGGCAGGACTGATCATCGGGCCACCTCCTTGGTCTGGCTTCCATCTTTGCCTGCATCCTGCGCACCGGCGGTCGGGTCTTCGACGCTGTCGCTGTCCAGTTGCGCAAGCACCGCCTGGGTCTCCACGACGCCGAGCAAGCGGTTCGCATCGTCGGTCACGGCAATCGGCAGGCCGGCGCCCGCGGGGCCATACAGCTCGTGCAGAAAGGCATCTTGCCCGACTGCAGGAAATTCGGTGATCAGGCTCGCGCCAAGCGCGTCATCCCCCGGCCCGTCCCGGCGCAACGCGGCCGCGACATCGCGGTGTGTCACCACGCCTGCCAGGGTGTCGCCGTCGAGCACGTAAAGCGCGTCCAGCTGGAAATCCTCCATCCGGCTCAGCGCAACCTGGGCGCTGTCGGTGTGCAGCTGCGCGGTCACCGGATCGGCCGCGACATCTGCGGCCGTGAACACCCGGCCGCGGTCGATGCCGGCAACGAAAGCCTGCACATAGTCGTCGGCGGGGTTGCTGACGATGTCCTGCGCGGTGCCTACCTGCACGAAGCGGCCATCCTTCATGATGGCGATCTTGTCGCCCAGCAGCATCGCCTCGTTCAGATCATGGGTGATGAACACGATGGTCTTCTTCAGCTTCTTCTGAAGCACCAGCAACTCATCCTGCATCTCGCGGCGGATAAGCGGATCCAGCGCGCCGAAGGGCTCGTCCATCAGCAGCACCTGCGGGTCCGATGCCAGACCGCGCGCAAGCCCGACGCGTTGCTGCATGCCGCCTGACAGATCCCCCGGCAGGCTGTCGGCCCAGGCCGCCAGCCCGACCTGTTCCAGAACGGCGAGCGCCTTTTGCCGGCGCTCCGCCGCGGCGATGCCCTTGATCTTGAGCCCGTAGGCGACGTTCTCGGCAACGGTCCAGTGCGGGAACAGGGCGAAATGCTGGAACACCATAGTCATGGTATTGCGCCGGATCTGCCGCAGGACCTCGCCCTTCGCCTGCGCAACATCCTGCCCGTCGATGATGATCTGCCCAGCGGTCGGTGTGACCAGCCCGTTCAGCAATCGCACGAGCGTGGACTTGCCGGACCCGGACAGGCCCATGACCACGAAGATCTCGCCCTCTGGCACTTCGAGACTTGCGTCCTGCACGGCCACGGTCGCGCCGGTCGCGCCGAGGATGGCTTCCTTCGCCTCGCCACGCCTGGTCATCTCCAGGGCGGCTTCGGGGCGCTTGCCGAATATCTTGTAAAGGCCGTTGACGACGATCTTGGCTGTCATGTGACTCCATCATCCACCGCCGAAAGTGGCAGTGGGCTTGCAACTTGCGTGACACCATCTCACGTGACGATCAGCGCAGGTCGTTTTCCGACTATGGATGTCGTATATAGACATCGGCCGCAAAAGGCAAACCGACAGCCCCACCTCGTTGATCTGTAGGCTGGGCGCTCGGTTCCCGCCCCCCCGGGATCTTTCTCCCGGCGCAGCATCTGCAGCCGCAGCGGGTCCGTCAGCTGTCGCCCTTGCCGCGTCCGCCGACATTGCGAGCCTGGCTGCCGGAGGACCGTTGCAAGGCCTTCACAATCAGGACTGCAGCCCCGGCCAGAAGCGCGATACGGTTTGGCTCCCGGGCGACCGGCCGGGAGGCCACCCTGGATCCCCCGTGCAGCGGGCCGCCGGCCTGCCCATGGTCGTGCTTCTCGCCCTTGCGCTTGCCTTCGGGATTGTAGTGCTCGATCAGCGCGTTGGTTTCCGAACCCAGGAGGATCACGAGCCCAGCGATGTAGAGCCACAGCATCAGGATGATGACGGCGCCGATCGAACCGTAGGTGGCGCTGTAGTCGGCGAAGTTCTGGATGTAGGCGGTAAAGGCCAGCGACGCTGCGATCAGCGTCACGACACCCAGCACCGCGCCGGGCGTGATGAACCGGAATTCCTGCTCGACGTTGGGAGCATAGCGGTAGACCATCGCGAACCCCAGCAGCAGCGCAAGCACGATCAAGATCCACCGGACCCCCCGGAACGCGATCACGATCGTCTCGTTCTCACCGACGAGGCTGAAGAGCCAGTCCTCCATGACCCCGCCGAGCACGATCAACATGAACGCCCCGATCACCAGCGCGACGAAGGCGATGCTTAGCGCGATGGCGACCGCCCGGGCCCTGAGAAAGCCGCGCGCCTCATCGACGTCGTAGGTGATGTTGAGCTGCTGCATGATCGCATACATCCCGGTGGACACGGTCCAGAGCGTGAAGAGGATCCCGACGGACAGAAGCCCCCCGCGCTGCTGCTGTGTGACCTCGGCCACCGTCCCCTCCAGAAGTGCCGCAGCTTCGCCCGGCATCGCGTCGTGCAGAAGATCCATGATGGCCTGATCGACGTCCTGTATCGGAAGGTAGGGGATCACCGACATGATCACGATGAAGGCAGGAAATATTGACAGCGTCAGATAGTAGGCAAGCACTGCCGCCCCGTTGAAGACGTTGTCCTCCGAAATCTCGGCGTACAGATCCCGCCAGAATTCCTTCGCAAGCATCGGGCGGAACATGATGACCTCCTGTTGCACCGCGGCAGGGTTCATTCGCTGTACAACCTGCGGATCGGGTGCGAGTTCCGGCAAATGCGGCCAGCATCGCTCGCGATACCTTGGTGACTGTCCGGCCTGGCCGCCCCGCGGCGGGCTGAGGGTGCGGGATGGTGTCCATCATTGATAGTGGACACCGCGGTGCTTCAGTGCCTGTCGAAGCCCGGCACTGCCGGGTCGTCCGGTCCTCCGGCACCACCAGCTGTTGCGGTTGCCTTATGGGCTCTGGCAGCGGACATGAGGACGTTGGCGGCGCATCGGCAGGCAAGGCTTTGCCGTTCCTTCTAGCTGCGGCTCACTGCCGCCGGAGCAAGAACAGCGCTGCCATTGCCGCGACGCCCACTCCCGCCGTCAACCAGATGGCGGACAGCCCCCAGGCTGTGAGGGCGGCGCCGAAGATCAAAGGCGCGCCCGCCTGCAAGATGCGGGCCGGGGCGTTCAGCCAGCCAAGCCGCCGCCCATAGCCTGCTGCACCGAACAGGGCCAGCGGGAGGGTGCCCTTGGCGATGGTCAGGATGCCGTTGCCGGCGCCGTGCAGGATTGCGAAGACATAGGCGGCAGGACCGCCGAAGGTCACCAGTGCAACAGCGGCGACCGGATGCGCTGCGGCTGCGAGCCGGGTGGAGGTCAATGGGTGGAACCGGCGCAGCAGGCCGAACTCCAGCACCCGCGCGGCCACCTGCGCCGGGCCGATCAGCGCGCCGGCGGCAATGGCCACGGCGGCGCTGGCCCCGGCCTCTTGCAGCAGGCCGGGCAGATGCGCGGCCATCGCGGTCGAGTTGAACCAGGTCGCCGCGAAGACGAAGGCCAGAAGCGCCAGCGCCATCCGCGACGGCGGTGGGCCATCCTCTGCCGGGGGCTCGGCCTGGGTAACCGCCTCGGTGCCTTTGGGCAGGCAGGCATTGAGCGGAAGCGCGAGGCACAGATGGATCAGCGCCCAGCCAAGGCAGGCCTCGCGCCAGCCCCAGGTTGCAAGCATCAGCCCGGAGAGGGGCCACCCGACCGTGCTCGCAAACCCGGCGATCAGCGTGATGCCGGTGATCGGGCCGCGGGCGTCCTTGCCGTAGATCCCGGCCAGGGTGGCAAACCCGGCCTCGTAAAGCCCGATCCCCATGCCGAGCCCGATGACGGCCCAGCCTGCGAACAGCACCGCGGGTGTGGGCGCGGCGGCCAGCATCCCGAGCCCGGCCGCAAAGATGAAGTTCGACAGCATGAGGACGCCCCGTCCGCCAAAGCCGTCGATCCGCGCCCCCGCCCAGGGGCCGACCATGGCCGAGACCACCATCGCCATGGAGAAGGCGCCGAAGATCCAGACCGGGGAAAGACCGAAGCTTTCGGCCATCGGCACCGCCAGGACGGCGGGAATGTAATAGCTGGACGCCCAGCTGACGGTGAGCGAGGTGCCAAGTGCGGCGACGATCATGCCGCGCCGCGCGGGAACGAGCCGCGGGATCATGATGCTCTCGCAGGCAGGGCCGCAAGGCGGGTCCCCTCGGACCGCCTCATGCCATCGTCCACAGCTGGAACAGCAGCCCGGAGGCGAAGGCCCCCACCAGCGACAGCCCGATATAGAGCGCGAAGACCTGCGGCCTGGCCAGCGCCCAGACCGCCATTGCCGCCGGGATCGAGGTGACGCCCCCCGCGACCAGGAAGGCCAGGCCGGCCCCCGGTGCCATGCCCTGCTCGATCAGCCCGGCGACCAGCGGCAGCGCGGCATAGCCGTTCAGGTAGGCCGGCACGCCCACCAGCGTCGCGGTGACAATCGGCATGAGGCCTTCGCCGCCCAGCGCAGCCGTGACAGTTTCCGCGGGGATCCAGGCCAGCATCAGACTTTCGAGGATGAAGGCCAGCGTCAGCCACTTGGCCAGGAACAGGGTCGTCGTCAGCGCGGTCCCGGCGAACCTGGCGCGGCGCTCGGGCTCCTCCCAGAAGCGCCAGACAACGGGCCTGGGCGCGCGCACCCGGGCACCGCCGCAGCCGCCATTGCCGATGCCCGCGCGCAAGGGGTCGGCCAGCGCCCCGCTGCGCGACAGCGCAAGCACGACCAGCCCGCCCAGCAGGCCAAGCCCGATGGCCGCCAGCGTCTTGGCCACCGCGAATTCCAGACCGAGCACGCCTGCCGTCAGCACGAACATCGAGGGGTCCATGATCGGCGAGGCGAGCCAGAAGGCCATGACCGCCGACAACGGCACCCCCATCGCCAGCAGCGCCGCAATCAGCGGGATCACCCCGCAAGAGCAGAAGGGCGAGATGCCGCCCGCCAGCGCCCCAAGGCCGATCATCAGCAGCGGCGCGCCCGTGAAGGCCTTGGCGATCAGATTGTCCGCCCCGGTCGCGCCCGCCCATGCGGCGATGGAGATCGACAGCACAAGGAAGGGCGCGGTGTTCAGCAGCGCCCGGCCAGCGAACAGCGCCGAGTCCGCAGCCTGCCCCGCGTCAAAAACCGCCAGCGCCGCCAGGATCAGCGCCGAGGTGAGCCATATGCGTTGGTCCTGCCAGAGGTGCCGCAGAACCGACCGGAGGCCGGGAGGGGGAAGGGTCGAGTCAGTCATCACCAAATCTCCGGATTTTCAGTTGTTTTTGGCAAGAAAAATCGGCGGGCCGCATCACGCAGCATCCTCCGCAGGCTGAACCGCCACGCCGGAACAGCACTCCGACGTCAGAAAGCCAAGTACGCCTCGCATCGCTGCGAAATCGACCCGGTTGAACACCTCGCGCCCCTGCTTGTCCTGCAGCACCAGCCCCGCATCGACCAGCGTCGACAGGTGATGGGCCAGCGTCGAGGGCGCGAGGCCCAGAAGCTCGCCGATATCGCTGACCCTCAGCCCCTCCTCCCCCGCCTTGACCAGCAGGCGAAAGATCGACAGGCGGGCGTCATGTCCCAAGGCGGCCAGCGCGCGGGCGTGGGGGCTCATCGTTGTCATGTCGCCAACATAACTAGGTTTCCGGTTTTGTAAAGGTGTTTGCGTTGACGCAAAGAGAGTGCCCCCTTGCCGCCGCCCGCTCGCAGGCGCCGGATTCGGCCCATGTCATTGTCATCTTACCGTTACCCCTTCATCAGCCTGCTGTCACACTTCTCCCGACCCACGCCCTGATCCCTTCCCGGAACAGGGGCCCCAGATGACCATCCGCGCCCTTCTTGCCTGCCCGCCATCGTCAACATCCATGACGTGCCGCTGGCCCAGCAGTTCATGCAGCGCATCATCGGGGCTGCGCGCCGGGCGCGTCGTGTTCGACGGCACGCCCGCCCAGCTGACGGAAAGCGCGCTGACCGATATCTACGGGTCCGAGGACTGGACCGCGATGCGCAAGGACCATGAAGACGACAAGGACGCCGAGGCGGACGCGCTGCGCCGGCTGTCGGTGCTGCCGACATGAGCTATCCGACCACATGGCGGCGCCCGCCGCAGATCTTCACCCATCGCGGCTGGCGCTGTGGTTAGGCTGGCTGTGCCTTGTCGCGCTGTTCGTCTGGTGCTGGCAGGTGATGAACGAGCGCACGATCTGGATGTTCGTGCAGGACGCGCCCAAGCAGGCCGCCGACATCGGCGGGCGGATGTGGCCGCCACGCTGGTCCTGCCTGGGCGAGCTGATGGTGCCGCTGTGGGACACGCTGAACATGACGACGCTCGGCACGCTGCTGGGGGTCATCCTGGCGACGGTGGTGCTGTCGGAATGGGTGTCGGCCAAGGTGCGGTCCGCGATCATCTGAAGCGGCACCGCGGCCGGATCAGGAGGGCCGGTCCTGCGTTGCGGCTGTGGCAAGGCGGTAGCCGACACCGCGGACAGTTTCGATCAGATGCTCGGCCTCGAGCGGGCGCAGGAGCAGGCGCAGGCCTTTCACGACCTGGTCGATCTGCCTCGAGGTATCGGAGAACTGACCCCAGACCCGACGCAGTATCTGCGTGCGCGACAGCGTATGGGACGGCTCGTCGACCAGACCGGCCAGAAGCCTGTACTCGGTAGGCGAGAGGTGGATCATCCTGCCGTCCCATTCGACGCGGCGCTCCAGCTCGTTGATCGTCAGGTCAGAAAATTCCAGGCGGCCTGTCAACGCCTCTGGGCGCACACGGCGCAGGAGAGCCCTCAGCGCGGCGATGCCGATTTCCGTCCGGCTGTGGTCCGGGATGACCTCATCGACAGACCCGCCGCTGACCAGCGGAGAAGAGAGCCAAGCCAGCTCCTCGCCCCAAGCCACGACCGGCAGATACCGCGTGCGAGAGGCCTCGCGCAGTCGGGCGATGATCGCTGCCAGGTCTTCATGCTCGGGTTGCCACGCGATGAGCAGAAGATCGGGGCGCTGCATGACAATGATGGATCTCGCGTCTGCCTCGGCCTCGGCATACGAGCAGTCGAAGCTGGTCGCCAGCACGCTCTGCGGCCCGAGACATGAAAGATCGCCCTTGCCGGCAAGAATGGTCATACGCGGCAACTCGGCTTCCACAGACTGTGCTGTGGGCAAGAAGGTGCGCGCCCGCCTGTCAGCCAAGCGCATAGCCCGCGCCGCGCACCGTGCGCACCGGATCCTCGCCGCCCTGCTGGCACAGGGCCTTGCGCAACCGGCCGATATGCACGTCCACGGTGCGGGTATCGACATAGATGTCGCGGCCCCAGACCCGGTCCAGCAGTTGCTCGCGGC
>Ga0209024_1000596_pt1 | contig 53887 bp, 50 predicted proteins | sample AutmiccommunBRH5_FD_187380 | JGI IMG/M metagenome (GOLD analysis project Ga0209024, IMG submission 187380) | Deep subsurface microbial communities from Mt. Terri, Switzerland - Autotrophic microbial communities BRH/5 (SPAdes) (version 2) | ecosystem: Environmental > Aquatic > Deep subsurface >... | reverse complement strand
CAAAGCCATTGATTCACCACAAGGCCGGCAGCTTTACAGCCAACGCATTGGCACGGTGGAACCGGTGTTTGCCAACCTTCGGCACAACAAGCGGCTAACGCGACTTAACCACCGTGGAAAAACCAAGGTGAATACACAATGGAATTTGTACTGCATGGTGCACAACATTGAGAAATTGGCCAACAATGGTTACGCGCGATTGTAGAAAGACGAAATCTACGGACTACATCGTGCAAATCACGGAAATCATGCAAACAGTTCGCTCAGTGGCAATATTCAGCGACGATTAATTGCTCATGAAAACAGGACGGTAGAAAATTCCGTTGCGAAGGACTTAAGAAATCCGACTGCCGAAAAATGAGTTTTTTTACAGCCTCAACGTAGAGGTAACCGGCCTGCGCGGCTTTTTGCGCAGGTCCGGTTGAACGCCATGTTATGCATGGCTATTTGAGTTGGGGAACACCCGGAATATTTACAAGCCATTTATTTACGGCAATCTTCTGCGCATGAGAGATTTCACCGTTACTTACCAAGGATCGCCTAACGTCGCTGAGGAATTCTGTCTTCTCCGCTGGCAGTTTTTCGATGCCTACATTTATCCAAAAGAGATAGTTGTAGCACTTTTGAAGATTGGCCAACCTAAACTTTTCCGGAGCCTTAGCCTCGATATTATTTATGTGGCGAACCTCAGCCTCGGTAAGCGATTCTGTTTTGGATTTGATGTAGTAATTCTTCAGTACCGAGTATGAAGTTTGCATTTCGTCTGTCAGCTTTTCTTCGCGGAGGAGCAGATACTCAAGGGCCTGCCGATCTGGATCTGCGGAGTTACTGCCACCGGAGCCGCCAGTCTCACCGGCTCCTCCTTCACCTTCCCCGTTGGGCAGAGTAAATCTTGTAAGGTCGGGAATTCCTACAAGGGTGTAGTTAGCTGAAATATTGTTTTTTGCGCACGTTGGGCCAGCATACGTAACTCTTCCTGATCCCTCCTCTTCGAGGACATAAGCCTTTAATGAGGTGAGAAATTTCGGACAAAAATCGCAGCGTCTGGTGGTCTCTGTCAGATCCTTTCGTAGCGGCTTAAAAGACATGGCGATTCCTATGCATAACGCTGAGCTAAGCGGTGCAGTGTCAGGCCAAAGGCCTGACACTATGTCCGACTTGAGCGACTTGTTATGCACTACCCAATATTTTTTCTATATGGGAGTTTCTTAAAAGTCTTTGCTGTCTATTATTTACTGCTTCTTTCGCTGCAAGTTGGTAGTCAGCTGGTATGTTCGTCTCGAAATCGATTAGTTTGCTTTTATATTCAGAAATTTTGGCTGAATCCATGAGGCTTTGATTTCTTGAAAAGTATAGAAAAAGGCTAAACATATTGGCCTTGTTGAACCAGTAAGACGTATCCTCTAGTTCCAGTTTTAAAATAAAACTTGCAGTGCTTTCAAATGCATTCAAAATTTCATTTTTATTATTGAGCACTTCTTTGTATTCATCAAGATATCTGATCGCCAGTTCATTTCTGCCATAAAATCCACCAATGTGTGTGGCTAATAGGTTGAGAGCGTACATTAGGTGGGTTTGTCTGCTTATTTCGTAAGGCGTAAAAACAGGCCCTTCAACCAGTAAAGTGCTAAAACTTGAAACATTATTAGAGTTGGCCCATTCAATGAATTCGGAAGGAATTGTTGGATCAATGAGAAGCGCCATATCTTCATCTTCATCATCGATTTTGAAAGTTATCTCGCCAGTTAGGTGCTTGGCAAATAGCATAAATTCAGATGATGCGTATTCTGAAGAAAGCTTTTCAATGGAGTTTAGTGAGTAAAAAGTTCTATTGAGTCTCTGGAATATTTCTTTTATCTCGGGCGCCTCATTATGGATGTCTAGGTCTATTATTGGTGTCTGATATTTTAGTACTTCCTCTCTTTCTTCAGGAGGTAGCTCATTAAAGAATTTTCCATCAACCTTTATTTTGTTATTCACGTACTCTACGATTGTTGACATCCGCTGCTGACCATCAACAATGCAGGATGTTGTTGTCATTGTTTCAAGGTCAATTGTGCCTTTGGCGATAAAAATCTGCGGGAAGGGAAGACCTAGTAATATAGTTTTTATAAAGTCGATTTTGTGTGTTTCTCGCCAGACTAAGTTTCTTTGGAAATATGGAGATAAAATTAATCTTTTTGATTTTATTTCATTGACGAGGTCGATTAATTCTTTAGACCTTACTTGGTAGCGAATCATATGCTTTTGTACTCCCTTGGAATTCTTCAATGCACTCTGCTTGTTTATATTCAAAAAAATACTCTGATGCGTAAACGCCGGCATTTATATTTTTGAATATCGTGTAGTAGGAATTTGACAAGTTTCTAAAATAATCAATCCATTCTAATTTTTCCTGGCAATTTGGCATAAAAAATGGATTGAAGAAACCTTTTTGGAGCCCTGCCAGGAATTGTTTGTCTGTTCTTTTTCCTTTGTACATTGGGAATACAGATAGATTAGTAAAGCCATCTGTTTCTTTGTGTGCTATTTCAAGGAGGCTGTTATAAAGATTTAGGCTTATTATGGCGACGTCTAAGTCTGATTTACCTTCCGTGAACATGGTTTGCTTGAAGAAGCTGAATCCTGTTTTTGCTGAGCCTGAAACATGAATGCTTATAAATGGAACTTTTAAGTGTTCCTTTATTGAGTTTTTAATTTCATATTCAATATTTTCTCTTCCAGAGAATGCTTGCGTTTGATACGACAAGAATATTTTTCTTGCAATATCAATGGGCAATTTACCTTCACTTAGGCTTGATTTAATGGATTGAACAACATTCATTTTTCGTGGCCAGTTTTGGGTTCATTATTTTGCATAACGCCGCGCTCTGCGGCAAATTTGGAGCGCAGCGGAAAATTTGTCCGACAGCAGCGCCTAGTTAGGGGCATCTAGACCCCGTTTCTTGCGGACTTAATATCAAGAAGGTTAATTTTATCAATCTTGTCTTTGTGGATGACAATCGTTAGCTTCGCTGGGTACTTGAACCGCATTTCACTAATACGGAATGTCCACAGCATAATTTTCAAAAGATCTTCATCGCTTATGGTTTTATGCCCTTTGATTCGCGTAATCCCAGAACCAAAAACTGGCGTAGCTACGCTCTGCTGCCCATACACATTGTTTACCTTATCCCAAAAGTTGATTAAAAATTCAAGATACTCTGGCATGGTAAGTACCGCTTTATTGTTATTATCGAACTTCGTAAAAGCAGCCAAAAGGAAGTCTTTATATACGCAAATAGTCCCAATCTGATACCTCGACTTTTTACCCAAGGCTCGCTCGGCATTGCTTTCGAGTTTTTCACTTTCATCAAAAGAATAGCTATCAATATGGCGATCAAGTTCCGAGATTGGATCGCCAAGATACTTTTTTATATAAATACCGTTTAGCGAACTTTCAGAAATTATTTTGTTGTCTACGGTTGTGTCAAAGTATTCGTTGAAAGCAATGGCCTTTAAACCAGGCTCGGAAAAGATGTCACCTACTTTTATCGTGACTTCGCTTCCTTCAATGTTGATATCAACTTTATTGAGATTGTTAGACCAAATCCAAATCGCCAAATAAATCGTCACCAACAAACCGACAAATACCCATCCATAGGTGGTTTTGCCATTTGTTGGAATATCGACAAACAAAACAAGCAAAGAAAGCGCTGCGCTTATGGCAGAGGTGATTTTGAGAAAATTCTCAATCACTCTCCTGTCAAAGAAGCGAACCTTTGTCATACCTTGTACCAGTAGTAATTGGGGCTCGTTTTGGTCGCAAGCATAAAGTCGCTATTTTTTAGAGCGGCCTCAATGGTCTCCCTCTTGTTGGGCATATGAAGTGTCGGAACCTTACTCATTGAATCTCTAAAAATAGGTAACTTATCCCACAAATTCTTCACCGACTGTTTCAGCGAACCATTAATCAGCAGGCTGTCCTTAGAGTCATACTCCGGATATATCACGATGACAGGCAACTCCTGGTCATTTATTCCGTAGTCAATTTCTTCCCTAAGCGCCCTTGAACTAACAGTATTAGAGCTAAGAAAAAGTACGATATTTTTTGAGCTCCTGATCCGCTCTCTGAGTCGTGGCTTCAAGGTTGTTTCCCAAGCACTATTATCGCGGACATTGTAGGTCTTATCATGCGAATCATTAAAAGGAAATGACTCGTCCTTTCCCTTCCAAGCTCTCAACATGTTGTAATAGCAAAAATCCTTTGTGGCATGCGCACCAAGTGCGCTTGCGTTAAATGGCTCCGCAACGTAAAAAGCCGTGTAATTCCCATTCCGGTGTGCCATGTAACCTCCAAGCAATCATTAATATTTACTCAAATCGCAAAGACCTAGCTACTGCCAATAGGACCCTAACGAAGCTGTAAAAAAACTGATTGTAGCCACAAAAGGACGTGCGCGTTTACGCTCCCCCATTCGTTAAGCAGTGATCGGCAACAATTCACCCGCATGACCCATGGCCCGTTACAAACCACAAGATCGCAACAGCCTTTTGCTGCCCATTGTGTTGAGCGACCAACTTGTACCCGGCAGCTTTGCCTTTGCGCTGGATTATCTGGTGGACAACGAACTGGATCTGACAGCGATGGACGCCAGGTTCAACAATGACGAAGCGGGCGCCAGCGCCTATGACCCACGTGTGATGCTCAAGATCGTATTGTTGGCCTACAGCCAGGGCTTGATATCGAGCCGCAGCATAGAGCAGGCTTGCCTGCGCAATGTTCAATTCATTGCAATTAGCGGCGACAGCCAACCCAGCCACACCCACATTGCTAAGTTCGTTTGCAGTTTGAGCGCGCAAATCAAACCCTTGTTCAGCCAAGTGCTGATGACGTGTGATGCTCAAGGGTTAATTGGGCGCGAGCTGTTTGCCATTGACGGGGTGAAGCTGCCTAGCAACGCCAGCAAAGAACGCAGCGGCACCCATGAAGAACTGCGCCACCGCGCCGCGAGGCTGGACAAAGCCGCCCACAAAATACTGGAGCTGCACCTTGCGCAAGACAAACAAGGCAGCGAACAAGCCTTGGAGCCCAAACGCCAAGCCCGCATTGAAGCGTTGCGCAAGGAAGCGGCACGCACCCGGGAATTCCTGGCGAGCACACAATCACGATTGAACCGCAAAGGCCAGGAACTGAAGACCAACGTCACCGACCCCGACAGCGCCAAGATGGCCACCAGCAAAGGTGTGATTCAAGGCTATGCAGCACAGGCCACTGTGGACAGCAGCAACCAAGTCATTCTTGCAGCCGATGTAGTTGGCTCCGGTTCTGAACAAGCCATGTTGCTGCCCATGATTGAGCAGGCCGCTCCGTATTGCACAACCAGCACGGTGGTTACAGCAGACGCGGGCTATCACAGCGATGCCAATGTTCAACAGCTCAAGGACAAGAATATTTCTGCCTTGATCGCGGACAACCAGATGCGTAAGCGTGATGAACGGTTTAAAGATCGAGACAAACACAAAAACAAACCAGACCCGCTGTTTGATAAAAAAGCGACCGGACAGCCCAAGGGCACCAAGCGCTTTGGCCCGAAGGATTTCGACTTCAATGACCAACACACAGCCACTTGCCCTGCAGGCAAGATGATGACTAGCCCTGGCAGTGTTTACACCACGGCCAGTGGTTTGCACTACCAGACCTACACTGCCCGGTCGATTGCAATGCCTGCCCGTTGAGCGACCAATGCCTGAGGGGAACACTGAAGCCCAATGATGGCAGGGGGCGACAGGTGAGCCGGTTTCTGCCCAAATCAAAAGACGACTTGAACCCCAGTGAGTTGATGCGCAAAGCCATTGATTCACCACAAGGCCGGCAGCTTTACAGCCAACGCATTGGCACGGTGGAACCGGTGTTTGCCAACCTTCGGCACAACAAGCGGCTAACGCGACTTAACCACCGTGGAAAAACCAAGAACTGTTTGCGTTGGCCTTGCTGGGCAAATTCATGCAGATCACGGAAACAAGGGATCCAGCTTCCGGACAATCAATTTTTTTACAACATAAACGTTTGAGATCAACGACGGCCGATGGCTGTCTACTCGAAAAAGTGGTTATGCTTTTTCGTCCCAGGCAACCACATAACCGTTTTCCACCGTAACGCGAAGCCCAAAACGATTGACTCCTTGCTGGTGGTATTTCCATGTCTCTTTTGTCTTTGTCTTAAGCGCCGCTCGATCAACCGCGATAGGGTCACCTATTGAATCTTTTAGCTGGGCCTCGCTTTGACCCTGCCAAACAAGGCCACCAACAATTTTCTGAACAATCTCTTCGTTGTGATATTTGCTACGCAGGTACTCCAACCGCTTATTTTTCTTGTTCTGTTGATACCAGATGGCAACGCCGATAATTGCCGCTACAAAAGTGGTTGGCATAACCCAACCCACCGACTCAACGAGCTTTGATACAAAAAAAATTGGCAGGCCAACGACAGCGACAACAGCGATAATTGCTGCATCAGCTTTTGAGGATCTCTTTACCATTTGATCACCTAAGAAACATAACGTGAACCAGCCACTTCCGGCTGAATAAACTGTTACGTGCCATTAGCTGGTGTGACAAGAATTGCAGCAATAGAAACAACCATTAATCCGACTGTTTCGCAATTGCTGCTTGGCATAAGCCACCGCGTCATGGCAGGAAAGATGGGCTCCGAGGTTGATTTGATTTTCCACCGCTGGCATTTCCTTGCAACCGGTTGTGGTGTTATGGACTTCGTTATCACCGCTGGACTGAGTGTTGCGATTAACAATAAAGGTTGGCATATACACTTCTCCTGGAGTTGGAACACGTACCTTCGGATTTGAGCGGCACAGCCGTCCATTCCGCTTCTTCCGCACCATAGCTACCGCCGACCAATACACAAGCCGGTTTAACGAAATTTAACATGTACGGAACCGCCACTTGAATGTAATAAACTTTGCAAAGTGCGGCAAGCGTTGATCAAGTTCTGCAAAGGCAAATAACTTTTCATCATTCTTGAAAGGCAAGCGGGGTGGGTGTTTCAGGGGTGCGTGGTTTTCCGCAACCCTGCATTTTGGGGGGTAACGCAAGAGATGATTACGACAGATACCCCAGCTTGATACCCAGCGCAATCACGCCCATCGCAGTCAGACAAAATACGGAGTAACCGAACACACAGTACATATAAATTCGGCATGCCACGTTGAACCACAGTGGCACCTGCTTATGGATATCACCAAACTTCCTGATTCGCCTTGCCAGTGGAATAGCGATAGCCAAACTGAACAAGTTGGTTCGAATCAAGCTGGTCGGAAAATAACGATATGCAATCGACTCAAATTCACTGAAATGAGGCGGGCGCACATAGCGATCAATCACCGAATTCGGTGTAACCCAGGTTAGAAGCACCCAACTGGTGGGGAATACCAAAACCATCAGCAATACGCTGATCATCAGAAAATGTACGAACGATTCCATCATGAGCAAAGTCGTCCTATTGCCGTGTTGCTCACCAAATCCAGATTGTGACCATATTGGTCATAAAGTACTCTACCGACCGTCTTGCCCGCTTCTTGTGCAAAATAGCCACCTAGAGCAGAAGCAACCAAGGCAACTCCCCAACCAACAGGGCCACTGGCTACCAATAAGCCAATTGCTACACCAGCGCCAGCGCCTCCAATTGCACCACCCAAAATTCCGGTTCCATCCACCCACAACACCTCGTTCTTTTTCTGAACACTCCCCGTCGACCCAATCTTCCCACACGCCCCCATTGCGCCAAACCCAGTCAGCAGCACCCCACCCCCCGCCGCAAAGCGGCTCAGCTTCGCCATTCTTGCCGCATGCTTCACAAACACTGGCGATGGGTTCACACCCACGGCGCGGTTCTGGTAAAGCACGTGGAATGCGTTCTGCCCGCCGTGCATGTGCCGGCCCATCCAGCCTAACTTTTTAAGGTATTCATTCAACACTTCTTGCTGGCGCAACTGGAATTGGCGCACGCTCAACTTGCCCGCAAGGCGCTCGGCATTTAGCTGCTGCAAACGCCCCATCACCGCCCGGTTTTGTACACCGCTTAAATAACCCAGCACCCCCAGACCGGTGCCAGCGAAATCCGTCACATGTTGCGTGTCATTGCTGACCCTGGCCAAGAATTCATACATACCGCGCTCGGCCGGGTCGGCGGGTACAAAGTTGCGTGCAGTATCGATCATCGCAAACTCGCCACCGCCGTTCACCACTTGCCGTATGCGGGCCTTCACCACCTCGGGGTTCATGCACAGAATGGTTTGTGGGTCGTGTGAAATAAAGTCGAGCGTGCGCGGGGCCTGGCTACCCAGGGCCATGCGCGGGTTTTCACGGTGGGGTTCAGTGCAAGCAAATAATCCAGCAGCACTGAAAAAATCGGCTCTTGGCCGGGCAAAATACCGTAGCTGTGGGCAATGACGTCGACCAGCGAATGCTGGGGCAGGGGTATGTAAAACGCAGGCTGGGTCAATGAAAGTTTGCCGAAGCTGGAATTGAACATGGGCTAAGCAGGGAAGTGAACAACTCGCCATTCAAGCCCGTGGCGGGAGCAGTGTCAAAAAACGGGGATTGGGATCACCAGATGTAGGTAATGGTGCGGCTGGCGGGGATCGAACCTTCGGAGGCCAAGGGGAAAAGATGTATCTTATTTAACTTATTTTCGTCAGAAACAACCTTAATAGGTGCTTTCAAGACCCTCTGAATTTTTATACTCTGTTGCTTTCACACACAAACTGTGAGATAACACCATTTAACGTCTCGGCACTATTTCGCTATTTTTGTGGTTTTTGGAGTCTCGGCCCACTTTGCGGCACATCCGTAGGCGACTGAATTTTGTTCGTCACAGACTTTTCAAAGTCACTGCGAGACCACAATGAGCAGCAAAACCGACCAAACCACACCCAGCATATTCAGTGACTACATCGTCTATGTCGACGAAAGTGGTGACCATGGCATGCAAAATTTGGATCCAAACTATCCAATTTTTGTCCTTGCCTTTTGCATATTTCACAAGAGGCATTACGCCAATCGCGTTGTTTCCGCACTGCACCAATTCAAGTTCCAGCACTTCGGCCATGACTTGGTTGTACTGCATGAACACGACATCAGAAAAGAAAAAGGCGCATTCACCTTCAAAAGCAAGCTGCAAAAAACCAAATTCCTGGACGAACTGAGTCAACTAATCAAGACCCACAACTTTATTCTGGCTAGTTGTGTCATCGACAAATCAAAACTCAAAGGCTCGCCCGACCAAAACGAGAACCCCTATCATTTGGCACTAGGCTTTTGCTTGGAGACACTCTATGAGTTCCTGCAGGAGAAGAGTCAACAAAAGCAACTCACCCACGTAGTCTTTGAATGTCGAGGTAAAAAAGAAGACGACGAGTTAGAGCTTGAGTTTCGTCGGATGACCGATGGCGCAAATCGCGCTGGAATCAACTTCCCTTTTGAGATTATTTTTGCGGATAAAAAGGTGGATTCCCCTGGCTTGCAACTGGCTGACCTCGTCGCTAGGCCGATTGGCCTTAACATTCTGCGCCCCGATCAACCAAACACTGCTTTTGAAATCTTGAAGGAGAAGTTTTATTGCTCTGGAGGTCGAAAAAACGTCGGGCAAGGATATGAAAATTGGGGCTTAAAAGTTTATCCACCCCAAAAAAGCGAAAAGCCCCGATGAAACCCACCGAGGCTATAGCGCCGACCGGGAGCCCCCAATCCACTTGTTCGAAGTGTAAGCGATATAGCTCGTTCAAATCAAGTCTTCTCGGTGCAATCGTAACGATATTTGCAACGAAGTTGTCAAGCTGGGACACCTCCATATGAAAAATATCCCCAACTGGAATCCAAATCTAATCCAAGACTGTGGCCAGTTTGAGGATGCGCTTGCAGCGGTAACCGATAAAATAGACCTTCCCGCTCACTTTGTAACCAATTTAAGACGGAGTTGGGCAATCGGGGAAGATCTACGTCTTCATAACGGGCTACGTAATCATAAGGTTGAATCGGAAATTACTATCCCATTTGCGGGAGGGGGTTTTCTCCACCACTGCCTTGGCTGGCTATGCACGTCGCGATACAGGGAAACTTTACAAGCATGGTCGCACACGGACGATTTTTACAGAAACCTCCACCATCTGGTACATATAATCCGACGCTATGATGCTTTCGAGGCATGTGATCAGCAATTTCAAACGATCAACACGAAACGGCCAATTTTCAGAGCTCAGCCAATTTCACGCGGTGAATACCCAATTGTTGAGCTGCTTTTTCAAAGTTGGCAGCAGCATCCCAATTTCGGCTATACGCAAACCGCTTTGCTAATATTAAAGCAGTTGTTTGAAGGCTATTGCTTTAGCCATGGGAGAGTGATATTTCGCATGCCCCACCTTAAATTTCTCAATGAGCTTCGGCAAACGTTTGCCCCAGTAAACGAAAATCACAACCGTGATTTTCTAATCCATCTGTTCCAACGCTTCGACAGGCCATCGAAAAGTGAAAAAGCATTCAAAGAAAAATTGGAAACTGAACTTCGCCTATCAAGATCAACAACTGCTCTTCCAAACGATAACGAAACGAAATATCAGAGAAATATTCAGAAGATTTACTTGAATTTCTTTTCTCCGTCTGCAAAACCTGTTCTTTACTTTGGTCCAGACTCTCCTTCAGGGATCCAGTCCCTGAATTTGAATAGGTACAGGATAAACGATGACGATGGCAAAGAAGTCCGAAAGTTAAAAGCGCTTTTTAAACAGAACTTCAATAATGCGCAACCGGACGATCAATCTGGTTCAAACATTGAGGGCCATACCAAGGGACAACGAAACTACAATCAAGATACCCCCCAGCTAGAGGCAAAAGCCATTGGGCAGGTACTGCTTGATTTCAACCTTTCGACTTATTTCCCGACCAACCCACACCTGCCGCTTCGGGCTGAACATATCGGCGCCTACGCAACCCTGGAGACCGGAGGCACCAACGAAATCACCAATGACACTTTAGCTGACCTGTTAATTTGGATCGGATTTCAGATCGGTGCCAACCTTGAGGGTGCACTAGCACTTAGAGTCCATCATCTGCCAGAAACGGAGTTTGGACTCATGGACGATCTATCGGCGATCTGGAGATTGCGGCCATCACTACAACATATCGGCAAAAAGACTTTTCTTCATTCGTCACTTTTGCCGTCCGATAAGATCGAACGAAGATCTCTACCCATCAAACTCCAAAACTTTCTAAAGGAGCAATGGAATATTCAAACCCATGAGAGCCTCTACGATCTGGCGATTGAGAAAAAGTTCGATCCTGAGAAAATTGACCGGGTAAAAGTTCACTTCGGGTTTGAATCGAATGCCTGGCTGCAAAGCAGCCGACGACTGATGCTCCTTGCACAAGGGCATCCAGAATCAGCAGCAATTTTGATACAAAAAAACGCTCGATCAGAGCTTCCTTCGAAATGTGCTTACTATTCAGTAATCCACGGAGAGAAAAACGTCGCTGGCTCACCCTACGCTTTTAATCTTGAGAAATTTAGGGCCGATGTAGCTATCTTGGTTAGCCAATTAGAGCATGCCATCAATAGCAAATCACTTCGCACGTCTTGGAATGCTTGGGTTACCTACTTGATCTTCCGGATCTATCTAACAACGGGCGGGCGCCCAGTTAAAGATGCATATTGCGATCTCGATCTGTTCACGGACGCTTTTGATCTCATCATCGTAGATGACAAAGATGTTTTGCTACGTGAGCCAAGACGTGTTGTACCACTTTGTGAATCACTCTCTAATGAAATCGGCATCACCTATCGAAATGGTCTTAAACTCCTCGCCAACCGACTTCGAACCAACACACCAAATCTTTCGAGACAAATTGAATCACTACTTGTCGCACCATCCCATTCAAACAATCAAGGTGTCCCATTTTTCTTTTTTCTGACTGAAGGCGGTATCGAAGGTATTCCTGCGGATGTAACGCTCCTTGGGAGTTTCGATACCTTACAGGCCAATTTCTTGCGTCATTTTGTCAGCAACCACTGCAAAATCACCGATAGAGATATTGTGGATGGGCTTTTAGGCCACGAAAACGACAAGATCCCGGTTTACGGCGCATCAAGCCTCAGAACAATGAAGAAGGATCACCAACAAGTACGCGACTTCGCAGATCAGATCCTAGAATTCCTAAATATTGGCGATTCAATTGATTTTGATTTCAGTAAGAAAGACGTTGATGTGCGAGGGCAGTCAATACCCAAACGCTTTGGCTTGCAATTGCGAAGGACAGAACATAAATCATTACATAAGGCAATCGCAGAAAGGGCCTACCAAGATGCGCTATCGATCATTGAAGGCTTGCGTCCTGAGGAGAAAACACAAGATCGAATTGATAAAGCGCTCACACAAGCCCGACTGGATCTGAGCAACCGCATTCACTTTGACATTTATTTTTACAAGTTAACCCGGTTTCTTCGAAAGATGGCACCAGGCCTGGACATGAAATCCTTCTCGCATGTTGGTCGTACCGTCAACGAGAGAGTACCGATCGACTTTTGTCGAAAATATTCGGAATATCGAGCGTCTCACCCTGGCGTCATGGAGATCCTTCAATCCAACATACAGGCAAAACAAAAGGTCAATCTTGAATTTCTATTCGCACTCTCTCTAATCAAGCTAAATGGCATTACTTGCAAAGTCGCAATTCAGCAGGTTTTAAAAGGAAATTACCTGCTAGGAACAATATCCGATAAAACATTTATCGATATTCATTTTGTCGATACGCAGCCCCATCCGCTCGCTTCGGTCAGACGGCACGAGCTTCATCGCCTGTCCATTCACTATTATGAACGGCTGGTCAATCAACTAAGCTTTCGCCAGAGCAGCAATAATTTAGAAAAACTAGGGCGTGACCTGCAGGCTAAAATAAATCGCCTCGGAGTCAGTGGATCATCGCTTAACACCAAAAAAGACCTGCTTTATTATTTTGCTGAAATTGAGCAATCCTATCAACTATACGAATTACCCGGTTGTTTGGCCGCGATTGCCTCAGGCGACACCAAGCATCGCAGCTCAAATTATCTAAGCTTTCAACAACTCACTGATCCTGACACAGATCACGTGGCAAGTAACGCTCGACTAGCGCTCACAGCCAAGTATCTCTCGCATGAAGTTATGGCGACCGATACGATTGCACATCCCGATACCGATAACAGAGCCCCTCCTCCTTCCCAAGCGACGGCTACAAGCTCATTTGTCGCCGGCACAGAACTCGAAATTAAGGAAAATTTTTCCGGGGGCAGCAATGACCAAGCCATCGAGGAGAGCTCTACCCCGGACAATTCCACTGACTTCCATGAACAGGGGCTAGTGTGTAAATCTGTCGCAAGCCATATTGCAGCGATCATGGATGACGCCCTTGGCGCGATACTTAGACTAAGTAAAGAAGTCGCAACAAGACCTTCTTTGTGTAAATCGGCACTTTTAAGCTATGCCAAGGATATCGAGAGTAGAAAGCCCTCTGGACGAAAAAGTTTGGCAAAAAACACCAAGCTCAATTATTACGGAAGAATTGGAAATCTCTTTAAAGAGACCAACCTCGAGCACGAAATCGATGAAGAACAACTCGATGAGGCAATTGAAACCGTTAACGGCTATCTTCTGGACAGACAACAAATCCTGCAATCCGCTCATGACGACCTGCGTCAAATTAGAGATTTTTTCTCCAAACTAGCAGAACTGAATCCTTTGATGTCCGTGAAGTTCGACAACTTAGGTACGGTTTACAATCCAGCCACGCATCTCTTTTCTCAAAAAGAGCTAAATCTGATCTTTAAAAAAATTCAAGAAACCCAACCTGAAACACTCCAAGCAATTTTTGTTCTTCTTCGTCGTTTTGGTCTAAGGAAAACTGAGTCTCTCTTTCTAAAGCCCGTCAATCTGCAGCTTCTAGATACTACTCCGCTGCTCAGGGTGATGGGCGATTCTGTTTTTAGACCTAAATTTCCTGCTTCAAATCGCTATGTGTTGTCTCAAACTAGAATTACAAGTGAGGAGAAAGGAATCCTGCAAAAAATAAAGCACCGAGCGATAACAACGAAAGCAAGTTACCTTGGCGATTTATTTCAATCCTCAGCGCGCGCGATTAGTTTGGATCTAAACCAAATCATTCGAAATATTACTTTCAGAGGGAGTATTCACACCCTTCGACATACCTTTGCTGACGAACTTACATTTGGACTTTTTGAAAGTGCAATTTGCTGTAATCCTGATAAACCGTTGAATGGCGAACGATTAATTCATACAACACCAGATAGCGTAAATCGCAAAACACTATTTGTCGCCAGCAGAATTCTCGGGCATGCGGGAACAATCACGCTACTAGAAACCTATTCACATCGCGGGTTTGAGGTTATCGACTCCTTTTACAACAGTCAATTTTGTGAAATCGCGCTCAGGAACATTGAAGTTCAAAGCGAAAGTTTCGCCTTCTCAATGACTTCAAGATACGGCCTTAAATGTCCAGCTCCTCAGCTCGATGAACCAATAAAGCTGCGTACCTTTAACGTCAAAGACTACATCCTAGGATCACTTGATTACCTTAACCAATCTAGCGACTCAATAAATCTTTATTCAACTGCCAATCAGAAAATCGCTAGCCGGCTCTATCCTCTTGAAAATATCTTTAGATCATTTCCGCCTAGCCTACGCCCTGCCCGCTTCGCTCACGCAAAACCGAACAATATTTTTCTGAGCCGAGCCTTCTACGAACGCCTTGAGAAACAATTACCCGATCATGGAGATACTGCAGACTTGATCCACCGAGTTCAGGCGACGCCTGCAAAGACATCGGACATATTGGCCTTTAAACAAATTCCATTTGAGCTCAACTCCAACTTTGACCCACTCGGTAACTTCACAGAGGATGCTCATTATGTGATCCGCGAGTCGATGAAAGAAAAAGATCTTGTGAATCTCATTCACATTTTAGGCCTACTTCAATTCCTTGGATTCGACTCCAAAGATCTATTCTTTTGGTCAAATTCTCACAGTCAAAAATGCAATATTCGGAACGTTTTGACAGATCTTGGACTTACCACTCGATTCAGGTTACCAGTTGGCCCAGTTCGTCAAACAGTCAAGTTCAATATTGAACTAGAGACAGTGTGGGTCATTGGCGTCAAGCGTCAAAAGAAAGACGTTCCTTTTTCGAATACTGAGTTTTTCTGGATTGGATTGATCGTACATCTGTTGGCAGGAGGCTACTAAATGACTTTCTATGTCGTTCACAAACTTAGGGTGAAAAATCCTCAATCGCTGACGGAGGGGCAGGCGTCTGAAAGCACCAAATTGTTCAAGACAATGAAGGCACTACTTTTCCACAGAATTGCCGCGACGTACAGAGATCAAATTGACAGGTCAATTGAAGTCGGCAACTTGCTCAGCGACTCAGAAAGTGACCTCCGCCATTGGCAACTTGTCTTTCACATCTCATCGACAAAGGAAAATGAGGAAGCGATTTTCGAACGGCTGGATTGGATTGATGATCACATCGTAGATATCGTATCAAGCCTACAAGGTGTCGTGTTCGAACCGAAGCTCAATAGCATTCACCATATAGGTAAGGACGACAACTCTAAACTTGATCATTTAGCCAAGGAAATAATCACCCAGCAGGTTCACGAATTTGTCGTTGAACGTCTTGTCGAACACAATCAAGTCAGGCTGACTAAGTTTTCTGGCTTGGGCCCAAACACCGACCTTACAATACACCTTGCAGAACAAGTGAGCGGACTCCAGGACACGACTCGCATTTATAAATTTAAAGGCCGAATCACAAGTTATGATATCAGCCAAAAAACAATCAGGGCATTGCGTAGTGAATCCTCAGATTATCAATCCAAAGAACAGGAACAGCCACTAGATATCAAATTTAACGAAGATGTTGTCCCTGACTATTTATCAGATGAGCGGATGGAAACAACTCGTACTGGACCTGACCTACAAGTGATGCGAAAACCGCGCGAAGAGACTTTTCATATTAATCCAAGTGACTTCGTGAATCTCGATCATCAGGCCAAATACATGCCATGGGAAAGAAGATTTAACATGGAAATAGAGTTCAACTATCAGGTGTTGGAAAGTCGTAAACAAGTTTGCCTGAGAATGGACAATGTTTATATTTGCAAAAAATAATCTGATCAGGCAAAACTACCCTTGTCAGGTATCACGAAGTCAAACCAAACTCAGCAAGCAAACCAATTAACAACAGTTACGCAGGTATCAACCCACTAAAACGTTGATGTCCAAACCTGGAAACTCGCTTGGTACTTGTTCGCACATCTACCGAAAAGTGTAAGCCCCCGGCAAACCCGTCTTGATTAGATGGCGGGTTTACAGTTGTGCGGCAGTAGTTCACCGATTTTACTGTACGGCTGCTTGGGCAGTCGATCCAACACATCCGTCAAGTACTCCAGCGGATTTAATCCATTCAGTTTGGCTGATTGTACGAGTCTCGTGATGGCTGCATTGAGTTGGTCCGAGCGTACACTTCCGGATAACAGCCAGTTCTTTCGACCCGCTGCGATGGGGTGAATCTTATTCTCCAGCCAATTGTTATCAATGGGCGTGGTGGATCTTCCAAAAATATGGTGAGTGAATCCCAGCATTTCAGGCTGCAGCCGATAGTCTTCATCGTGCCCGACCCTTCGGGCACCTCGATCTTGTACTCAAGCAACCACCGGCGCAGTTTGTCCATCAGCGGTTTGATGTCTGTTTGCCGTTGATCTCGCTGTTCATCTGGTGGCATGCCTTTCAACAGACCCCTACGCCTTAGGCATACCGTGTAACATAACTAAAATCCATTTTGAGATCGTGTTATCGTGTTTCTTTTAACCAACACCGACACAGCCTACAGTTTCACTGACCTAGATAGTTTCTGACAAGAGTGGATTATTTACAAATAAATATGAGGAATCATAATGAAAGAAGATAAATCAAAATCAATTGCCATGGACATTGGAATTTCTAAGTTATACCGAAAGAAAATCGTAGAAGGCTTATCAGAGCTACTTGCGGACAGTTACACACTGTATCTGATGACACATAATTTTCATTGGAATGTAACAGGACCGCAATTTAACAGTCTGCATAATATGTTTATGGCCCAGTACACTGAGCAGTGGAATGCAATCGATCTAATCGCTGAACGTATTCGTTCTTTAGGATTTCCCGCGCCAGGTACTTACACAGAGTTTGTGAAACTCGCGTCAATCAAAGAAGTCGCAGGTGTACCTAAAGCTACTGACATGATTCGGCATTTGGTAGCAGCTCAAGAGGCAACAGCCAGAACAGCTCGCAAGTTATTTCCAATCGTTAATAAGGCGAACGATCAGCCGACCGCCGACGTACTCACCCAGCGAATTGATATTCATGAAAAAACAGCGTGGATGTTGAGAAGCCTGCTAGAAGAATAATTTTTAGGCTCAGAGGAAAACTAGTGGGACCACTAATACTCTTCTATTGAACCATCACGACGGGGAAGCTGAATTGCTGAGCTTTCCCGTGGCATTTAAGGTAAACAAAAACAATACCAGACTTGTAATTTCTTTCTAGAAAGGCGTGTGTTTCGGGCCTCAGTCTCGGGATTTCATTACTCAAATACCATCAAACCGACTTCGCTAGCGCACATGAAACGGATAAAAAATAAGCTCCTGCCACTCTAACAAATGGTGAACTTAGAAACCCTCTCAAGTTCTGAAGTCAGCTTTTGTCAGCAACTCAGACATCTCTATTGATGGAACCATAAAGACCATGAAATGAATTCAACGATGTCGAAAACACCTGCGGTTTAGAAGTGGCTCGGTTAGTTTAAACAGTTTGAACCACCCCGGTTTTCGTAGAGGCCAATTTGCTTAAGTGCAGGTTTGTTCGGCCTGCTGACCGAGTTGCTGATAATAATGCATCTCTGCTTCGGCTGGTGGAATGTAGCCCAGTGGTTCCATTAGTCGATGGTGGTTAAACCAAGCCACCCATTCCAGCGTGGCCAACTCCACCGATTCAATTGTTTTCCAGGCGCTTCTGCGGTGAATCACTTCGGCCTTGTACAAACCGTTGATGGTCTCTGCCAGTGCGTTGTCATAGCTGTCGCCTTTGCTGCCCACTGATGGTTCAATGCCTGCCTCGGCAAGGCGTTCACTGTAACGAATCGACACGTATTGCGAACCCCTGTCGCTGTGGTGAATAAGAGATTCGTTTCGGTCAGGTTGACGGTCCCATAAGGCTTGCTCCAATGCATCCAACACAAAGTCTGTGCGCATGGAACGGCTGGCGCGCCAGCCTACAATTCGCCGTGAGAACACATCGATGACGAAAGCCACATAGACAAACCCCTGCCAGGTGGAAACATAAGTGAAATCAGATACCTGCGTATTCTGGTTGAAACTGGACAAGGTTTCCAGACGAAACTGGACACGAATTCCATTTGAACCTGGACACGGTTTCTGGTTGAAACTGGACAAGGATTCCAGCGCAAACTGGACACATCAAATCGCCCGCGGATAACCGTGGCACCCTGCTTGGTTTTTCAACCAAGCACCAGGGGCCACAGACAATGCCTAACCGAAGGTTATCCATGAGGAAGATTTTAGAAACACTGCGACTGCGAGAACAGTTGGGGTTCAACACCCGCCAAATTGCCGAGGTCATAAAAGCCAGCCCCACTACGGTGAGCGATTATCTCAGGCGTGCTGAGATGGCCGGCATTGAATATGCCGTTGGCGTTCAGATGGGCCACCAGTGGCTTGAAGAGCGCCTGTTTCCACCCAAGGCACCTGCCAGCGTAAAGCGCCCCCAGCCCAACTGGGCTTATATCCATACCGAACTAAAACGCAAGCATGTCACGCTCGACTTGCTGTGGCGCGAGTACAAGCAAGCCCACCCCGATGGACTGGAGTACAGCTCCTTTTGCGAGAACTACAAAAAATGGGCCGGCAAGGTCGATGTCAGCATGCGCCAGCATCACGCACCGGCAGACAAATTGTTTGTCGACTACGCAGGCGCCACCATTGATGTGGTGGACGGCAACACGGGCGAAGTGCGCCACGCTCAGGTGTTTGTGGCTGTGCTGGGGGCCTCGAACTACACCTTTGCCGAGGCCACCTGGACGCAAGGGATTGCAGATTGGGTGGGCTCGCATGTGCGGGCACTGAACTTCTTCGGTGGAAGCCCGCGCTGCGTGGTGCCAGACAATCTGAAGAGTGGCGTGACCCGTGCCGTGTTCTTTGAGCCCACCATCAATGAAACGTACGCCGACTGGGCTCGTCACTACGGTATTGCCATTCTGCCTGCACGGGTGCGCAAACCGAAGGACAAAGCCAAGGTGGAAGGTGCAGTGCTGATTGCCGAGCGCTGGATTATTGCGGCCCTGCGCAATGAGAGGTTCTTCAGCCTGAATGCACTGAACCGCACCATTGCTGAATTGCTTGAGCGTCTGAACACGCGGCCCTTCAAGAAGATGCCAGGCAGCCGACAAAGTACGTTCGAGAATTTAGACAAACCCGAGCTGTTGCCCCTGCCCAGCCAGCCCTATGAATTTGCCGACTGGCAGAAACGCCGAGTAGGAATTGACTACCACGTGGAGGTGGATGGGCATTATTACTCGGTGCCCTACCAGCATGCCAAGGAAGAAGTGCTGGTGCGCATTGGCGAGAAGACGGTGGAGGCTTACTTGCGCGGCAAGCGCATTGCCAGCCACCTGCGCAAACACAGCAAGGCGCGCCACACCACGGCACCTGAGCACATGCCGGCGAACCACAAGGCCATTGCGGACTGGACACCAGCCAAGTTCAGAATACAAGCCCAGAAGATTGGCCCACACACTTTAGCCGTAGTGGAGCACCAACTGAACACCCGTAAATACCCTGAGCAAGCCTACCGCTCCTGCGTGGGCATTCTCCGTCACATCAACACCCACGGTAAAGAGGCGCTGGAGCAAGCCTGCGAGCTGGCGCTGCAAATCAACTCAGCCAACTACCGCTCCATCAGCTCCATTCTGAAGACCGGCAAGGCCAAGCCGGTAGAACAACAAAGCCAGCAGGCCTTGCTACCCGAGCACCACAGCAATGTACGTGGTGCGGATTATTACCATTGAACAAACACTACAGGCAACTCGCCGGCGAGTTGCCAAAGGACATTCATCACCATGTTGAAACACCCCACTATCGACAAACTGCAAGCTCTGAAACTCACCGGCATGGCCCAAGGATTGCAGGAACAAACCCACATGCCGGAAATAGAAAGCCTGGGCTTTGAAGAACGACTGGGCTTACTCGTGGACCGCGAACACACCGAACGGCAGAACCGTTTGCTATCAGGGCGACTTCGGCGTGCAAAGCTGCGCCAACAGGCCAGCCCCGAGAACATTGACCTGCGCGCACAGCGCGGGCTGGATAAATCCCTTATCAACAAATTATTGACCTGCCAGTGGATTAATGAACACCAGAACATTGTGCTCACCGGCCCCACGGGGGTGGGTAAAACGTACCTGGCCTGCGCACTGGCCACTCAGGCCGCACGCCATGGGTGCAGCGTGCTGTATTACCGCTTGCCGCGCTTACTGGAGGAGCTTGCCATTGCGCGAGCAGACGGACGGTATGTGAAGGTGTTGGCCCAGTTGGCCAAAACCGAGGTGGTGGTGCTTGATGATTGGGGCATGCATGCCTTCACCGACACCAATCGGCGAGACTTGCTGGAACTCTTCGATGACCGACACAACAAGAAAAGCACTCTGGTGACCAGCCAACTCGATGTAGAACATTGGTACGACAACCTGGGCGACCCCACGCTGGCCGATGCCATTCTGGACCGACTGGTGCACAACGCACACCGAATCACGCTGCGTGGGGAGTCGCTGCGCAAGCAAAAATCACTGACAAAAAAGGAGAATGACTTGACAGAAACAGCTTGAAAAAACTCTAATGCGAACAGCCCCGCGGGCGATTGAAAAAGCTGTCCAGTTTCAACCAGAAACCGTGTCCAGTTTCAGCCAGAATCGCTGTCCAGTTTGGCCAGAATATGCAAGATACCCACAACTGGTTTGGTCGGTCAGCTTTGAACTGGCGTTTTACAAGGACCAGTGGAAAAACTGCCTTGGGGTCAGCAAAGGTGGTGCGCTGCGCTTTGCCACGAATAACGCCCCGCAAAACCATCTGGCGCATCAACCGTTCAACCGTGCAACGCGCCACCACAAGCTTCTCCCGCTTCACGGCCTTCCAAACCTTGTCGGCACCGTAGACCCGTTGGTTCTTGTCCCAAACAATTTGTATTTGCTCAACACGTTGTTCGTCGGCAAGGTCACGGGCACTACGCAAATCGGGGTTACGTTGACGGGCTGCATGTTTCCAATAACCAGACGGGGCAATCTGAAAGACCTTGCAGATTGACTCGACCCCAAAGGTTTGGCGGTGTTCGTCGATGAAGCGCCTCATTTCTTTTTGAGGCGGTCGAGTTCCGCCTGGGCGAAAAAAGCGCTGGCCAATCGAAGTATTTCATTGGCCTGCCGAAGTTCTTTGACTTCGCGCTCCAGCGCCTTGACACGCTCCTTCTCTGCCGTGGTCACGCCATCGCGAGTGCCATTGTCGACTTCGTGTTTACGCACCCATTCATTCAGGGTTTGAGGGGTGCAGCCCACCTTCGGTGCAATCGACTCAATGGCTGACCAAAGCGATGGGTAATCTTTGCGGGCTTCTTGCGTCATGCGAACTGCTCGCTCGCGCACTTCGGGGGTAAATTTGGTTCGGATTTTGCTCATGATGACTCCATTGTCTCAAATAACGGAGCCTCCTCAAAATCCGGGGCGGTTCAGTTCCAGCTTTTGCCTTGGCCAGTGGCCCTACAGATCACGGTGATGGCACTGACCACGTGGCACTGATCAGCCAAGGCAAACTGGCCACCCAAGCAACGGTGCTAAAAGAGTATCAACAAGCGGTAAAAGCAGATCAGTTCAACCCTCTGGCCGGAGATTCGACAGTGTTGGTACACGAATTCGAATCGTCGAAGTCACGGGCTGAGGTACTGAGTGAGATCAAAAGCGTTGATCTCACAGAAGGCGATGCAAGCTAATGAAGGGGTTAAGGGTTGGTGTTAATTCGCCGCCAACCCGTGCATAATTAACAAATCACTTCAGCAGTTTTTCAGCTTTCCGAAGTTTTTCTTTGGCTTCCAAATAACCTGTTTTAAATACCCAATGACGATCATTCAAACCCAGTTGACCAACATTGGTTAACTGAGGGGCGATGATCATTGTCGCCTGTAACATCTCCAGTTCTTTGATTCTAAAACTCGATATCAAAAAGGTTTGAAACATCAAATCGGTAAGCGTAGAGACCTCAGCAAGCTCGGGGGGATACACCACGTCTACGGCAAGAATTGGAAGATCACTCAAGCGTTTTGCCGGAACTATCGGCAGTGGAGAACTGGCCTGACCATCGATGTAAAGACGGCCATTAATGGAAGGTGGCGTGAAGATACCTGGAATTGTTGAAGATGCCCGCACTGCCTGGGCGACATCACCTGCATTAAAGACCACGGGACGACCTGTTTCAAGGTCTGTGGCCACTATGGCAATTGGTTTCGGGAGATCTTTAAATGTTTGAATGCCGAAATCCCTGCGCAATTGCCGTTCAAGAAACTGACCCGAAAAAACTCCAGCCTCGCCCTTTAAAACTGGCTGTCCCAGATTCGGTAACACGGGTACAAACAGATCACTGTTATTTAGTGATTCTGCACGTTGCATCATTTGATCGGCTGTATAGCCCAAGCCCCAGTACGCAGCCACGACAGCACCCGCACTGGTGCCAATCACCATTCGGGGCTCAAGCCCCAATTCCTCCAGGGCTTTAAGAACTCCGATGTGGGCAAAGCCACGAACCCCTCCACCGGAGAGAACCAAAATAAAGCCCTCCTCCATTTTCTGTGTGCGGGTAGCACGCTCGGCGCTAAACCAAGGTTCCTTCTTTACTGTAACCGTTGGTTTGTGACTTTCCGGATGAACAAAATTTCCGACTGTTTGACAGGCGCAAAGCACCATTGCGGAACCCAGCAAACTCAACATCAATCCCAATTTACCAACAATGACCGATCCATTGGGAAATCCAGGTTTACTTTGCAATGGTGCTTCTCCTGATTACTGTTTCTTCTCGATGTGGGTGATGTTCATGTTTTGATCCACAGCAAAGAGAACATTGTCGCCCTTATTCAGGCCTTCCAGTTGCGCCGCCTCTTTGGCCGAGAAAACCATAGTCATAGGTGGCATTTGAAGGTTCTTGATTTCGCCATGCTTCAAGGTGACCTTACCAGTCTTCGGATCAATTTTTTTCACCTCGCCCTGCGTCATTTCCATGGTCTCGGACTGCTTCATCTGCATACCTTCCATGGACTTTTGCTCACCGGCTTTACTTGAATGGGAACCGTGATCTCCTCCGGCAAAGACCGAAGTCGAAATTGACAGCGCAACGATTGAAGCAAGTTTGATTAAATGGGTTTTCATGATTTTTTTCCTTTCAGTTTTTGTTAAGTCGGGTGTTTTTTCAAAATTGATCTTGATAGGTTTTCACTTCCGCATAAACAGAAGCGCTCCCATCCTTCTTCAGGAGTAATACCTGATACGGCATGAATTTGTTGCCATATTCCATGCCAGGAGAGCCAACTGGCATCGCTGGAACGGACAGGCCAAGTGAATCCTCGGGTGTTTCGTTCAGAAATTCCCTTATGTACTTGGCTGGAACATGGCCTTCAAACACAAAGCCATTCGCCGATACTCCTGTGTGACAGGATTGGTAATTGTTTTCGATACCGAACTGCGCCTTAATGCTGTCTAGGTCTTCGTGATTCGAATACTTCACGGAAAACCCCGATTTTTCCAAGTGTTTAATCCATTCGCCGCAGCAACCGCAGGTCGCTGTTTTGTGTACATGAATGGGTAAAACTTGATTGGCATCAGATTCTGTTGCAGCCATTGAGACTTTCTCAACAGTTGAGAAAGTCTCAGGTTTGATGGCAGCAAAAACACCCAATGCCAAAATTGCAGTTGCAATACCAACAAAAGCAATTCGCTTCACTTTTCAGCTCCAGAGGATTTGGCTACGCGCAGTGGTCCGCGCATACCTGCATCAAAGTGGCCTGCAATCAAGCAGGCAAACTCAAACTCGCCACTTCGGTTGAAAGTCCACACCATCTCAGTGGTTTTGCCCGGAGCCACATGTGCCATATAGGGCTCTTCATGCTCCATGTTTGGAAACTTCTTCATTAAGTCTGCATGCTCCAGGTTCTTGTCTTTTGTCCCCAGAACAAACTCATGCATCAGTTTTCCCTCATTCTTGACAACAAACTTCACAGTTTCACCTTCCTTGAACTGCAACGAGGATGGCTCAAAGCGCATGCTGTCGGACATTACGACTTTGACAGTGCGGTCTATCTTGGTCGGAGTGCCGGCAATGCCCCAGTCGGTTTGCTCAAAAACTGGTTGTGCATTGGAAGCTGACTTTTTGTGCTCTTGAGTACCGTGCGCCAATACGGCCACGGGCAATAAAAGCCCAGCGCCAAGCAGCAGCGATAGGGAATGATTTGCGAATGATTTTTTCATGGTTGACTCCTTAGTGGCCGGAATGGCCTTGAGGTTTTCTGACCTTCAACTCGATTGTTTCCTGAGGTCGATTACTGGATTTCATGGCGGGCTTTCCCGCCTTGTCGGATGTTACGGGCTTGGGCATGTCTGGGCCTTCGTATTCAAAAGCCACGGTTTTGCTAGGATGTTTGTACCAACCGGGGTCTGAATAATCCCCAGGCTTTTGGTCTTTGCGCACTTTCAACATACTGAACATGCCGCCCATTTCCACTGAGCCAAACGGGCCATCGCCTGTCATCATGGGGATGGTGTTATCTGGAATCGGCATCGTCATCTCAGTCATATCGGCCATACCCCGTTCACCCATCACCATGTATTCGGGAACGAGCCCTCGGGCTTTTTTCGTTATTCCCCGGTGATCCACGCCGATCATGGTGGGAAGGTCGTGTCCCATCGCGTTCATCGTGTGGTGGCTTTTGTGGCAATGAAAGGCCCAGTCGCCTTCCTCATTGGCCAGAAAATCAATCTGCCGCATTTGCCCAACGGCGATGTCGGTAGTCACTTCGGGCCAACGACTTCCTTTGGGTGTTGGGCCGCCGTCGGTGCCGCTCACCTCGAATTCATGGCCGTGCAGATGAATGGGGTGATTGGTCATGGTCAAGTTACCAATTCGTATCCGAACCTTGTCGTTTTTTCGAACACACAAGGGCGAAATTCCGGGAAACACGCGGCTGTTCCACGTCCACAAATTAAAATCGAGCATCGTCATGATCTTTGGTGTGTACGCACCAGGATCAATGTCGTAGGCATTCAGCAGAAAACAGAAATCTCGGTCCACGTTATCAATCAAGGGATGTTTGTTTTTGGGGTGAGTCACCCAAAAACCCATCATGCCCATGGCCATTTGCACCATCTCATCGGCATGCGGGTGGTACATGAAGGTACCGGGACGCTTGGCCTCGAACTCATACACAAAGGTTTTGCCGGAAGGAATGGCCGGCTGGTTCAGGCCTGCAACACCGTCCATGCCATTGGGCAGGCGCTGGCCATGCCAGTGCACGCTGGTGTGCTCGGGTAGTTTGTTCGTCACAAAAATACGCACGCGATCACCTTCCACCACTTCAATGGTGGGGCCTGGGCTTTGTCCGTTGTAGCCCCAAAGGTGAGCGACCATACCTGGTGCCATCTCACGCACCACGGGTTCCGCCACAAGGTGGAACTCCTTCACGCCATTGTTCATGCGCCAAGGCAAGGTCCAGCCATTCAGGGTAACAACCGGGTTGTAAGGCCGCCCTGTGTTTGGGGTCAAAGGGTCCATGGTGTCCGGCGAGGTTTGAATGACGGGCTCGGGCAGCGCGGCCATGGCCACTTTGCTGACACTGGCTGCCGCCACTGCGCCACCGGCCATGCCGGCAAACTTGAAAAAATCTCTTCTGGAATTCATTGCTCTTACTCCAAATCTTTTAATGACCAGCAGCGGCTTCAGCCGCTGGACTTTGGGTGCCCATGGAAAGCTTTACATTGCTTGGACTGCCCATCAATGCAGCATCCAAGGCCAGTTGAGCTCGCAGAAAGTTCGCTGATGCGTCAATGGATGACTCGATGGAACGAACCTGATTGCGACTGTCGGCAAGTAGCTCGAAAGTACCAATCAACATGCCGTTGTAACGCAGTGTGTTTTGCTCGGCCAAGGTATCGAGCATTGGAACCACCTCAGTTTGATAGTGCTTGGCAATGTCATAAGCTGTGCGGTAATTGGTGTAACTTTCCCGCAGGTTTGAATCAACATTCCTCATGACCGCCTCAAGCGTGTTGGCCTTGGCCAGTAACTCGGCAGAAAACGCGTCACGCCGCAAGCCACCCCAATCGAACAGGGGCAATCGAATGTCCAGTTCATATCCCTTTGGGTTGGTTTTGGAGCCGGAGTCTCTGTCAAATACAGAATCGCGGCGAATCCCAGCCTCAATGTCTACAAAGGAGCTCACGGTTTCAGCACCAGACACTTTCAGCGCCGCGTCGTAAGCTTGCTTGGCCATTTGAACATCCAGCCGCGAGGTGGCCTGTTTGGACACTTCTTCAGGCTTTTTCACAGTAGCGGGCAAGTCTGGCAAGCGATCTGGAAGTTTTAGCTCCTCAAATTGCTGTGCGTCCAGCCCAAGCACGCGAACCAGTTTTTCCCGGGTAGATGTAGCCTCCTGACGTGCCATGGCCAAGCCAAGCGCAGCATCGGAATAAAACATTTGCTGACGAATGCGTTGAATAATCGTGAAGTTACCCACTTCTTCCATGCGTTTGGCCAATTCAGCACTGGCTTGAGCATTCTCGAATACTTGCTCCGCATATTGCTGTTTTTGCAAAGCGACCACTGCATCGACCCAAGCTGAGCGCGCTTGAGCCACTTGCCCAATTACATCGCCAGCCAACTGCAGTTGAGCTCGCTCAATTCGAAAAGTTGCAGCCTGTTGACGCCAGGGAAGCGTGACCAGATCGAGCAAACCAAAACTGAACAATCGTCCAATTTCAAGTTCATCCCCAACTGTTATTCGTTCGAAATTGAAAATTGGATTGGGAATTCGACCCGATTGGGCAGCCAACGCAGACTCGCTATAGCCCCGAGCCAGCAAAGCCTGGAATTCAGGACTGTTCACCAACATTAGCTCCACTGTGGAATTTAATCCGAGCGGGGTTTTCAACAACTCATCTGCTTGCGCGCGCAACTGATTGCGCTGCTCATCGTTCAGAGCAAGAACCACTTTCTTTTCGGTCATCGACGCAGTGGTTTCATTCAGGTTGGCCATGGACTGATCCATGTTCACTGTGGCGCAGCCGGTCAAGCCTGCAATCGCTAAAGCAATTGCTGTGTATTTCAAAGTTCTCATCGGTGCCCCCCTTGGTGAGCTTCGCCGGGGCTCATGGGCTTTTTCATTTTGCCCATGTCATGCCCCATGCCGCCATCCTGCATGGGTTGCTGGTCTTCACCATTTTTCAGGTAAGGCTCACGGGCGTAATATTGCCAGCCACCAATTTTCTCTACATTCTGATTGGCCCCCACCCAATCACGGTCGCCTTCTTTGGGCTTCCATGCTGAGTAGTTCTCAAAAGCTGATTGATATTCAATCTGCAAACCTTCCGACTGGGCGTTTGCAAATCCTGTGCTTGCTGCGAGAATTGAACCCGCTAACAACAACTGCATAACCGTACGCATACACGTACCTCCACCAAATGAATTGAAATCATTAAACGAAATTCAGGATTGGCTTAGGCCAGGATGGGCGGTCGGTAAGGCAGCGCCAGGTCGGTACTGGGCAGGATTGAAGAGAAAGGAACGGAGATGAGAAGGTTGGATTGGATCAAACCAACTTGAACAACTGGAAGGTCGAGCTTGGCTTTGTAAATGGCATCACAACTGCAACAGGGCCTTTCATTGGACTCTTGTTCGTCCGAAACAGCATGGTGGGCAGTTTGGTCTGACATGTGCTCGATGCAATGCTCGGACGAAAGTGATGAAGGATCCGACTCATCCGAGGTTTGCTTGAAGGAACCGGTATGACATCCGACCATGACCGCAAACGCCGTACCCTGAAAAATAACAGAGGCGGCGATTACAAACATCAACAGTGATTTGATCACTTTGGTCATGGTTGTGCGGTCTGGTGATTGTTCAAAAGAATAACATCGCTTTCGCAGATGTCAAACCTTGCCTTTAGTTCGAATTAGCCAAACGACGCTCTTCTACAGTTTGGCTTTGCAATTCACGCAACACCTCTTGGCGGGTTTTTCCAGACCTAGAGTTGCCCCAATCACCGTGTGTGGTCCCATCACCGCTGGCTTCAGAACCAATAATGTTTGCGCTGTAGCCGCGAAATCCCTTGCTGGCGTGTGACGCAGATTTCGCTGGATCTTTGTATCCCAGATGGGGTTCATACACCGCATCGCCTTTGCCGGGGTGGAAGGCAGCATCTGCAAGGACCAATGAAGGTGCAGTAATGGCGAAGGTGGTAATCAGAACAGCGGCAATTTTAATATTTTTCATGATGATCTCCTGATTGATTCGAATTGGAGGGTTGTTTTTCTAGACCCATGCCCTTAGTCTAGTCAGGGGCACCTGTCAGCTACCTTCCCGGTACATTACAAATATGTAATCTTCACCAAATTCGGGGTGGTTATACTGGGCACCTGCATAACAACCAAAAAAAGTCGATGAAACTGCTTTTGATCGAAGACGACCTGCGGCTGGCCGATTACCTAAAGAAAGGATTGACCGAGGAAGGTTTCGTTGTCGATTTGGCACGCAACGGGATTGACGGTTTGCATTTGGCCACCCAAGGCCTTTACGACGTGATCATTCTTGATGGCATGTTGCCCGACATTGATGGTTTGGCCGTATTAAGTGCGTTACGCCAATCCAAAAGTATTCCGGTACTGATGCTTACCGCCCGCGCCATGGTTGAAGACAGGGTGAGCGGCCTGAAGGCCGGTGCAGATGACTACCTGGTAAAACCCTTTGCGTTTGCCGAGCTGGTGGCCAGGCTTCACGCCCTGGGGCGCCGAACTTCAACAGTTGCAGCAGAAAGCCAAACCACCGTATTGACCTTGCTGGACCTGGAGTTGGATGCGGTGCGCCGCACGGCCAAACGCGGCGGCAAGGATTTGCGGCTAACGGCCAAAGAATTTTCATTGCTGTGGCTGCTGCTTCGCCGCAAAGGAGAAGTGATTAGCCGCACCGAAATTGCAGAACTGATTTGGGACATGCATTTTGACAGCGAAACCAATGTGATCGATGTGGCCATTCGCAGGTTGAGGATCAAGCTGGACGACCCTTACGAAATTCCGCTGCTTCATACCATTCGGGGCATGGGGTATGTTCTCGAGATTCGGGCGCAGGGCAAGGAGTGACCGTGAAATCAATTTCCAGAGCCACCATCGGTTTGACCAGCTCCGTCAGTGTACTGGGCGTGGTTTTACTCGCAGTGCTTGTGTATTGCTGCATCCACTTTTGGCAGGCCAAGCAACAGGAAGAAACCGCCAACCGCGCGCTTCATGCAGTTGAACACCTTTTACTAAAACCTACTTCCGAGTATTCACCCGAAGACGTGAAACATGGCCTGGAAGAAGTGTTGGGAGGGCAAGGTCGAACCCAAGCCCGAGTTGTTGACAGCCGGGGCAATCGCATGTTCGGGCCAGAGGTGTTCTTCAATGGAGAGGGATCTATTCGGGAATTCTCTCAAGTGTTTGAAACCGAACTTCCCCAACTGCAAGCCAAACGGGTTGAACTGGCAGTAAGCACCGTAGATGACGAACGTTTTCTGAACTTCATTTCAGGAATTTTTGCATCGTCCATCGTGTTGTGGATTCTGGTGTCGGTGTTGATCAGTATGCGACTGATTCGCCTGGTTTTGCGCCCTATCAATCGACTGACAGAACGCATTCACAATTTGGGGCCACGCTCGCTTGATGTTGTGCTGGACGACCACAAGGCCCCGCTTGAATTGCGACCCTTCATCGACGGATTCAACCGCTTATTGGGGCAACTGCGCGAGAACCGGGAGCAATTGAAACTGTTCAACAGCAATGTTGCACATGAATTGAATACACCACTGTCGAGCTTGACCATTAGCCATGAGCTGCTTCAACGCCGCAAACTGATCGAAGGTGAGGACCTTCAAAAAATTGTCGGTGATCACCTCGACGAACTCGACCGCATGGCACGAATTATTCGCAGCATGCTGTTTCTGGCCAATGCAAACCAGGGCAGAGAACTGCAACTTCAACCTGTGCCAAGTCTTCGTCAGCTGGTGGTATCGGTCGCAGAATACCTTGAGCAGTTGGCCGAAGACAGAGATCTTCGCATCACAGTTCAAGGCAATGCCAATGTGGAGGTTGAAACTGAATTGATCAAAAGAGCGGTAAGTAACTTGCTGTCCAATGCAATTCGATATGCACAGGCCAATACAGAAATTACCGTGCACATTACCCAAGAGGCAGAAAGGGTGTGGATCAAGGTTTCGAATGAAGGTCCGACAATTGACCCAGTCAAATTGAACCGTTTGTTTGAACCCTTCTTTCGCGCTGAAGAGGGACGAAGTGACACTGGGAGCAATCACGGGCTAGGCCTGGCCATTGTGGCTGCAATTGCGAAACTGCATGGTGGTGAGGTATTTGCGAGAAGCGAAAATAAAGTAACGGTGATTGGCTTTTCATTTCACAGCATCACGATAGCAGGAAAGCCTAGCCCCCATAAATGACCCTTCAGGAACCACGCATGGATAAGCCACACGTCAACTCACATTCTCATCCAGATTCCGCTGACCCTCAGTCGACTCTTGCTGCAACTGAGACAACGATTTACACCTGCCCCATGCATCCGGAAATTCGCCAGACCAATCAGGGGAGTTGCCCTGTTTGTGGAATGGCCCTGGAACCTCTGATCCCCATGGCTGAGGACGAAGATAACCCTGAGTTGAGAGATTTTCGCCGACGGTTTTGGTGGACATTGCCACTGACCATAGTGGTGACATTCATCGCAATGTTTTGGCATCGAATTGTCCCCATCGAACTTCCAGAACAAAATTTCATAGAACTCGCACTTAGTACCCCCGTGGTTTTGTGGGCAGGTTGGTCATTTTTTCAACGTGCAGTTCAGTCGGTTGTCCGTGGGAGCCCGAATATGTGGACATTGATCGGATTAGGTGTCGCTGCGGCATACGGATACAGCGTGGTAGCCACATTGGCCCCTGGTGTGTTTCCCGCTGACTTTGCCGTACGGGGAAGAATTGGTGTTTACTATGAGGCTGCGGCAGTGATTGTTAGTTTAACCTTGCTGGGGCAGATTTTAGAGCTGAGTGCACGCTCGAAAACTTCAGCCGCCATAAAATCCTTGATGGGACTTGCCCCCAAAACTGCCCGACGCATTCTGGATGATGGTACCGAGGAGGATGTACCACTTACCCATGTGCATATTGGTGATGTTTTGCGTGTGCGACCTGGCGAGAAAGTGCCGGTCGACGGTGTGGTAAAGGATGGAGAAAGTGCCGTCGATGAGTCCATGCTGACCGGAGAGCCTGTGCCTGTGATCAAAGGGCCAGGCGATAAGTTGATTGGGGCGACATTGAATACCAGTGGAAGCCTCATCATGCGATCCGAGAAAGTTGGTGCCCAAACAATGCTGTCACAGATTGTTCAACTGGTGGCGCAAGCGCAGCGGTCGCGTGCGCCGTTGCAGCGTCTTGCTAACTCAGTAGCTGGTTACTTTGTCATTGTTGTTATTGTGATAGCGACGTTGACACTTGTTGGATGGGGTGTATTTGGACCAGAGCCAAGCTGGATTTATGGCTTTGTCAATGCAGTGGCTGTGTTGATCATTGCCTGCCCGTGTGCACTGGGGTTGGCTACCCCGATGTCTATTATGGCCGCTACGGGACATGCAGCCACCCAAGGTATTTTATTTCGAGATGCAGCGGCAATCGAAGCCATGCGAACAATTGATACATTGATCGTCGACAAGACAGGCACCCTTACGGAGGGTAAGCCCGCATTCGATCGAGTCGCTGCTGCCCCCGGATTTTCTGAGGAAGAGGTACTTCGCCTGGCTGCAAGTATCGATCAAGGCAGCGAACACCCTTTGGCGCATGCCATAGTAAGTGAGGCACGAAGGCGCGGCTTAGAACTGGTAAAACCCGATGAATTCGAGTCGTCAAGCGGCATTGGCGTTCGTGGCATCGTTTCCGGAAAAAACATCGTGCTTGGAAATACCGCACTCATGGATGCAGAAAATATTGACTGGCGTTTTATGGCAGAAAGCGCTGAAAACCTGCGACGTGAGGGCGCTAGTGTGATGTTCACAGCATCAGATAAAAAATTACTGGGGTTAATTGCAGTCTCCGATCCACTGAAGGAGACAACGATGGAAGCAATACACACCTTGGGTGCTGCCGGCTTGTCAGTCGTAATGGCTACTGGCGATGGCACGACGACCGCAAAATCAGTCGCAAGCAAATTAGGTATTACCGATTTTTACGGTGAAGTTACACCACATGAAAAACAAAAACTGGTCGAAAAATTACAGGCTCAAGGCAAGGTTGTTGCCATGGCAGGAGATGGAATCAATGATGCGCCCGCGCTTGCCTTAGCGAATGTCGGCATTGCAATGGGAACGGGCACGGATGTGGCCATCAACAGTGCGCATATAACCCTGGTTAAAGGCGATCTGCGGTCAATCGCGCAAGCAAGAAGAATTTCTGAGGCTACAGTTCGCAACATGCGCCAAAACCTCGTATTTGCTTTTCTCTATAATTCGCTCGGCATTCCTTTGGCAGCCGGTTTGTTATACCCGTTTACAGGGCAGCTCCTGTCTCCCATGATTGCTGCTCTCGCAATGAGTCTGAGTTCAGTTTCAGTAATTGCCAATGCGCTTAGGCTAAGAAATACCGGCAAAAGGTAGTCAATGAAACATCCGTGAATTGATTCTGTTCACCACTGTTCAGCCGCAGAAACAGCGGCTGAACGATGATGGTGTTTGTTCAAGAAAACTATTTCTGAATTTTCGTGACCACGATTCTACCGTTTACTTTTTCGGCCTGAAATTTGACCTGGTCACCCACCTTTACGGCGGAAAGCATTGCTGGATCCGCAACCTTGAATACCATGGTCATCCCAGGCATTCCGAGATTATCAAGCGGCCCATGCTTCAGCGTGACCGTATCTTGAGCAGTATCAATCTTCTTGACTTCGCCATCGGTCATGGCCATGTCCGCACCCTTGGTGTCATTCATGTTTTTCATTCCATCCATTCCCTGCATGCTTTGATTACCCATGCCTTTCATATCAGCCATGCCGGGATCAGCTGCAAAGGCAGAAAAGGTCGATGCGGCAGTCAAGATTAAAGCAATTCCCAATTTATTCATTTGTTTCGCATATTTCATTGCTAAACCTCTCAGGTGGTGTGTTTAGGTGTTGTTTCATTGAAACTTACAGTGCAAGTTCACGGACTCAGAATACTGCCTGAAGCCATTCAATTGTCTGACTCTTTCATTACATGTTTGACAGATTCACTCACCTGAATCGGTCCAGAAGTTTTGGCTTCAAAAAATCAACCGCAAACCAACTCGGTATTCTGTAATCGGAGAAAGATTCGAGCCACTTTGGGTTTCTGGATAAAGTGTTCGACTCACTTCAATGTAGGGAGCAAATTTTCGGCTGAACTCGTAGCGTGCCTGCACACCAAAATCCGCCTGATACAAGCCACTTGCCACTTCGTCACTAAGATTTGAGGCAGACCATTCGCCATTGATGAATGGCCGCAGGATAAACCGGTTTGTCATCAGAAAATCATTCTCGAAGCGGGTACGCGCAAGCACTTTACCGTCGCTTCTGACAAACATCTGCAAATCCACATCAAACGCATAGGGCGCAAGGCCTCGCAAGCCAATTACGGCATAGTCTTCACCCACAGGCTTTGAATCGTGGCGGATACCGCCCTGCAAATCCCAAAATGGTGCAATGTAGCGACTGTACAGCGCCTGGGTTTCCACTACTTCAGTTTTGCCTTGGCGTCGTTCACCATCAAAACGCCACGCGAATCGATTGTAGTCCCCACCAATCCAGCCTTCTGCACCGAGAAGTTGAATTGAACCCGGTTGATTTCTGACTTTTCCGCTATCCACTTCAATTAACGTGTAAGCGTAAATTGATTCATCTTCCATGGCCATCGCAGGCGTTGAAATTGCCCCAACAGCAATCACACCCAACACTCCCAGAGAACGAATCCACTGGAACGACCAGGTTGATTTGTATGAACGAACATTGCGGTTCATTACGCCACCTCCATCAGTTGAAACATGCCCGCGGCAGCGTGATAAAACAAATGGCAATGAAAAGCCCACACGCCCTCATCCTCGTAAGTTGCGTCTACTTCGACAGTCTGTGCGGGGGCCACAATCACCGTATGTTTTCGGGGCGCAAATTCACCATTTCCGTTAACCAGTTCCATGAATACTCCATGCAAATGCATGGGGTGTTCCATCATGGTGGTGTTTACAAACTTGATCCTGAAGCGTTCGCCCAACTTCACTTTGAATGGTGTTGAGTCCGAAAACTTTTTATCGTTAATACTCCAGAAGTAGCGGTTCATGTCCCCTGTCAGGCGAACCAATATTTCCCGCTGTGGAGGACGGGGGTCTTTGTTGGGTTCCAGCGATCGCAAATGTTGATAAGCAAGTCGACGCAGACCGTCTTTATCTGGGGCAACAACAATGCGCGTTGAGGGCACCTCCGCGACTTTGGCTGGAGCCATGTCCATTCCCGGCATCGTGTCTTGTTCTGGAACAGGGGCAGTAGGTTCAGACATGTTGTTCATGTCCATGCCCGCCATTGAGTCCATAGCGGGGCCTTCGTTGGGCGGTGGCATCGACATGCCTTTCATGCTGTCGTTGGTTTGTGTTGATGGAGGTTCAGGCATTGTGCCATCTCCCATACTGGCCATTCCGTCCATGGCCCCCATGCCCATGTCAGCCATGGTTCTAACGGGATAAGGCCCCAGAGAGGGAACTTCCGCACTCATGCCTGCCCTCGGCGCAAGCGTGCCTCGAGCGTATCCGATGCGGGCAATGGTCGGTGCGAAAATAGTGTAAGGCTTGTCCTCTTTGGGTTCGACAATCACATCATAGGTTTCACCGTTGCCAATGCGGAACTCATCCACCTGAACAGGTTGAACATTCTGACCATCGGCCTGCACGATCATCATGGGCAGCCCGGGAATCTGGAAATCATATAGGTTCATCGGTGACGCATTGATCACGCGAAGCCGCACACGCTCACCGGGTTTGAACAATGCCGTCCAGTTTTGATCTGGGCGCAAACCGCCCATGAGAAATGACCATTCCTCACCGCCATCACTGTAATCGGTGGGGTCCATTCGCATTTTCCCCCACTCCATCCGATCTGCCCAAATTGCTTTGCGTGTCGCCTCATCAGGCGCGTCTGCAAGCTGCTTCAGGAATTGGGGCGTTGTAATGCGCCGATAGTTGTAATAGCCGTCCACCTTCTTCAGATTCGCAAGCACTTGTGCAGGAGAGTCATCATTCCAGTCGGACAATACAACCACATAATCCCGGTCATACTGAAAGGGCTCGGGCTCACGGGGTTCTACAATCAGTGGCGCAAACATGCCTGCTGCTTCTTGCAGGCCTGCATGGCTGTGGTACCAGTAAGTACCGCTTTGGCGCAGTGTGTAGCGATACGTGAAGGTTTCTCCCGGAAGAATTCCAGGAAAGGTAACACCCGGCACACCATCCTCGGAATTCGGCACCAGCAGGCCATGCCAATGAATGGCTGTGGCCTCATCAAGCTTGTTGGTTACATTGACAGTAACCTCATCACCTTCCAGAAACCGTAACAAAGGCCCCGGCATGGTGCCGTTCAAGGTAATCGCACTGGTCTCGCGGCCGGTGATATTGATCTTCGTGTTTGCGATGGTCAAGTCAAACTGCTTGGCAGGGCGCCCCTTGGGAATCTCGACTGCGGTAATTGCCCCAAAAGCAGGATCCCAAGGCAGCAAGGCCGCCGCCCCCAAAGCACTGCTTTGTAGCAGGAACTTTCGCCTGAAAGCATTGAGCCGTTCATGTTGAATTGTTTTTATTTGCTTCATACCCGAAATCTCCAGTTGTCTTTTCTTTAACATGCCATGTGATTGACAAAAAGTCACTTAACTCAAGTCTCGTTAAAACCACATCCGTCCAAATACCTCATCTTTATTCACCACCAAATGCTTGAGTGCGGCCAATACATGGATGGCCACGAACACCACCAAAACCCAAGCCGTCAATTCGTGAATGTAAAAAAGTTGATCGGATAGCGCAGGGTTCTGAGCCACCAAGCGCGGGATTTCGATGCCGAAAAAAGCGGCGCCCTCCTCGCTCAATGAAGCGGCAGCAAATCCCGTGAGCGGCATTAAAATCATGGCAGCGTACAACAGACCATGCGTAAACTGCGATACAACCAATTGCCACGTTGGCTGACGCGTTGCGAATGTTGGCGGCTTGTGGGTTAAACGCCACGCAGTGCGCAAAGCAATAAGCACAAATGCAATCAACCCCAGGGATTTGTGCAAATTGAAATACCACTCACTGCCCGGCTGGCCTTCAATATCCATCATGTACCAGCCCAGTCCGACCAAAATCACAATCAGGAACGTCAATGTCCAGTGAAGAAAAACAGCAGGCTTGCTGTAACGATTCAGGGAAGATTGACTTGAATAACTCTCTGTATTTGTACCCACGCAATTTCTCCGCAAGATCGACAAGTGTATTTTTTACTTTGTATAAAGATTGTCGAAAATTGAAAACACAGGCAAGTTTTTTTGAAAGCCAAGAAAATTTCTGCATGCATTCATTTTGAGTCTCGAAGAGGTTACAGATACGCGGCACAACTTGACAGCGACTAAATTGCTGTGGTGTAGTCTGAGTATGTATCGCTCACTTATCTTCATGTTCCTCATGGTTCTGCTGCCGCTCCAGGCCTCTTGGGGTGCAGTGGCGGATTACTGCGCGCATGGTGAGCTTGTTCAACAATCATCACATTTCGGTCACCATCAAGATGAACATCATGCCCACGATAGCCAAGCTGATGCCGGTGACGATCAAGATAGCCAATATCCGCAACACCACGACCATTCGCATTCATCCAGCTTTATCGGCTTTTCGGCTGACAACGCTGATAGCGTGATCATTGATTTCAGTTCACCCCAACAGGTGCTGAGCACTTCAAAGTATTCCTTCTTCTGTCAAACCCGCCCTGAACGCCCCAAGTGGCCTGTGTCTGCCTGATTACGGCGACACGACACCTGTCTTTACACCTTATTAAACGACTGCGTTAATTCGTCTCGCCGATTCTTTCCTTTGTACACCGGAGAAATCGATGCGAAAAATATTGCTAACGCTGGCTGCGACCGCGTTGCTGCCCAGTGCCGCCATGGCTCAGGGCAACACCCCCGAATACACCAGCAATGGGCTTAATTCCCCATCCGGGCAAGCCAGCTTGCCGCGAACAACAAACCTTACTTTGAACACCGCACTTGAAAGGGCCTATGCGGCAAACCCTGAACTGGCAGCGGCCCGAAATGCGCTGCTGGCACAAGACGGCACCATACGCCAAGCTGAAACCCGCCCCAACCCCGAATTACAGGCCCTGGTTGAAGACACGCGAAGTGCAACCCGCACCAGCACCCTGCAACTGAACCAGCGCATTGAACTGGGCGGAAAGCGTTCTGCACGAATTGATGCAGCCGAGCGCGGCAAGAACCTTGCTGAAGCTGACCTTGCCATGGTGCGGGCCACCCTGCAAACCGAAGTCACCTCTGCGTTTTACGACACGCTGGTTGCACAGGAACGTGTGCGGCTTGCCCAATCTTCCATCGACCTGGCACAAAACGCCCAGCGCGCTGCACAAAAAAGGGTTGAAGCAGGCAAGGTATCGCCTGTCGAGGCCACCAAAGCGGGCATTGCATTGGCTGGCGCACGCGTGGATTATGTACGCGCTGAAAGTGCGCTGAAATCGTCTAAAAAGCGTTTGGCCACCGCCATGGGAGAATCCCAGGTCGGTTTTGAAACCGCTGAAGGCAATCTTGAAAACCTGCCCGAGCTGCCCGCCATCGAGACACTGGAAGACAGGTTGCAGCAATCGCCTGCATACCGGAAAGCCCAAATTGAAGTGGACCGCCGCAAGGCCATTAGCGAGGTTGAACGCAGCAAAGGCGTACCCGATGTGACGGTGAGCCTTGGTGGGCGAAAAAATCAGGAACTTGGCTTGAACCAGGCCATTTTTGGGGTATCTATTCCCATCCCTGTTTTTGACCGCAACCAGGGCAACCTGCTTGAATCACTGCGACGCGCTGACCAGGCCAAAGATGAACTGACGGCAACGCAATACCGCTTGTCTCGCGATTTACAAGCCGCGTACGAAAACCTGAGCGCGTCCCGAGAGGAATTCCTGGCCTTGCGTGACAGCATTTTGCCCAGTGCAGAAAGCGCCTACAACGCTGCAAGCAAGGGTTTCGAGATGGGCAAGTTCAGTTTTCTGGAAGTGCTGGACGCACAACGCACCCTGTTTGATGCCATGGCACAAAGCCAGCAATCGCTCGCTCAATCCCACCGGTATGCCGCCGAACTGCAAGGGATTCTTGGGCAAACACCAGCCAATACTCAGTAGGACCAATCAATCATGAATCGCAATTTCAGTAAGAAACAAATCATTTCCATCGCACTGCTTGTAACAGTGGGCGCCCTGCTGCCCGCGGTTGTCTTGAACACCGGCAACTCCCAACCTGGGCAAACCGAAGACGCACAACTTGAACAAGCCAACCCCAATGAACCGGTTAAAGGCCCCAAGGGGGGTAAATATTTTGTTCAAGACGGCTATGGTGTTGAGGTAACCATATTTGAAGACGGCGTTGAGCCTGAATTCAGGATTTACACCTACAAAGACGACACTTTGCTACCCCCCGAGGTCACCAAGGCCAGCATTGAACTTGAACGACTGGGTCGAAAAACTCAAACCATCAACTTTGCACCCGCCAACGATTTCCTGCGCGGCGATGCCGTAGTGTTTGAGCCCCATTCATTCCGTATTGCCGTGAACGCTCAGCACGAAGGCAAACAATACCGCTTCACTTATGACCAGATTGAATACCGCATTGACATGAGCGAGGAGCAAATGAAACAAAGCGGCATTGAACTGGCCACGGCGGGGCCTGCCCGGGTCAAAAGCAGTATTGAATTGATCGGCGAAATCCAGTTCAACAGAGACAACACTGTGAGAGTGGTACCACGCTTAAGCGGTATTGTCGAATCTGCCCCTGTGAACGCGGGTGATCAGGTTAAAAAGGGACAAGTACTGGCGGTTATTTCCAGCCAAACCCTGGCAGATCAGCGAACCGAATTGCTTGCAGCGCAAAAACGCCTTGCATTGGCCAACACCACATTTGAGCGGGAAAAGAAACTGTGGGAAGACAAAATTTCAGCCGAGCAAGATTATCTGCAAGCGCGCAATGTCAAACAAGAAGCTGAAATTGCGGTGCTGAACGCACGGCAAAAACTGGCCTCGATTAATGGCGGTGCCACCATTGGAAGCCAACTGACCCGCTATGAAATCCGGGCACCAATTTCCGGCACTGTAGTGGAGAAAAATATCGCGCTGGGACAAGCGCTTAAAGAAGACGCTGAAATTTTCATCGTGGCCGATTTGTCCACGGTGTGGGCTGAAATGACGATTTACCCCAAAGACCTGAATACAGTGAAAGTGGGCCAGCAAGCCACCGTGAAGGCCACGGCATTTGAATCGGAAAGCGTCGGCAAAGTGGCTTATGTGGGTTCCCTGGTGGGTGAACAAACCCGCACCGCCACTGCACGCATTGTGTTGCCAAACCCCAATTCTGTGTGGCGCCCCGGCCTGCCAGTGAAAGTTGAACTGGTGGCCGAGGAAAGTGAAGTACCTGTGGCCATTTCAACCGAAGCCCTTCAAACCATTCTGGATGGGCCCGCCGTGTTTGGCCGCTATGGCCAACAGTTCGAGGCACGCCCGGTTGAACTGGGCCGCAGCGATGGCAAAACCGTTGAAGTGTTGAGCGGCCTGGACGCGGGTGAGCAATACGCCGCTACCAACAGCTTCCTAATCAAGGCGGATATCGGCAAATCAGGGGCAAGCCATGACCATTGATTCAATGTTTGCCAAAACCTGCTCAAACCTTTGCCACTGCATGCGAACAGAGGAAGTACCGAATCATGTTTGAAAAAATAATCCGTTTTGCCATCGAACAACGATGGTTTGTGATGCTTGGGACCGTGGGCCTGATTGCCCTGGGTATTTACAGTTATCAAAAATTGCCAATCGACGCTGTACCCGATATCACCAACGTTCAGGTTCAAATCAACACCTCCGCTCCTGGCTACTCGCCATTGGAGTCTGAACAGCGCATCACTTATCCCATAGAAACTGTCATGGCGGGTTTGCCTGGCTTGCAGGAAACCCGTTCCATTTCACGCTACGGCTTGTCACAGGTCACCGTGATTTTCAAGGAAGGAACCGACATTTATTTCGCGCGCCAACTGGTCAATGAACGCATTCAGCAAACCAAAGGGCAACTGCCCGCTGGAATCGACCCCGCGATGGGGCCAATTTCCACGGGTTTGGGTGAAATTTTCATGTGGACCGTGGAAACCAAAGAAGGGGCTGTGAAAAAAGACGGCACACCCTACACTCCAACGGATCTTCGGGAAATTCAGGACTGGATCATCAAACCCCAACTGCGAAATGTACCTGGTGTGACTGAAATAAACACCATCGGTGGCTACGCCAAGCAATTCCAGATTGCACCCTCGCCCGACAAACTGGTTGCCCAAGGTATTTCCCTAGACGATCTGCTGCGGGCTGTTGAACAAAATAACAGCAACGTGGGTGCTGGTTACATCGAGAAGCGTGGCGAACAATACTTGATACGGGCACCTGGTCAACTGACCGATATTGCCGACATCGAAAACGTCATTGTGTCGAATCGTTCGGGGGTACCGATTCGAATTAAAGATGTGGCGCAGGTCTATATTGGCAAAGAACTCCGAACCGGTGCCGCCACAGAGAACGGCAAAGAAGTGGTGTTGGGCACAGTGTTTATGCTGATCGGCGAAAACAGCCGTGTGGTGTCTCAGGCGGTGTCGAAAAAGCTGGAGGAAATCAACCGAAACCTGCCTGATGGCGTAGTAGCACAAACCGTTTACGACCGCACAGTGCTGGTGGACAAAGCCATCAACACAGTAAAAAAGAATCTGATTGAAGGCGCCATTCTAGTCATTGCGATCTTGTTTCTTTTTCTAGGCAATATTCGTGCAGCCATTATCACGGCCATGGTCATTCCTCTGTCCATGTTGTTCACGTTTTTCGGCATGGTCAACAACGGGGTAAGTGCCAACTTGATGAGTCTTGGCGCACTGGACTTCGGCATCATCATCGATGGCGCTGTGGTGATTGTAGAAAACTGTGTACGCAGGCTGGCCCATGCACAAAGCAAAGCGGGGCGAACACTCACGCGCAAGGAACGCTTTCATGAAGTGTTTCTGGCCTCCAAGGAAGCGCGACGATCCCTGCTGTTCGGCCAACTCATCATCATGGTGGTTTACCTGCCCATTTTCGCGCTCACCGGCGTGGAAGGAAAAATGTTCCACCCCATGGCTTTCACAGTAGTGGCCGCCTTGCTGGGTGCCATGATTCTGTCGATCACTTTCATTCCAGCCGCGGTGGCCTTGTTGATCACCAACAATGTCAGCGAGAAAGAAAACCGCCTCATGACGTGGGCCAAGCGTGGATACGAGCCTGCACTGGTCAAGTCAATGGCCAACAAACCAGTGGTGCTTTCAATTGCCGCGGTGTTGGTAGTTTTGTCGGGTTTGCTGGCAACACGCATGGGCAGCGAATTTGTTCCCAGCTTGAATGAAGGGGACATTGCCCTGCACGCCTTGCGCATACCGGGCACCAGCTTGAGTCAGGCCATTGATATGCAAACTGAACTGGAAAAAACCATCAAGCAGTTTCCGGAAGTGGATCGTGTGTTTGCCAAAATTGGTACGGCCGAAATTGCAACCGACCCGATGCCACCGAACGTGGCGGACAATTTCGTGATGCTAAAACCTACCTCGGAATGGCCCGACCCTAACCGCAGCAAAACTGACTTGGTTAATGCCATGCAAACCGCTGTCATGAAAATACCAGGCAACAACTATGAATTCACCCAGCCCATTCAAATGCGGTTCAATGAATTGTTGTCGGGTGTGCGAAGCGACGTTGCAGTCAAGGTGTTCGGCGATGACTTGGATACGCTGAATACCGTTGCTGGAGAAATTTCCGAAGTGCTGGAGAAAGTCGATGGCGCAGCAGACGTGAAAGTAGAACAAACCACGGGCCTACCCATGCTGACCGTTCAGATTGACCGTGAAAAAACCGCCCGGTTTGGTATCAACGTGACCGATGTTCAAAACACCATTGCCATGGCCGTTGGCGGGCAGGAAGCAGGCGTGCTGTTTCAGGGTGATCGAAGATTTGACATCACGGTGCGTTTACCCGAGGAACTTCGAAATGACCTGCAAGCCATTGCCCGACTACCTATTCAGTTGCCCGGCAATGTTTCTGGAAGTGACATGCCGCTTTTCGTACAATTGGGCGATGTGGCCAGCTTGGACATTGCACCTGGCCCCAATCAAATTAGCCGCGAAAACGGCAAGCGCCGTGTAGTGGTGACTGCCAACGTACGTGGCCGTGATATTGGTTCATTTGTGGCTGACGCGCAAAACCAGATTCAGCAGAAGGTGAAAGTACCGGCAGGCAACTGGATCAGTTGGGGTGGAACGTTTGAACAGTTGCAATCGGCCTCCAAACGACTGCAAATTGTAGTTCCGCTGTCACTGTTTCTGGTGTTCCTGTTGTTGTTCATCATGTTCAACAACGTTCGGGATGGCTTGATTGTGTTCACGGGTGTGCCGTTTGCATTGACTGGCGGTATTCTTGCTTTGTGGTTGCGTGACATCCCACTGTCAATTTCGGCGGGGGTGGGCTTCATTGCACTTTCTGGTGTGGCGGTGCTGAACGGGCTGGTAATGATTTCATTTATCCGCAGCCTGCGCGAAGAAGGCATGCCCCTGGACAGGGCCATTCATGACGGTGCTATGACTAGGCTTCGCCCGGTGCTTATGACCGCGCTGGTGGCTTCACTTGGCTTTATTCCGATGGCGATTGCCACTGGCACAGGCGCGGAGGTCCAACGACCCCTTGCCACAGTGGTGATCGGGGGAATTCTGTCATCAACCGCCCTTACCTTGCTGGTCCTTCCAATTCTTTACCGGTTGACCCACCGCAAGGAAGAGGAAATGGACATTACGGATCAACAAGCAAAACCTGCTTACACCACATAGGTTACCAACATGGGCTGGATTATTTTGAAGTACCTCACCACCGCAGGCCTGGTGGTTCTGATTTCCGAGGTGGCCAAGCGCAGCGACAAGCTGGGCGCGTTGATCGCAGCGTTGCCCATGGTCACTGTACTGACGCTGATTTGGCTTGCCATTGAAAAAGCACCACAGGAAAAAATTGCGAACCACGCCTACCTGACATTTTGGTATGTACTACCTACCCTGCCCATGTTTTTGGTCTTCCCCTGGCTGTTACCCAGAGTGGGGTTTCTGATGTCACTGGCAGGCAGCGCCTTGCTAACGCTACTTTGCTTTGCAATGACAGTGAAAATTGCTGCGGGTTTTGGTGTTCAACTTTGGTTTAAATAGGGAGTAAGTTGTATGGGTGCAGGACATTCACATGACGTGAAAGTTGAGGGATATGAAAAGCCATTGTGGATTGCTTTGATATTGACCGCCAGTTTCATGGTGGCCGAAGTTGTTGGGGGCATATTGACCAACAGCCTGGCCTTAATCTCTGATGCAGCGCACATGTTCACCGACTCGGCGGCATTGGCTATTTCCCTGCTGGCAATCCAGATTGGTAAAAAAGCGGCGGATAAAAAACGTACATTTGGCTACCATCGCTTTGAAATCCTGGCGGCGGCTTTCAATGCCGTTCTGCTTTTTGGAGTGGCCATCTATATTCTTGTTGAAGCATTCCTGCGAATTTCGAATCCACCAGATATTCAATCCAACTTGATGCTGATGATCGCTTCCCTGGGCCTGCTTGTGAATCTGATTGCCATGAAACTTCTAAGTCAGTCAAAAGATGACAGCTTGAACGTCAAAGGCGCCTACCTTGAAGTGTGGAGCGACATGCTGGGATCTGTGGGCGTGATCGTGGGCGCCTTGTTGATTCGATGGACAGGCTGGGGCTGGATTGATTCTGTGGTTGCGGTAGGCATTGGCCTATGGGTGCTGCCACGCGCCTGGGTCCTGTTGAAACAAAGCACACATATTTTGCTGGAGGGCACACCAGAGCATTTGAACATCGACGAGATCACGCAGGCACTATCAAGCCACTGGGGCGTAGACAGCATTCATGATTTGCATGTGTGGTCCATTTCCAGTGGTAAATCTAGCTTGTCAGTTCATGTTGTATGCCAGCACCGGGAGGTGGATTGGACTGATTTGCTTCAACAAATTCGCGCCATGCTGGCGGTTCGGTTCGATTTGTATCACACCACGATTCAGCTTGAGGCTACACCGTGTAGCGATGCAAGTGGAGAACACAGCTACACCGGAGAACCTGCGCGACCTTAACCCTACTAATGTTCCCCTAAGTGTTGCTGAATATTATTCATGCACCGTGACACACCGAAGGGGAAACAACATGAACAACGGCAATAAACCCGGTATCGGGAAATTTTTACTGAACAAGGTGCCTGAAGTCACCTTGTTATTTTGGCTCGTCAAGATGATGTCGACGACCGTGGGTGAAACTGCGGCAGACTTTTTAAACTTCAATTTGAGCTTTGGATTAACGGCTACCTCAGTGGTGGTGGCCGTTCTCACTGCGATTGCTTTGGGCGTGCAACTTCGGACCAAACGTTACGCCCCCTCGGTATACTGGTTAAGCATTGTGCTGATCAGCGTACTGGGCACCTTGATCACCGATCACCTAACCGACAACTTGGGTATGCCATTGATGGCTTCAACTGCCGCTTTCTCGCTGGCTCTTGCCCTCGTGTTTGCCTTGTGGCATCGCCGTGAAGGTACGCTGTCCATTCACCACATTGATACACCTGCCAGAGAATGGTTTTACTGGCTCGCGATTCTGGTTACCTTTGCTTTGGGCACGGCTTCGGGCGACTGGTTCGCAGAGGGTTTGAACTTGGGTTACGCCAATTCCACATTGGTGTTTGGTGCCTTGATTGCAATGATTGCAATTGCCCGTTTTCGATTCAAGATGAATGCGGTGTGGGCCTTCTGGCTTAGCTACATTCTTACGAGGCCATTGGGCGCATCCTTTGGCGATTGGTTATCGCAACCAGCCGACAATGGCGGGTTGGGCTTGGGCACCACACAAACAAGCCTTGTATTTTTAACCCTGATCGTGTGCAGTGTGACCTGTTTAGCGTATCAAAATAAAAAACTCATCCGTTCAAAGTAAGCTGCGTAGCCTAATTCAGAGCTAAGTTTTCCTGCGCATGATGAAGCCATTCCGGTTGGTATTCAACTGGTTCATTGTTGTCACTCTTGAAAGGAACGAGACCATGACTTCTTCATACTCAAACAGCAAACGCCCCTCACGCCTGATGTTGGCCTTGATTGCCGCAGGCATGTTGGGCGGGGCAAGTGCCAGCTACTTCAATGGCACCCCGGCAACGGCAGCTACACCCCTGCTAGATAAACAGGGACAAGCGCAAACTCAAAATACCACACTGCCCGACTTTGCCCAGATTGCACAGCGTTACGGCGACACGGTGGTGAACATTAGTGTTCGGGGAATCAAGCAAAATGTAGCGCAAGCCGGTGTATCGCCAAACGATCCCATGTTCGACTTCTTCAAGCAGTTTCCCAATCCCAACGGTCCGGATAGCGGCCCAGTACCCACCTACGGGCAAGGCTCCGGATTCATTGTGTCCCCAGATGGTCTGATCCTGACCAACGCGCATGTGGTTCGGGATGCTTCCGAAGTGGTGGTCAAGCTGAACAACCGCAAGGAGTATGAAGCCAAGTTGTTGGGCAGCGACTCAAGAACCGACATTGCGGTATTGAAAATCGACGCCAAGAACCTGCCTAGTGCCCCATTGGGCAACCCGGATGCGCTTCAGGTCGGCGAATGGGTTCTGGCCATTGGATCCCCTTTCGGCTTCGAGAACAGCGTAACAGCCGGCGTGGTCAGTGCCAAACGCCGTTCACTTCCCGAAGACAGCTTTGTACCATTCATCCAGACTGATGTAGCAGTGAATCCGGGGAACTCAGGCGGCCCGCTTTTCAATTCCAAAGGTGAAGTGGTTGGCATCAACGCGCAGATCTTCAGCCAAACCGGTGGCTACCAAGGTTTGTCTTTTGCCATACCAATCGATCTTGCCAACAAAATCAAGGCCGAGATTGTGGCCACGGGACAGGCAAGCCACGCCCGCTTGGGTGTTGCAGTTCAAGAGGTCAACCAGAGCCTTGCAGATTCTTTCAAACTGGACAAGCCCGAAGGTGCGCTGATTTCCAGCGTCGACCCAACAAGCCCGGCGGAACAAGCCGGCTTGCAGTCTGGCGACATTATTTTGCGGGCCGATGGTAAACCTATTGTGGCCTCCGGTGATTTGCCCGCCTTAATTGGTGCTGCCAAGCCCGGTCAGAAAATGACGCTTGAAATTTGGCGGCAAGGTGAAGTCCTGAAACGAACCGCTCAACTTGGTAATATCGAGAAAGATGTGGTGATAAGTGCCCAGAAAACAGATGCTGTTGGCGAAGGCCGCCTTGGCCTCGCACTGCGGCCCTTGCAGCCCGATGAACAGCAGCAGGCTCAGGTGCAAAACGGCATGCTGATTGAGCAGGTGCGCGGTGCAGCAGCCATGGCAGGCGTACAGCGGGGCGACGTGCTGATCGGGATCAACGGGGTTCGTGTAAACAACATTGAGCAGGTTCAAGACACGATGAAACAGGCCAAAAAATCAGTGGCTCTGCTGGTTCAGCGCAATGGACGAAAAATTTTCCTGCCTGTGAGGATTATTGGTTGATTAAAACAGGATCAGGACTTGGGGTGTTTGCTGAAATACACCTTCACCACAAGTCCTGTTGAAAATCTGCTTGAGTCCAGCAATTCAATTTTTCCCCCCAACCCGTCCACTAAGCCTTTCACAATCGCAAGGCCCAAGCCCGAACCGGTTTGCTCAAGACCGGATACTCGGAAGAATGGGTCGAACACCCGCTGGCGATCCGCCTGCGCAATGCCGGACCCATTGTCTTCTACGGTGAAAACCACCCAGTCCGGTTCGTGATGAATTCCCAGATCAACCATGCCGCCTGTTCTGCCATACCGAATAGCGTTGTCCACAAGGTTACGAACAATCAGCAGCACTTCCGTTTCTTCCGCATGCACAAGGGCATCTTGTGTGTCCTCGTCCATGCCCAAATCGACACCCTTGGCCTGGGCCAAAGGCATAGCGTCCTCTAGCACATGGGTGCACACTCCGAGCAAGGAAATAGGGCCACGCTCCACAACCGGGTTGCTCTGTGCCCGGGCCATGCTGAGCAACTGGCCCAACAGGCGCCTGCTTCGCTCAATGCCCTTTTGCAAACGGACGGCTCGCTCACGCGCTTCGGGATTCAAATCGCAGGCACTCAAACGCTCGGCCTGCAATGACAGCGCCGCGATGGGCGAACGCAATTCATGCGCTGCATCGGCCAGGAACCGCTGCTGGTTTTGTACTGACTGTGCAACCCGCACAAACAGCCGATTGATGGCATGAACAAAAGGCTGAATTTCCCGTGGCAAGTTTTCTTCCGGCACCGCGTGCAACTCCAGATCCCCACGAGAATCGATCTCTTGGGCCAACACACCAATTGGCAGGAATATTTTTCGCACCAGCCAGGTCACCACCAAAAGAAGAATGGGTACCAAAATCAGCAATGGCAACAGCGTGCGAATCGCGCTGTCATTTGCAATTTCATCGCGTAACTCCGTTTTCTGGAGAATGGCGATTCGCGCAGTGTCTGGCAAGGTTCTAATGAACGCGCGATATTTTTTTCCCGATTGATCAAGCGTGTGCAAACCATCCACTAAGCCAAACAAAACCGGATCTGAAAACGGATTCAGGTTGAGGATGAGCAGGTCAGAATCTGTATCACTTCCGCGGTTGCCATTCACCAGAATAATTTCATCTGCTGAGGGAACGTGATCAATCAGCGAAGCAGTCTGCCTAAGACTTTCGTCTTGCAGTTCATGGGCTTCATCAAATGCAAACAAGAATGATAACGCCCCGGTAACCACTGCCACCAGCAGAATGGCCGCCGACAGGTACACCGACAACCAGAATTGAATTGACCTGTTTAATTGCTTTTTTGAACCATCCAACCCACACCCCTCACATTCTTGATTGAATCGGCACCCAGTTTTTTGCGCAAGGCATGAATCAAAAACTCGATGGCATTGCTTTCCACTTCTTCACCCCAACCATACACGCGGTCTTCAAGATCAGCTCGGGACAGTATGGCACCCGGGCGAATCAGCAATGCGTGCAACAAGGCATATTCCCGATTACTCAGTTGCACCGGCTCGAGGTCAACCCGCCAGGCCTGTCGGGTTGAGGGATCCAGATTCAATATCCCATTGCCCAACACTGGCGCAGCGCCGCCCGACTTGCGGCGCACAACTGCACGGATTCTGGCAAACAGTTCGGCCATTTCAAAGGGCTTTAAAAGGTAATCGTCTGCGCCATGATCCAGGCCCTGAATGCGGTCAGACAACTGGTCGCGGGCAGATACAATCAGCGCAGGAATTGGATTGTTGCTGGCTCGAATGGCTTTCAGCACATCCATACCATCGCGCTGCGGCAAACCAAGATCCAACAACAACAAGTCATAGTGCTGGGTTTTCAGGGCACTGAGTGCGGTTTCACCATTCTTGACCCAATCCACGGCGTAGGAAGCATCTTTTAATGCATCCTGCACTTCTTCTCCAATCATGGGATCGTCTTCAACCAGTAGCACGCGCATTGGAGTTTTCCTTGTTCATAACAATCAACACCATGGCAGCAGCGGCAAAAAAAGCCCCTGCATAAAACGGGAACGCTGCACCCCAGCTGTCCCAAAGCCAGCCCGCCAACACACTGGCGACCAATGTAGTTAGTCCGCCGACAAGACTAAAGACTCCAAATGCCGTGCCTCTTAAACCCGCTGGTGCGGTTGCTGCAACCATGGTGGAAAGCAGCCCCTGGGTAATACCCATGTGCAGGCCCCACAACAGAATACCGGGCAACAAGGCCTGCCAGGATTCACCCAAGGCCAAAAACAAGTCAGCTACAACCAATGCTGCCAAGCCTAGAAACAGCAACCTGGTATGTGAGATTCGATCTGAAAGTTTTCCAAATGGATACGCTGACAAAGCAAAAACCAAATTCATGACAATCAACACAAGCGGAGCCCATGTCACAGACAAGCCAGCTTGTTGAACACGCAACACGAGAAATGCCTCGCTGAACCTGGCCAGCGCAAAAGCGCCGCCAATGCCGACAACCCACCAATAGTCCCGCCCCAGACTTCGAAACGTGCGCCAATTGATGGGGGCTCTCGCACCTCTTTCACTTGCTTTCTCGGGCTCTGCCACACCAAAGTACAGCAAGGCCACAGCAAGCACAGCCGGAATAACCGCCACCCAGAACACGGCCCGGAAATCATTGGCCCACAACAGCATCAACCCAACGGCCAGCAAGGGGCCAGAAAATGCGCCCACAGTATCCAGTGATTGCCTTAAGCCATATGCGGCCCCGCGTGCTTCGGGGCGGACCAAGTCAGCGACCAGTGCATCTCGAGGCGCACCGCGAATGCCTTTGCCTACCCGGTCAACAAAGCGAGCCCCAAACACCATTCCGGTGCTGCCCGCCATTGCAAAAAAAGGTTTGCTGATGGCACCAAGGCCATATCCAAATACAGCCAAAGCCTTGCGTTTCCCCAAATAATCGCTCAATGCACCTGAAAACACTTTGACCACCATGGTGGTCGATTCGGCCACACCTTCAATCACGCCGACCAACAAGGCGCTGGCCCCCATCACGGTTACCAAATAGACCGGTAACAGGCTATGAATCATTTCCGAAGAAATATCCATCAACAAGCTGACAAAACCCAATACCCAAACGCCGCGAGGAATGACTGAAGTGGTGGCCGAATTGAATTGCATAGATCACGTTTGTTTGTGTTCCGGAAGGTGCCAATATGCCATGGCTTGCAAAGCGCCGGGCATGGTTTTGTTGCCATACCCGACTATTGCACATCAATCGTCGTCATCCTCGCCATCGGCCTGATCCAGTTTCGATGACAAAACCTTGGCGCTGGCAGCATCCACTTTAACGTCGTACACCTTGTGGTCTGCGGTAACCACTTCGACATCATAAACCGGACCGCCCGAGGTCTGTTGCTCAAGCTCCACCTGAACAGCTTTACCCCCTGCATGCTGTTCCGCTGTCGCAATGGCCTGAATCAATGTAACCTTTGCTTTTGAAAACAAAGCCACTGCATCGTTCGGTGGTGGTTCCTTGCTGGCGTATGCAAGGCTTCCCCCGGCAATCGCGCTTGCGGTTACAATCAGGGCGGTAAATAATTTTCTCTGTTTCATGATTTCACTCCGTGGTTGAAAGTCAATCAAGCGGGTTTGCTTGCGACAGTTCCCACTTTGCCCATGCAAACTTAGCGCAACATTAGTTCATTCATCCAAAACATGACACCCTCGAACTTTTCACAATCCGCCCACGAGTTTTCATTAAGCAGGGTACTGATCGTTGTTGTATGGATTTGTGCCGCATGGTTCTCAGTGCTTGCGTTGCACCTTACACCGGCCGTTTTCGCGATCTTGATCACTTATGGGGCCACTACACGTTTGGCACATCGCCTGAAAGCTTGGCTGCCAGCGCTTCGTCACGTTGAGGCAATCGCTTTGTTGCTGGTTTTGTCAGCCATTGCTCTGGGTTTGGGTGCCTCACTGGAATATCTGCTGGAATCGGGTTCAGCCAACGTGGGCGTGCCTGCGGTGCTTGAACGTTTGTCTAAGGTACTTGATGAGTTGCGCCTTGCCCTGCCTGCCGCCTTGTCGGCTCATGTGCCCGCTTCAATTGACGGGGTTCGTGCCGCAGCGGCTGCCTGGCTTCAAAATCATGCGAGTCAGCTTCAAACCTGGGGAGGGCACACTCTTCGCGGTGTGGGCTATGTACTCGCAGGCACCGTGATTGGGGCCTTGTTAAGCATTCAACTGAACCGATCAACCGGTAAGGTGAGCAGCAAACACCTGCCACGCTTGCTTCGCCTGCGCTTTGACGAACTGATTGAAAGTTTCACTCACATTGTGTTTGCACAATTCAAAATATCCGCAATCAACACTTTGGCCACTGCCATTTTCCTGCTGGGTGTGCTGCCCGCTTTGGGTACACCCATCCCCTTGGCAGGTACTTTGGTCAGCATCACATTTGTGGCGGGCATGATTCCGATTGTGGGTAATCTGGTGTCAAACACAATCATTGTTGCAATCGCCTTGAGCCAATCATTGACCATGGCAATTTTGGCGTTCATATGGCTGGTGGCGATTCACAAGGTTGAGTATTTTTTGAATGCGCACATCATTGGTTCAAGTATCCGTTCCAAAGCTTGGGAACTGTTGCTGGCCATGCTAGTAATGGAAGCACTGTTCGGGTTGGCTGGCCTAGTTACTGCACCCGTGCTGTATGCACAAATCAAGCACGGTTTGTACAGCCAGGGCTGGCTGGATTAAGCCTCAATGCCAGCCCGGCACAGTTTAAGGTTAATGCGCTTTTGAGCTCGCTTTCTGCTTGAAAGCCAACAGGCACACCACAATAAAACCCAGCAACACGGCCGATGCGGTGTACCGGCTTAGCGCAAGACCACCCATGTCAACCGGCTTGTCAAGGTAATCGCCCACCACAGCGCCAAGGGGTCGGGTTAGCACGAAGGCAAGCCAGAACAGGGTTGTTCTGGAAACACTAGTGAAGAAATACGCACCGACGACAAGCAGCAAAAGTCCACTGAACACCATTGCACCCCCGGTATACCCCAGGCCGGCAGTATCGGCGGTCCAATCGCCCAGCGCTGTGCCCAGTGTTTGCGAGAACATTATGGTGATCCAGTAAAACATTTCTGCTTTTGGGGTGTTCACCGAACTAACAGACACCGTACCCATGGTTCGATACCAGGCAAACAGGGACACGATCAGTAAGGTGGACAAAATTGCGGTTCCACCCGCATAACCTACCCCCAAGGACCTGTCCGCAAAATCCGCAAGTGTGGTGCCCACCGTGGTGGTGGCAATAATGGTGGTCCAATACAGAAATGGGTGAAATCGATCCGCCTTGATTTGTGCAGCGACCGCGATGAAGAAAACTACCGCGAAAATTACTGTGCCCATCAAGTAGCCCAAATTCATGGACATCGACACAGCATCGCCCCCTGTTTCACCCAGTGTGGTGGCTGCAATCTTGATTACCCAGAACAGCAAAGTCACTTCAGGTACTTTGCTCAAAGCCGCTCTGGCGGTTTCCTTCAAGTCGTGGTTTTGCATGCCGGTGTTCTCCAATCGATTAAATGATGGTGGACTGTTCGCTTATTTCGATTCGCCTGAAATTCACAGAATTTGGAAGTTTTTACGATTCCGGTTAACATACCATCACTCATTGGGGAGTAGCCTCCTTTTCTCGAAAAGGGCTTGCATCAACATACTTGGCCCAAAAGCCATGGTGCAAGCGGTTTCCACACTTGGCAAGACCTTTGACTGCATTTCCACCGCTTCGGCCTGGGTGGAATGTGGTCATTTGGTTCTCAAGGCCGTGGAATTTTGTAATGGAAGCTTTTCTCGTGTCCACCGGTGTTGTTGCACTGGCTGAAATCGGTGACAAAACCCAATTGCTGGCCTTGCTTCTGGCTGCGCGTTTCAAAAAACCCATTCCCATCATTCTTGGCATTTTGTTGGCCACCCTGCTGAACCACGGCTTGGCTGGAGTAGTGGGAGGCTGGGTCACGGCGAATGTTGGTGCGCAAACTTTGAAATGGATTTTGGGTGCGTCGTTCCTGGCGATGGCTGTGTGGGTGTTGATTCCTGACGAGATTGACGATTCTGGTTTGTCTTTCACCCGTCGGCTTGGCGTTTTTGGCACCACATTCATTGCGTTTTTTCTGGCTGAAATGGGCGACAAAACACAGGTTGCGACTGTGGCCATGGCGGCTCACTATGCCAGTGTGTTTTGGGTAGTGGTTGGCACCACGCTGGGCATGCTGATCGCCAATGTACCGGCTGTGTTGCTTGGCGACAAGCTAACCCAAAAAATTCCAGTGCGATGGGTACACATCAGCGCCGCTATCTTGTTCGCCTTGCTGGGTGTGGCAACCCTCACAGGGCTTGGAGATCAATTTGTTTTCTGAAAACTCACGTCCCATGCACCACTGGGCAGCTTGGACGCTGCTCGGTGTGTTCATCGTTTTTTTGAACCGCTACACCGGCTGGGATCAAGCCATTTCCAATGTATTTTTTGACCCGCAGGCAGCCAGTTTTCCACTGAAGCAAAACCAGTGGCTTAGTTTGCTGTTGCACGACGGGT
>Ga0209024_1000595_pt1 | contig 54150 bp, 48 predicted proteins | sample AutmiccommunBRH5_FD_187380 | JGI IMG/M metagenome (GOLD analysis project Ga0209024, IMG submission 187380) | Deep subsurface microbial communities from Mt. Terri, Switzerland - Autotrophic microbial communities BRH/5 (SPAdes) (version 2) | ecosystem: Environmental > Aquatic > Deep subsurface >... | reverse complement strand
GAAATGTAGCGGGGGTAATGTGTCGAATGGCTTTCAGCCCCAGTGTTTCGTCGCCCGTGGCGTGAACAGCCGCTTGCCACAGCAGGGTGGTTTGGTGCACCGGGTAACGGGCTTCGGGTGAATCCAGCAAGGAAAAATCCAGGCCGACCTGGGCAAACAAGGCCTGCGCGTCACAACCCTGCAGCGCCAGTTCGCGGGCAAGGCCACGCATCCAGCTGGCCAGCGCGGTCGGGGTGTTCATGGTCGGGTTGGACGCTTTGTTGTTCATTGATTCTTTATTTTGGCGCCGAAGGTCATGACATTGTCGTTTTAGAACAAGCTTTACTGGTGAACCCCAAGCATACTTCAATCATTAAAAGCCAAAATACAAAGAGGCAACAGTATGTCAAGTTTGAGTGAAAAGCTGATGAGCCAGCCGGCCAAAGCCGAAGGTGGTTCACGGATCAAGCAGAACAACATCAATGCACTGGATCAAAAGCGCATTGCCACCATTAAAACTGCTGTGCTTGCCGAAGGCGACCGCATTCGCGCCAAATACCCCATTCTCAAGCACCAGGATCTCATCGGCATGGCCATTTTGCTGTTGTCAATCGCCGGTGCGGTGTTGACAGGCTGGGCCTACCTGGAAGGCATGCTGGCGTGGTACGTCACCATTCCAGTAATTGCCGTGTTTCTAAGTTTCACGCATGAACTGGAACACGACCTGATCCACTACATGTATTTCCGCAAGAACAAGTTCATGCACAACCTGATGATGACGTTGGTGTGGTTCTGCCGCCCCAGCACCATCAACCCCTGGTTGCGCCGTCACTTGCATTTGCACCACCACAAGCATTCCGGCACGGAAACTGATCTGGAAGAGCGCGCGATTACCAATGGCGAGCGTTTCACCCCCTTGCGCCTGCTGATGATGCTGGACCTGGAGCTTTCAGTGGTGCTGCGCATCATGAAAGTGCCCAAGCACCTGCGCCTGAAAGCGTTGATGCGTGGCGCGATCGGCAATTTCCCCTTGGCCACCGTGTTTTATGCGGGTTGGCATGCGTATGTGGCCTACTGGGCCGTTGAGGCAGCGGCGTGGGCCGTGGGTTACAGCGTGCCTTGGCCTGCATTGGTAACGCCTGAACTGGTGGCCACGGCCAACACGGTGGCTGTGCTGATATTTGCCCCCAACCTGTTGCGGTCGTTCTCGATCAACTTCATCAGCTCGAACATGCATTATTTTGGCGACATTGAAGACGGCAACTTCGTACAGCAGTGCCAGGTGTTGAACAGCAAGTGGTTCATCATCCCCCACCTGTTTTGCTTCAATTTTGGCTCCACGCACGGCATTCACCACTTTGTAGTGCGAGATCCGTTCTACCTTCGCCAAATGACAGCCAAAAAAGGCCACGAAGTAATGCGTGCCAATGGTGTGCGGTTCAATGATCTGGGTACCTTCAAGCGTGCCAACCGCTGGGAAGCGAAAGAACAAAGGCGTGAGGAGGCTGGATACCAAGCCGCTTAAGAGCTTGTTGATCCCCAACCGCCCTTTTTGCTAGAGGGGGCGGCGTAGTACAGTGTCACCGACACAAAGGGCGCTTTTCGAAAGGAATGCGCTCTTTTTTTGTCTTTGAAATTCAGGGTGTTGGAGTTATGCAGCCTTCCATCTTATAATGGGGGGTTTTTCGTTTGTATATGTGAGTAAAGCGCAAATGCCAATTTATACGTATCGCTGTGAAGCGTGTGGTTTCGAGAAAGATGTATTGCAAAAGCTCAGTGACGCGCCTTTGACCAATTGTCCCGCCTGCGGGCAGGCCAGTTTTGCCAAACAAGTGACTGCAGCTGGTTTTCAGTTAAAAGGTTCGGGCTGGTATGTCACGGATTTCCGTGGTGGCAGCAGTGGCAGTGGCAGTAGCGGCACCGCTTCGGCTGAGGCTGCAGCTGGCAGCAACTCAGGCACAGCAGCGCCAGCGGCTCCCGTAGCGCCTGCTCCCAGTACGGACGCCACTTAAAGGATCATTGTTGAACGCCGCACTTGTCAAAAAATACCTGCTTACAGGTCTGTTGATCTGGGTGCCCTTGGCCATCACGCTTTGGGTTCTGGTTTTGGTTGTTGATTTGATGGATCAAACCCTCATGTTGCTGCCCGATTCCCTGCATCCACGGGTTTTGTTGGGCATTCACATCCCCGGCCTGGGTATTATCCTGACGGGGGCAGTGTTGTTCGGCACCGGCGTGTTGGCAGCCAATTACTTTGGTGCCTCGCTTTTCAAGGCGGGCGACTGGGTATTGTCCAGAATCCCGCTGTTCAAAATTGTGTACAACAGTGTGAAGCAGGTGTCAGACACACTTTTAAGTTCCTCTGGCAAAGCATTCACGCGGTCTGTTTTGGTGCCGTATCCTCACCCCGGCGTATGGGCCTTGGGTTTTGTGACAGGAACCCCACCCCAGGTGTTGCTGGAGAACCTGCAGGATCAAGGTGTGTTGGTGTCGGTTTATGTGCCCACATCACCAAGCCCCGCATCGGGTTATGTGATCATGGTGCCCGAAAAATTACTGCGTCCGTCCGGTTTGTCTGTGGACGAGGCGCTGAAGTACATTGTGTCTTTGGGGGTGGTTGCACCTTCCGAAGACGTGTCGACTCAACTTTAATTAAACAAGACCAAATTCATGAAAATGCGTACTGATTATTGTGGCAATGTGTCACAGGCTTATTTGGGCCAAACCATTGCCCTGTGCGGCTGGGTACAACGTCGCCGCGACCACGGCGGGGTAATTTTCATTGACCTGCGCGACCGCGAGGGCTTGGTGCAGGTGGTGTGCGATCCCGATTTGGCCGATGTGTTTGCCACCGCTGAAACCCTGCGCAATGAATTCTGTGTGCGCGTGGAAGGCCTTGTGCGCTCACGCCCGGCGGGCACAGAAAACAGCAACCTGAAAAGCGGTGCCGTGGAGGTGTTGTGCAAGGGGCTGGAAATTCTGAATGCCTCTGTAACGCCCCCGTTCCAGCTGGACGATGAAAACTTGTCTGAAACCACCCGCCTGACCCACCGTGTACTCGATTTGCGTCGCCCGCAAATGCAGAAAAACCTGATGCTGCGCTACAAAGTGGCCATGGCCATTCGCACGCACCTGGATGCGCAAGGTTTTGTGGACATTGAAACACCCATGTTGACGAAAAGTACGCCCGAAGGCGCGCGCGACTACCTGGTGCCCTCGCGTGTGCATTCCGGCGAGTTTTTCGCCTTGCCGCAGTCGCCCCAGTTGTTCAAGCAAATGCTGATGGTGGCCGGTTACGACCGTTACTACCAAATCACCAAATGCTTTCGCGACGAAGACCTGCGCGCTGATCGTCAGCCTGAATTCACCCAGGTGGACATTGAAACTTCATTCCTGGGCGAGCAGGAAATTCGTGACCTGTTCGAAGACATGATCCGCAAGGTGTTCAAGCAGACCATGGATGCGGAATTGCAGAACCCGTTTCCCGTGATGCCATACAGCGAGGCCATGGCCCGTTTTGGCTCCGACAAGCCCGACCTGCGTGTGAAAATGGAATTCACCGAATTGACCGACATCATGAAAGATGTTGATTTCAAGGTGTTCTCCGGCCCGGCCAACATGGACAATGGCCGCGTGGTTGCCTTGCGTGTGCCGGGAGGCGCTGAAATTCCACGTTCGGAAATCGACAACTACACCAAGTTTGTTGGCATTTATGGCGCGAAAGGTTTGGCCTGGATCAAGGTCAATGAACTGGCCAAGGGTCGTGATGGTTTGCAATCGCCCATCGTGAAAAACATTCACGACGCCGCACTGAATGAATTGCTCAAGCGCAGCGGTGCGGCCGATGGCGATATTCTTTTCTTCGGTGCCGACAAAACCAAGGTGGTGAACGACGCAATAGGAGCTTTGCGCCTGAAGGTCGGTCACAGCGAATTTGGCCAGAAGGCCGGTTTGGTGCAAGGTCAGTGGGAACCACTGTGGGTGATCGACTTCCCGATGTTTGAACTGGACGAAGAGGCAGGCCGCTGGGCGGCTTGCCACCACCCGTTTACCAGCCCGAAAGATGGCCACGAAGACTACCTGACCACGGACCCCGGCAAGTGCATTGCCAAGGCCTATGATATGGTGTTGAACGGTTGGGAGCTGGGCGGTGGTTCGGTGCGCATTCACAAGGAAAAGGTTCAAAGCAAAGTGTTCCGCGCCTTGAACATTTCTGAAGAAGAAGCAGCAGCCAAGTTTGGTTTCCTGCTGGATGCATTGCAGTATGGCGCGCCACCCCACGGTGGCTTGGCCTTTGGCCTGGACCGTATTGTGACCATGATGAGCGGTGCAGAAAGCATTCGCGATGTAATCGCGTTCCCGAAAACCCAGCGTGCCCAGTGCTTGCTGACCCAGGCTCCAAGCCCTGTGGACGAAAAGCAGTTGCGTGAACTGCACATTCGCGTTCGTCAGGCCGAGCCTAAAAACGTAGCCTGAAGCCGCGCGTTTTGAGTGGCAACAAAATCCCCGTGTCGGTGCTGGTCGTGATGGTCAGCCCGAGCGGGGATTTTTTATTGATCGAACGGGCCGACAAAGTCGGCTATTGGCAATCGGTGACCGGTAGCCTTGATTTCCCGGAAGAATCGCCCCTGCAGGCGGCAGTGCGTGAACTGGAAGAAGAAACCGGCTTCAAGGCCATGCCCATTGATTCCCCCACTGTGATTGACGCCGCACCCAGCGAATTATTGCAACCCGGCCTGTTGCGCCCCTGGCCCCACACTTTGCAGTACGAAATTTTCGAGCATTGGCGCCACCGCTACCCGCAAGGCGTGACCCACAACACCGAACACTGGTTCATGGTGTGTGTGCCGGCTGATTTCAAACCCCGGCTGGCTGTCGATGAGCATGTGGCTTATGCGTGGCTGGATGCACAGCAGGCGGCAGCAAGGTGTTTTTCACCCAACAATGCGCAGGCCATACTGGCGTTGGCAAACATGCTTGCCTGAAAATACAAAGGGGCCGCGTGGGCCCCTTTTTTCATATACGGTGTGTAGCTGCTGCCAGAAACGGTTTTAAACTGCGTATGTGGTTATGAATATATACGAACCCAGTTTAGGGGTAACCCTGATCTGGGTTCAATACCCTGTCCTTGTGACAGGTTATGAATTGGCTTGGTAATTTACCGGTAAATTTTCTATGTATTGCATGTAATGCGACTTCGAATCGCAACCTACAACATTCACAAAGGGGTCATGGGCCTGCGCAAACCGGCGTTGACCATCCATGCCTTGCGCGATCAAATTCATGCCTTGAATGCCGATTTGGTGTTCCTGCAGGAAGTGCAGGGTCGCCACGACAAACACGCCAGCAAATTCGAGCACTGGCCAGAGGGCGGGCAGCATGAATTTCTGGCCCAAACCCCGTCGGCGATTGACAACCTGTTGGGCCACGCCAGCCAGCAATACTTTACCGCTTATGGCATGAATGCCGTGTATTCACACGGGCATCACGGCAACGCCTTGTTGTCGCGCTATGAAATTGAGTGGATGCTGAATCAGGATGTGTCTGATCACCGCCTGGAGCAGCGCGGTTTGTTGCATTGCCGTTTGAAAACGCCGGCCGGCCCAGTGCATGCCATGGTTGCGCATTTTGGTTTGCTCTACCGAAGCCGTGTTCGCCAAACCACCAAATTGATTGAACATGTGGCCAGCCATGTGCCAGCGGGTACGCCGTTGGTGGTGGCGGGCGATTTCAACGATTGGCAACGCAGGCTGGGGCCAGTTTTGCGGCAAGGTTTGAATGCGGTCGAGGTGATGCCGCTGGACAAAAGCAATCGCCTTGCGCGTGTTGGCAGCTTTCCCAGTCGGTTCCCGTTGCTGGGTCTTGACCGGGTGTTCACACGGGGTTTTAAGGTGCATGAAGCGTCGGTACTGCACGGCGGCGCGTGGGCCAAGTTGTCTGACCATGCGCCTTTTGTGGTGGATCTGGAGTACGCATGGCCCTGAGCATGCTGCCACCCCAGGCACCCGAGCGCGATGGCAATTCAGCCCGGTTGCTGGTGGGCGGTGTGGCACTGTTTCCCCAGGCCTTGCAAGCCATTGAACAAGCCAAACAGGAAGTGCGCATTGAAACGTACATCTTCGCCGATGATTCGGTTGGTGAGGCTTTTTGTGAAGCCATGTGCAATGCGGCTGCTCGGGGGGTGACAGTGCGTTTGGTGCTGGACGGTTTTGGTGGCACCGAGGGCATTCAAACCTGGGCGCCCCGCCTGAAACAACATGGTGTGAAAGTACGTGTGTTTCGCCCGGAGGGCTTTGTGTTCAAACCCAGCCCACGGCGTTTGCGGCGCATGCACCGCAAGATGATTGCTGTCGACGGGCAAACAGCTTTTGTGGGTGGCATCAATCTGATTGATGACATGAATCACGAAAACGAACGCAAGGAATTGATGCGGGCCAATGCACGGGTGGAAAAACCGGTGCAGTTTTCATTCGGTAAATCGGGCGTCCTGAGCGCACGGGATTTACAAGTGAACATGGATCTTCTGGATCAGGACCTTGGTCCGCGATATGATTTCGCGGTGGCTTTGCAAGGCCCGGTGGTGCACGACATTTGGCACAGCATGGAATGGTTGTGGTTACAAATTGGCCCGGGTGGCAAGGTGACTGACACCTTCAATTCCGACTGGTGGAAAAGGCGCATTGCCCAATACCGCGACACACTTGCACAGCACCGCGCGCAGGCTTTGCCGCCGACTGCCGGCAAGGTGAAAGTGCAACTTGCCGTGCGCGATAATTTTCGCTTGCGCCGCCGCATTGAACGCGCGTATTTGCAGGCCCTTGGGCGTGCACAAAGCACGGTAGTTCTGGCCAATGCCTATTTTCTGCCCGGCCGTAAAATGCGAAATGCCATTGTTGCTGCCCGCAGGCGTGGCGTGGTCGTGAAGTTGCTGTTGCAAGGGCGGATTGAATACCGTTTCCAGCACTATGCAACGCAATACCTGTACTCCAGCTTGCTTGACGAAGGTGTGGAGGTGTATGAATACCTGCCCGGTTTTTTGCACGCCAAAGTTGCAGTCATTGATTCGAATTGGGCCACCGTCGGTTCATCGAATCTGGATCCGTTAAGCAGCCTGTTTGCCCGCGAGGCCAATGTGATTGTTCACAACCGGGAATTCGCGGGTCAATTGAGAAAAGAATTGATACAGGCCATTGAACGCGGGGGGCGCCAGGTTCTGCCTCATGATCACGCCCAGCGACCTTTCAAGGCGCGGGCGCTAAGTTGGCTGTGTTATAAATTGATGCTGTTGGCGGTGTTTGTCGGTGGGTTTGGCAGCCGGTATTAGTTGTAGTTTTTGAAGGTTGTGCAGCATGGATTTGGTAGTGAGTCGCCCCGAAGGTTTGTATTGCCCGCAGGGCGATTTTTACATCGACCCGTGGCGCAAGGTAGACCGTGCAATCATTACCCATGCGCATGCGGACCATGCCCGTGTTGGGCACAACCGATACCTGTGTGCTGCGCCCGGCGAGGGTGTGTTGCGCACACGCTTGGGCAACATTGCCCTGGACACGCTGCCCTACGGTGCAAGCACCACTCACAACGGCGTTAAAATTTCACTGCACCCGGCAGGCCATGTGTTGGGGTCGTGCCAAATCCGGCTTGAGTACCAAGGCCATGTGTGGGTGGCCAGTGGCGATTACAAAGTGGCCCCCGACCTTACTTGCGACGCATTCGAACCGGTGAAATGCCACACCTTCATCACGGAATCCACGTTTGGTTTGCCCATTTACCGTTGGCGCAGCGATGCTGAAATTTACGCAGAAATTAACGCCTGGTGGGCGGCCAACGCCGCGCTGGGTAAGGCCAGTGTGCTGTACGGCTATTCATTCGGCAAGGCGCAGCGAATATTGGCGGGTGTTGATTCAAGCATAGGGCCGATTGTGTGCCACAGTGCGTGTGAGGGTTTGAACAAGGCCTATCGCGAAGCGGGTGTGAAGCTGCCTGATACCTTGACGGTAAGCGAGGTGCTCGAGAAATCTGTTTACAAAACCTGCCTTGCAATTGCACCACCTGCGGCGCAAGGGGCAGCCTGGATGAAGCGCTTTGGCAGTGCCTATTCCGATGCGTTTGCATCGGGCTGGATGCAGTTGCGCGGCGGGCGCAGGCGCAGCAATGTAGACCGGGGGTTTGTGATGTCAGACCATGCCGATTGGCCCGGCCTGATGCGTGCCATTGGGGCTACTGGTGCCGAGCAAGTGATTGTGACCCACGGTTATGTGCAGGTGATGGTGCGTTGGTTGCAAGAACAAGGATTGAACGCACGCGCTTTTGTAACCGAATACGGTGGTGAGGGTGAGGGTGAGGGTGAGGGTGAAGGGGGGGCGCCCGCCACATGAAACAGTTTGCGGAATTGTTTACCGAGCTGGACGGCTCCACCTCAACCTTGCACAAGGTACAAGCCTTGCGCCGCTACTTTGACCATGCGCCAGCAGAGGATTCCGCGTGGGCTGTGTATTTTTTATCGGGCGGCAAGCCCAAGCGCACCGTGCCCACACGCACCCTGCGTGAGGTGGCCTTGCAGGTAAGTGGTTTGCCTGACTGGTTGTTTGAGGAAAGTTACCAGGCTGTGGGTGATTTGGCCGAGACCATTGCCCATGTGTTGCCAATGGCCCCGCAGAAAAGTGATCCGTCACACGGCCTGGCCTGGTGGATGCGCCACCGCATTTTGCCCCTGCGCAACATGCCCGATGAAGAACGGATTGCTGCCGTGCAAGCTTGCTGGAATGAGCTGGCAGTCAACGAACGATTTCTGTTCGTGAAACTGGTCGGTGGCGGTTTTCGGGTGGGGGTGTCCAAGTTGTTGGTGACCCGCGCACTGGCTGAACTGGCCGGGCTGGATGCCAAGCTGGTGGCCACGCGCATGATGGGCTTTGCCGATGGCAGTAACCTGCCCACAGCCGAGCAATTCATGGCTTTGCTGGCACCACCCGGCGACAGCAGTGCTGGCCAAGATTCAAGCCGCCTGGGGCAACCCTTGCCATTTTTTCTGGCGCACCCATTGCAAGAAGAACCTGAAAATTTGGGTGCTGTTGCCAAGTGGTTGGTGGAGTGGAAATACGATGGCATTCGCGCACAGGTGGTGAAAGAGGCTGGGCAGGTGTGGGTGTGGTCGCGCGGCGAAGAATTGGTCAGCGAACAGTTTCCCGAACTGCAAACCGCATTTGCCCACTGGCCCGAAGGCTGCATTCTGGATGGCGAAATATTGGTGTGGCATGGCGATGCACCGGCCGGCTTCAATGCCTTGCAAGGTCGCTTGAATCGCACGGTGGTCAGCAAGAAATTGATGCTTGAATCGCCCGTGGTTTTTCTGGCTTATGACCTGCTTCGCTTGAGCGACAAGAATACAGTTGACCAAGCCCAATGGCAACGCAGAACTGCACTGGAAGAATTTCATGCGGAGTATCACACGCAAAGCACCGTGAATTCCATGTCGCGTTTCTTGTTGTCGCAGCGTGTGCAGGCTGCAAGCTGGGTCGAGCTGAAGTTGCTGCGTGAAGAAAGCCGTGCAAGGGGTGTGGAAGGTTTTATGCTGAAGCACACCGATTCACGCTACGGTGTGGGCCGCACCAAAGCCGATGGCCTGTGGTGGAAATGGAAAATCGACCCCATGACCGTGGACTGTGTGTTGGTGTATGCCCAGCGCGGGCATGGTCGCCGTGCCAGCCTTTACACCGATTACACCTTTGCTGTGTGGGAAACCCCGCCAGCCAATGCAGCGCAAGCGCAAGAAGTGGCGCAGGCGATTGCGAACGGTGAGAAAGTGGACGACACGGTGGCGCGTGGCTTGCCACGCTTGGTACCGTTTGCCAAGGCCTATTCGGGCCTGACCGATGATGAGTTCAAGGAGGTGGATCGCGTGATTCGCAAGCACACCGTGGACAAGTTTGGGCCGGTTCGCACTGTGGTGCCAGTGCTGGTTTTCGAACTTGGATTCGAAGCAATTTCCCGCTCCACCCGGCACAAAAGTGGTGTGGCTGTTCGTTTTCCACGTATGCTTCGCATTCGCCATGACAAACCCTTGCATGAAGCCGATCACCTTGCAGTGCTCGAAGCTTTGTTGCCCTCGGAGAATGCAGTTTGAATCCCGAAAACAGTCGCCTGCTGGGCATTGATTTTTCCAGCAGCCCCACCAAGAAAAAACCAATTGCAGTGGCTGTGGGCCAGTGGCAAGGGGCGGTGTTGGCGGTTGACGAACTAATGTCGTTGACTACGCTGGGCGAGTTTGAAACCCTGCTGAAAGAGGGACCGCAGGCATTTGGAAAATTCGAGCGTGCAGCCGGGCCTCTGGAACAGTTGGGGTTTGTGGCTGCCATCGATATGCCGTTTGGTTTGTCGCGTAAGCTGGTGGAGGGCCTAAAGTGGCCCGGTGCCGGGCGCACCGACTTCAAGGCTTGGGAAAACCTGATCAATTACTACAGCGCCTTGAGCCGCGAGCAAATTCGCACCACCTTCAAAGCCTGGTGTGATGCGCGCCCCATTGGCCACAAGTTTGCACACCGCGAATGCGATGGCCCTGCCGGTTCATCGCCTTCCATGAAATGGGTGAATCCCCCCGTGGCCTACATGTTGCACGCAGGCGCGCCCTTGTTGATGAAAACCGGCGTGCACATACCCGGCATGCAGCGTGGTGACAAAACACGCGTGGCCCTGGAGGCCTACCCTGGCTATTTGGCCCGCAAGGTGTTGAACCGCGCAAGTTACAAAAGCGACGATCTCAAAAAAGACACGGCTGACAGGCGCATGGCACGTTCGGAATTGTTGTGTGCTTTGGAAGAGGGCATGTTGTTTGGCATCAAGGTGCAGGTACGCCCTTACTTGCGTGCGCGCTTGCTTGACGATGTGAAAGCAGACCACCTGGATGCTGTGTTGTGTTGCCTGGTGGCGGGCTGGGCGGCCAAGCGGGCGGACTCCAGTTTTGGTTTGCCCAAGTTGATTGATCCTGTTGAGGGCTGGATCGCAGGTGTGCCACCGTTGGCTTGATTCACGTCGGCAATTCAATGGTGACGACCAAGCCGCGCGGCACACCATTGCGTGCAGTCAGTGACCCATTGGCACGCTGAATTGATTTTTTTGCAATGGCCAAACCCAGGCCGTGGCCTGAGTGTTCGCCGTGTTTAAAAAACGGGGTAAACAGCCTGGGCAACAGCGCGGGCGGAACCCCCGGCCCTTGGTCATCGATTTGTATGCGCAGTGATTTTCCCGAAAGTGAGCAATCAATTTTCACTGCCGTGTTTTCCGGTGTGTGTTTGATCGCATTTCGAATAATGTTGTCGAATGCACCTTGCAGGCTTTCAGCATGGCATCTCAAATTCCACTGTTTCACAGTGCCCGAGAGTTCAACGTGCTTGTCCTGTTGCTCCGCTTCAAACTGAGCGTCCTCCACCACAGCCAACAACAATTCAATCACATTGTGTTCCTGAAGAATTTCCGCATTCTGGTTGGTATCCAGCCGCGACAAATTCAGCAGCTGGCCGATCAGGTTGTCGAGCCGTTCCGCTTCGGTTTCAATGCGGCTCAGGCTGGCGTCCAGGTGTGCCGGGTTCTGGCGTGCCAGGCCCACAGCCAGGTTCAGGCGTGCCAGGGGTGAACGCAGTTCATGCGACACATCGTGCAGCAAGGCTTTTTGTTGTTCAATGCGGGTTTCAATTTCTTCGGCCATGTGGTCAAAGCCGCTGAGCAGTTCGCCAATTTCATCGCTGCGTTTTTTGTTGCTTCGGCTGGCGCCTGAAATGCGAACACCCAACCTGCCTTTGCCAGCTTCACGAAACGCATTCTTCAACGTATTCAGGGGGCGGCTGAAAGTGTAGGCCAGTAGGCCTGCGAACAACAGGCTGGCCAGCAGCGCTGCAAACAGCCCCGGGCCGGACATGGGGGGCAAGGGGGGTTCCAGTGCTTCGCGATGCTGGTGTTTTCCACCCGGTTTTTGGGGTTCGTTTGTTGTGTCCATTTCGCCGTTGGGCGGGCGGCGATTGCGTGGAATGAACAGAATCCATTGCGAGTTGTTTTGTGCCGTTACCATCAAGATGCCCTGTTCGGGCTGTTCCAGCCCACCAAACAGCGCGGCGATGCGTTGTTGAATGTTCTCGGGGACTTCACGGTTTAAAATCTCGTCGCCTTCATTGGACACCGCAAACACGGGTATGGCGTGGCCAGTTCGTTTCCTGTTGCGGTCCAGAAGGTCGCGCAAGGCATCGGGCCCTTTGCCTTCCAGTACTTCCTGTATGGTTTCCAGCATGAACTGCGCACGTGGGCCTTCGGCGATGTCGCTGCTGGCGGGTTTTTCGCGCATCAAATACAAGGCTGTGCCCGTGGCCACGGCGGCTGCGATCAGGCACAACCAGAAGCCGAAGAAGAATTTCCAGAACAGTTTGCCCATGGCTTGAATTCCAGATTAGTCCAGGCTGAGTTGATAACCTTGCCCGCGGATGGTGTGCAGGGTCAGCGGCAGTTGGGCATCGTTCAGGTTCAATTTGTTGCGCAGGCTGCTCAGGTGCACATCAATGCTGCGGTCAAAACGTTCCAGTGGCCGGCCCAGGCCCTGTTCGCTTAACATGGCTTTGCTGACCACCTGGCCGGCATGGCTGGCCAGCACCCCCAGCAAATTGAATTCTGCGCTGGTCAGTTCAATTTCCTGTCCGTTCAGCAGCACTTTGCGTTTGGCAGGCTGTACTTCCAAAGGGCCAAGTTGAAGTGCTTGTTTGGGCGCGTTGTTTGAATCGCTGGCCCGGCGCAAAATGGCACGAACACGTGCCACGATTTCGCGTGGCAGGCAGGGTTTGGGCACGTAGTCGTCTGCACCCAGTTCAAGCCCCACGATGCGGTCAATGTTGTCGCCACGGGCGGTCAGCATCAACACCGGTGTGTTGTGCTTCAGGCGAATCTGTTTCAGGGTTTCAAGGCCGCTTTGTTGCGGCATCATCACGTCCAGTATCACAAGCTGAAACTTTCCGTTGGCCAGTTTTTTCAAACCTTCAACCGGGTTGGCGCAATGCTCGGCCTCAAAACCTTCGCCGCGCAAGTATTCGCACAGCATGTCGCCCAGTTCAATGTCGTCGTCAATGTGCAAAATTTTTGTCATGACTCAATATTACTAGGCGGCATTGGTTTTCGTGCATTTGTTTGTAATCGCTTTACCCTTCTTTACATGGTCCGCATGCATGTTTACAGGGCGGTTTTGCACAATGCAGTTGTGATTACACAAGGAGAAGGTAAATGAATGTATCGAAACTGGCCATCCAGAAAATGATTGCTGTAACCGCCATGGCCATGGCGATTCCGATGGGTGCATATGCAGGGCATCATGAGGAAGGCGGCGAGAAGCAGCACTCGGAAATGCGCCATCACCAAAAGCATGGTGGCATGGGCATGTTGAAGCAACTTGATTTGACTCAAGCCCAGCAAGCGCAGGTCAAACAAATCATGCAAAAGCAAAGGAGCGACATGAAAACTGCCATGAGCGATCGCCGCGCACACCGCGAAGAAATGAAGTCGCTGGTGGAAAATGACACCTTTGATGCGGCCAAGGCCGAGCGATTGATTGCCGAGCAACAGGACCAAGAGCGCGCCATGAAAATGAGCATGTTGCGCACCCAGCATGAAATTTACAAAGTGCTGACCCCGGAGCAACGCGAGAAGGCCAAAGTCATTCGTGCGCAGTGGAGGGAAAAAATGAAAGACCGCCATCACGGTGAGTCAGGCGGCACGACCAATGCCTTGTAATACCGGTTTTTTGTAAGTACTTTCCCGGCCACCTTTTGAAGTATCCCAGTAGCAGCGCTTTTGCCCCTATACTGTTCCAAAAAAAGGAGACAGTTCATGGGGCATTCTTTTATTCGTGCTTTTCTGGCTTGCACTTTAACAGCAACCAGCATTTCAGTTTTTGCAGCACCTCCCGGTTTGTTGATGACCTACAGCTTTGACAGCCTGTCTGGCAAGTTTGGTCAGGCCGAGGAAACCAAGGCCAAGTCTTTCACCTTGGGGGCCACGCTCGTCGGCGAAGATTACCGGGCTTCACTGTTTGTTCCCTACATTTCACTGGAAGGCCCCGGCACGTTGGTGGCGGGTACTGTAACCGGTGGTTCTGGTAACGCGCGCCGCAGCCAGCAAGGACTGGGCGACATGGTGGCCACATACACGCAAGACATCGTGGGCGGCATTCAATCCAAAGGGTTTGCAATGTCAGCCACAGGTTTGGTCAAAATTGCCAGTGGTAACGAAGAAAAAGGCTTGGGTACCGGCAAAACAGATTACGGTTTGCAGGCGGACCTGGCCTATCGTTTCGACAATGGTTTTGGCTTGACCGCCATCGTGGGACGCCAGTACTACGGCGACACGCCTGAATTGCCGCTGCTCAATGGCAATTACGCCACTCTTGGTGTGAATTTTCCCTTGAGTGAGGCCTTGTTCATCAACATGAACACATCGCAGCGCGATGAACTGTTGGCTGGCACTGAGAAGCGCAAGGAACGCGCCATTTCCGCAGTGTATGCACTGGATCAAACCTCTGCCCTGCAGTTCGGCTACACCAAAGGCCGAAGCACGGCCAGCCCTGATGACGTATTTTCATTCAGCTATGTATCACAGGTTGAATAAACAGTCTTGAGTTCACGGCAAGCCTCGGGTGACACGGATGTGTCACCTCGGGCTCACCCCAGTGGCACGGCATGGAGCGCCGCGGTAAAATGCGCGTCTTGATTTCAAAAGGCCAACACCGTGTCCAAAGACCTTTCACACCTGCTTGATGCCAATCGAACCTGGGCCAGTGCCCAGGTCGACAAAGACCCCGATTTTTTCAAACGACTTGAAAACCAGCAATCGCCAGAATACTTCTGGATTGGTTGCTCCGACAGCCGTGTGCCCGCCAACACCATTGTGAATTTGCAGCCCGGTGAGGTGTTTGTACACCGCAATGTTGCCAATCAGGTGTTTCACGGTGACTTGAACGGCCAGTCGGCCACCCAGTTTGCGGTGGAAATCCTGAAGGTAAAACACATTATTGTGTGCGGTCACTATGGGTGTTCAGGGGTTCGAATGGCCATGCGTGGCGACCGGGTGGGTTTGGCCGATGCATGGGTACGCCCCATTCACCAGCTTGCGCGACGGCACGACCTGATCACCTCTGAACCAGACAAAGAGCAGAGGTGCCTTGATCAACTTTGCGAGCTCAACGTGATTGAGCAAGTTAAACACCTGTGTGAAAGCACCCTGATTGAAGATGCGTGGGAGCGCGGGCAAAGCCTGACCGTGCATGGCTGGTTGTACAGCTTGAAAGATGGTTTGGTGCGCAACCTGCAAATCTCGATTTCAAACCGGCATGAAATTGACCAGATTTACACCAGTGCGGTTGCGGCGTTGAAAAAGCGTTACAGCCAATCAATTCTTGGTCTAGAATGAGGCAATAATTCAAGCGTTTGTTTGAATTGTGGATCCATTTTAAATTCTAGGAGATGATTTACATGGCTTTCTCTACCCAATCCAAACTGGGCGATTTGCTGGACAACGAGCAGACAGCAGCGATTCTCGAAAAACACATGCCTGGCATTTCCACACACCCACAAATCGGCATGGGCAAAGGTTTCCCACTGGCAGTGGTGGCCAACTTTTCAGGTGGTCTGATCACACAGGAAATGCTGGAAGCCGTGGACGCCGAATTGTCAGCCTTGGGCTGATTGCAATATTGATTCGAATCGACTGTTCAAGTTGGTTGGTCAACGGCGAATGGGCAAGTACCATTCGCCGTTCTGTTTTTATCGAAGAACAGGGCATTGCTGAATCCGAAGAGTGGGACAAGCACGACTCGAATTCAACCCATGTGGTGGCCTGGTTTGACGATCAAGCCGTGGGCACTGCAAGGCTGTTGCCCGAAGGAAAAATAGGCCGAATGGCGGTACTTCCCGAATTCAGAAGCCGGGGAATTGGAAGCGCCATGTTGCTGGCATTGCTGGCGGTGGCGCGAGAACAAAAAATGCAGGTGGTGCGCCTTAGTGCGCAACAACAGGCAATTGAATTTTACAGTCGACATGGTTTTGTGCCGCAGGGCGACGCCCACAGCGAAGTGGGAATACCCCACCAGTGGATGGCACTGAACCTGACAACATAAGAAAGGGCTGGGTTGTGGCAAGAGTACAGAAAGAACAAAAACACGATGATGGCAGGCGTGGCGACATTGTTCGCGCGGCTGCAAAATTATTTCGCGACAAGGGTTACGATGGGGCCAGCATGCGCGCCATTGCCAATGCAGTGGGCATGCAGTGTGGCAGCCCGTTTTACCATTTCGCGAGCAAACAGGACATTCTGGTGGCCGTGGTGGAAGAAGGTTTGCGCCAAGGCCTGGAGAAGACCCGTGCAGTGGTGAATCCCAACCTGGCTGCCGATGCGCAATTCCGTGCCTTGGTGAAGGTGCACCTCAGCATTATTCTGGAAGACGGCAACGATTTCATTCCCGTGATGCTGTACAACTGGCGTTGCCTGGATGACGCCCACCAACGCAGGTTGATCGCCACAAAAGATGAATACGATGCCATTTGGCAAGAAGCTGTCAATGGTTTGCATCAGGCGGGTTTTCTGGGCGGAGACACAAAGTTTGCGCGTTTGATGGTGCTGGGGGCCATGAACTTCATGGTGACTTGGTACAAGCCACGCAAGGGCGAAAATCTGGATCTATTGGCAGACAAGGTGCTTGCGTTTTTTCTGTCGCAGCAGGCTTGAACCAAAATAAAAAGCCCTCGCTTCATGCGAGGGCTTTTTGCGGTGTGCTGAACGGTGTGCTGAATTAACGCAGCAAGCCTGTCAGTGAGGCTGGGCGGGCAGCGATCACGCTTTGCACCAGTGTCGATGTCATTGCAGTAATGGCGCTCAGTTGACCGGCATTCATCATGCTGGCGGTGGCGCTCAGGTTGCCAGCGACATTGGCTGTTGCCAGGCCTGCCACATTCATCGAACCACTTTTGGAAACATCGGCGCTCAGGTTGCCACCCGAAGTTTTGTTGGCCACGTTTTGCGCTGTGTCCAACACACCTTTGCTGACACCTTCAACCACTGTGCCTGCAGTTTGGTAGGCGGCATCAGCCTGATTCATCATTTGGGCGCTTTGACCGCCACCCATTTCAACCGTTGCACTTACGCTGGCATTGGCACTTGCGGTGGCTTTGCCCATGTCTTCCTGGCCGGCTTCTGCAGATTCACCTGCCATGTTGTCGGCGGCAGCGGCTTGATCGCCTGATTCAGGTGTATCCATTGCTGGCGCATCGGCCATTTCGCCGTTGCCAGCTTCTGGTGTGGGGGCAGGTTCTGCCACTGGGGTTGGCTCGGGTGTGGGCTGAGCTGCGGGTGGCTGCTGGCTGGGAGCTTTGAACAGACTTACCTGAACTTTGGCTTGCGCTTGGCCTTCTGCGGATGCTTGTTGACCGGAATGGGCTGCAGCAAACAAGGCACCCCAGCCGTTCAATGTGGCAATGTCGGAAGCCTGAGCGGTCAAGGGCATTGCGAATGAGGAAGCAATGGCAGCAACGATAGCGATCTGTTTGACTTGCATGGTGTTTCTCCTGAATGTTGGATGTAGTAGGCGCACTTTGAATCGCCCCACACCTTCCCTAACGGAGACACCTTGTAGGAAAAAGATAACTAGCTAGGGGGTACGCCCAACGTGGTGTACCCCTTCAAACAGGTGAAGATTATTCGTTTATTTTCATGTTTAGCAGCACCTGAGCCATCCCTTTGCCAAGGGGGTCATTGCGCATGGAAGTCATTCCGCCACCGTCCAGTGCTTCTTGCATAACGATATTGAATGCGTGAACTTGAGGTAATTCGAAAGTATGAACCCCCCCTTTCACCAAGTGGGAAAGATGGGTGCGCACATTTTCCGGTTGCAGCAATTGCCGCAAGATTGGCCAGTACTCAGGTTTTCTGGCCACTATGCCTATATTGCTTGTGTCGCCTTTGTCGCCACTGCGACCGTGTGCAATGTCGATCAATCGCTTGCCTTTCAGTTCTGCGGGAATGGCCACGGGTGAGTGTACCGTGGCTGCAATGGCAGCTTCCGGTGTGCCAGTCTTGGGATGTTCCGGTTCTTTGTAGGCCAGCTGTTCAGCACCCACCTGAACTTTGGCTGTTTGCAACTGTTTGGGCACAAAGCAGCTGAACAGTTTGACCAAAGGCGTGACGTTGGGGCGCCCCATGCCAAAGTTGCCACTGGTGCCCGGTGCGTAGCTGGTGCCAGCAGGTGCTATTTCCCTGGAAAATATGGAGGCAGCTTTTTTGTCAGCGTGGGCAATGGCAATCCGCACCATGGCCTCGCTGCACAAGCCGTCGATTTCGCTGCCAATGATTTCAATCGATGTGCGGGTGTAATCGGCCAGGCCTTGGCGCTTGAACATGGCACGGGTGCGTTCCAGAATGGCTTCACCTGTGCGCTTTGCCTTGGCGTGCGCACCAATGCCGACAATCGACAGCATGCCGATGCAGCGGAACCCATCAGGGTAGGTGGCGCACACCTTGTACAGGTTGCTGGGGGCTTTGCCCGTGGCTCCGTGAATTCGTACCCGGTTCACGCCAGTTTCCTCAATGTGCACCGTGGTGAAGTTGCACACCACATCGGGCAGGGCGTAGTGGGCGGGGTCGTGGATTTCATACAACAGCTGTTCAGTGGCCACGGCTTTGTTGATCAGACCACCGGTGCCTTCCGGTTTGCTCAACTCGAAACTGCCATCGGCCGCTACATCCACAATCGGGTAGCCAATGTTGGCCCAATCGGGCACGGTTTGCCAGTCAGTGAACAAACCGCCCGTGGCCTGTGCACCGCATTCAACGATGTGTCCGGCCAGGCTGCCTTGCGCAAGCTGGTTCAGGTCGGTGGTTCGCCATTTGAATTCATGCACCAGTGCGCCCAGTACCATGGCGCTGTCCACCACCCGGCCAGTGATTACAATGTCTGCCCCAGCGTCTAGCGCTGCAGCAATTGGAAACGCGCCAAGATAGGCGTTCGCGGTCAGAAAAAAGGGTGGGGCTGGCTGGTGCGAATGCTGGTCTGCCAGTTCTACGCCGTCTTTGCGCAATTGCATCAATGTGTGCGTGGCATCGTCGCCGCTGACCACGCCAATGCGCACGGTGTGGCCCAATTCGTCCATGGCTTTTTGCAATGCCGCGGCACAACCCGCAGGGTTCAAGCCGCCTGCGTTGGCCACAATCCGGATGCCTTTGGCTTTTGCAACGGGCAGTGCCTTTTTCATCAGGTCGATGAAATCAAGTGCATACCCGTGTTCCGGGTTTTTCATGCGCATGCCGGCCATGATGGCCAGCGTCAGTTCGGCCAGGTAATCGTAGGTGATGTAACGCATGCCCGGCACTTGCAGCAATTGTTCGGTGCCCAGGCTGCTGTCGCCCCAAAAGCCGCAGGCGCCGCCGATCTTGATGCTTGCTGTGTTGGTGCCGGGAGTTGAGATCATGGTTTGTGCCTGCAAAATGTCATTGAACCTCAAGCATAAACAAAAAACAGGTATTTATTCAAACGATCGTTTGAATGTTGAGTCTAAAGTGGTACAAATCGTTGACAGTGCCAGGTGACTTCGTGACAATCGACAGCAATTGATCAATCAAACGTTCGCTTGGGCAGAGCGTTTATTATACAAAGGTACCGTTTTGAACTCATTCCAGTCCGTATTCAAGGCAGATTTATTCAAAGGCAAGGCGATTGTGATCACTGGCGGTGGTTCAGGCATTGGCCGTTGCACCGCGCACGAGTTGGCAAGTTTGGGGGCAGACCTTGCCCTGGTGGGGCGAAAAATTGAAAAGCTGGAAACCGTGCGCGACGAAATCCTGAAAACTTGTGCCGTGAAGGTGAGCGTGCACAGTTGCGACATTCGAGAGGAAGACAAGGTGGCCGCCACCGTGGCGGACATTCTAAAAGAACACGGCAAAATCGACCATTTGATCAACAATGCGGGCGGACAGTTTCCGGCGCCGTTGTGCACCATCAATGCCAAGGGTTGGGAAACTGTGGTGCGCAACAACCTGACCGGCGGTTTTCTGGTGGCCCGGGAGGTTTACAACCAGCACATGGCCAAAAACCTGGGCAAAACCGACATGTCGATCACCAACATCATTGCCGACATGTGGAATGGCATGCCGGGCATGGGACATTCCGGGGCAGCTCGCGCGGGCATGTTGAATTTTTCCGAGACCGCTTCACTGGAATGGGCGCCAGTGCGAGTCAATGCGGTTGCCCCCGGTTTTATTGCCTCCAGCGGAATGGACACCTATCCCGAGCCCATGAAGCAAACCATCATGCAGCTGGACAAAACAATCCCCTTGCAGCGCTTGGGTCTGGAAGCTGAAGTCTCTGGCGTGCTGACTTTTCTGTGCAGCCCTGCCGCCTCATTTATTTCCGGCAGTTGCATTCGCATTGATGGCGCGGCGCCAAATGCGAAACGGGTATGGCCGGTGGTGGGCAACGGTCAGCAGAACCCGGCATTCAACAGTTTTCATCTGGGTGGATTGCCCGATGTTATTCAGCGCCGCGATGCCGATCGCGAAGCCAAGAAGGCAGCAAAGTGATTAAACCTTGACACTGTATCTGTCGAATATCAAAATCAATCAAACGTTCGATTGATTAATTTGAGTGCCTACATGCCAATTCTTGAATCCTCAGTGTCCAAAGGCACCCCAGCTTTTGCTGAAAACAACACCATGATGTGTGCAGCGTTGCTTGAGCTTCGCGCGCTCGAACAACGCACGCGCGATGCATCGGCCAAGGCGGCACCATCGTTTGCCCGGCGTGGGCAGTTGCTGCCACGTGACCGCGTGGCGTTGTTGCTTGATCGCGGTTCTCCATTTCTCGAATTAAGCACCTTGGCTGGCTATATGCAAGATGGCCAAAAAGCAGACAAAAGCATACCGGGTGGTGGCATTATCGCGGGTCTGGGGTATGTGTCCAATACTTTGTGCATGGTGGTGGCCAGTGATTCAGGCATTGAAGCAGGTGCCTTGCAAGCCATGGGCATCGAGAAAATGCAGCGCGCGCAAGACATTGCCCTGGAAAACAAACTGCCTTTTATTAACCTGGGCGAATCGGCCGGGGCCAACCTGCTGAAGTACAAAGTCGAGCACTTTATTCTGGGCGGTGGCAATTTTTATCGCCTCGCAAAACTCAGTGCGGCTGGTTTACCCGTGGTCAACGTGCTACACGGCTCATCCACCGCAGGCGGGGCCTATATCCCAGGCCTGAGCGACGTGGTCATTATGGTGCGCGAACGCGCACGCGCATTTCTTGCAGGGCCGCCCTTGTTGAAAGCAGCCACTGGCGAGATTGCCAGTGATGAAGAACTGGGTGGCGCAGACATGCATTGTTCCATTTCAGGCTTGGGCGATTACATCGCCGACGACGACCGCCACGCCATTGCGCTGGCTCGCGATGTCATGGCCAAAATCGACTGGAATTCCAGCAACCGAAACACCCTGCCCGCGTTAAATGCGGATGCGCCTGCGCCCAGATATTGCGCCGAAGAATTAATGGGTGTGATGCCTGCCGACATCAAAACCCCGGTGGACATGCGCGAGGTCATCGCGCGCATTGTGGACGATTCCGATTTTCTGGAGTTCAAAGCCAATTATGGTTCAGCCACCCTGTGTGGCTATGCGAAGCTGATGGGTATCAGCATTGGGATCATCAGCAACCTTGGGCCGATTGACGCGGCAGGCGCGACCAAAGCCACACACTTCATTCAAAGCTGTTGCCAAACCAAAACCCCCATCATCTACCTGCAAAACACCACCGGCTACATGGTGGGCAAAGAAGCAGAACAAGGTGGAATCATCAAGCACGGATCGAAAATGATTCAGGCTGTGAGCAACGCCACCGTGCCGCAAATTACCGTGTTGTGTGGTGCCAGTTTTGGTGCAGGCAATTACGGCATGTGCGGCCGGTCTTTTGGGCCCCGTTTTGTGTTTGCCTGGCCCAATAGCAAAACGGCGGTGATGGGTGCCGAGCAAGCCGCTGGCACCATGGCCACAGTGATGCAGGCCAGCGCCGCACGCAAGGGCATGGAAGTACCGGAATTCATGTTGGAAAACATGAAAAAACAGATTGTTGACACATTTGAATCGCAAACCAGCGCCTTCTACACCAGTGGGCTGTTGCTTGATGACGGCGTGATTGATCCTCGCGACACCCGGCGGGTGCTGGCATTGGCGCTGGCGGCCTGCCTGCAACAGGAGCGAAGTGTGCAAGCCATGCAGTTCGGTGTGGCAAGGCCCTGATTTGTAAACAGACACGCTCTTTTGTTTAATCGCAAGAGAGTGCACAATGGGTTCATCTGGCAGTTGCCTTTCACGGGAGGGGCCAAGATGAACACACCATTTCTAAGCGCGCACAGCGCGGCCGCGTTGATTTCACGGCAGGGTCTGGCCCATTGCCTGCGTGGCATGCGTCATGCAATTGAGCACGATTTCAAACGCTGGGAACAGTTTGAAAAATCGGCGCGCCTGGCGTCTTATTCTGCGCAGGGTGTGATTGAAATCATGCCCATCAGCGACAGGCAAACCTATGGTTTCAAATATGTGAATGGCCACCCCAACAATCACCGCCACGAATTGCCCACCGTGATGGCGTTTGGTGTGTTGGCCGACGTAAAAACGGGTTTGCCAATGTTCATCAGTGAACTGACATTGATTACCGCTTTGCGCACGGCAGCCACATCCGTATTGGCTGCGGGTCATCTTGTTAAACCCGGATCGCGCAGCATGGCCCTGATTGGCAATGGTGCACAAAGTGAGTTTCAGGCCGTGGCTTTTCACGAGGCCTTGGGCATTGACAGGTTTTACCTTTATGACACCGATCTTTCTGCCACGGATAGATTAGCCCGTCATTTGAATGAACTCGGCTTTCATGTCACCCGTTGCAAAAGCGTGGCTCAGGCGGTTGCGCGGGCAGACGTCATTACCACTGGCACAGCATCAAAAACACGCGCCAACGTGTTGACCATGGACATGTTGAAGCCCGGTGTTCACATCAACGCAATTGGTGGTGATTGCCCCGGCAAGACCGAGCTTCATCCCGATGTGTTGCGCCATGCCCGTGTTTGTGTTGAGTACGAACCGCAAACCCGAATTGAAGGCGACATTCAGCAAATGCCTTCTGATTTTCCGGTGATTCAGCTGTGGGAAGTGCTCACGGGTTTTGCGTTGGGGCGTACCCACGCCGATCAAATCACAGTGTTTGATTCGGTGGGTTTCGCGCTGGAAGATTTTTCAGCTTTGCGCTACATGCATCAGTTGGCGCAAGACCACGGTGAACTTGAATATCTGTCCTTGATTCCCGAACTGCCCGATCCCAAAAACCTGTACGGTCTGCTCCCGCAACTGGAGGCTGCATGCTCTCACTGATCGGTGCGCCATGCGACGCCGGTGCGAACACGGCAGGTTCTGCATTGGGTCCTGATGCCTTAAGGCGCGCAGGTATTCAGCACGGTTTACAGAAAATGGGTTGCAAGGTTGAGGATCTGGGAGACTTGCACATTGTTACGCCTGAAAAGAATACGGCGGTGCAAGGGTATCGGAATTTCCATGAAGTGCTGGCCTGGAATTGCGCAGTGCGTTCGGCCGTGGCCAACGTCTTGAAAGAAGGGAATGTTCCCGTGTTGTTGGGGGGAGACCATTCCCTGGCCATGGGTTCTATCAGCGCAGTGTCGGCGCACTGCCGTCGGGAACACAAAGTGTTGCGTGTGGTGTGGCTGGACGCGCATGCCGATTTCAACACGGCAAGCACATCAATCACGGGCAATATGCATGGCATGCCCTTGACCGTGCTATGCGGGCAGGGGCCACCCGAACTGACTCAACTCGGTGGATTCTCCCCGGCGCTGCAAGCGTCTCAAATCCGCTTGTTGGGAGTACGTTCGATTGATCCTGAAGAACAGCGAGCGTTGCGCCGTGCAGCACTGTCCATGGTGACCATGCGGCACATTCATGGCCGTGGAATTGTGCAGGCCATGAACGCAGCACTGGCCGACATTGATCCGGGCATGCATGTGCATGTCAGTTTCGATGTCGACTGCATCGATCCTTTGGTGCTGCCCGGCGTAAGCACGCCGGAAGAAGGTGGCTTGCAGCTGGATACCCTGCGTTATTGCATGGCGCGCATTGCGCAAACCGGTTGTGTTGCTTCAGTTGATCTGGTTGAGCTGAATCCTTTGGCCGATCCAACGGGCAAAAGTGCTGAGCGCGCTGTGGAACTGTTGACCGTGCTTTTGAATCCGGATTGGGAAAGGCATGTGCAGCGCCCGTTTGATTGGGCTGAACATGCTGGCTGAGCTTGACCGTTTGCGCGCGAAAATTGATTCACTGACAAGGGTGGATGAAACGCAAAGGGTGCGTGTTCTACTTGAACAATGCGCTTGGCTTGAAACCGGGTTTGATGCCGTGGAACAGGCCGCGCGCGGGCATGTGGAGCGATTGCGAAAGGTGCAAAAGCACAGCGCTGGCATAAATCAGTTGATGGGGGAATATCGCTTGTCCACCCAGGAAGGCGTTGCACTAATGTGCCTTGCAGAAGCCTTGCTGCGAATTCCGGATTCTCAAACACGCGATGAATTGATTCGCGACAAATTAAGCCATGCCAATTGGGCTGTGCACCTGGGGCACAGTTCTTCCTTGTTTGTGAATGCAAGCACATGGGGTTTGTTCATCGCGGGGCACTGGGTTCAAATGCCAGGCGACGACGGCTTGTATTCCAGCCTGCAGCGTTTGATTGCGCGCAGCAGTGAGGGCCTTGTTCGCACTGCGGTTGAGCTGGCCGTGAAGTTCATGGGGCAACAGTTTGTTGCAGCCCAAACCATCGAGGAAGCCTTGCGCAATAGCCATGCAACCGCAGCACAGGGCAGTACGTTTTCATTTGACATGTTGGGTGAAGCCGCGGTGTGCGAAGCCGATGCACAGGCCTACTTCAACAGTTATGCCCACGCCATTGACGTGATAGGGCAAGACAACTCAAAGGGTGTAATTGAGGGCCATGGCATCTCGGTGAAATTATCCGCCCTGCACCCTCGCTACACCCTGTGGCAAGAAAAGCGCGTGCAGGCTGAACTGTATCCGCGGCTTTATCGGCTTGCGCTTTCGGCCAAACGGCACAACATTGCATTCAATGTTGATGCAGAAGAAAGTGAGCGCCTGGATTTGTCGCTCGACCTGTTTACACGCCTGGCTTTTGAGCCTGAATTGAAGCACTGGCATGGTTTGGGTTTGGCCGTGCAGGCTTACCAAACCCGTGCCACGGCAGTGATCGAATTTGTTGCCACGCTGGCACGCGCCAGTGAACGGGTCATTCAGGTTCGATTGGTGAAAGGTGCGTATTGGGACAGTGAAATCAAGCGCTGCCAAATACAGGGTTTGGCGCACTTCCCTGTGTTTACACAGAAGGCACACACCGATCTTTCTTACCTGTGTTGTGCGGAATTGATGTTGCGCAACAACGGGCATATTTACCCTCAGTTTGCCACCCACAATGCGCACACCTATGCTGCGGTTCAACACATGGCCGCGCAAGTGAATGTACAAAAATTTGAAATGCAGTGTTTGCATGGCATGGGCGAAGGCCTTTACCAGCAATGCAGAATTTATGCACCCGTGGGTACGCACCAGACCTTGTTGCCGTATCTCGTGCGTCGTTTGCTGGAAAACGGTGCAAACACCTCATTTGTAAACCAGATTGTGGATCCGGATGTGGGTGTGAATGACCTGGTAGAACATCCGGTTGTCACATTGCGAAAGCATGGCGTTCAAGCCAACCCAGCCTGTACGCCCGCGCCGTATTTGTTTGGTGAGAATCGCCCGAATTCAAAAGGCCTCGACTTGTACTGCAAACGCACCGTGCAACATTTGCAGCAGTCTGTGGGAGACGGTCCCTTGTCTGGTTTGAAACCCTTGGCCTACAGCACGCAAGCACAAGTGCAGGACACATTGAATACGGTTGTGCAATTGAAAACCAGCGGCTGTGAATGGTTTGACAAAGGACAGGAACACCGGGTCGCTTGCCTGTTGCAGGCGGCGGAACTGCTTGAGGCACATCAACTTCAGTTGATGAACTTGCTGGTGCACGAGGCCAGGAAAACCATTCCAAATGCACACATGGAAGTGCGCGAGGCGATTGATTTTTGCCGCTACTACGCTGCCCAAATTTCCACACTTCCACCGCAACAACTTGAATCAACGCCTCGCTTGGCGGTGTGCATCAGCCCCTGGAATTTTCCGCTGGCCATTTTCATGGGGCAGGTTGTTGGGGCTTTGGCCAGTGGGCATGGCGTGGTGGCCAAGCCAGCCGAACAAACGCCGCAAATCGCACGCTATGCAGCACACTTGTTGCATGCAGCAGGCGTACCTGCTGCCGTGTTGCGGCTTGTGTATGGCGACGGGGAGGTGGGTTCCTGGCTGACCAGTTCCCCGGCGGTCAATACCGTGTTGTTCACCGGTTCCAATGCCGCTGCAAAACACATTCAAACCAGTTTGCTGAACCGTGAGGGTTCGCAAATTCCAGCGTTGCTGATTGCCGAAACGGGCGGGCAGAATGCGATGGTGGTTGATTCGTCCGCATTGCTGGAACAAGTGGTGGGCGACGCACTTGAATCGGCTTTTGGAAGTGCGGGGCAGCGTTGCTCAGCCCTGCGCGTGTTGTGCGTGCAAGCCGACATTGCCGACAGATTGATCGCCTTGCTGAAAGCCGCAATGCAAGAACTTCAGGTGGGTGACCCAGCACGTTTCTCCACCGACCTTGGCCCATTGATTGATCAAGATGCATGGCAGGCTGTACATGCCCACATTGGCGGCATGAAAGCGAACGGTTTGCCTGTGTTTCAGGCTGAACGCGTTGACTCTTCCACACGGGGAGACTTCATTGCACCCACGCTGATCGAACTGCAGCATCTGCATGAATTGCAGCGGGAAGTATTTGGCCCGGTGCTGCATGTGTTGCGTTTCAATGCAGACCATTTACCCGCCTTGCTTCACGAATTGAATGCCACCGGTTACGCCCTTACTTTTGGCATTCACAGCCGAATTCAATCCAGCATCGATCTGGCCTGCAACACCACGGTGGCCGGTAATGTGTATGTGAACAGAAACATGGTGGGCGCTGTCGTGGGCAGCCAGCCCTTTGGCGGGCACGGAAAATCCGGAACCGGGCCCAAAGCAGGTGGCCCGCATTACTTGCCCACCCTGATGCGTCTTGCCCGGGTTGCGAATTTGCAGGATGAAATTTTGCCTGGCCCCACCGGCGAAGAAAACCTTTACCGCTGTCGACCCCGTGGTCGGGTGTGGTGTACAGCACAGGATGAAACACTGCTTCGGCAACAAATTGATGCCGTGCTGGCTGTGGGAAACGTTGCTGTTGTTGAAACAGGCATATTCAAGCAATGGCACAGCAGGTGTATCGACTGGGTTGATGAAATTCATCTGGAGCACATTGATGCCGCGGTGTGTGATCACACATCGCAGTGTGCGCACCAGGTAGCCCGCACACTGGCAGCAACTTCACAGCGCATTCTTCCCTTGGTACTCGCGAATGCAGATGGCACTTACCCGGCTTATCGACTGGTGCGTGAGCAGCTTGTTTGTACCAACACGACAGCCGCAGGCGGCAACGTCGAATTGATTGCCGGGGTTTAAGCCAGTTTATTGTGCGTTTCCCGTGGCACAATCAGAAATCGTTTTTTCCAGCAGTTCCCCATGTCTGAATTTCAAGGCATTCCACCAGGCCCCAATGTTGGCACGCAACTCAAGGCTTTGCGCCGCAAAAAGAAAGCAGCCGACAAGGCTGTACAGCTTGCAACGCAAGCCGTGGAAACAATTTCAGGTGAAATTCCGGAATGTCCCCCCTTGGCAGAATTGACGCTGGGCCGTGTCACTGAATGGTTCACTGAACGGGGCTGGCAGCCATTTGATTATCAACTGCAGGTGTGGCAAGCGTTTGAGCAAGGCCACAGCGGCCTGCTGCATGCCACCACTGGCGCAGGTAAAACATTGGCTGTGTGGTTGGGTGCATTGTTGCGGTTGGCACAACTGCCCCGGCCCCGCGGCGCAGCCACACAAATTATGTGGATCACGCCCATGCGTGCTTTGGCCGCAGACAGCACAAAGGCCTTGCAGCAATCGGCCAAGGCATTAAGCTGCGATTGCGATGTCGCCCTGCAAACGGGCGATACCGATTCCGCAGCGCGAGCAGCTATTTTGCGCAAACCACCTTTCGCATTGGTCACCACGCCAGAAAGCCTGACCCTCCTGTTCACACGTGCAAGCAGTCAGCCCAATTTGAGCAAGCTGCAAGTGTTGGTCGTGGATGAATGGCATGAACTGATTGGCAACAAACGCGGCGTGCAACTGCAGTTGGCCATTGCGCGGTTGGCTGCAATCAACCCTGGCTTGCAGGTGTGGGGCCTAAGCGCCACCCTGGGCAATTTGCAAATCGCAAAAGATGTGCTTTTGCATCCTGTCAAAAATCAGGGCAAGTCCACTTTGGTTCAAGGCAAGTTGCCCAAGCAGTTGATTGTCGACAGCCTGATCCCCCCAACCTTTGAGCGTTTCCCTTGGGGGGGGCATTTGGGCTTGAAGCAACTGGAGTTTGTGGCGCGTGAAATGGATCAGTCCGCATCAACCTTGGTGTTCACCAACACACGTTCTCAGGCAGAAATCTGGTATCAGGCCCTGCTCGATGCAAGGCCTGAATATGCAGGTGCCTTGGCTTTGCACCACGGTTCGCTTGATAAGTCCGTGCGTGACTGGGTTGAACAAGGTTTGAAAAACGGCAGCCTGAAGGCGGTGGTGTGCACCTCATCACTTGATCTCGGTGTCGATTTTTTACCCGTAGAACGCGTGATTCAAATTGGTTCGCCCAAGGGGGTCGCCCGTTTGCTTCAGCGTGCGGGTCGTTCCGGGCATGCACCGGGCAGGCCTTCGCGCATTACCGTGGTGCCCACCCATGCACTGGAGTTGCTTGAGGCAGCAGCGGCTCGTCACGCGGCTGAAAACAAGCAGATCGAATCGCGTTACAGTCCGCAGGCACCGCTTGATGTTCTGGTTCAGCACTTGGTCACCATTGCGATGGGAAGTGGCTTCAAGCCCGATGAATTGTTTGCCGAAGTGCGCACAACCTTCGCCTATCGACAGCTCACACGCACGCAGTTTGATTGGGCCTTGACCTTTGTCGAAAAGGGCGGCGAAAGCCTGGCAGCATATCCTGATTATCAACGCATCGCTGCCGATGTCGATGGAATTTACCGCGTGCCCCGCCGCGACATTGCGCGCAGGCATGCCATGTCGGTGGGCACCATTGTGTCTGATTCAGCCATGCATGTGGCGTGGATGACCGGGGGCAGGCTTGGCACCATTGAAGAGGGCTTTATAGCCCGCTTGAAAACCGGCGATTGCTTTAGTTTTGCAGGCCGCGTGCTGGAACTGGTCAAGGTGCGCGACATGACCGCCTATGTGCGCAAGGCCGATCGCAAAAGGGCCGCTGTGCCGCAGTGGCAGGGCGGCAAAATGCCACTGAGCAGCGAGCTTGCCCATGCCTCCCTGCAAATGCTGGAACTGGCGCACAAGGCTATTTCGAAAGGCCGCCCCCCGGCGCTGCCTGAATTGCGCGCACTTGAAAGCTTGCTGGCTTTGCAAATGCGCTGGAGCGCCTTGCCCAACACAAGCAATTTGTTGATTGAAGAATTGCACAGCAAGGAAGGCCACCACCTGTTTGTCTACCCGTTCGAAGGGCGCACTGTGCACATTGGGTTGGCAAGCCTTCTGGCTTGGCGAGCTTCACGCCACAAGCCCGGTACATTTTCAATTGCCATGAATGACTATGGTTTTGAATTGCTGAGTGCCGAACCCGTGAACTGGCAGGAATGGATCACGGGCAGCCTTGCTGATTCTCCGCTTTTTGCCACCGACAACCTGTTTCAGGATGTGCTTGATTGCCTGAATGCATCTGAACTGGCACAGCGCCGGTTTCGTGAAATTGCCCGCATTGCTGGCCTGGTGTTTCAGGGCTATCCGGGTGCTGGAAAAAGTACCAAGCAATTGCAGGCCTCCAGCGGATTGTTTTTCGAGGTATTCAAAAAACACGACCAACACAATTTGCTGCTGGACCAGGCGCAACGCGAGGCGCTGGAGCAGGAATTGGAGTTGAAACGAATGGAGCAAGCCTTGCGGGCCATTCAATCCAAACAGTTGGTGTTCAGGCCGATTGATCGCCCCACACCGTTTGCATTCCCCTTGTTGATTGAGCGCTTGCGCGAAACAGTCAGCACGGAAAAGCTCAGTGACCGTGTGGCCAGAATGGTGGCTGAGCTTGAAAAGGCTGCCCAAGCGTGATTCTGTTGTCCAGTCACTCTCCCGTTTATACGGTTGACACGTCCTTCGGGCCGCTGGTTTTGTCGTGTCACAAAGTGGTTTTTGATCCGGTGCACCGTGCCTTGTTTGTGGCGGATGTACATTTGGGCAAAGCGGCCACATTCCGCAGTTTGGGTGTGCCCGTTCCTGCAGGCACAACACAGGAAAATCTGGATCGGCTGTCAGTCGCCATTGCAGCCTTTCAGCCAGGCTCGCTGTATTTCCTCGGCGACTTGTTGCACGCCAAAGCGGCACACAATCCAGACTTGCTCAGCAAGCTTCATGCGTGGCGCATGCAGCACGCCGACATAGCCATGACCCTGATTAAAGGCAACCACGACAGCAAAGCGGGCGACCCACCTGAAAACTTGAACATTTCAATTGTCGCCGAACCCTTCCGCCTGGGAGGTTTCGCCTTGTGCCATCACCCTCAAAATGTACCTGCGGCCTTCGCCCTGGCCGGGCATGAACACCCTGTGGTGGTGCTCAATGGCAAAGGCAGAAGCCGTGCGCGTTTGCCGTGTTTCTACCTTAAACCAAATCAACTGATTCTGCCGTCTTTTGGCGAGTTCACCGGTGGGTATGAAGTGATTCCCAAAACCGGCGAAGTGGTATTTCCTGTGGTGTGAATGGTTTATTTGCCTTTGCTTAAACCGAGTGCACCACCACCCAAAGCCACAATCGTCAACAACCCGCCTGCCACGCTAATGTTTTTCATGAACATCAATTGCTGCACGTAGGCTTGGTCGGCTGGCATGGCCCAGAAGTTGTGGAACAGCACCGAAGCAGCCAGCGTGAACCCGGCCAGAACGAACATCGCTGCAAGCAACACGCGTCCTGCAAGGGCGATTGTTGATGCCGAGGTGTTGAAAACAGTGCCCAGCGTGCTGATGTCAGTTCCAGTGTTGTATGTCGTAGTCATTTCAATTCTCCGTATTGGGTTTGCGATTCACCGAATCGATAGGTGAGTGATGCGCGACAGTGGCTCTGAAATCGAGTGATCCTTTTCGGATTAGTAGTTCAAATAATTTGAATTAGATTCCAGGTGGATGAGAATATTCATTGTTGCCCAGGATCCCAGTCTTCGGCCCCCGCGCCTAGAGTAATTTCTCTAGCCCTGCGCATTGCCTTTTCCCCTGAAAAATAGCGTACACTCGTAAAAAAACGAACGTTCGGTCTATTTTATATGCGCAAAGGTGAACAAACCCGAGCCGCCATTGTCGAGGCGGCACTAGAAATCGCGTCCACGCAAGGACTCGAAGGGTTGACCATTGGCTCAATCGCAGAAAAAATGACCATGAGCAAAAGTGGTGTGTTTGCCCACTTTGGTTCTCGTGAAGAACTTCAAATTGCCGTGCTCCAAGAGTACGAGACCCAATTCATCAATGCCGTGCTGTTCCCTTGCCTGAAAGAGCCCCGTGGATTGCCGCGTTTGCGTGCAATTTTCATGCGCTGGCTTGACCGGATCGGCAAGGAAATCGACAGTGGTTGCATCTATATTTCAGGCGCGACAGAATACGATGACAGGCCAGGGGCAGTGCGCGATGTGCTGGTCAAAATGCATCGCGACTGGCAAAAAGAAATGCACCGTGCAGCGGCACAAGCCATCGAAGAAAATCATTTACCAGCCAATCAAACCCATGCGGACCAACTCGTATTCGAGATGGTCGGTTTGATCCTGGCAGCCCACCAACAAGGTCGCCTGATGGGCGATTCATTGTCGGTGAAGCGGGCCAGTGCAGGCTTTGATCGCATGATTCAGCATTACCAGCAAACCCGATCCGAGATTCTGAGCCAGTAGCACCAGGAGACACCTAACAATGAGCCAATACACGCCCCCTATTCGCGACATGCAGTTCGTATTGCACGAAATGTTGAACGCAGAAGCCACCTTCAAAGGCATTCCTTCATTTGAAGAAATTGACGCTGACACCATGAACCAGATCATGGAAGAAGGTGGAAAATTCTGTTCGGAAGTACTTCAGCCCCTGAACGCCGTGGGCGATTCCGAAGGTTGCACCCTGAACAAGGGCGATCACTCCCTGAAAACGCCAACAGGATTTAAAGAAGCCTACCAGCAGTTCGTTGAAGCCGGTTGGGCTTCGCTGAGCTGCGACCCCAACTACGGTGGTCAAGGTTTGCCAGTGACTGTGAACCAGGCATTTTATGAAATGATGAACGCAGCCAACCAAGCCTGGACAATGTACCCAGGCCTGACGCACGGTGCATACGACTGCTTGCACGAACATGGCAGCCAGGAACAGAAAGACCTGTACCTGCCCAAGCTGACCAGTGGCGAATGGACAGGCACCATGTGCCTGACCGAACCCCATTGCGGTACCGACCTGGGCATGCTGCGCAGCAAGGCCGAGCCACAGGCCGACGGCAGCTACAAAATTACCGGTGCGAAAATTTTCATCAGCAGTGGTGAACACGACATGGCCGAGAACATCATTCACCTGGTGTTGGCACGTTTGCCAGACGCACCCCAAGGCACCAAAGGCATTTCATTGTTTCTGGTTCCCAAATTCGTTCCCAATGCAGATGGAACGCTTGGCGCGCGCAACCCGATTTTCTGTGGTGCCATTGAACACAAAATGGGTATTCACGGCAACGCCACCTGCCAGATGAACCTGGACGGTGCAAGTGGCTGGTTGATCGGTCAGCCACACCGTGGTTTGGCAGCCATGTTCGTGATGATGAACGCCGCCCGTTTGGGCGTGGGCATGCAATCACTGGGCTTGACCGAGGTGGCCTATCAAAACGCAGTGGTGTATGCGAAAGACCGCATTCAAAGCCGTTCACTGACCGGCCCCAAAGCCACAGACAAACCCGCCGACCCCATCATTGTTCACCCCGATGTGCGCAAAATGTTGCTGACCACCCGTGCTTACGCTGAAGGTGGCCGCGCACTGTGCTTCTGGACCGCACTTGAACTGGACAAAGAACTGAACCACCCCGATGAAGCTGTACGCAAAGAAGCTGCCGACATGGTTGCACTGGCCACACCGATCGTGAAAGCCTTTATCACCGACAACGCCTGGGAAGCCACTTCACATTGCATGCAGGTGTATGGCGGGCACGGCTATATTGCCGAGTGGGGCATGGAACAGTACGTGCGCGACAGCCGCATCAACATGATTTACGAGGGCACCAACACCATTCAATCGCTCGACCTGTTGGGCCGCAAAGTGTTGGGCGACGGTGGCGCCAAGTTGATGAAGTTTGGCAAAATGGTGCGTGCATTGTGTGAAGCAGAAGCCAACAACCCAGCCATGAAAGAGTTTGTCGAACCATTGGCTGATTTGGGCGACAAGGTCAGCAAGCTGACCATGGAAATTGGTGGCAAAGCCATGCAAAACCCCGATGAAGTGGGCGCGGCTGCGGTCGATTATTTGCGTGTGGTCGGCCACCTGTTCTACGGCTACTTCTTCGCGCAAGCTGCAAAAATTGCACTTGAAAAACAAGCCAGTGGCGACAAGTTCTACACTGCCAAGCTGCACACAGCGCGATTCTACTTCCAGAAAATGCTGCCTGAAACTGCCATGCTGATTCGCAAGGCGCGTGCAGGTTCAGCCAGCTTGATGGAAATGGAAGCCGACCTGTTTTAAGCGACCCGTTGTTTGTTGGTCATCATTGACTCGGTGACAGACATCAACTGGTCAAGATAGTCAAAATGAGGTGTGAACGTGTCAAGCCAGTTTGAGGTCTGTCCCAAATAGGCTTGACAGTTTTGCCCATCGAAATGGGGATGAAATCTTTCCGCCTGGATACAGCGAATCATTTCAGCCATGGGGAGACGCTGCTCCAGGTAAGGCCTTACAAATAAAGCGTGGGGATGAATTGCGATATTTTGAGAGATGTAGTCCAAAACCATGTCGGTTTGATGAATGTTCATCCATGCAATGCTGTTGGGTTGATTGCTCTCAAGCAGTGTTTGCCTGAAACCTTCCTGTATGGAGTAAGCATCAAACATTCTGGTGCGCGCTAAATTTAATTTCTGAATTGCCAATTGAAGCTGACCGTCAAATGTTACGGGCTCCGGCATATGCCTGATAAAGGCTATTTGTGCAGTTGCCTCTTGGGCGGGTATTGCGTGCAAATTCTGCCTGGTACTTTTTTGCTGTTCAAGTGGCTGGGTGTTCGGCACGGCGATATTTTCAGGGGTTTTGCGAATCACAATTGCTGGGCTGGGCTGAGGGCTTGGTTGCGGGCTGTTGTGTGCCATCGCTTCGGCAATTAATTGTTCAAGGGCACTCAACCTCTGTTCAATGTCGGTTTTGTACTGTTGAATTTCAACTTTCTCAACCGGCCATTTGTCGGCATCAATTTGACCGTAGATATTGTCAAGCTGCTCGGTGATGATCTGCCCAAGTTTGCGTTTTTCATCCGATGTTGAAATGTTTAATGCTTTTATATCGTGACTTAACCAATCCGCCAATTTTGAAAGCTCCGCACGGAATGGCGTTGCGAGCGATTTTTCCACAACACGCTCATTTGTATTGTTGTTTGGCCGGCTGCTTGCTTCGGGCTCGATCGCTTGTTCAACGGCAGCTTTCCCGGCTTTCTGGGTTTTTTTGATCATCGTCGGTTCAGCGCGAACGCCAACCGGCTCGGATTGGATCAATTCCTCTGTCAGCAAATTGATGTCTTCAAGCTGTATCTGTTCAAGATAGGACATCACATCCTGGGACAAGACCTCCTGGTCTCCATGAATCAGTTGCAATTCCGTTAGTCCATGCTTGATTGCAGTTTCTGCCTGGTGCCGTTGGGCGATGGCCAACACAATATCGGCATTGCCTGTATCTCCCCCAGTCAGTTGTCTACCAAGAATTTGATGTTTTTGTTGTGCCGAATCAAACACATTCATGATGGGAAGATTGTTGATGGTTTGCATCTTAAAAGACTCGAACACTGACTTGTTTTCTTCGATCAGTGTGTCGACCATTGATGAAAACTCAAGCAGTTGAGCTTTTTCAGCTTCGGCGCTCACCCCGCCCATGTACATCTCAATATTTGATTTAAGGCAGCCCAGAAAAATGCTGAGTCGACTGAATTCGGTTGAGATCAGGCTGGTTCCGCACAGTGTTGATTGGTAGATCGTTAATGCCTGTAGCAGCTTGTGGAGCTCGTTTTGTTTGGCCTCGGGAATAACATCTAAAACCCGCTTCATCGTTATGTCGAGTTGTCGATCGATTTGCACAATGTTTTCTTGCAACAGATCAGTTGTTTTAATGTAGGTTTGACCTTGGCCCATTCCGGTGTTTGTCGTGAATGGGTTTTCCTGTGCCTTCATCTTATCCAGCGACTGTTGCATTTGTTTTTTAATCAGTGGCAGTTGTTGGACCAGGTGTTTGTTGATGGCAGTGCTGATCTCGTTAATTTCTTTGCTCAGTTGTTTGGCTTTATTTTTTTTGATTGGGGATTTATGTTGTGTAATCTCTTGCGTTAATAACTTGCCCAAAGCTGAACATCTGGAGCAAAGCCCGGAAATTTGCACCTCACCGATGTTCAGTTGTGATTTGTTTAGCTCGTGAAGCAGTACGTAAGCATTCGTTGGTCGTGTAATGGTTTGCGGGGTCATGTCAGTCCGGTTTTTTTTGGTGGACTAATTCGTACCTCTGGTGTGAAAGTAGTTCAATTGAATTGATTGGCAGTGATGACTTGTTTAACCTCAACAGGTTAGAATCGAACTAAAATAAAACGAACGTTCGGTTTTAAATTTTCAAAAATTTTAGGGAGACACACGTGTCCAATTTCATCGTTCGCAAAGTCGCCGTGCTCGGCGCTGGCGTAATGGGCGCACAAATCGCTGCGCACTGCGCCAATGCCAAAGTGCCCGTGGTTCTGTTTGACCTGCCCGCCAAGGAAGGCCCCAAAAATGGCATCGTCGACAAAGCCATCCTGAACCTGACCAAACTGAAGCCCGCCCCGTTTGGCGCGAAAGACGTTGCGCAGTATGTACAAGCGGCCAACTACGAAGAACACCTTGAACTGCTGCAAGGTTGTGATTTGGTGATTGAAGCCATTGCCGAACGCATGGACTGGAAACACGACCTGTACAAAAAGGTTGCGCCGCACATCAATGCAAACGCAATTTTCGCAACCAACACATCGGGTTTGTCCATTTCCAAGCTCAGCGAAGGGTTCGAAACTGAACTGAAAAGCCGCTTCTGTGGCGTTCACTTCTTCAATCCCCCCCGCTACATGCACCTGTGCGAATTGATTCCCTTGTCAACCACGCGCCCGGATATTCTGGACAATCTGGAAACCTTCCTGACCACCACCTTGGGCAAGGGCATTATTACTGCGAAAGACACGCCCAACTTCGTGGCCAACCGCGTGGGTGTGGCTGGCATGCTGGCCACCATGGCCGAAGCCCAGAAGTACGGCATTCCATTCGATGTTGTTGATCAACTGACCGGTTCCAAATTGGGCCGTGCCAAATCAGCCACATTCCGCACTGCCGATGTGGTGGGTCTGGACACCATGGGCCACGTGATTGCAACCATGCAAAACACATTGCCCAACGACCCGTTTGCACCCAGCTATGCAACACCTGCTGTGTTGAAAACCCTGGTTGAAAAAGGCGCACTGGGCCAGAAAACCAAAGGCGGCTTCTTCAAAAAAGAAGGCAAACAGATCATGGTGTTCGATGCAAACACCCGCAGCTACGTGGCTTCTGAAGGCAAAGCCGATGAAGGCGTGTTGAAAATTCTGAAAAACCGCAACGTGGCCGAACGCATGGCAGCACTGCGTGCTTCCGAGCACCCACAAGCCAAATTCCTGTGGGCAATATTCCGCGACGCATTCCATTACATCGCCTTCCACTTGAACGAAATCGCCGACACCGCACGCGAAGTAGACTTCTCACTGCGCTGGGGTTATGGCTGGACAGAAGGTCCATTCGAAACCTGGCAAGCCGCAGGCTGGAAGCAGGTTGCCGAATGGGTGAAAGCAGACATTGATGCTGGCGTTGCCCTGTGCAATGCACCGCTGCCTGCCTGGGTATTCGAAGGCCCTGTTGCTGAAAATGGTGGCGTATACAGCACCGCCGGTGCATTCAGCCCGGCCAGCAATTCATTCGTACCCCGCAAGGATTTGCCGGTGTACAAGCGCCAGATTTTCCGCGCCAAAGTGTTGGGCGAAACCACAGTGACCGGCCACAATGGTGGCACCACCATCAAGGAAAACGATGCAGTTCGCATTTGGACTGCACCCGGCCACGACGATGTTTTGGTGTTGTCCATCAAAACCAAAATGCACGCCATCGGCCCCGATGTCATCACCGGCACCCACGAAGCCATTGCCTTGGCTGAGAAAAGCTACAAAGGCTTGGTGCTGTGGAGCCCGGATGAACCCTTCTCTGCCGGTGCCGATTTGCAGGCCATGTTGCCCGCATTCATGCAAGGTGGTGGCAAGGCCATCGAACCCATGGTGGCTGAATTCCAGAAAGGCACTGCTGCACTGAAATATGCACAGGTTCCAACCGTTGCGGCCGTCACCGGCTTGGCTTTGGGTGGTGGGTGTGAATTTGCAATTCACTGTGCCGCACGTGTGGCCAATCTGGAAAGCTACATGGGCCTGGTGGAAGTGGGCGTTGGCCTGATTCCCGGTGGCGGTGGCTTGAAAGAAATCGCCATCAACGCTGGTTTGGCCGCTCAAAAAGCAGGTTCTGCTGACGTGTTGGCCTTCCTGAAAGACGGCTTCATGACCGCTGCAACCGCCAAGGTGGGCACATCGGCCATGGAATGTCGCGACCTGGGCTTCATCAAGGAATCCGACACCATCGTGTTCAACAGCCACGAACTGTTGTACGTGGCTATTTCGCGCGCACGCGCCATGTTCGATGGCGGCTACCGCCCACCCCACAAAATCAAGGGTGTGCCTGCCGCAGGTAAATCTGGCTTCGCCACAATCAAGGCACAGTTGGTGAACATGCGCGACGGTGGTTTCATCTCTGCTTACGACTTCCACTTGGGCTGTGTAATCGCCGAAGTGGTGTGTGGTGGCGAAATTGAAACAGGCTCCTTGGTGGATGAAGAATGGTTCCTGAACCTGGAACGCAAGCACTTCGTGAAGTTGCTCGACAACCCCAAGACACAAGAACGAATCATGGGCATGCTGCAAACCGGCAAGCCAGTGCGTAACTAATTAAGGAGAGCAAACATGGCTCAAACTTGTAAAGATGTTTACATCGTCGCAGCAACGCGCACCCCAATCGGCAAGGCCCCCCGTGGCGTGTTCAAAGACACCCGCCCCGATGACCTGCTGGTTCACGCCATTGCCAGCGCAATGGCCCAAGTGCCCACGCTCGACCCCGCTTCAATCAACGACGCAATCGTAGGTTGTGCATTCCCCGAAGGCGAGCAGGGCATGAACATGGCCCGTATCGCAGTGTTGCTGGCAGGCTTGCCCAACACCGTGGGTGGCGTCACCATCAACCGCTTCTGTGCTTCAGGCATTACCGCGGTTTCCATGGCCGCGAATGCAATCGCCATGGGCGAAGCGGAAGTGATGATCGCCGCTGGTGCTGAAAGCATGAGCATGGTGCCCATGAGTGGCAACAAGCCCAGCTTCAACAACGCAATTTTCCAGAAAGACGAAAACTTAGGCATTGCTTACGGCATGGGTATGACTGCTGAAAAGGTTGCGCAGCAGTGGGGCATCAGCCGCGACGCGCAAGACGAGTTCGCATTGAACAGCCATAAAAAAGCCATCGCAGCCCAACAGGCAGGCGAGTTCAACGATGAAATTACCCCGTTCACCGTGGTTAAAGCCACGCCCGATTTGGCCACCGGCGAGATCAAAACCGCTAGCCGCGTGGTGGGTCTGGACGAAGGCCCCCGTGCCGATTCCTCCATTGAAGGCCTCACCAAACTGCGCCCGGTATTCGCAGCCAAAGGTTCTGTCACTGCGGGCAACAGCTCGCAGATGAGCGACGGCGCAGGCGCCTTGATTCTGGCTTCAGAAGAAGCCGTGAAGCGCTACAACCTGACCCCGCTGGCCAAGTGGCGCGGTTTTGCAGTGCGCGGCGTGCCGCCGGAAATCATGGGCATCGGCCCCAAGGAAGCCATTCCGGCCGTGTTGAAAACAGCGGGACTTAAAACCAGCGACATCGACTGGTTTGAATTGAACGAGGCCTTTGCTGCGCAATCACTGGCCGTGATGAAAGACCTGGAGCTGGACCCTGCCAAGGTGAACCCCATGGGCGGCGCAATCGCCCTGGGCCACCCTCTGGGTGCAACTGGTGCAATTCGCGCCGCCACCGTGGTGCATGCGCTGCGCAGGCACAACTTGAAGTACGGCATGGTCACCATGTGTATTGGCACCGGCATGGGTGCAGCAGGCATCTTCGAACGCGTGTAATTAAAGCGTTCTGGGTGATTGAAAAGCACAACTTCTGAACAAGGAGTTGTGCTTTACCTGACTGGCGGGTTGTCCATCAGTTTGCCTGCTGAAAAGTCATGGACGCCAAAAAAATTCATTCCGGTTATTTTCACATTCACCTCCCGACCGGTTGTATCCATTAACGTGGCGGTCGATGTTCCAACACCAATTTCGGTGATCCCGGCATTCAGCAACGCGTCCCTATGCCCTCGTGTTTCAACACCGTGATCAATTAACCACCCAACAATTACGTCACGAGCTGTCACCGAGTCGCCGGTACTTACGTGCAAATTCTCAAGATCGGTGGCATGAAACATGGCCTGCCCACCGGCCTTCTCTTTCAGCGCGTTCAAGGCATTGTCCGAGCCGGCTATCACTTCTCCATCTGCACCCTCACCACCTTTCCGGAGATGCTCGATGAGATCGTGATCAATAAAGCCATCCAGGAAGTTTGAATTACTGGTATCCACCCCAGAGTCACCACCTTGTCTCGCTGTCAACTGGAGTCCGCTGTTGGCAAGCAGTTCCATCCCCTGGCTGGCTATTGCGCTTCGTACACTGTTGTAACTAAGGAGGGGAAGAGTCAATTTCCCTGCCTCCAGGTCTTTCCCTTTTCTCTTGAGGGTTTTTAATGCGTCACCAAGTGACTCCATAAATCTGCTGTCCTGGAGCTTGAACTTCATGGGATTTGACTTCACGTGTTCCGAAAGAACTTTTGCATAGTTTTTTGGATTGGCTCGCAGGCTGCTTACCTCCTTAATCAATGCAACTGCGTAAAGCTTGCTGCCAAACTCGATCTTGCCCGCATCAGGCTTGGTAACTTTGTTGACCGTGGATGCAGTCGAAGAAGGATCGCTTTTTGCTTTCGAGGGAGGAGATCTGTCATCGACCCGCACCTGTTTTTTTGTCGTTGACGTGCTGATGGCTGTTGTTGCAGCCCCGGTTGTGTTGTTATTTCCAATCGATGTCATCATCGCCTCGTGACAAAATTAACCAATCCAGCTGGAACCGGTTTTCCCGGGTTGTGTTTGGCTGGCTGATCTTCGCGGGTTCGTTGCTCGAGTTGTCCATCAAGAACCTTAAGCACCGCACCCAAGTTCAGAATGGAGTTATTCAACAGCCGTGCGTCTGAATTAATCATAGGGTGCATAAAACTTAGCGTGTATCTTTTGGTCAAAGTACACAATCCGATGGTGCATGCTTTCAAAAAATCAGCCTCGTAATTACAACCCAGCAAATACTCCAGCGTTTTTGGATTGGCGTTGCTGAGGTGTTCCCCGACATAGGCCGTCAGTTTCAGAAAGTTGCCTGAATTGGTGAGTTGCAGTGTGATCGGGTATTTTTTTTCAGCTTCAACGAAGCCGACACCCTCTTCATTCAACTCGATATCAATCCCGTTGAAGTATCCCAAATCTTGAAGAATGCGATTGGCCCGTTCTAGTGACATCCTAAAATCAACCATGAAAATCAATTTTTTAACGTATCAAGATTTTGAGGATAATCAAGTAGCTTAAAGGTCGATATCCCCATTTTGTGGGTTCTTCGGAAGCATTTAACCGGTGAAAGTAGCCCGGATCTTTTGACTTTGTTACCAGTCGGTCACTTTCCGGTTGACTCTGTGTAATATGTAGCCATACATAAAATCTTTCGAGTACACATGGACATCCAAACAGAAATCAACAACGGCCTGATGACCATCACCATCAACCGGCCAGAACGGAAAAACTCATTCACCAACGCCATGTACACCGCGCTGGCCGATGCGTTTCGTGATGCCACCCACAGCAGCGCAGTCAAAGTGGTGTTGCTCAAAGGCCATGAAGGCTGCTTCTCTGCAGGCAACGACCTGGGCGATTTTCTGAACAATCCACCCACCACACTGGACGCGCCTGTATTTCGCTTTCTGCGATTGATTTCCGTGTTTCCCAAGCTCGTGGTGGCGCAGGTTCAAGGCTTGGCCATTGGCATTGGCACCACCGTGCTGCTGCACTGCGACCTGGTGTATGCCGCCAGCACAGCCAGGTTCTCCATGCCCTTCGTAAAATTGGGCTTGTGTCCTGAAGCCGCATCAAGTCTGTTGTTGCCCATTTCAGCGGGTTATCAAAAAGCCGCTGAACTGCTGTTGCTGGGCGATATGTTCACTGCCCTGAAAGCCTACGACACGGGCATTGTTTCTGATGTCCTGGAGCCCGAAACACTGGAGGCCCACGTGCAGGCCCAGGTGAAAAAGCTGCTTGATTTGCCGCTGGCCAGCCTGCTGGCCACCAAGCGCTTGATGAAGTCTGTGAACAAGTCTGCAATTTCAGAAAAAATGGCAGAAGAAGGGCATCTTTTCATGAACATGATTCCGCAGGCCCCAGCCCAGGAAGCCTTCGCGGCGTTTGGTGAAAAACGCGCACCCAACTTCAAGCAGTAATTCAGTTCGGTGCAAGCCTGCGGGTTTAACCTGCAAGGCTTGGCCATTTCTAAAGGTTCAGCATGACCGTCGCACTATCCGAAATTTTATCCAACCGCAGATTGCAAGGTGACACAGTCACCTTCACTGCCACTGATGACTGGACGCAGGGCCGCACAATGTTTGGCGGCTTTCTGTCTGCTTTGGCCGTGGTGGCCATGCGCGACACCTTGGGTATCGACATGCCGTTGCGCGCACTGCAAACCAATTTCGTGGGCCCTGTGCCTGCGGGGGATGTGGTGTACCGCACGCGCCTGCTTCGGCAGGGGAAAAGTGTCAGTCAGGTTCAGTGTGAAATTTACAGCGATGAAACCCTGGCCGGTTTGGTGGTGGGCGTGTTTGGTGCACCACGCGAAACCGCCTTGCCGGTGTTGACGCCCGAACACACTCCTTTGCCCAAATCGGTGGACGACCTTCCCGCCTTGCCCTTCATCCCGAAAATTACGCCCAACTTTTTGCAGCATGTTGAAATGCGCTGGGCTGTGGGCAGCATTCCCTACATGGGCAATCCGTTTTGGGAAAGCGGTATTTATATCCGTGCACTCGACAAAAACCTCAGCCCCGAAGTATTGATTGTGATGCTCAGCGATGGCCCACCCACGCCGTGTTTAAGCCATTTCAAAGGGCCGGTCATGGCAAGCTCTGTCTCATGGTCGTTGGAATTGCCGCCTTTGCCCGCAGACACCAACAGCGATGGCTGGTTTCAGATCGACATGGAAACCAAGGCAGGCGCCGATGGTTACGTTAATCAAAGTGCCAAACTGTGGACACCCGAAGGTCGCCTGGCCTCGCTGGGTTACCAAGTGGTTGCGGTTTACGGTTGACGGGAAGCCCCTTGTGATGAATCGCCCCACGCGCATGCGAACAACCCTTGCATCCCTCCTGATCGCACTGCTGATCGGTGTGGTTTCTGGAACCCTTGTTCAAACCCAAATCAACCTGTTGGCGCTTCAAAACCTTGGTGTTGTTATTGATCTGCAAACCCGCATTGCAAGCAGTTTTCACGATCTCGGGAACTTCTCGCCGGTGTACGCAGTCCTTTTCGGAGGCAGTTTTGTGGCGTCTCAGGCCGTTGCATTGCTTTTCACACGATTTACCGCAGCCATATGGCGCACTTTCTGGTGCACATTTGGAGCCGCCTTGGGCCTGTGGTTAACTTTCAAAGTGGTCGACATGTTTGCACCAATGCCAGTACTTATTGCCTCCACCCGAACTGTGGGTGGCATGTTGTCCATGCTCGCCGCCGCTGCCGTTTCTGGCCTGGTTTTCGCCAAATTGTCAAAACCGGGCAAAGCTGTTGGCATGCCGGCGTTGGCGCTGTTGCTTGGGGTCGGGCTGGCATTGCCCCAAGGCGACGCAATTGCACAAGGCGGCAAGCCTTACAAAATTGAAACCTTCGTTGAAGGGCTTGAAAGCCCTTGGTCCATGGCGTTCTTGCCCGATGGCCGGGCCTTGATCACAGAAAAACCAGGCCGCCTACGTTTGCTTGGCACCGATGGCAAGCTTCAGGCCAAGCCCTTGAGCGGCGTGCCGCAGGTTTTTTACAGTGGGCAGGCGGGTTTGTTCGACGTATTGCCCGCCACCGACTTTGCACAAAGTCAGCAAATTTTCCTGAGCTACGCCTGTGGCAACCGCAGTGCAAACCACACCTGCGTGTCCAGTGCCACGCTGGGCGCCAATGGCCTGGAAAGCGTCAAGGAAATATTCCGTTCCCAAATGGCGAAATCTGGCAGTGCCCACTTTGGCGGCCGCCTGGTCTGGTTGCCCGACAACACATTGGTCATCACGCTGGGCGATGGCTACAGTTATCGGGAGGAGGCGCAAAACCTGTCCAACCATCTCGGCAAAATTGTTCGCATCAATGCAGATGGTTCCGTACCCAAAAACAATCCGTTTGTGGGCAAACCTGGGGCCAAACCTGAAATTTACAGCTACGGCCATCGCAATGTACAAGGCCTGGCTTACGATGCCGCCACCAAGCAGTTGATTTCTCATGAACACGGCCCGCGCGGTGGCGACGAAGTCAACGTGATCACTCCCGGTATCAACTACGGCTGGCCCAAAGCCACTTACGGCATCGATTATTCCGGCGCACAAATTTCGCCGTACAACGAATACGAAGGCACACAACAGCCCGCCATTTACTGGGTGCCTTCCATTGCACCTTCCGGTATCACCGTGTACAACGGCGACATGTTTCCCCAGTGGAAAGGCAGTTTGCTGGTGGGTGCTTTAAAAGCGAAGCAAGTCAGCCGTGTGGTGTTGAAAGGCAACAAGGCCGCCGAGGTTGACGTGCTGTTCAAGGAAGTGGGCGAACGAATTCGCGACATTCGAACCGGGCCAGATGGCGCCATTTATCTGCTGACCGACAACGCCGATGGAAGGGTTCTTCGGGTGTCGGCACAGTAAGGTCTGGGCTGATCATTTCCCCTGCGTGGCTGAAATTGGTTTAGGCTAGGATCAAAGGGGGACACCATGGAGATCGTATTCAAGGCCAGCAACATCATCGAAGCACATATTGTTGCGGGCATGCTCAATGCCTGCGAAATTCAGACCTACGTCGGTGGCTATTTTTTGCAAGGCGCGGTGGGAGACATTTCACCCACCGGTATTGCGAATGTTTTTGTGTCGCCTCAAGACTTTGATCAAGCAGCTGCTTTAATTACCGATTACGAAAAAGCAGACAATTGCCAAACTGAATTGGTAACGTCCAAATGGTTTGCCCCTTCCTTTTAGGAGAGAAATAATGAGTCTATTGGTCTTTCTGATTGTTGGCATCGTTGCCGGCTGGTTGGCCGGCCTGTTGGTGAAAGGCGGAGGCTTTGGCCTGCTGGGTGATTTGGTCGTTGGGGTGATCGGTGCCTTTGTCGGTGGTTATATCTTCAACTCATTGGGTGTTTCCAGCGGAGGGGGATTGATTGGCAGCATTGTCGTGGCAACCATTGGTGCCATTGTGCTGTTGGTGCTGATTCGCTTCATCAAGCGGGCTTGATCCAGGGCATTGCAGCCAGTTCACTCGGGGGCGCAGTTTGGCGCTATACTTCGCTCCCGATCAGCCAAATTCCCCAGGATCAACATGGCGCTTAAATCCACTGATATGGCCAAAAACATGGCCAAAAAGCTCGACGGTTCCCTGAAATCTGAAAGTCTTCCTGACCGGTTTGGTCAAGCCTCCAAAGCCGCATCCAGCAAACGCGAACGCGCAGCCACTATCCCTGCCAGCAAACTGGTTTCCGTGAATTATCGTTTGCCTGCCGAATTGGTAAATCGCCTGCGCGACCAGGCGTTAAATCACGAGGGCGGCATCAATTTACTGGTGGCCACAGCGCTGAATGAATGGCTTGATACGCAAGTCAAAAAATAATTCACATGGCTTTCAATCGAAATTCATGTCAATTTCTTACAAGCCAGTTTTGTTTCACAGCAAATCCTGCCAAAAATTAATATCGATTTATGAACTAATTTGGAAGGAATGTTGCTTCTGAGTGCTTTTTATAAAGATAATTAATTCTTTTTTTAAATCATTCGTTTCGGATTGGATTTGTTGCTGTTCGAATTTTGATTTCAATTGCCTTGAGCGTGCGTCTCCTTGTGGTTTCTGCGTATATGGAAAACCACAATTGCCGCACCTATCCCACGTGTCGATACTCCATCCACCCGCACTGGTTTGTGTGGAATTTAATAATAAAAAAACTTTGGCAGTCGACGATAGATACCAATCACAAGGAGAGTTCCGTGAAGAAATCGATTAAATCCGTTTTGGCAGTAGCCCTGTTGGGCCTGATGGGTTCAGTGCAAGCTGCTGACCCATATCCATCCAAAGTTGTCACCATGCTGATTCCATTTGCTGCGGGTGGTCCCACTGACACGGTAGGTCGTTTGATCGCTCAATCCATGTCCAAAGACCTTGGTCAACAGGTGATTGTAGAAAACCTGGGTGGCGCTGGCGGCACACTGGCAGCTGGCAAGGCTGCCCGTTCCCCAGCTGACGGTTACAACATTTTTCTGCACCACATTGGCCAATCCACAGCGCCTTCGCTGTATCGCAAGCTGTCTTACAACGCATCCAGCGACTTTGAAACAATCGGTTTGGTCACTGATGTGCCAATGACCATTGTTGCGCGCGGCAACATGCCAGCGAAGAACATGCAGGAATTGCTGGCCTACATCAAGGCCAACAAAGAAAAGGTAACTTACGCCAATGCGGGTGTTGGTTCGGCTTCTCACCTGTGCGGCATGTTGTTCCAGACTGCGGTAGGCGTTGACCTGACCACAGTTCCTTACAAAGGCACAGGTCCAGCCATGAACGATTTGCTGGGTGGTCAGGTTGATTTCATGTGTGATCAAACCACGAACACCACAAGCCAGATCAAAGGCGGAAAAATCAAGGGTTATGCGGTCACCACCAAAAAGCCGGTTGCTTCACTGCCTGATCTACCTACGCTCGACAAATCTGGCCTGCCCGGCTTTGAAGTGGGTGTTTGGCACGGCTTGTATGCCCCCAAAGGCACACCAAAACCCATCGTTGATCGTTTGAACAAAGCGTTGAATGTTGCGTTGAAGGACCCTGCAGTGATTGCGCGTTTCGCCGAGCTTGGCACAGAACCTGTTTCTGCCGAAATGGCCACCCCCGAGGCTCATCGCAAGCACCTGGATTCTGAAATTGCACGTTGGAAGCCGATTATCGACAAAGCAGGTCAGTACGCTGACTAATTTGTAACAGAGACTAATAAAAATGCCAAAAGATTTACGCGACTTTTGGGCCGGGCTGCTGTACCTCTTTATTGGTGCAGCAGCTTTGTATATGGCCAAGGACTATGAAATGGGTACTGCGGTAAGCATGGGCCCCGGCTATTTTCCGATTGTACTAAGTGGTTTGCTCATATTGATCGGATCAATTTCACTGATTCGATCGTTCATTGTTGAAGGCGAACCGCTAGAAGGTTTTGCCGTATCGAAAATTCTATATGTAACCGTTTCAATTGTTGCCTTTGCCTTGGTGGTTGAAGGGGCTGGGTTTGCCATAGCGGTAATACTGGTTTTTGCCATTTCAGCAATGGGTAGCAAATTTTTCAACTGGAAGTTCACCCTTGGCATTGCATTGGCTTCATCAATTTTTTGTAGCCTGTTGTTTGTCAAAGGTCTAGGAATTCCATTGCCCATCTTCGGGTCTTGGTTTGGAATGTAATCATGGAACTTCTTTCTAATTTATCTCTGGGTCTGGAAACAGCACTCACGCTCAACAACCTGTTTTTCTGCTTGGTCGGTGTGTTTTTGGGAACAGCCATTGGCGTGTTGCCTGGTTTGGGTCCCACGGCAACCATAGCAATGTTGTTGCCAATCACCTTCGGGTTGCCCCCAGTGTCCTCGCTCATCATGTTGTCCGGCATTTATTACGGCGCACAGTACGGGGGTTCTACCACAGCCATTCTTGTTAACCTGCCAGGTGAATCGTCCTCGGTAGTCACGGCGCTGGACGGCTATCAAATGGCCAAACAGGGCAGGGCTGGAAAGGCGCTGGCCACTGCTGCAATAGGTTCGTTTTTTGCGGGCACAGTTGCTACATTGTTGTTGGCTTTGTTTGCGCCTCCTTTGGCGGACATCGCCTTGCAATTCGGCGCAGCAGAATACTTTTCCCTGATGGTTGTTGGTCTGGTTGCTTCTGTGGTTTTGGCCAGTGGCTCGTTGCTTCAGGCGCTCGGCATGATTGTGCTTGGTTTGCTGTTGGGCATGGCCGGTACTGACGTGAATTCCGGGCTTGAGCGGTACACCTTTGAAACTCCCTACATGGCCGAAGGTATCAACTTCGTGATTCTCGCCATGGGCATGTTTGGTTTGGGTGAAATCATCAAGAACCTTGAAGAGGAGCACCTTCGCTCTGCGATGGTTGCCAAGGTTCATGGATTGATGCCCAACAAAGAGGACTTCAAACGGATGGCCTGGCCAATTATTCGAGGCACAGGTCTGGGTTCGTTGCTGGGTATCTTGCCCGGCGGCGGTGCCATGCTGGCTTCTTTTGCCTCCTATTCAATTGAGAAGAAGATTTCGAAAACACCCGAGCAGTTTGGCAAGGGCGCGATCGAAGGCGTGGCCGGCCCGGAGTCTGCCAACAATGCGGGCGCACAAACATCGTTTATCCCATTGTTGACACTTGGCATTCCTTCCAATCCGGTGATGGCCTTGATGATCGGAGCCATGATCATCCAGGGTATTACGCCAGGACCCGCGGTGATGACAGAACAGCCAACCCTGTTCTGGGGCATTATCGTGTCCATGTGGATCGGGAACCTGTTCCTGGTTGTGTTAAACCTGCCTTTGATTGGTATTTGGGTCAAAATGATCTCGGTGCCTTATCACTTCCTGTACCCCGCCATTCTGGTGTTCTGCTGTATCGGTGCGTTCAGTTTGGGCAACAAGGTTTTTGACATCTACTTGTTGGCTGGCTTCGGTGTGTTGGGTTATATCTTCTCCAAGTTGAAGTGCGAACCTGCACCGCTTTTGTTGGGCTTCATTCTTGGTCCCATGATGGAAGAATACCTGCGCAGGGCATTGTTGTTGTCCCGCGGTGACGTCACTGTATTGGTCACGCGCCCCATTAGCGCAACCATGCTGGCGATTGCCATCATTGCATTGATTGTGGTGTTCCTGCCTTCAATCCAGAAAAAGCGTGAAGAGGCTTTTCACGAGGAATAAAAGGCAGATTTAATAAAAACTGCCTGCGGGGGCTGCTGAAATGAATGTTTCGGCAGCCCTTTTTGCTGTGGTATGAATTGTGTTGCATTGTGTTGTATTATCCATGCAGTAGCTCAGCAGCGGTTGGATAGTAAGAATGGACATTCAGTTTCCCTCAGTGTTGCCAGAAGAATCAAACTTCGGGGACAGCAAACTTGACCCGAATCAGGTTGTGCCCCTGTATCACCAGATTTACCTGATTTTGCGTGAACGCATTATTGAAGGCCATTACGATGCCAAGCCGCTTCCCGGTGAGTTGGTGCTGGCTGAACAGTTCAATGTGTCGCGGGTGACGATGCGGCGCGCACTGCAAGATCTCGTGAAAGAGGGCTTGGTGGCTAGGGGGCGCGGAAAAGGTACTTTTGTGAAACCTCGAACGGAGTCGCGCAGTTCCTTGGTCGGCCAAAGCCAGTTACTCAGTGCCTCGGCCATGCGCCTTCAAGCCAGTGGAGATTCCTCCGACCTACAGTTAATCACTTCCAAACGAATTCTTCCTCCACCCGACATTGCCACATTGTTGCACTTGCCCAGTGACGCAATTGTCGAAAAACTGATCAGGATTCGCCAACTGGATGGTCAGCCGGTGGCCCACCTGACCAGCTTCATTCCTCAGGATTTGTCAGGCCGAATTTGCCGTCGCAGGTTGCGGGAGTTTCCAATTCTGGTGTTGCTTGAGGAAGCTGGTGTCAAGGTAGCCAAGGCACGCCAAACCATTTCTGCGCGGCTTGCTGATGCCTCGGTTGCGTATGCCTTGGGGGTGCCAGTGGGCGCGCCGTTGCTGGCTATTTCCCGTGTTGCTTACGATGAAAACGGCAGGCCCGTGCAGGTTTTGAAGGGCTTGTATCGCCCTGATCGTTACGATTACCGGATCGAGCTTTCACGCAAGCAAGCCAAAGGTCAAAGTTCCTGGCAACACGTGAACGAAGTCGAGTTTGCATTCGAGATGCATCAACAAGACCTCAGTCATTTTTAGTTTGTCGCGAAATTACTTCAGTGGCTCAACCGGGCGGGAATTCCTGTTCTCATCCACAGCAACATAAGTGACATACGCTTCAGTCACCTTGGCCACATCGTCTGGTTGCAGGCGGCGCTGTGCAAACACCTCCACATAAATTTGCATGGACGTCCTGCCCACCTTCACCACCTCGGCATAAAAGCTGCACAGGTCGCCTACAAAAACTGGTTCCTTGAAAATGAACTCGTTCACTGCCACCGTCACAATGCGGCCCCGGGCGTGCGCAGTGGCGGGCACCGAGCCTGCCAGGTCAACCTGTGCCATGATCCAGCCACCGAATACGTCGCCCGATGCATTGGAGTCGCGGGGCATGGGAATCACGCGAATGACAGGTTCGCGGTCCACAGGCAAAAGGATTGGTTCAGGTGTTTTCATGAATGGGCGTATGCGTGTAGTGGTTTGAGCGGTGATTGTAACGCCGGGCGGCTAGAGTCTGCATTTCATTCTAGGGGTTTGCTACAAACGCCGTTCACGGAAAAGCGAGATAATCAACGATCATCAAGCGTACAGACTGAGGAGGTCAGGCCATGCCAGTAGGTTGGGTTGCAATGTTGCAAATGGTGCCCTGGGGTGAAGTAATCAAAAACGCGCCAAAGGTGGCCGATGGGGCCGTAAAGCTGTGGAACAGTGTGTCCGGAAAACAGTCGGCGGAAGACGCCAGCGATGTTACCGATGTGATTGTTGGCAATGATTCAACCACGGTCGAACAGCTGCAGCAGCAACTGCATGGGGCTGAGCATGCCATTTCCGAACTGCAGGCCGAAATGGTGCAGTCCACGGAGGTTATTAAAGAGCTGGCCAAACAGAATGCCCAGTTGGTTGCTCAAATTGAAGCCAATCGCAAAGCGCTTACTGTGTTGGGAATCGTGTTGGCTTTGACCGTGTTGGGTGTGGTGGTTCAAGCGGTGTTCGTGTTCAGCGCCTGAACCTTCGTGTCTTGAATCAGGCTGGTTTTTTACCGCCGTGCTCGTCGTCCAGCGCGTCTTTGGCCATTTTGTCGATCACACTGGGCAGGAAAGGTTTCAGTTTCAGGCCCAGGCGGCCCTTGGCAGTCATTACCCATTCCCGCTTGCGTTCTTCCATGGCGGCCACCATTTCGTCCACGCATTGTTCCACGCTCATGGCACCTTTTTCCCGAAGGCCGGAAACACCCGCACGTTCGCCAGCCGGGTTCAAGCCGTTGCGGCGAATTTCCGTATCTACCACGCCGGGGAAAATTGCGCACACGTCCACGCCCGTGCCCATCAGTTCAATGCGCAAAGCCTCCATAAATCCGCTCATCGCAAATTTGCTGGTGCAGTAGGTGGTGCGGGCGGGCACGCCGGTTTTTCCTGCAAGGCTGGAAACGCCAACGATCAAACCTTTCGCCTTCTTGATGTGGGGCAGGGCTTTGTGGGTAATCCACACCATGCTCATCACGTTCACGCGGAACAGGCGCTCAAAAGTGCCCAGGTCGGAGATGTCTTCAAACCACGCGTGCATGGAAACGCCTGCGTTGTTCACAATCATGTCGATTCCACCAAAGGTTTTCACGGCCTCTTCAACAAGGTTCTCGCACTGGGTTTGCTCGGTCACGTCACAGGTCACACAATGGGCCTGGCCACCCGCAGCCTGCACCTGCCCGGCCACTTCCTGCAATTTGTCCAGGCGGCGCGCTGCCAGTACCAGTTTGTTGCCCGGTGCCAGCTTGATTGCCAAAGCCGCGCCAATGCCTTCTGATGAACCGGTGATCACGATCACTTTGTTTTGAATACTTGCCATTTGGTTCTGTCTCCCGTGTTGTGTTTGGCAAGGCGGGTGGTAGCATTTACCATCGCCCCTTTTTTTGTACCGAGAAGTATCGCATGCGCAGAAGCTCACCGGTGGAATCCGCCCCGCCCCGCCCCCGAAAACGAAGTGATTGGGGCACGGTTGCACAACTGTTGCCCTACCTGTGGGAATACAAATGGCGGGTTGTTTTTGCCATTGCCTGTCTGGTGTTGGCCAAAGTGGCCAACGTGGGCGTGCCGCTGCTGCTCAAGGAGATCATCGACACGTTAACGCCCTTGTTGCAAAGCAATGCCCTGTTGGCGGCTGCGTCAATGCCGGTCGCACTGTTGGTGGCCTATGGTGCCTTGCGGCTGTCCACCACGGTATTCACCGAGCTTCGGGAATTCCTGTTTGCCCGGGTAACGCAAAATGCGGTACGCGCCATTGCCATTCAGGTGTTTGATTACCTGCACGCCTTGTCACTGCGCTTCCACCTGAACCGGCAAACCGGTGGGGTTACCCGCGACATTGAGCGGGGCTCCCGTGCTATTTCCAGCCTGGTCAGCTACACCCTGTACAGCATTTTGCCCACACTCATTGAAATTGTGCTGGTAGTGGGTTACCTGTTTTTCAATTACGACATCTGGTTTTCTGCCATCACGGCGGTGGCACTAAGCCTGTATATTTTTTTCACCGTCAAAATCACCGAGTGGCGGCTGCATTTTCGCCGCACCATGAACGACCTCGATTCCAAAGCCAATGTGCGTGCTGTGGACTCACTGATCAACTACGAAACAGTGAAGTACTTCGGCAACGAGGCCTTTGAATCGAAGCGATACAACAAAAGCATGATGGCCTGGCAGGAGGCGGCCATACGTTCGCAAAAATCCCTCACCCTGCTGAATACCGGTCAAAGCGCGATCATTGCCATTGCCGTCACCCTGGTATTGTGGCGCGCCACCGCGGGGGTGCTCGATGGCTCCATGACTCTGGGCGACCTGGTGTTGGTCAATGCCTTCATGATTCAGCTGTACATACCCCTGAACTTTTTGGGTGTGATTTACCGCGAGATCAAGCAAAGCCTGGCAGACATCGAGCGCATGTTTGGTTTGATGGATGAACACCTGGAAGTGAAAGACAAACCGGGTGCCCCGGATTTGCGGATCAATGGTGGTGCAATTGAATTTCGCAACGTCAATTTTGCATACGACGAACGCAGAAGGGTGTTGAAAAACATGTCGTTCACCGTGCCTGCGGGTCACACGGTGGCGGTGGTTGGGCACAGCGGGGCCGGAAAATCAACGTTGTCGCGTTTGCTGTATCGCTTCTATGAAGTGACAGATGGTGCGATTCTGATCGACGGGCAAGACATTCGGGACGTGGCGCAAATTTCACTGCGCAAGAACATCGGCATTGTGCCGCAAGACACGGTGCTGTTCAACGACACCATAGCGTACAACATTGCCTATGGTCGGCCTGATGCAACACAGGCGGAAATTGAATCAGCAGCCAAAGCCGCGCACATTCATGAATTCATCGTGAGCCAACCCGATGGCTATTTCACCCAGGTGGGTGAGCGTGGCTTGAAACTCTCAGGTGGCGAAAAGCAGCGTGTTGCCATTGCCAGAACCATTTTGAAGAACCCTGCGATTCTTGTGTTTGACGAGGCCACTTCAGCGCTTGATTCCAGGTCTGAGCGGGCCATTCAAGCCGAGCTGCAAATGCTGTCACGCAACCGTACCACCTTGATCATTGCCCACCGTTTAAGCACGGTTGTGCATGCCCATCAAATTCTTGTGATTAATCAGGGTGAGGTGATCGAGAGTGGCAGCCATGAATCACTACTTGACAAGAATGGTGAATACGCCCGAATGTGGTTGATTCAACAGCACAGTCAACCCAACGCATCTGCCCATGGAAACCAAATGGCTTGAAGATTTTATTACGCTGGCTCAAACCAAGAACTTCTCGAAAGCGGCCAATTTGCGGTGTGTAACGCAGCCCGCTTTTTCGCGGCGCATTCAGGCGCTTGAAGGGTGGTTGGGTTGCGAGCTGATTGATCGCGGTTCTTATCCCACGCGCTTGAGCGCTCAGGGCGAAGTGTTTTATGAGCAGGCGTTGACCATGCTTGAACAAATTCGCCAAGCCCGCACCATTGTTCGCGGTGGCAGTTTGCAAAGCAGGCAGCCCATTCGGCTGGTGGTGCCACACACGTTGGCGTGCAGCAGGGCACCGCATTGGGTCAGTAACCTGAAGGCCAAGCTTGCAGACCGTTTGCCCGATCTTAGCTTCCAGCTTACAGCCAGCAATGTGCACGATGCGGTGCTGTATTTCACGGACGGCGCAAGTGACTTTCTGGTGTGCTATCACCACAGCCGGGAACCCATTGAACTTGATCCCGGCAAGTTTGAAGTGCGGGTGTTGGGCACCA
>Ga0209024_1000594_pt1 | contig 54470 bp, 49 predicted proteins | sample AutmiccommunBRH5_FD_187380 | JGI IMG/M metagenome (GOLD analysis project Ga0209024, IMG submission 187380) | Deep subsurface microbial communities from Mt. Terri, Switzerland - Autotrophic microbial communities BRH/5 (SPAdes) (version 2) | ecosystem: Environmental > Aquatic > Deep subsurface >... | reverse complement strand
TAGCGCGCGAGATCGAGGCGCATGGCGGCGTGGCGAAGGAGTTCAACACCATCGCCGTCGACGACGGCATCGCCATGGGCCATGACGGCATGCTCTACAGCCTGCCGTCGCGCGAGCTCATCGCCGACTGCATCGAATACATGGTGAACGCCCACTGCGCCGACGCGCTGGTGTGCATCTCCAACTGCGACAAGATCACCCCCGGCATGCTGATGGCCGCCTTGCGCCTCAACATCCCGACCGTGTTCGTCTCCGGCGGCCCGATGGAGGCCGGCAAGGTCCTGCTGAAGACCGGCGAGCGCAAGGTCGACCTGATCGACGCGATGATCGCCGCCGCCGACAGCAACGTCGACGAGGCCGACCTGAAGACCATCGAGCGCTCGGCCTGCCCGACCTGCGGCTCCTGCTCCGGCATGTTCACCGCCAACTCGATGAACTGCCTGACCGAGGCGCTCGGCCTGTCGCTGCCCGGCAACGGCTCGGTGCTCGCCACCCACGCCGACCGCGAGCGCCTGTTCCTGGAGGCCGGCCGCACCGTCGTCGACATCGCCAAGCGCTGGTACGAGGGAGACGACGCCTCGGTCCTGCCCCGCTCGATCGCCAGCTTCGAGGCGTTCGAGAACGCGATGACCGTCGACATCGCCATGGGCGGGTCGACCAACACCGTGCTGCACCTGCTCGCCGCCGCGCACGAGGCGCAGGTGGGCTTCACCATGGCCGACATCGACCGCCTGTCGCGCCGCGTGCCCTGCCTGTGCAAGGTCGCCCCCACCGTGCCGAACGTGCACATGGAGGACGTGCACCGCGCCGGCGGCATCATGGCGATCCTGGGCGAGCTCGACCGTGCCGGCCTGATCCACACCGACCTGCCGACGATCCACAGCCCGACGATCGGCGCCGCCCTGGACAAATGGGACATCGCCCGCAACCCGTCCGAGGAGGTGCAGACCTTCTACCGCGCGGCCCCCGGCGGCGTGCCGACCCAGACCGCGTTCAGCCAGAGCCGCCGCTACGTCAGCCTCGACGTCGACCGCGAGACGGGCGTCGTGCGCGACCTCGCCCACGCCTACAGCAAGGACGGCGGCCTCGCCGTGCTCTACGGCAACATCGCCGCCGACGGCTGCATCGTGAAGACGGCCGGCGTCGACGCCAGCATCCTCACCTTCTCCGGCCCGGCCCGCGTCTATGAGAGCCAGGACGCCGCGGTCGCCGGCATCCTCGGCGGCGAGGTGAAGGCCGGCGACGTCGTCCTCGTGCGCTACGAGGGCCCGAAGGGCGGCCCCGGCATGCAGGAGATGCTCTATCCGACCAGCTATCTGAAGTCGAAGGGCCTGGGCAAGGTCTGCGCCCTGGTCACCGACGGCCGCTTCTCCGGCGGCTCCTCGGGCCTGTCGATCGGCCACCTGTCGCCCGAGGCGGCCGAGGGCGGCCCGGTCGGCCTGGTCGAGACCGGCGACGTGATCGAGATCGACATCCCGTCGCGCACCATCCACCTCGCCGTCTCCGATGCCGAGCTCGACCGCCGCCGCGACGCGATGGAGGCCCGCGGCGACGCCGCCTGGCAGCCCGCCCCGCGCAACCGCCGCGTCACCCCCGCCCTCCAGGCCTACGGCGCCCTCACCACCAGCGCGGCGCGCGGCGCCGTGCGGGACGTCGGCCAGCTGAAGCGCACCCGCACGCCGGCGCGGCGGGCGTCGGTGTCCGAACCGGCGGAGTAGGGGCGCGAGGGACGGCGAGGAGGCGGCCGATGACCGACCCGCTGCTTCTACCCGGCGTTCCCGTCGCTCATGTGCTGGCCCGCCTCGCCAAGGCCGGCGGCAAGGAGGTCGAGTCCGGCAAGCTGGCGAGCCCGGAGAGTTCCGCCGCACTCGCCGTCAACTGTTTCGGCTGGTTCGTCGAACGGCCGGCGCGCCTGCCGCCGCTGCCGGGCATGGCGGGCGCGGGCGTTCCGGACCTGGTGGACGTGGAGTTCTGCGCCCGCTTCCCCTGGTCCGGTGGGCGCCATCCTTGGCTCGACGCGGTGGTGCAGACACCCACCAGCCTCATCGGCATCGAGAGCAAGCGGTTCGAGCCTTTCCGCGACGCGAAGTCGGTCGGCCTCTCCCCCGCCTACGACCGGCCCGTCTGGGGCGACCGCATGGCGGGGTTCGAGCGCATGCGCGACCGCCTGCGCGCGCGGGCCGAGGTCTTCCGCCATCTCGACGCCGCGCAGCTCGTCAAGCACGCCTTCGGCCTCGTGACCGAAGGCCGCCGCCGCGACCGAGCGCCGGTCCTCTACTACCTCTACGCCGAACCCACCGCCCGCACCGGCCACCCCATCCCACCCACCGAGCACGCTCGCCACCGCATCGAGATCACGCGGTTTGCGGAGGCCGTCGCCGGGGACGAGGTTGTTTTCCAGGCCGGGAGCTATCGGGAATGGCTGGGGACATGGGACGGGGAAGATGCGGAGGTGGCGGCGCATGGGGAGGCGGTGACGGCGGCGTTCGCGCCGTAGGGCGGCGGACTGTCGGCCCGCGTCTGGCACAAGACCGCCTACACGGCGGTCGACTTCCTCGCGGCGGTCCTGTTCATCGCCGGCAGCATCCTCTTCTTCGACCAGCGCACCACCTATGCCGGCACCTGGCTCTTCCTGATCGGCTCCATCTTCTTCGCTCTGCGGCCTACGACGACTCTGGTGCGGGAGGTGGCGTATGTCTGGGCGGGGAGGAATGGCATGTAGATACTGGTGATGGGCTGAGAGTTCTGCGCGCACTTACGCTGGCCGAGTGGGCACCATCCCCGACTGAGCCGCTGTCGCACAGACACTTCCCAATAACGGCAGTGTTAGGCGTCAACCGCCACAGACCTGCGCCCTTCGGTAAAGTCTAGGTCCGCTTTCCGCACCAATGGCAACTCGTCCCATGTCCGTCCATCGAGCTGCCGACCGGCCTTCTTCTTGTTCACGCCGCCCCACTGCTTAAAGTGGAACGCGACATTGGCACTGGCACACTGATCTCGAATACAACGCACCCAGTCTGCCTTCATCGGCCTTGCACCAGGGCCGCTCTCGCCCCCCGCTATGACCCAGTCGATGTTCGTCAGGTTCATCCCTTCTAGTGGTCCGAGAAGAGGTTCGAGACTGATAAACTTGATCGCGGCGCTCGTCCGGCGGAGATGGCTGATGCGATAAAGATAGTCAGCGCTCTCTACACTCACACCCATCCAGACGTTTCTTGGCCAATCGAGTTCACCTGAGAGTTCCTCCAGGCGCTCCGCCCGCTTGGTAAGGATCTGATAAGTATGCTGGGGAGTGGCGCGCATCGTCAAAAACACTTTTTGGATAAATGCCAGGGGCACGTTTTCATGGAAGAGGTCTGACATCGAGTTCACGAAGATCATCCGCCCGACCCTCCACCCGTTCGGAACGGAGAGCGACGCTTCATCCAGCCTCACTACGCCGTTCCACTTGGCACGGCCACCGGAAATGCGTGTAGTTCCAACATATTTTGGCTGACCCATGGCTTCGAGCCGTCGCGCCAAGCGCATGGCATAACAGTTAGTGCAGCCAGGAGAGATGATCGTGCATCCTACAACCGGGTTCCATGTCGCTTCGGTCCATTCGATAGAGGACTTATCACCCATTGCCGACGCCTCTCTGAAAGCGGACCAGCAGATGGTCGGCAAAGCTGCCTCTGCGGCGCGTGCCGGGCTTCAGCGATCGTACCCTAATAACACCCTCCTCCTCCATTTTGAGGAGCACTTCTTTATAGTTCTTGAGTATGTAAGGCCGATCGACGCTGTGCTTCTCATAAATCTCCGAGGTCGACAATTCCTGTCCGGCAAACTCATCTAAGAGCGAAGCGCGGAGCGCCTTGAGTGGTTGGAGCAGCGAGAACAGCAGTGGCATGCTCGCGTCGGCGGGCGAATAGGTGAATGACGGAACACCCTCGTCCTCCGTCGAACTTTCTTTTGTCATGATCTCTTTCATGATCGCATAGCCGCGAAAATTCTTGGACACGAAGATTAGGTGGTGTGTCGGCCGGCCGGCCGGGCTCTTAAAGCGGAACGGCAGCACAAACTCCCCGCCCATCTCCTTGATGGCTTGCGTCATCTCCTCAAGGATCATCGACTCCCGCATCGTCGGGCTCGCACCAGCGACCCGTTCCCGCAGCTTGTGCGCGCGGTCGGACCCGAAGAGGGCGGCCATGTGCTCTTCAACTGCATCGTTGGAGATACCTGCATTAATGCGGTTGTAGTTGAAGAAAAATACGCAGTCGCAGCCCCAATCCTTGATCACACCATTGACGATTTTGAGCGACAACCCCTTATAACCCCATGGGTCGATGAACGTAAATGAGGGGACCATACGTGTTTGGCTGAAATACTTCTCAGCATCATCGTTAACCGCGTTGCAGGAAACTTTCGGCTTGTAAGTCAGATTTCCGACACCCGGAAGTTTGTCGATTTCAGATTGCAGCGTTGATGTATTTTGAGAGTCAACGTCGTTGAAAAGCGTCTCAAGGTACTGTGAAAGACGTGGATCCGATATCGCCTTTTCAAGCACCATAAGCGGCGTGGAGGCGGAGCCGTCCTTGTATCGTCCGGGGCCCGCATAGAGATCGACGTAGGCCAAGCGACTGCGGCTTCTGATCACGCTCGGAAGAATGACGTTCGCCCAGGCGGCGAAATATTTCGAAACGATTCTGGCTTTCACTTCGGATTGGTCGAGCCTTTCGTCGAAAAACTTCTCTGCCCGCCTCATGCAGCCCCTCCGCCTGATACCGTGCCCTCAAGGGTGTTCGCAGGATCATGATCGAACATAATGAGAACATTCTGGAATTGGAAGAACGCATCGAGTTGAATGATCGAAAGGAAGCAGAACTTAGCCGTCCTAATGCATCACGCCCCGCTCCCAGCCCGGCACGAGAATGCGCGAGACGTTGAGATAGGCGGCGAACACCCATTCTGAGACCCGATCGCGATCACGAACCGCGCGGAAAATCGTCGCCCTTCAACATAGGCGCCGGCGCGAGTCAGGCTGCGTCGCAGGTGCGCAGCGTCGCACCGGACACCACGCCCGCATCGTGCGCGTCGCTCATCATCTCGTGGATCGCCGCCGCGATCTCGCTGCGACAGCCCTTATCCCTGGTCTTCGCGCTCATCCTCGCCCCACTTCGCAAGAGCCTGAGCGCGTCGCTCACGACGGTGTTCAAGTTCGCCCCTTGCGGCGGGCGAAGATCATGGCCCGCCGGTGGAAGTCGCGGCCCCGCCGCACGTTGTAGCTGCCTTCGACGGCACGTCCGGCTGGCGCCCCTCCTCCGCGCAGAGCGCCAGATAATCGTCCACCGCCGCGTGGAACGCCTGCGTCAGGCTCCCGACATCGGTGCCCTCGTAGGTCACCAGATCGCGGACGAATTCCAGCCGGCCGTGAAACCCTCGTCCGGGCCGCTGTACGCCACCGAGCCGCTATAGCCGTTGTATTCGAGCATCGAGGTCATGCCCGATCTTCGTCTGCCGCGATGCCCGATGCAACCGGTTCCGGTTGCAATCCGCCGTCACCCCGCATCCGATCGTAATGCTCGATCCCGTCCGCCGCCCCCGCGTCGCCGTCTCCGCCGCCCCGGCCCAGTTCCGCTGCGACGTCCCTGCGGCCGGTCCCTCGTCGGCGTCGGGACAATCCGCCGCCGGATCGACACCGGGAACGTCACGCCCGGGCCGGCGCGCAGCGTTCCAGGCGGATCCTCATCCGCCTCTCCGCCTTCGTGATAGCATGGCGCATGCTCTCACCGCTTCGGAACCGCACCTATCGCCACCTCTTCGCCGCCCAGGTGATCGCCCTCGTCGGGACCGGGCTTGCGACCGTGGCCCTCGGCCTGCTGGCCTATGAGCTGGCCGGAGCCGATGCGGGTGCCGTGCTGGGGACCGCCCTGGCGATCAAGATGATCGCCTATGTCGGGGTGGCCCCCATCGCCAACGCCTTCTCCGACCGGCTGCCGCGGCGCGCCTTCCTGGTGACGATGGACGCGGTGCGGCTGTGCATCGCGCTGGCGCTGCCGTTCGTCGATCAGGTCTGGCAGGTCTATGTGCTGATCTTCGTTCTGCAATCGGCCTCCGCCGCCTTCACGCCGACGTTCCAGGCGACCATTCCGGACGTGCTCCCGGATGAGAAGGAGTACACCAAGGCGCTGTCGCTCTCCCGCCTCGCCTACGACCTGGAGAGCCTGCTCAGCCCGGTTCTGGCGGCGGGCCTGCTCGGCATCGTCAGCTTCCACTGGCTGTTCGGCGGCACGGCCGTCGGCTTCGCCGCTTCGGCCGTGCTGGTGCTGTCGACCGCGATCCCGCAGCCACCGGCGGCGGAGCGGCGCGGCATCTATGACCGCACCACGCGCGGCATCCGCATCTATCTCGCGACGCCGCGCCTGCGCGGGCTGCTGGCGCTCAACCTGTCGGTCGCCGCCGCCGGGGCGATGGTCATCGTCAATACCGTCGTCTACGTCCAGGCGACGCTCGGCCTGTCCGCGTCGCACGTGGCGGTGGCGCTCGCGGCCTTCGGCGGCGGGTCGATGCTGGCGGCCCTCGCTCTGCCGCGCGTTCTGGACCGTCTGCCGGATCGCGGGGTCATGCTGGCGGGTGCCGGCGTGCTGGCGGCCGGGATGCTGGGCATGGGTGCGGCGTCCCTGAACGGAGCGGTCCCGTGGGGCGTGCTGCTGGCCGCCTGGTTCAGCCTGGGTTTCGGCTATTCGGCCGTGCAGACCCCGTCGGGGCGCCTGTTGCGCCGGTCGTCGCATCAGACGGACCGGCCGACCCTGTTCGCCGCCCAGTTCGCGCTGTCGCACGCCTGCTGGCTGCTGACCTATCCGCTCGCCGGGTGGCTGGGTGCGGCGTTCGGCATGGATGCGGCGTTCCTGGCGCTGGGCGTCCTGACCGCGCTCGGCCTGGCGCTCGCCCCCGGCTTGTGGCCTGCGGACGATCCCGAGATCCTCGAACACGCGCATGACGACCTGCCGCCCCATCATCCGCATCTGCGCGACCCGTACGCGCACGGCCCCGGCTTCCGGCATGCCCACAGCTTCGTCATCGACGACGTTCACAGCCATTGGCCACAGCCATTGGCCTAGGTCGTAGCGGCGGCCTCCCGCAGCCGATCGTAATGCTCGATCCAGTCCGCCGCCCGCGCGTCGCCGTCCCCGCCGCGCCGGCGCAGTTCGGCCGCGAGGTTCCTGCGGCCCGGTCCTTCGTCGGCGCCGGGCGGGCCGACCTTGAACTTCACCTGCGCGCGCAGGATCCGCAGCCGCAGCACCACGAGCTGGCGCAGGCGCGGGCCGTAGAAAGCGTCGTCGGGGAACGGGGGGTAGTCTGCCGCGGGATTGTAGGCGCGGGTCAGGCGGGTCAGCGCCGCCGCCACGGCCGCCGGCTCCAGGTCCCAGGTCGCCTCGCACGGGACGGCGAAGCACGGCCGAAGGCCGGCCGCCGAGAGGCGGGCCGGCCGGAAGGTTCCGCCGGTCGGCGAACTGCCGCCGCTAGGACTTCTTGAACCCGTCGGTGATCGGCACGAACCCGGATTCCGCATCCCGGGGGTCCTCGCGGTGGAGGACGGGCCGCGTCCATTCCAGCCGCGCATCCTCCTCGAGCGCCGTCACGACATCCCCGGAACCGTCTATCCGTCGCATAGTCCAATACCCCACAAGGTCCAATACCTCACAAGCGGCCTAGCCCAATATCTCGCAACCGGCCGGAGGCCGGCCGTATCACGCCAACGCCATCCGGATCAACCGCCGGTGCGCCGGGTCGACACCTCCACCGCCGTCCTCGCCTCCGTCGTCGTCACGAGCACGCCGAGCGGATCCAGGATGGCGGGCGCCGGACGCAGGCCGTGCCGGAGGTAGAAGGGCCGCACCGCCGCTTCGAGCGCATGGACGAACACCGCGCGGGCGGCGAAGCCGGACCCCGGCGCATGGTGCTGCCCGCCACCTTCGGACAGGCCGAGGGCGCACAGCAGGGCCTCGCGCAGCAGGACGGCGCCCAGCCCACTGCCCTGGTCGCGACGGTCGACGGCCAGCCGGGAGAGCGCGACGATCGAGACGTCGCCCGCCCTCGTCGCGGCGCCGGCCGTGCCGACGCCCGCGGGGGCGGCGCAGCGGATCATCCGGCCGCGCAGGCTGAAATAGCCGGCCGGGCGATCCCCGGCCATCAGGACGAAGGCGCACCGCGGCAGCCCGTGTGCCGGCGGCCGCCGTCCCGCGGCGTCCTTCCGCAGCCCCTCGTTCAGCAGGTCGACGCCGCAGTCGAACCGCGCCGCGGCCGCCGCCGGAAGCGTGGCGGGGGTCAGCGGCACCGGCGCCGGGCCATCGCCATCGCGCCCCCCATCGCGCCCGCCGCCGCCCATCAGCCGCGCCAGGGCGGGATTGTCCTGCGCCGGCGCCGCCAGCAGGGCCGTCAGGATGGCGAAAGCCTTGCGGCCGACCACGAGAGCATCGGCGTCGGCATCGGCGCCGCTCTCGGGCACCATCATCGGGCGCCGGCCGACGCGCGGGCCGTCGCGCGCGGGCCGTCAGGCATCGCCCGCAGGCGGGCGGCATTCGATCAGTCCTTCCGCCAGCATGTCCGCGAACAGGTCGAGCACCTGCGCGGTGCAGGTCTCGCGGTCGATCCGATACGCCGCGACCAGGCCGTCGCAGACGGCGTCCACCCGCACCGGCGCCGCGATCAGCGACCAGATCCGCACCCCCACCCTGTCGAGCCCGAAGCAGGCCCCGGTCTCCGGGTGCATCGCCACCACCTCGCCGTCCACCTCCACATGCACGAAGGCCGGGTTGCGCACGACGACGCTCGTTTCGCTCAGGCTCGTTTCGCTCTGGCCCGTTTCGGCCTGGCCCGTTTCACCCTGGCCCGTTTCACCCGTACCCGCCATGTCCCGGCTCCCTGCCGACGGTCGCCCCCACCACGCGCGGCGCGGCATCGGCACCATAGCCGGCGCCGCCGCCAGCGACACCCGGCGCATCGTCCGACGCTACCCGCGGGCGGTCAATCGGCCCTGCTGCGCCGCGACCGCTCGCCGCGGATGACGGCACAGGGTTTTTATGCCTACACTGGCGGGCGGTCGCCCGGCGGCCGGCGCTGTTGAACAATCGTGAAGACCAGCCCCCGCCACGCCCGCGGATCTTCGTGGCGCGCACGGAGCCGCCCGAGCGCCCCCCACAAAACACCATGAAACACTATGAAAACCTATCCGGCCGACGGCGGCCCCGGCGTTTCGGCTCCCGCGCGAAGCCTTCGAGGCGGCTGCCGGTTCCGGCACCACCTCCATAAAAACCAATGAAACCCTATCCGCGCGAGTCCGGCCCACGGGAACGAAAAGGAACGAAAGGGAAGGAATGGGTACCCCCGCACACCCGGACGCTCGACACCGGCACCGCCACACCGGCCGGGCGTCGCCGAGGCCCCCACGGCCATTGTCAATTTGTTAACGACGCCGGGATAGGTTCCCTTTACCTTCGTCATCTCATTCGGGAGCGCAATGTCGGTGTCGGCAGAGCCGTTCACGTGCCGTTCGCGTCGGGGTCGTCTCGCGGTCGTCGTAGCCGCGATGCTGCTCGGTGCGGGCTGCGCCGGAACCGAGGGCGTCGCCGAAGGCCCAGCCGTCCCCGAACCGCCCGCGACGGCCCCGGCCGCCCCGACGCCGCCGATCCCCGTCCCGGCCCCGGCCCGGCCGCAGCCGCCCAAGCCGCGCGCCAAGGCGCCGGTGCCGAAGCCGGCCGGAGACGCGGCGGCCGCCGCGGCTGCAGCCGCCGCGATGGCCCTCCCCCCGCCGCAGCCGCTCGCGGTCCGCCTGAAGGGCCTGTCGGAAACCGAGGCCGAGGCGCTGCTCGGCCGGCCCGCCGCCGTCGAGGAGAAGGCGCCGGCCCGCATCTGGACCTACCGCGCCGGCGAGTGCAGCCTGCGCCTCGGCTTCTTCCCGCAGGTGCAGACGCTCGACTTCCGCGTCCTGTCGGTCGAGGCGGCGCCGCGGGGCGACGCGGCGGCCGAGGCGCGCTGCGACGCGGCCCTGCTCGCGGCGCGCAGCGGAGCCGCCTCGTGAGCCGCGCGCGCGACACGCTCGCCAGCGCCGCCGTGATGGTGGCGCCGCGCTTCGCCCCGGCGCCGCCGCTCGCGGTGCGCACCCGCCGCCCGGCGCCGCGCCGCCTGACCTTCTCGCTGGCGACCAAGCTCGTCGCGCTGCTGGTCGTCTTCCTGGCCGTGCCGGCGATCCTCTACGACGTCTTCCGCGAGGCCGACCAGACGAAGAACGCCCTGCTGATCCGCAGCGCCCAGGAGGAGGGTCGGCTGATCAGCCTGGGCCTGCAGCCGCATTTGTCCGGGCCGAACGCGCCCAGCCCGGACCTCGCCGACGCGCTCGCCGCCTTCGGCGCCGAGGGCCGCTCGGTCAAGGTGATGCTCAGCCCGGCGGCGGCGCCGGCCTCGAGCTTCTTCTACATCGCGGCCCACCCGCCGCTTCCGGCGGCCGTGCTGCGCCAGGAGCGCGACGAGCTCGAACGGCGGGGCATCCTCGGCCGCCTCGCCGGGACCTGCGCCCTCGACACGCCGACCGCCGTGCGGCACCGCGGCGACGACGGCACGGCGGAGATGGTCAGCGCGATCATCCCGATCCGCACCCAGGCGGGCTGCTGGGCGGTGGTGGTCTCGCACACCGGCGGCGCCCTGGTCAGCAGCTCGATCGGCCGGCCCTACTGGCAGACGCCGGAGGTGCGCATCGCCGGCGCGATCTATCTGGTCCTGGCGGCCGTGGTCATCACGGTGTTCGTGCGGGTGTGGCGCAACCTGCAGCGCTTCAGCTCGGTCGCCGGCGAGATCCGGCGCCGCAACAGCCGGGCCGGCTCCTTCTCGGACCAGAACAGCGTACCCGAGCTGGCCGAGGTCGCCACGGCGATCGACGACATGGTCGCCGAACTCGGCAAGCTGTCCCACGCGGTCGAGCGCAGCGCCAGCGCCGTGCTGATCTTCGATGCGAAGGGGCGCATCGAATATGCGAACCCGGCCAGCGTCGCCCTGACCGGCTACGCGGCGGCCGAACTCGTCGGCCGCAGCTGCCGCCGTCTCCGCGGCCCGGGGACGAGCATCGCCGCCTTCATGCGGACGCTGCGGGCCAGCATAGAGGGGCGCACTTGGCGCGGCGAGTTCGCCGGCCGCCGCAAGACGGGCGAGTCCTATTGGGCGCTGGCGTCGGTTGCCCCCTCCTCCAACGGCACCGTCCGCCCGGCGCACTACATCGCGGTCCTGGAGGACATCACCGAGCGCAAGCGCACCGAGCGGCAGAAGTCGCTGCTGATGGCGGAGCTCAACCACCGGGTCAAGAACACGCTGGCGACCGTCCGGTCGATCGCGAGCCAGACGTTCGGCGACGAGGACTCGCCGGCGACGTTCCGCAAGGCCTTCGCCGGCCGGCTCGCCGCCCTCGCCCAGGCGCACGAACTGCTCATCCGCACCAACTGGGAGGGGGCGGACCTGCGCAGCGCCGTCGAGCGGACGCTCGCCCCCTTCGGCCGCTCGGCCGGCAACCCATGGCGCCTGAACGGCCCGACGGTCAGCCTACAGCCCAAGCAGGCGCTGGCCCTGACGATGGCGCTGCACGAACTGGCGACCAATGCCGCCAAGTACGGCGCCCTGTCGGTGCCGACGGGCAAGGTGGCGGTGGAGTGGGCGATCGAACGCGAGGCGGACGGCGAGCGCCTGCGCCTCTCCTGGACCGAGAGCGGGGGCCCGGTCGTGAGCGTGCCCACCCGGCGCGGCTTCGGCACGCGGCTGATCGAGGGCGGTATACCCTACGAGCTCGACGGCGAGGCACACATCGCCTTCAGGCCGGAGGGCGTCCGCTGTGTGCTGCTGCTGCCATGGCCCGGCGTCGAGACCAACGCCGCCGAGACGGCGCTGGTGTAGCGACCCGACCCGGACTGGCCGGCTTCAGAAGCGCTCCAGCAGCCGGTCGATATAGTCGCGCTCGTACCGCGGCCGCGCGCGGTCGCCCGAGCGGCGGTACAGCTCGTCGCGGATGTCGCGCGCGCGCTGCATCTCGGCCTCGTCGGGGATGACGACGTCGCGCGCATCGAGGCCGCGCCCGCCGGGCGGCCGCCCCAGCGGGTCGAAGCGCGGATCCGTCTCGCCCGCCTGTTCGCGGCCGGGCTCGCCGAGGCCGAGTTGGCGGGCCATGTCCTCCATCATCGAGCGCCCGGCCTGCTGCAACTGGTCGAGCGCTTCCGACTGCGGTCCGACCGCCTGCCCGGGCTGGCCGCTTTCCAGGTCGCCGACGGCATCGCGCATGGCGCGCTCCGCCCGGCCGAGCGCGTTGGGGATCTGGCCCGACTGCTCGCCGAGCCGGCGCATCAGGTCGCCGAGCATCCGGCGCAGCTGCTCCTGCTGCCCCGGGAGACCGCCGCCCTGGTCGCCTGGCTGTATGCCCTGCTGCCCCGGCATTGGCTGCCCCGGCCCCTGCTGCCCCTGCTGGGCGTCGCGGAACGTCTGGTCCAGCAGCCCGCGCTGCTGGCGGGCCATCTCCTGAAGCTCGCGCATCATCTGCATCATCTGCTGCGCGGTTTCGCCGTTCTGCCCCATGGCACGTGCCGCGCGCATGTTCTCGAGCATGTTCTGCAGCTGCGACAGCATCTGCATCGCCGCATCCTTGGCACCGGACTGCGAAAGGTCCCTCATCCTCTCAAGCATCTCCCGAAGATCCTGCGCCTCGACCGACTGGAGCTGCTGCATCTGCTCGGGCGTCAGGGGCGGCTGGTCGTTGGCCTGCGCCATCATGCTGTCCATGAACTTCTGGATGGCGGCCCAGAGGCGCTGGAGCGCGCGGTCGATCTCCTCCTGCGGTGCGTCTCGCTGCAAAGCTTCCATCAGCGCCTGCTGGGCGTCGCGCAACTCGCGTTCGGCCATCGTCAGGTCGCCGTCCTCCAGGCGGAGTGCGGTATCCCACAGAAGATCGCGCACCGAATCGATCGCTTGCGGGTCTTGATCGAGACGCAGGCGCCACTTTGCCGACGCGAGACCTAAGTGGACCACGGTGTCGTCGTCGAACAGCTCTCCCATGCGGGCGATCGCATCCAAGCGCCTGGCCACGTCACTCCGGGCTTCACGGCTGTCCGCGAGCCGCTTCCGGGTCTCGATGATCAGGCGGGCGACCGGGTGGGTGAAGAGACGTTCCGGCAGCCGCACGAGGGCGGGCTCGCTCTGGCCCTGCTGCCCTGCACCATCGACCGCAAGCACCCGGGCATTCACGTCACGGCCCGCCCATGCGTGGGCGGTGAGGTCGTTGTAGGTGCTGCCGGTAACCTCCTTCGCGCGAAGCCCGGGGGCAGGAAGCGCGAGCCTCAGCACCGACTCGTCCCGGGGTTCGCCCGGATCGCCTGCCAGCCTCAACTCCACCACGAGCTGCGCGAGGCCGTAGTCGTCTTCTGCCCGATAGTCGAGGCGCAGAGCCTGACGCTGCGTCACGGCCGGAGGGCGAACGAGCACCGCCGTAGGCGGGTGATCCGGAAGGATCTCGACCTTCCATGAAGCCAGCAGTTCGCCGTCCTGAACGACCGTCAGCTTTTCGCCACGCGCGATCTCCCGCTCAATGGCGAACGAGAACTCACCCGCACTCTCGAAAAGCTCCTGCTCCTCATCGATAAGGAGCCGCGGAACGTCATCGCCTCCCCCGACGCGAGCGAGCAGCTTGCTGCCCGTCGGAAATCTCAGCAGCGGCGTGTCCGAACGGGCGAAAAGGGGGGGCTGTCCCGTGTAACCGGGGGGCTCGATCCAAAGGTCGACCGTGGTCGGGATGGCAGGCGAAACTTGGAATACCGGCACAAAGGCACGCGAGAGGCGCTCGGCGGAACGATCCCCGGCAATCCCGAATCCCGCGACGACAATCAGCAGGATTGCCGCTCGCAAAGCCCAGCGGTCCAACTTCGGCCACTCGCTACGAGGCAAACCCACCCTGAGGCCGCGCATAGTCGCCGCCAAACGTCGCTGGTGGACGCCCCAGAGGGCGAGCGCCTCCGCATCGGTTGCAGCTGGGCGATCGGAAAGGGCCGAGAGCGGACGGTGACGAAAGCCGCTCGCGCGCTCGAGACGCCGCTCTGCCTCAGACTGCTGCGGCCAGCGGAACCGCCTGACCGAGATGACGGCAAAAACCGATACTGCAACTCCGAACAGCGCGAGGATGCCGGCATGCCACCAGCCATCCAGAAACTGCGGAACATCGAAAAGGGCAAAAGCAGCGAAAATGCCAACCACGAGCGGGAGGGGCCAAACCGCGGACCAAGCTCTCTCGCACACCAGCGCCCACCACGCCGACCGAAGTTTACGGCTCAGCCGGGGATGCGACTGGTTCGCCGGATCGGTCCGGTCGCCGGGCGGGCTGCCGTCGCTCATCCGAGCCCTCCTGCCGTCACTTTCCTACCCGTTGAAAGGTGCTCTCACCCAGTCCGGGATAGCATCCTGAGAGAGCATATCGTCGAAAGTTGGGCGGCGGCGGACAACGGACCAGATCGCTCCACACGCCAGAACTTCCGGAACGAGAAGCCGGCTGTTGTATTCCGACGACATTGCCGCGCCATAGGCGCCTGCTGCCCCGAACGCGACCAAGTCTCCCTCGCGCAATCTCGGAAGCTCTCGCTGTGCGGCGAACATGTCGGTCGACTCGCATATCGGTCCCACCACGTCGACCGTCTCCCTCGGAGAATCCGGTTCAGGGGCCACCACCGGAACAATCGGATGCCACGCATCATACATCGCGGGTCGAACGAGATCGTTCATGGCGGCATCCAGCACGATGAAGGTTCGGTCGACGGTACGCTTAACTCTGACGACGCGCGCAAGAAGAACACCAGCCGGTCCGGCAATTCGTCGACCCGGCTCGACGACCACTTCGCACTGTAGGTCGCGAACGGCCTCGGCTATGACACCCACATAATCCGCCACCCTAGGCGGCGCCTCGTCGCGGTAGGTGATCCCCAATCCGCCGCCAAAGTCGATCCGCCGGATCGCTACACCATCTTCGCGCAACGAACGGGCCATTTCGACGACCCGCGCGAAGGCGGCCCGGTAGGGCGATAAACTCGTGATCTGCGAACCAATGTGAACGGCGATACCAACAACCTCGATACCCGGCATCGCAGCGGCCTGCTGATAGATCGCCGGCGCGGCGTTCCAGTCGATCCCGAACTTATCGTGCTTCCGCCCCGTCGAGATCTTGTCGTGTGTATCGGCGGCAACGTCGGGATTGACCCTGAGCGCCACTGGAGCCCGCCGGTCCATTCCGATCGCGACTTCATTGAGGGTCGCTAGTTCCTCCACCGACTCGACGTTGAGCTGCATGATGCCACGATCGAGTGCGAAGGCCATTTCGGCAGGGGTTTTGCCGACGCCGGAGAAGATGATCCGGTCCGCTGGCACGCCCGCTGCCAGCGCACGCCGGAGTTCACCTTCCGAAACCACGTCCGCGCCGGCCCCGAGAGCGGCCAAACTCCGCACCACGGCCAGGTTCCCGTTGGCCTTCAGGGCGTAGCAGACCAGTGCGTTTGGCAGCCCATTGCGAGCAAACGCGTCGGCATAAGCTCTATAGCCATCGGCGAGCGTAGCCGACGAATAGCAATAGACCGGCGTACCGACGGCCGCAGCGATGCTGGTGAGCGGGACGCCGTCGATCGACAGGATGCCGTCTATGTAATCGATGTGGCTCATCGGGCCGGATACGTTCTGGGGTATTCGGACTCACGACCTTCCGGTAGTTCGAGCTCACCGCGCTTTCCACAAGCCCCGACCGAGACCGCGGTCACAATCAGGATCGCCATTGCAAGCACCGTCCGACCGCCGCGCTTCATAGGAAGCGCTCCCGCGCAGCAACGAGGGCTTCTCTAATCCGCTCCGGTGAGGTACCGCCGAAGCTCGTGCGCGAGGCGACCGACTGGTCGATCCCCAGAACCTCAAAGACCGCAGAGGTGATTGCAGGCTCGACCTTGCGCATGTCCTCCAGAGAGAGGGCATCCAGGGCGCAACCGCGATCCTCGGCCATCTTCACAATCGTGCCCGTCACGTGATGCGCTCGGCGAAATGGCAGACCGAGAGTGCGCACAAGCCAATCCGCCAAATCGGTCGCAGTGATGAAGCCCTCGTTCGCCGCGGCTCGCATACGATCGGGCCGAGCCTGAAGGTCCGCAACCATCCCGGTCGTCGCTGCAATCGCGAGCATCAACGAGTCGGCGGCGATGAATGTCGGCTCCTTATCTTCCTGCATATCCTTGGCATATGCCAAAGGCAGCCCTTTCATCACCACGAGGAGCCCCGTCATTGCGCCCAGCAGACGACCACTTTTGGCTCGTACGAGTTCGGCGGCATCCGGATTGCGCTTCTGAGGCATGATGGAACTGCCGGTAGTGAAGGCATCCGACAGGCTGACGAAGCCGAATCTGTCCGTACACCAGATGACGATCTCCTCGGCCAGGCGGGAGAGGTGCATCGCGCAAATGGCGCCAGCTGAGAGGAACTCTACGGCGAAATCCCGGGCCGATACGGCATCGATAGAATTCGCCATCGGGCGGTCGAAGCCGAGCGTCGCCGCCGTCATGTGGCGGTCGATCGGAAACGACGTGCCAGCCAGAGCAGCCGCGCCAAGAGGACACTCGTTGAGACGTCGCCGACAGTCGACAAACCGACCGCGGTCGCGACCCAGCATCTCGACATAGGCGAGGAGATGGTGCCCAAACGTCACCGGCTGCGCGTTCTGCAAATGCGTGAAGCCAGGCATGACGGTGTCGGTGTGACGCTCCACCTGGTCCAGCAATGCTGCCTGGAGGGCCCGTAGCGCACTGTCGATGGCGTCGATTTCGTCCCGCACCCAGAGCCTGAAATCCGTCGCGACCTGATCGTTGCGGGACCGCGCCGTGTGCAGCCGACCCGCCGCCGGCCCAACCAATTCAGCAAGCCGCGCCTCGATGTTCATGTGTATGTCTTCGAGCTCCCGCCGGAACGAGAACTGGCCGGCCCGCAACTCTTCGCGCACACGCGTCAACCCGTCGCTGATCGCAGCACCGTCTTCCGCTGGAATGACGCCGCATTCGACCAACATTGAGCAGTGCGCGAGCGAGCCCGCGATGTCCTGTTCGTAGAGGCGTCGGTCCACGTCGATCGACACATTGATCGCGGCCATGATGTCCGCGGGCCCTTGCGCGAAACGCCCACCCCACATGACATTGGCGGCGCCGTCCTCCGTACTCATCCTCGGGCCCTTCAGCAATGCGTAAGCTACTCGGAATCTGCAGCACGGTCGGCGTGGCTGCAGTCGCGGCGATTGTGCTGGTATTTTCACGTACCGCAAGCGAACCTTCCGGCACGCCGCCGCTCGACGGCGCCGTAGCTGGATTCTCTCTGGCGGCAGAGACGACAGCGGCGCCCAACGTAAACTTCACCGATGCCGATGGCGCTCAAGTGAGCCTCCGCGACTTCAAGGGCAAGGTCGTCCTGCTGAACCTCTGGGCCACGTGGTGCGCCCCCTGTGTGAAGGAATTGCCGGATCTGGACCGCCTCCAGGCGTCCCTGGGCGGTCGCGATTTCCAGGTCGTAGCCCTCTCCTCCGACAGGAACGGCGCCGAGAAAGTTCCACCATTTCTGAAGGAACTTCGCATCGCCAACCTCAGGCCATTTCTGGATCCTGACTCCGTCGCCACCCGAGCCTTCTCGCCGCGCGGCCTGCCGACGACGGTGCTGATCGACGCGGCCGGGCGCGAAGTTGGGCGCCTGGAGGGTGCGGCAGAGTGGGACTCACCGGAGGCGCGAGATCTGATAGGCTTCTACATCGACGGTAGCGGGTGATGGATAAGGAACACGATTGTGACGGGACCCATCAGAGGCCTTGACCATGTCATCATCGGCGTCCACGACCTGGAGGGCGCCAGGGCTGATTGGATGCGCCTTGGGTTCGTCACGGCGCCGCGCGGCGACCATGTCGGCAAGGCGACGTCCAACTACTGCATAATGTTTCCAGATACCTATCTGGAGCTTCTCGGGATTCTGCGGCCCGAGATGGAGGATGCAAACGGCCTCGGCGCTGCGCTACTGACGCGCGGCGAAGGGCTGCAGCGACTGGCATTGGGCACTTCGGACGCAGACGCGGCTCGCGCAGATCTCGAAGCCGCCGGCTTGCATCCGCAGGGCCCGTTTGACCTCTCACGGCCCTCGGAGGAGCCAAAGGGTGTTGTCCGCTTTCGGAACCTCATGCTGCCCAAGTCGGATACTGCGGACCTCGGGATGTTCTTATGCGGCCATAAGACCCCAGAACTCATGCGGACGCCGGACTGGATAGCGCACCCCAATGGTGCATGCGCTTTCGTCGGAATAACGGCCCTGGTCCGTGACCCTGCGGTCACCGCTGCCGAGTTGGGCCGAATCTTTGGAGCGCCTGCCGTAAGCGAGACCGCCTACGGCCACCGAATCAATACGGGCAACGGGGTGATCCGGCTGACAACGCTCGATGCCTTCTCAGTTGCCCATCCCGGTGCATCTGCCCCGATGGATATCGAGCTGCCGGTCTGGTACGCGCTCACCCTCGCGGTGACGTCCACGCAAACTACGGCAGACCTTCTTGCGCGGAACGGCGTTCCGTTCGACCGGGTCGACGAGGGACTTCGGGTTCTGCCGTCCTCGGCACGCGGCGTACTGCTGGAGTTCACAAGCGCTTGAGAGAGTGGCCGAGGGGTTGCGCCATGAGGCACGACCGCGGGTGCACGAGCATTCTGTCCTTGACGGGATCCGACCAGACGACTCCAGTGCTTTCGACGCGGCTTCGGGAAGCGAGGCCGAACCCGGCCGCACACGCACGTCAGGTCGGAATTGGCCATCTCGATATAACGCAGCGGATCCAGGATTAAGCTGCCACCACCTTGCGGATACCAGGAAGCCGCCGCTAGCTTGGTGGCCATCGGTAACAGGAGGTCGCGATGGCGTTACACGCCCAAGCCGCGTCGGCACGCCATTCGAGGCTAGCGACGCTACTGCGGGAGGCGGGTTCAGCCTACGACGTCGCAGCCGCCCTCGAGATGATCGCGGGCCTCGCCGCGAGTCCGGAGACAGGCACGGCCGGCGATGACCACTGCTGGATATCGCTCATCGCGCCGGAGCCCACGCCGGAAGTGACGGCCGCGCTTCGCTCGTTGAAGCGCGAGGCGGCCGCGACGATGCCAACGGTTCGCGACCCACACGCCGTAGAGGCGCGCTTGTCGTCGCTTCGGGCGGAACTGGACCGCCGCGGACTCGATGGGTTCATCGTTCCTCGGGCGGATCAGCATCAGAGCGAGTACGTGCCGTTGAATGCCCAACGCCTGTTGTGGCTGACAGGTTTCACAGGCTCCGCCGGAGTGGCCATCGTGCTCCGGGACAAGGCGGCGATATTTGTCGACGGACGCTACACACTCCAGGTCTCCAGCCAAGTACCGGTTGCCCTGTTCGAACCGCACCACATTACCGACAGCCCTCCCCATGACTGGCTCGCCGCCGAGTTGCTCGAGGGGGCTATCATCGGCTTCGATCCTTGGCTTCACACCGAAGCGGAAGTAGCTCGACTAGGAACTGCCTGTGACAGGGCTGGCGGAACGCTGCAGCCATGCACAGACAACCCGTTAGACGCCGTCTGGACGAATCGACCACCGCCTCCGCTGGCGCCCGTCGTACCGCATGCGCTCGAATATGCTGGGCGTACCGCGTCCGAGAAGCGTGCCGACATCGGCGGGAGGTTGCGCGAGCAGGGCTGTCACGCTGCAGTGCTCTCAGCGCCCGACTCTATTGCCTGGCTTCTCAACATCCGGGGCGGCGACGTTCCGCACACGCCGCTGGCCCTTTCGTTTGCGGTCATCCGCGACGATGGCAGCGTAGAATTGTTTATCGACCGGCGTAAGGTTTGTGCCGATACGCTGTCGCATTTGAGCAATGGCGTCTCGGTGTGCCCGCCCGATAGATTTGACCTCGCACTTCACGCCCTAGGCGAGGCCTCGTCCAGGGTTTTGGTTGATCCGGCCGTCACAGCTCAGGCAATCATGGAATCGCTGACAAGTGCGGGCGCCACACTCCTGCGAGGTCAGGACCCCTGTGCACTCCCGAAGGCGCGCAAGAACGCGATAGAGATTCGAGGAGCGCGCGCCGCTCACCAGCGCGATTCGGTTGCAATATGCCGCTTCCTCGCCTGGCTGGCTCGAATGGCCGCCGGCAACGTGACCGAGATGCAGGCAGAGGAGACGCTCCTCGCCTACCGCGCCGAGATCCCTTTGTTCCGGGATGTCAGCTTTCCGACGATCTCCGGCTCCGGACCCAACGGCGCGATCGTCCACTACCGATCGACACCAGAGACGAATCGCCTCCTCCAGAACGGCGACCTCTATCTCGTCGACTCGGGAGCACAATTCCTGGATGGTACCACCGATATTACCCGGACCGTGGCAATCGGCACTCCCTCCGCCGAGCAGCGCGAGGCCTTTACTCGCGTGCTCAAGGGCCACATCGCCCTTGCAACCGCGCGCTTCCCGCAGGGCACGTCTGGGTCTCAGCTCGATGCCTTGGCGCGGCTGCACCTTTGGCAGGCCGGCATGGACTTTGACCACGGAACCGGCCACGGCATCGGCAGCTATCTGGGGGTCCATGAAGGTCCACAGCGCATTTCGAAGGCACCGAACACTGTGGCTCTCGACCCCGGGATGATCGTGTCGAACGAACCGGGCTACTACCGAGCCGGCGCTTGGGGTATCAGAACGGAGAACCTGTTGCTCGTGACCTCCTGCGAAGCGCTCGCTGGAGCAGAGCGGCAGATGCTCTCATTCGAGACGCTTACGCTTGCTCCCATCGACCGCGCATTGATCGATACCGGCCTTCTGACGGTCGCCGAACGGGATTGGATCGACGCCTACCATGCAAGGGTGCAGAAGTCGGTAATGGGGGCTCTCGACGAAGCCGATCAAACCTGGCTCGCAACCGCGACCGCGCCGTTGCCCTAGATCGCTCAGTGCGAGGCGCAGAGCCCCGGCCGCCTGTTTGCTCCGTTGGCGTCTTGCTTCCGCAACGTTTCCTGAACAGCCTTGCGGATGTCGGCGAGGCTGAACGGCTTCGAGATGACGCGGTGCACCAGCGCATCGAGATTATGCGCCCGCTGCCGTTCGGCGGCATAGCCCGACATCAGGAGAATGCGCATGTCTGGCCATTCGGAGCCGGCCTTCAGCGCCAGCGCAATCCCGTCGAGACCGGGCATGACGATATCGGTAAGCAACAGATCGTAGCGATCCTGGCCAAGCCGATCGAGCGCTTCGAGTCCGTCCTCAGCCACGGTGACGGCATGCCCGTCCATGGCGAGCGCACGCGACACAAACTCGCGCACCCCCGCCTCGTCCTCAGCGATGATGATATTCGCCATCTCAGGATCTCCCGCAGCCATGCTGCGACCGGCGGAGCGTTTACACGTACCGCGACGTTACCGGTAGAATGTCGCCATTGTTGCCGCCCCTTAGTTAATGCGCCGTTAACCGGGATCCCGATGGTCGGGCTCAATCGGACCGACAAAGATCGCAGCCTCTACAGCCTCAGCCGGCACGCCGAGGAGTTCGCCGCTAATCTTCACGCCTTCGCCAGATCCGACCTTCTCCGGGCGGGGGAATCCGCCATCTGGACGCATGGGAATCGCCGCGAGGTCAGAGCCCGCCGAATCCCTTAGAACCAACCGGACTTCCGGAAAGGACAGGCTCCCGGGGGAGATGTTCGTTAGTCGACCTTCGACCAGCAGCAACTTGCCGGCCTCTTCCCAGGAGACCCGGGTTTCACGCATATCGAAGGCCGGTTGTGGCGCCGACGACGGGAAGCCCAAGGCGGCGTACAGGCGTTCGCTCTTTGGCCACGTATCGACAACTTGGCGATGCCCCAACCACCCCCCAACGCCGATCGACGCGATAAACATCCCCAAGAGGAGCCATCCCGCCGACACCCCACGATCCGACATCTGCCAGAAGGGTGGATCCGACCGTATCTCGGGCCATTCGACCCGTTGCTCGCGCCCCGAATCTTCGGCCGGCTGCTCCGGGATCGCCGGCACATCGACGGTTTCCGTCATCGAAGCTTGCTCTTCGGCCGCTTCGGAAACCGGATCCTGCCACCAGTTCTCGCCGCACTTGGCGCATCGCACGCGCCGACCCGCCGGGCCGAGGGCGCTGTCTCCGATCTGGAATCGGGTGGAGCAGCTAGGACAGGTGATTATCATGGCGATGCGGGTTAGTTTCGCGGCGGCCCACCGGCACGAACCCTTCGCTCCGGTTAGCCTCGGCAAGCTATACGGATCGCTAGAGGGCGTCGAGTAAGTGGTGCGAGGATTCTTCGGACCAGGCAAGAGCAAAGCGAGGACGGCCGATGTGCCGGTCGTCGACCTGTCCGGCGTCAGGCTCCGATACGGCAATGGTCCCGAGATCCTGCGCGGCACGGACCTCGTCCTGACCCGCGGCAGTTTCCACTTTCTCACTGGGAGCAGTGGCGCAGGCAAATCGTCGCTCCTTGGCTTGCTGTACCTGACCATGCATCCGACCGCGGGCGCCGTAAGGCTGTTCGGCGTAGATATCGGAACGGAGCCGCGGCGGCGCCTGCCCGATGTCCGGCGACGGATTGGGGTCGTCTTCCAGGACTTCCGGCTGCTCGCCCATTTGTCTGCCTTCGATAACGTCGCCCTACCGCTCCGGATCGTTGGCACACGCGAGGACCAAGTCCGCGCGAACGTCCGCGAGTTGCTGGCGTGGGTAGGCCTCGGCGACCACCTACAAGCCCTGCCTTCGACCCTTTCCGGAGGCCAGCAACAACGACTGGCGATTGCGCGTGCGGTGATCGCACAACCAGATCTACTCATTGCCGACGAGCCCACTGGCAGCGTGGACGATTCGAGCGCCTATCGGCTCATGCGCCTCTTCGATGAGCTTCATAAAATGGGAACAACTGTGCTGATCGCGACCCATAACCGGGCGCTTGTTCAGGCGTTCGGCCACCCGGAGCTGCATCTGGAAGATGGCGTCCTCAAGCTCGCTTCAATGAATGAGCACGGGTGATGCCGCTTCGCTCGACACGCGCACTTCCCATGCCGCGAGATGCGGCCAGCCGGTTCCTCCCATGGATCGTCGCGCTAATGGTGTTTCTCGCCGCGCTTGCTCTCGCAGCCGTCATGCTGCTGGGATCATCGCTGCACCGCTGGCAAGCGGATTTGTCCGGCACGGTGACGGTACAGGTCCCGCCTCTGAAGGAGTCGGCACAGACGGATGCTGCGGTGGCAGAGCTTGTCAAGTTCCTAAGGTTGACGCCAGGCGTGGAGGCTGCCCAGGCGCTGACGCAAGACCGTTTGGCGGCCCTTTTGGCACCATGGCTCGGAGAGACGGCTGAGGTCGGTGAACTGCCGATGCCGAGGCTGATTGACGTCCGTCTGCGAACGGGCGCGTTGGTTGACCTTTCGGCGGTGGGTGCCAAGATCGCCGACATTGCGCCTGGTGCCGTTATCGACGACCACCAAGTTTGGCTGGCGCGACTCGTCCGATACGCAAGAGCCCTCGAGACGACGGGCATCGTCGTTCTTGGACTCGTCTCTGCTGTCTGGGTGGTGACGGTGCTGTTTGTCACCCTGACGCGCATGTCCATCCATAGAACCGTGATCGCGCTCCTTCATCTCATGGGCGCCACGGATGGCTACATCGCGCGCCAGTTCCAGAGACACGCTCTCATATTTGGCCTTGGCGGCGGGTTCATCGGGGTCCTGATGGCCGCAGTTGCACTGCTTGCGCTCGATCAAGCCGCCGCCGACCTCGCGACACCAATCTTACCGGTGCCTCGTCTTTCGCTGGGACAGTGGGGTGCGCTCGCCGCACTGCCGATCGTAACTGCTGTGGTCGCCATGCTCACCGCTCGACTGACCGTTCTCGTGCAACTGAAACGCATGCCGTGAGACAATCGATCAGGTTCCTGCGCTTTCCTCTGATCGCGGCGGCGGTTTGCGCCAGTGGCCTCGTCATAGGGTTCCTCATCTTTGTATCGAACCTTCCACGTGAAGTGGAAAATCCGGACCGGCACACGGACGCGATCGTCGTTCTGACCGGTGGAAGCGACAGAGTCGCGACGGGAATCAAGCTGCTGGAACGCGGCCTCGGCAAGCATCTCTTGATTTCCGGCGTTCCCGACGAGGTCGCTCTTCGCGATCTGACCATGCAGGTCCCGAGCGCCGCTTCATGGATCGCCTGCTGCATAACACTTGGCCGCGTGGCTCTCGACACGCTGGGGAACGCGGACGAGGCGGCTGACTGGATGCACAGACACGGCTTCCAATCGCTGCGCCTTGTCACCGCCCATTACCACATGCCCCGCAGCAAATTGCTGTTCAAGCACGCCATGCCCACGATGAGCATCGTCTTCCATCCCGTCTTTCCAGCGACAGTCCGCTCGGAGAACTGGTGGCGATGGCCGGGCACAACAAAACTTCTGGCACAAGAATACATAAAGTACATAGCTGCATTTTTCATAACCGCGATTCTGCCGACTGGAAAATTCTGATTCATGTATTACATCAAATCCGTCATCTTTTATTTCTGGTTTATTTCCTGGACAACCGCAGTTGCAGTTGCGGGCGTTCTCCTCCTGGGTTTTCCTCGCCAATACACTCTCGCCCTCGGCAGGCTTTGGTGCCGCGGCGTACTCTCCCTGCTCCGACGGATAGTAGGGATCCGCTACGAGGTGCGCGGATCTACTCCCATCGAACCCGTGATTATCGCCAGCAAGCATCAGTCGTCGTGGGAAACGTTTATGTTTCCAATTCTACTCGGCGATCCGGCATACGTCCTGAAGCGCGAACTCACCCTGATTCCGCTTCTCGGTCGGTGCTTTGTGAAGGCGGGGCACATCGCCGTCGATCGGGCAGCTGGTGGCCGCGCGTTGAGACCGCTGATTCGCGCCGCCCGGGAGGTCGCGGCGACTGGCCGTCATATCGTCATATTCCCGGAAGGCACCAGGACGGCCCCGGGCGAGAGCGGCGTATACCATCCGGGGGTCGCCGCGCTTTATCTTCAGCTGGGGCGGCCAGTGGTGCCGGTCGCGGTGAACTCGGGTCTCTACTGGCCAAGGCGCGCTGTCCTGAAACGTCCTGGTCGAATCGTGATCGAGTTTCTGCCATCGATTCCCCCCGGCATGCGCCGCGACCCCTTCATGGCAGAACTGAGTGGGCGTATCGAGGGGGCAACACGCTCTCTCGAAGCCGAGGCCCGAGGCGAGGCGGGCCGGTGATCGGGACTCGACACAAATCCCATGCTTGGTTTAGGCTTTCGTCATATCGTGATGCGATACTGCGAGATAGAGGCGCAGTGTTTCGGGGGATTAGTCAGGTGTCGGTACGCATTGCTGTCGCGGCGCTCCTTATCTTAGGAGGAGGGATAGCCTTGCCGGCGCAAGCGGAGGAAAACGAGGGCGATTCCTTCGCCGCGCTCGCGTACCTGCGGGTTCCCTTCACAGCCAAACCGTACCTCGGCCTCGCAGTTCAGAAGGATCGGGTGGAGGTGAGTCGCCCAGCCACCCGCGATTACGACACCTTGTGGGCTCAGCCAAAAGTTATCGATGTCCACCTGAACCCGCAGACGATGGAGCCCGTGCGCGTCAACGGCTTCGCCGTTTACGGTGGCCGCTCGAGTCGCTCATTTAGCGAAGTTGCTTGGTCTGCGCATATCGACAGGTAAATCTCCGGTTCGCTTCCGCCGACCAGGTCGGGTTATCAGGGCAAACGCCGCAGACGCGAAGCGAAGAAGCCATCCATTCCGCCGTGCGTACCTAAATGGTACGGCATCGTACGAAGATCCCCACACGGCGATATAAACTCCGCATGATCGCGCACGTCTGCGGCATTGACGGAATCGTGGACAACTGGAGCGCCGGAAGCGATCAGGGCATCGACCTGCTGTCGCCCCTCCTCCGGCTGTAGCGAGCAGCATGCGTACACGATAATTCCACCCGGCACCGTCATATCGACTGCAGCCCTCAGCATGCGCCGTTGCAGTTCCGCCAGCCGAGCGACATCTGATCTTGATTTGAGGTATGGCAGATCAGGGTGACGCCGGATTGTCCCCGTCGCAGAACAGGGAACATCAACAATCACTCGCTCCGCCATCTGCTCCGGTCGCCAAGTCACAGCATCCGCGACAACCGCCTCTGCTACTCGTAATCGAAGACGATCGAGATTTCCCTGCAGCCGAAGCATCCGCGGTGCCGAACGGTCCACGGCAGTGACGACTGCGCCTGCAGCGATAAGCTGGGCGGTCTTCCCCCCAGGCGCCGCGGCAAGATCGATGACGGGCCGGCCGGCTATGTCTCCCAAGAGCCGAACAGGCAACGCCGCTGCCGCGTCCTGAATCCACCAATCACCGTCCTCGAAGCCGGGCAGATCCCGGATGCTGCCGCCGCCACGTCGCCGAAGCGTCCCGGTAGAGAGAGTTTGCGCGTCGAGCGCTTCCGCATACCTGAGAGCGTCATCATCGCGCTTAAGTGTGATATCCAGCGGCGCCTCATCGAGATGAGCTGCCGCGATGGCCTCCGCAGCGTGTTCGCCATATGCCGATACCCATGATTCATAGAGCCAGCCCGGCGTGTTGATCCCTACGGGCAGTCCCTCAGTCCCATCGGAGTGATGGCCTGCGACCCTCCTGAGAACGGCATTCACGAGGCCCTTGTGCCCGGCGAAGCCAAGGTGCGCCGTCAGCCACACCGCCGTATCGACAGCAGCATGAGGGGGCGTTCTAAGAAACAGGAGTTCGGCGGATCCAACCCGCAACACGTCGTGCACGATGCTCGCGCGATCAGGCAATGGACGGCGCAGATGCCGAGCAATCGCTCGGTCGATCTGCCCGAGCCTGCGAAGGGTCGTTGCCACAATCATCCGCACATGCGAGCGGTCGCGGCCCTCCAGAGACGGGAGCAGAGGGTGATCTTCGAGCGCATGATCCAACGGCCGACGATCGCGCAGGACGCTCCGCAGCAGTTCGACGGCCACCGCCCGACTTAGCGCACCGGAGACCGGCGCGTCCCCAGAAGAAGAGTAGGTCACCCCCACGGGCCGCGCTTGCCGGCCACTGTTCCAGATCCAGCGAGTTCTCTCAGACGACGGATGCGGTTCGCTGTGGCGGGATGCGTCGAGAAGAGATTATCCATGGACCCGCCGTGAAGGGGATTGACGATGAACATGTGAGCAGTCGCAGGGTTACGCTCTGCTGCGTGATTGTCGACGCGGCCGGCAAGCTGCTCCAGTCGCTGGAGCGCACTCGCCAGCCAGAGGGGTTGTCCGCAAATCTCCGCGCCCAATTTGTCTGCCTCGTACTCGCGCGTCCTGCTGATCGCGAACTGGACGAGTGCTGCTGCCATCGGACCGACGATCATCAGGAGCAGCGCGCCGACAATGCCGAGCGGATTGTTCCGATTGTCGCCAGCGGCACCAAAGAAGAATGCGAAGTTTGCCAACATCCCGATCGCGCCGGCGATCGTGGCAGTGATAGTCATCGTCAGCGTGTCGCGGTTCCGCACATGGGCCAATTCATGCGCCATCACCCCCGCGATCTCCTCCTGCGTCAGGCTGCGCAAGAGGCCTGTAGTCGCTGCTACCGCCGCGTTCTGCGGATTCCGCCCCGTTGCGAAGGCGTTCGGTTGGTCGTTATCCATGATGTATACGCGTGGCATAGGGAGCCCCGCACGCAGAGCGAGTTGCCTCACCAGGCCAACCAGTTCCGGCGCGCTCCGCGCATCGACCTCTCGCGCTCCATACATCCGGAGCACGACCTTATCCGAATTCCAGTAGGCAAAGACATTCATCGCGGCAGCAATCAAGAACGCGATCACGATACCGCCGCTACCGCCGATGAGGTATCCGATCCCGAGAAACAGGGCGGTCATGGCGGCGAGCAACATGAACGTACGGGAGTGGTTCAACACTGCGATAACCCCACGGAGTCGGCGCATGCCGCCGACGGCCCACATCTTGTGGGACGCCGGAAGCCGTTCAAGTCTTGGCACCAGAAGGGCTCAGGTCCATATGACGACGATGCGCAAGGATCCCTCCCCCGCTGAGCCGACCCCGCCGATCCCGAGTGCGGATGTGGGACAGCCGATCGACGACAAGGACTCGCGTACGCGCCCCTCCGGGGCTTCGCAGGGCCGCGACGAATCCGCGAAAGTGCCAAGGCACGACGATCCCACACGCTACGGCGACTGGGAGATCGGGGGTCGCTGCATAGACTTCTAGCGTGCGGCTGAAGCAGCCGCACGAGCCCCTTCGCGACAGGCTTCTTTGGAGAGGTGACACACATCTTCTTGCCCCCTCCACACAGCAGTGTGAGCGACACCGATGAGGAACGATCATCGGCTTTTCAACAGTTGGTCACGTGCATCTTCGGAAGCGGGTTGAACCGGCCCCCGCATGATGGGCTAGAGTGCGATCTTCCGACTCGAAAGGATCGTGCCCGTGTCGAGCCAAGGCCTGCCGTTGTCCCGTTTCAAGGTTCTCGATCTTACGCGGGTGCGAGCGGGGCCAACTTGTGTCCGCCAGCTCGCGGACTGGGGCGCAGACGTAATCAAGATCGAAGAGCCGCCGAAAGCGACAGCGGGTGAAGGACTCGGCGGGCCGAGGGACGGTTTCGATTTCCAAAACCTCCACCGCAACAAGCGCTCCATCACGCTCAACCTCAAAGCCGAGGCTGGGAAGAAGATCTTCTTCGACCTCGTCCGGGCCGTGGATGTTGTTGTGGAGAATTACCGCCCGGACGTGAAGTCGCGGTTGGGAATCGACTACGAGGCCTGCCGCGCCGTCAATCCTCGGATCGTATACGGCAGCATCTCCGGGTTCGGTCAGGACGGCCCGTATGCCCTGCGTCCAGGCTTCGACCAAGTTGCCCAAGGCATGGGCGGCTTGATGTCCATTACGGGCCTTCCTGGCCAGGGGCCGGTCCGGGTGGGCATACCGATCGCGGACCTGTGCGCCGGCATGTTCTGTGCGCAGGGCATCTTGCTAGCCCTTCTGGAAAGGGAGAACTCGGGGGAAGGCCAGTGGGTACAGACTTCCCTCCTCGAGGCACAAATCCAGATGCTCGACTTCCAGGCTGCCCGCTACCTCATGGACGGGGAGGTGCCGAAGCAGGCTGGAAACGACCACCCAACGAGCATTCCGACCGGCGTGTTTCCCACTGCCGATGGCCATATCAACATCGCGGTCGCCGGCCAGGAGATTTACGAGCGGTTCTGCAAGGCGATGGATGCACCGCAACTGATGACCAAACCGGAGTACGCATCCGGTGCCCTGAGGTCTAAGAACCGCGCCGCCCTGAATGCGGAGATTGCGGAACTGACGCGCACGAAGCCGAGTGCGTACTGGATCGACATGCTGAACAAGGCGGGCTGCCCGTCCGGTCCGATCTATACGATCGACCAGGTGTTTTCGGACCCCCAAGTGCAACATGATCAGATGGCTGTGCCGGTAACCCATCCACGCCTCGGGGAGATCAACCTCGTCGGTCAGGCGATAAAGATGAGCCGCACGCCGGCCACGATTCGGTCCGCCACGCCTGATCTCGGCGCAGATACCGATACTGTGCTTCAGGAACTTGGCTACGGTGCGGACGCCATAGCGGAATTGCGCAAAAGCGGCGCCGTCTGAGCAGGTACTGGAGTCCGGGCCCTCCCTCCCCTATGTTTGGGCGGTCAGACGGCCGGACGGTCGCCTCCTATTTTTTGGGGGGAGGAAAGTCCGGGCTCCACGGAGAAGCGGTGCCGGGTAACGCCCGGCGGGGGCGACCCCAGGGAAAGTGCCACAGAGAGCAGACCGCCCACGCGGCCGGACGAGGAGACTCGCCGGCCCCGAGGGTAAGGGTGAAAGGGTGCGGCAAGAGCGCACCGCGGCCTCGGCAACGGGGACGGCACGGCAAACCCCACCGGGAGCAAGACCGAATAGGAATGACACGACCGCGTGAGCGGTCAGGCGCGCTCCGCGCTGTCATTCGGGTTGGTCGCGCGAGGTATCCGGCGACGGATGCCCCAGATGAATGACCGTCTCCCGGATATTCCGGGGACAGAACCCGGCTTACAGGCCGTCTGACCACTTTGCGCCCGATTCTTCAGGACTGCCGGTTCCTGCCCAGTGACGCAAGGGCGTCAGTCGGATGGACCATGAGAACAAACCAAGTACAACACGGAAAAAAGGGCTGGGAGCTTTGGCCTGGAACACAGGACCCGCGACGATGGACCTCATGAGCGCTCACTCGTCTACGAGTGAACCTTGATTCCCCATCAGGGAATATCTTTTCGCTTCCATCATTGCCCAGATTTGCCCATGATGCCCCATGATTTCCCATGGAGAGCCATGGCGAGGGATCGTGCGCAGGCAAGCGGGCGGTCGAGCGCCGGCAAGCTGGCATACCGATGTTCTTCGGAACGCACGAAAACAAGGTCGACAAGAAGGGGCGCGTTTCCGTTCCAGCGACCTTCCGTGCGGCCATCGGCACCCAGAACGTTCCCGGCATCATCATTTTCCCGTCCTGGAATTCGCCGGGCGCGTACGAAGGCTGTCGGGGCGACTTCCTCGAACAACTCAGCGCGAGCATGGAGAGCATGGAGCTCTTCTCCGAGACGGACGTCATGGCAGACCTCGTCTTCGGTGCGGCGGTACAACTGCAATGGGATGCCGAGGGACGAATTGTTCTTCCCGAAAAGGTAATGAAGCGTGCCGGCATCACCGAGCGCGTCGCCTTCGTCGGCCGCGGCCTCACGTTCCAACTTTGGGATCCAGACCTCTTCTACGCCCAGGAGGAGGAGCGCCTTCAGAAGGCGCGCGAACTGAAGCTCACATTGCGCCTCAAGCCTCAGGTGCCGTCGTGACCGACGCACCCCGCCGCATCTCTGAATCCCGTCACCGCCCCGTCATGCTCGACGAGGTGCTGGCCGCGCTCGAGCCCCGGGCCGGCGCCGTATACGTAGACGGAACGTTCGGTGCGGGTGGGTACAGTCGCGGACTTCTCGATGCCGCGGACTGCAAGGTGGTCGCGATCGACCGAGATCCCGACGCAATCGCCGAGGGGCAGCCGCTCGCCGACCATTACCGTGGCCGGTTGCTGCTAAGTCTGGGGCGGTTCGGAGATATGGACGCAATCCTTGCGAACGCGGGCCATTCCGCCGTGCAAGGGGTGGCGCTCGACCTCGGCGTGTCGTCCATGCAGATCGACCGCGCCGACAGGGGCTTCTCATTTCGCTCGGACGGCCCACTCGACATGCGTATGGATCGGCAAGGCGCATCTGCGGCCGATCTCGTCAACACTGCCGGTGAGGCGGACCTTGCAGACCTAATCTGGCGCTACGGCGACGAACGGCGTTCGAGGAGAGTCGCGCGGGCGATCGTCGCCGCCAGGCGCGACGGCCCCATTGAGACCACCTCGACGTTGGCGGAGATCGTTCGCCGTGCAGTCGGTCGCAGCGACGACGGCATCGACCCGGCCACCCGCACTTTCCAGGCGTTGCGCATCGCAGTGAACGACGAACTCGAAGAGATCCACCGCGGCCTCGCCGCAGCCGAAAGGATCCTCATCGACCGTGGCCGTCTAGCCGTAGTCGCCTTCCATTCCCTGGAAGACCGTGTCGCCAAGGACTTCCTTCGCCGCCGCAGTGGCAGCGAGCCTCGCGGTTCGCGGCATGTGCCCGCTGACGCGGAACGTCTCGCACCGACGTTCCGCGTTCTGACGCGCCGCCCCACCGTGCCGACGGCCGAAGAAATCCGGAACAATCCGCGTGCCCGCTCAGCACGGCTGCGGGTGGCGGAGCGGACGGATGCCGCGGCTTGGAGCGATTCGATATGATATGGCGCACCACAGCCCTTTGCCTTCTTCTCGCCGCCGCGGGGGGCAGTGCACTGCTCGTCGTCACCCGAGAGGTTCGCGAGAGGGAGCGGGTCTACGCCCAACTCCAAGCTCAGATCAGCGCCGCTCGTGAAGCGAGCCACGTACTTCGAGCGGAGTGGGCTTACCTGAATCGCCTCGAGCGCGTTCGGGAGCTCAGCGCAATCCATCTCGGCATGGATGCGGCATCACCGGACCGCATTGTTCGCTTCGAAGACCTACCGTTGCGGCAGGCCGAGCGTGCACCGGAACTTTTGGCGGACAACAGAACCAGCAGCAAGGAGTTGATGATCGTACGCGCGGAGAGGAGGCAAGTCCGATGAGGCTTTGGCCGTTCTCCGAAGTCGAAGAAGCGACGCGCGCCCCCTTGCCGCAAGTCGTCTCCGGCGATGGCTTCCTTCGCGGCCAGATCGATGGGCGGATGAAGGCCGCCCTCGAGACGGGCCGCAATCGCTTGGTTCTAGGGGGATCGCTGTTCCTCGTCGCGTTCCTCGCCATCGGGGTCCGCTTGGTGGATCTCGCCCTGCAGCGGCCGGCAGATGCCGCCGGTCCGGCGGTGGCCGCAGTCTCGGATCGCCTCTCCGTCAAACGCGCCGACATTGTCGATCGTAACGGCGTATTGATGGCATCGAGCCTCACGACGCCTTCACTATACGCAAATCCACGCGAGGTTCGAAAAGTCCTCGATTCGGCGACTGCAGCCCGCCAGATCGTCAAATTGCTGCCGGACCTGAACGAAAGCGAAGTTCGCGCGAAGCTGGAACTGGACCGCGCCTTTATCTGGCTGCGCCGAGGCCTGACTCCGAATCAGCAAATCACGATAAACAATGCCGGTATTCCTGGACTCTACTTTCAGCGCGAGGAACGCCGGATCTACCCGCAGGGCCCTCTGGCAGCCCACATCCTGGGCTTCACGGGAATGGATAACGAGGGTCTGGCCGGCGTCGAGAAGTATCAAGACGACCTGCTGCTGAACACGCGCCAGCCACTGAAGCTCTCGATCGATATGCGGGTGCAGCACGTGCTGCATTCGGAACTAGCCCGCAGCATGGCGAAGTTCTCGGCTGTCGGTGCCGCCGGCATGATCGTCGACGCTCGAAACGGCGAAACCATCGCGATGGTCTCCCTGCCGGACTACGATCCGAACACCCGAAGCGCGGCAAGCGACGATGCGATGTTCAATCGCAACACGCTCGGCGTGTACGAAATGGGCTCCACGTTCAAGTTGTTCACGGCGGCGATGGCGCTGGACGCGGGCGTGACCTCGCTGAAAGGAGGTTACGACGCCTCGCAACCGATCCGAATCGGACGCTTCACGATCACCGACTATCACGCGAAGGCACGATGGCTGAGCGTGCCGGAGATCATGATCTACTCGTCCAACATCGGTTCGGTAAAGATGGCGCTCGATGCCGGGACGGATCGGCAACGTGCCTTTCTGCAGAAGATCGGCATGCTCAGCGCGCCGTCGTTTGAGCTGCCAGAAGTTGGCTCCCCGCTGGTGCCCTCGCCATGGCGCGAGATCAACACCATGACCATCGCATTCGGCCATGGTCTCTCGGTCAGCCCCCTCCAACTCGTGAGTGGGGTTTCGGCATTGGTAAACGGCGGCCTGCTGTACCCGCCGACATTGCTGCGGCGCCCGAGCGACGCCCCTCCCGACGGGACAAGGGTCGTCTCGGAGAGAGTGTCGGACCAGATGCGCTGGCTGATGCGACAGATCGTTACGGAAGGCACGGGCAGGAACGCCGACACGCAGGCTTATCCTGTTGGTGGCAAGACAGGCACCGCGGAGAAGGTCGGCGGCAAGGGATACAAACGAAAGGCGCTCGTATCGTCGTTCGTCGGCGCATTCCCGATCGACGACCCAAAATTCGTCATACTTGCGATGCTCGATGAGCCGCAGGGAACCAAAGATACCTACGGCTACGCGACCGGTGGCTGGGTGGCGGCGCCGGTTGTGAAGGCGGTCGTCAGCCAAGCTGGCGCTTTGCTCGGTCTCCCACCCCGGACCCAACCCCAACAAGACCACCGTGTGGTTGAGGCTAGCACCTCAGTCCGCCGGACAGTCACGCAGTGAGGACATGATCGCGGCTCGCCTGAACCTCGAGACTCGCTCGTCACATCCCGTCGGGAAGTTCGCTGGCCTGACCAGCGACTCCCGCGAGGTGCGCCCGGGGTTCCTGTTCGCCGCTCTCTCGGGGGCTCGTGCGAACGGGGCCGATTTCATTTCTGATGCGATCGAACGGGGCGCATCAGCGATCCTGGCGTCCCCCGGCACCGTGAGCGCCAACACGCTCGGTGGCGCGACATTGATTGAGGATCCGCGGCCGCGGCATCGTTTCGCGATGATGGCCGCAGAGTTCTATGGTCGGCAGCCGCGTACGCTTGTTGCCGTCACGGGCACGAACGGGAAGTCGTCTGTCGTCGATTTCACACGGCAAATCTGGCAGCGCCTTGGGCGCCCTGCCGCGAGCATCGGAACCCTCGGCGCTATCGGCGACGGCTTTCTCAGACCCGTTGCACTGACGACACCGGATCCCGTCACTCTATATCGAACGGTCGGCCAGATCGCGGCGATGGGCCTAGACCATCTGGCTGTCGAGGCATCGAGCCACGGACTGAGCCAGCATAGGTTGGACGGACTCCGCCTCACCGCTGCAGCCTTCACCAGCTTTTCGCGAGATCACCTCGACTACCACGGAAGCCTGCCCGCCTATCTCGAAGCGAAGCTGCAGCTTTTCAGGGATTTGCTGCCGCCCGGTGCGCCCGCACTGATCAATGCGGACAGTACCACCTCTGAGCTTGTGATTGAGGCCTGCCGGCAACGGCGTCAGCACGTCGTGACCTATGGTCGAAAAGGCCTATGGCTGAAGCTGGAAGGGGCGGAAGTAGACCACGATGGACAGGTTCTGCAGCTGAAAGCTTTTGGGCGCAGCTACCGGCTGCGATTGCCTTTGGTTGGAGCATTTCAGGCTGCCAACGCTCTGTGCGCTGCCGGCCTTGCGATCGTAAGCGGCGAGAAGCCGGACGAGGTGATTGCGGCGCTGGAACATCTGCAAGGCGTAGCCGGGCGCCTCGAGTTGGTCGCCCGCACCCCGGAGGCGGCAGCCATCTTCGTGGACTACGCCCACACGCCCGATGCTCTCGCGAATGCCATGGACGCACTACGGCCACATACGCGCCGCCGGTTGCTGTTGCTGTTCGGCTGCGGCGGAGACCGCGACCCCGGAAAGCGGCCCATCATGGGCAGTATCGCCGCCAAGCATGCGGACAAAGTCATCGTGACCGACGACAATCCGCGCTCCGAGGATCCGGCGGCGATTCGGTGGGCCATCTTGTCCGCATGCCCTGGAGCCCAGGAGATCGGCGACCGAGCGACGGCCATCACAGCGGCGGTCTCAGAACTCCGCGCAGGGGATATCCTTCTGATCGCCGGCAAGGGCCATGAGCGGGGACAGATCGTCGGCGGAAAGACGTTTCCGTTCGACGATGCCGCCGTCGCACGCGAAGCGGTTCGCCGGTTGGCAGCAGAAAAGGGCTGGGAATGAGCGCCCTTTGGACATCGTCCACAGCGGACGCAGCGACCGGCGGGAGAAGCACGGCGCAGTGGACCGCGCGCGGCGTGTCGATCGACAGCCGCACCGTCGAGCCTGACGACCTGTTCGTCGCTTTGGAGGGCCCCAGCCACGACGGGCACGACTACGTGACAGCTGCGCTCCAACGCGGCGCATCGGCGGCAATGGTACGCGACGTAGTGGAAGACGCGCGGATAGCCGGCCCACTGCTCAGGGTGCCGGATACGCTTCATGGCCTCTACGCTCTGGCTGCCGCGGCGCGCCAGCGCTCCGGCGCGCGAATCGCAGCAGTCACCGGCAGCGTCGGCAAGACCGGCGTCAAGGAGGCCCTCCGGCTCGTTCTCGAGCAGCAGGCGCCGACCCAGGCGAACGCGGGCAATCTCAACAATCACTGGGGAGTTCCCCTCAGCCTCGCCCGTCTCGAATCATCAACCCGGTTCGGCATATTCGAACTCGGCATGAATCACGCGGGCGAGATATCCCCCCTCTCCCGGCTGGTTCAGCCGCACGTGGCGATCATCACCACGATCGCACCGGCACACGTCGCGCATTTTGCGTCGGTGGAGCAGATTGCGGACGCAAAAGCCGAAATCTTCGAAGGGGTCACGCCAGATGGCACCGCCGTACTGAACCGCGACAATCCCTTCTACGAGCACCTATCGACCGCCGCCCGCCGATGCGGCATCGAGCGCGTGATCAGCTTCGGGCAGCACCCCCAAGCGGACGCAAGGCTGTTGGACGTCCGTCTGCTGCCGAACCGGAGCGATGTCGAAGCCCAAATTGACGGCCGGCACATCGCGTTCACCATCGGCGCCCCGGGCAGCCACTGGTCGATCAATAGCCTCGCCGTTCTCGCGGCGGTTTCAGCGCTCGGAGCCGACGTGGAAAGCGCAGCTGCATCGCTTGCCGATGTACGGGCGCCACAAGGCCGCGGCTGCCAAGCGAACGTCCCGCTGCGCGAGGGCAGCTTCACACTGATCGATGAGAGCTACAACGCGAGCCCGGCCGCCGTTCGCGCCGCTCTTGAGACGTTGTCGCTGAGCGAAACGGCGCCGCATGGCCGGCGCATCGCAATCCTGGGGGACATGCTCGAACTCGGCCCAGACACCCCGGCGCTCCACTCCAATCTCGCTGAAGCGATTGAACGTTGCGGCGTTGATCTCGTCTATGCCGCTGGCCCTGCGATGATGCATCTCTACAGGGCGTTACCGCCTTCTATCCGCGGCGGTCATGCTGAGAGTACGGAGGCGCTGCTTCCGATACTCACGAGCATCGTACGGTCCGGCGACGTCGTACTCGTCAAGGGCTCGCTGGGCATGCAGATGGCACGCGTCGTCAAGGCGCTGATGCCCGACAACTTCAAGAACAAGGGCTGAGGCGATGCTCTACAATCTCCTCACCCCCCACGCAGATCAACTGATCTTCGCCAATCTATTCCGGTACATCACGTTCCGTTCGGGCGGCGCGATGCTGACCGCACTGTTGATCAGCTTCCTCCTTGGGCCCTCGGTGATCTCGTGGCTTCGCTCAAAGCAGCGCGGCGGTCAGCCCATTCGAACCGATGGGCCCCCTGAGCACCTGTTGACTAAGAGCGGCACCCCGACCATGGGCGGGGCACTGATTCTGCTTGCGCTCACTTTGAGCACGTTGCTCTGGGCCGACCTCCGGAACACCTATGTCTGGGTCGTACTCCTGGTGACCGCCGGCTTCGGGTTGGTCGGTTTCGTAGATGACTTCCTTAAGCTGACACGCCGCAACAGCCAGGGGCTCGCGGGCCGATACAAGATGCTCGGCCAGATCGTGATCAGCACGATCGCCGCATTAATCATCACCTATGAGATGCAGGAACCGCTCTCCAGCGGGATGGCGGTACCCTTCTTCAAGGACGTTCTGCTCAACCTGGGCTGGTTCTTTATTCCCTTCGCAGTGATCGTGATGACCGGCGCGTCCAATGCCGTCAACCTGACCGATGGCCTTGACGGCTTGGCGATCGTGCCCGTCATGATCGCCGCGGGCTGCTTCGGCCTCATCGCCTACTTTGCCGGCAACATCGTGTATTCCAACTACCTCCAGCTCCACTATGTAGTAGGTGCGGGCGAGCTTACGGTGTTCTGCGGCGCTCTTGTCGGCGCCAGTCTGGGCTTTCTGTGGTTCAACGCCCCGCCTGCTATGGTCTTTATGGGCGATACTGGATCGCTCTCGTGTGGTGGTGCGCTCGGCGCGATCAGTGTCGTCACTAAGCACGAGTTGGTGCTCGCGATCATCGGCGGCCTCTTCGTACTCGAAACCATCTCGGTGATCGTGCAGGTCGCTTCCTACAAGCTGACGGGGAAACGCGTATTCCGGATGGCGCCACTGCACCATCACTTCGAACGGAAGGGGTGGCAGGAACCAACCATCGTCATCCGGTTCTGGATCATCGCCTCGGTGCTGGCCGTCATCGGCCTCGCCACGCTGAAATTGAGGTGACGATGATCCTCCCCGAGAGCATGAGGGACAAGACAGTCGCGGTGATGGGGCTCGCGCGGTCGGGGTTGGCAGCCGCGCACGCGCTGACAAGCGCCGGGGCACTGGCTGCCTGCTGGGACGACAATGCCGGACGCCGCGCTGCAGCAACCGAGGCCGGCATTTGTGTCCTGCCGCTTGAGGGCCGAGACTGGTCGGCCACCGACCTTCTCGTTTGGAGCCCAGGGGTACCGCATCTTCACCCACGCCCGCATGCTGCAGCACTCGCGGCGCGTGCTGTGGGGTGTCCGATCGTCTGCGATATCGAGCTTCTGTGGCGCAGCCAGCCGCACGCCCGCTTCATCGGAATCACCGGCACAAACGGCAAATCGACCACGACGGCCTTGATTGCCCACATCCTGAACGAGGCCGGTGTGACCGCCGACGCGGGAGGCAACATCGGAAAGCCGGCGATGTCGCTTCGGCCGTTTGGGCCGGAGGGAACATACGTCATCGAGATGTCCAGCTATCAGCTGGAACTCGTCCCCACCATCCACTTCGAAACTGCCGTCTTCATGAATGTCAGCGCGGACCATTTGGACCGCCACGGCGGAATGCACGGCTATGTCGCGGCGAAAAGGCGGATCTTTCAGGGACAGGGGCCTAACGACACTGCAGTTGTCGGCGCCGATGATGCCTTCGGACGGCATGTATTGGCGGATCTTCGGGATCGCAGGAGCCAGCGCGTGATCCCGATTTCATCGCATCAGGCCGTTCCTGGCGGCGTGTGGGCAGATAACGGCCTTCTGATCGACGACCTCGATGACAGACGCCTAGCCGTTGCCGATCTCACTTCCATTCCAACCCTTCCCGGCGCTCACAATTGGCAGAACGCGGCGGCTGCCTATGCCGTTGCACGGGCTGCGACTGTACCGGCCGAGCAGGCCGTGAGGGCACTCCAGAGCTATCCGGGCCTGCCACACCGCCAGGAGCGGGTGACGACCATTCATGGCATCCGCTACGTCAATGATTCCAAGGCGACTAATGCCGAGTCAGCGGCACGGGCGCTGGCCTGCTATGACAACATCTATTGGATAGCCGGGGGCCTGCCAAAGGAGGGCGGCATCACCTCCCTGGCGAGCTTCTTTCCTCGAATCCGACACGCCTTCCTGGTCGGACAAGCCAGCGAGGCCTTCGCGGATACATTGGGACGCACAGTCCCGCACACGCGCAGCGGCACCCTTGAGCAGGCGGTAAACGATGCTCACGCGCTAGCTCAATCCGAGCGGCGCCCAGGGGCCGTGGTCCTGCTTTCACCCGCCTGCGCGTCGTTCGACCAGTGGCCCGACTTCGAGGCTCGCGGCGATGCGTTCAGGGCCGCCGCGACGGCGTTGAACGCGGAGGATGCGGGATGACGCTCGTCGCGCGCACCGACACCAGCGTCATTGGCCGCTGGTGGTGGACTGTAGATCGCTGGGCCCTGTCGGCTCTCGTGATCCTCATGCTTGTCGGCGCGTGGCTGGTCGTAACGGCCAGTCCCCCGGTCGCGGAGCGACTCGGCTATGGGTCGTTCCACTTCGCCAAGAGACATCTGATCATGCTGCCGGTGGCGGCGACGATCCTGATCGGCGCGTCTCTCCTGTCGCCGCGCGGCGTCTTGCGCGTCGGCGCGGTTGTATTCGCAATCTCGCTCCTTCTCCTTGCCGCGACGCTGGTGGTCGGTGTCGAGACAAAAGGGGCGCGACGTTGGATCAACATTGCCGGCTTCTCGATGCAGCCATCCGAGTTCGTCAAGCCGGCCTTCGCGATCGTCGCTGCTTGGCTGTTCGCCGAGGGCAAGCGCGACAAGGCCATACCGGGCCACTGGATCGCCTTTGGTCTCTACTTCCTCGTCGTGACCCTGATCATCGCTCAGCCGGATCTCGGGATGACGATGGTCGTGACGTCGGTATGGCTGGCGCAGTTCTTTCTCGCCGGCCTGTCGATGTGGCTCGTCATCGGCCTTGGATTGGCCGGGATCGCCGGTCTCTTCGGCGCCTACTTCATGTTTCCGCACGTTACGAGCCGTATCGACAGGTTCCTTGATCCGGCGAGCGGCGATAGCTATCAGATCGACAAGTCGCTATCGGCATTCGTCAATGGCGGATTCCTCGGCCGGGGCCCCGGTGTCGGCCGTGTCAAGGAGACGATACCGGACGCACATGCCGACTTTGTCTTCGCCGTTGCTGGCGAAGAAATGGGCGCGATCGTTTGCCTGATCATCGTCGGCCTGTTCGCGTTTCTCGTCATCCGCTGCTTCGCGCGTCTGCTGGCCGAACAGAATCTGTTCGTCTTCCTCGCCGTCGCAGGCCTCGTAACAAATTTCGGCCTCCAGGCGGTCATCAACATCGGCTCGTCCCTACACCTCCTCCCGACAAAGGGAATGACTCTGCCATTCATAAGCTATGGCGGGTCCTCGCTGCTGGCGCTGGCGCTCACGATGGGCATGGCACTGGCGCTGACACGCCGCCGCGTCGAGCCGGGAGGCATGCTATGAGCGCCGCACGTTACGGGGGCGATGGTCCCATTGTTCTCGCGACGGGAGGAACGGGGGGCCACGTTTTCCCTGCACAGGCACTCGCTCAAGAACTGAGTGCACGTGGTCACCGCGTCGTTCTGGTCACCGACGCTCGCGGCGGCGCCTTCGATGAAGCGTCGGAGGTCTATCGCATTCGGGCCGCTACGCCGGGCCGGACGGCGGGGGCGATGCTGAAAGCGGGCCGAGATATCGCTCTCGGCACGATTGCCGCATGGCGGCTGCTCCGCCGGCTGGAGCCGTCGGCGGTCGTCGGCTTCGGAGGCTACGCCTCGGTGCCGACGATGCTCGCGGCGGGTTGGCTCCGGCTTCCGACGCTCATCCACGAGCAGAACGCGGTACTGGGGAGGGCAAATCGCCTCCTGGCCCGCCGCGTCAGGCGCATTGCGACGGCGTTTGACAGCATGTCCGCCGTCCCGGCCGGCACAGTGGCGAAGCTCGCTCGCACCGGCAATCCAGTACGACCGGCGGTCGCGGCGCTTGGCGGTATCTCCTACGACGCTCCGGCGGCCGACGGTGAGTTCAGGCTTCTGATCACCGGAGGAAGCCAGGGCGCGCGCGTCTTCAGTGAAGTCGTCCCGCAAGCTATCGCCGCACTGCCCACGCAGATGCGCAAGCGCCTGCGGATTGTCCAGCAGTGCCGACCCGAGGATCTGGACGCGGTGCGCGAAGCTTATGCCGACTGCGAGGCAGACGCCGAACTCGCGGCGTTCTTCGCGGATATTCCGGAACGTCTAGCGTGGGCGCACCTGGTCATCGCAAGGGCCGGCGCTTCGACAGTCGCGGAGCTAACGACGGCCGGTCGCCCCGCAATACTCGTCCCCTACCCCTTCGCCATGGATGATCACCAGACCGCCAATGCGAGAGCCGTCTCCGGCGCTGCGTGGGTCATGACACAGCGGGAGCTTACGGTTTCGACACTGACCGACCGTCTCGCTGCGATTCTCACAGATCCGGCCCAGTTGGGCGCTGCGGCAGCAGCCAGCGCGAACCTCGGGGGACCAGACGCAGCACGCCTGCTGGCCGATCTCGTCGAAGCGGAGTTGACCGCACAAGGTGTCGGCGCTGGCGCGCTGCCACTCCGAGGAGTAGCGGCATGAACGCGATGCCCTTCGATATCGGCCCCCTGCACTTCGTCGGGATCGGCGGAATCGGCATGAGCGGGATAGCCGAGGTCATGCACAATCTCGGCTACCGCGTGCAAGGCAGCGACGTTTCCGACGGCGCGAACGTCCAGCGCTTGCGCGACCTCGGAATCGAGGTTCATGTCGGTCACCGCGCTGAGAATCTCGGCGCGGCGAAGGTTATCGTCTGCTCCTCGGCCATCCGTGGCGGCAACCCGGAAGTTGATGCGGCGCGTGCAAAGCTTCTGCCGGTGGTGCGGCGTGCCGAGATGCTCGGCGAGTTGATGCGCCTGAAATGGTCCATCGCCGTCGGCGGAACGCACGGAAAGACGACGACCACTTCGATGGTGGCCGCCCTCCTGGATGCCGCGGGTTACGATCCAACAGTGATCAACGGCGGCATCATCAACGCCTATGGCACCAATGCACGGCTGGGCCAGGGCGAATGGATGGCCGTTGAGGCCGACGAGTCTGACGGCACGTTCGTAAAGCTGCCGGCGACTGTCGCGGTCGTCACGAACATCGACCCGGAGCATCTGGACCATTACGGCACGTTCGAGCGCGTACGCGACGCCTTCCACGCCTTCGTCGAGAATATCCCCTTCTATGGTTTCGCAGTGCTCTGCACGGATCATCCAGAGGTGCAGAAGCTGGTCGCCAGGGTCGTTGACCGGCGCGTACTGACCTACGGGCTCAATCCGCAGGCCGACATTCGGGCAAGCCGCGTCAGGGCCGAGGACGGCGTCATGGTCTACGACGTCACCGTCGCCACCCGGGCAAACGGACCCGCACGCACGATCGAAGGCCTCAAACTGCCGATGCTGGGCGAGCACAACGTCCAGAACTCACTCGTGATGGTCGCCATAGCGCACCAGTTGGGCATCCCGGACGATGTCCTGCGCTCGGCATTGGCCGGGTTCTCGGGCGTCAAACGCCGCTTCACACAGACCGGGCAATCGGGCGGCATCACGGTGATCGACGACTATGGCCATCATCCGGTGGAGATCACAGCGGTCCTCAAGGCAGCGCGGTCGGCAACGCAGGGACGCGTCGTCGCCGTGGTGCAGCCGCATCGGTACTCCCGACTTCAGAACCTTTTCGAAGAATTCTGCACCTGCTTCAACGACGCAGACACCGTCCTCGTCGCCCCTGTGTATCCCGCCGGAGAGACTCCGATCGAAGGCGTTGATCGCGATGCACTCGTCGCGGGCCTGAAACAGCGTGGCCATCGTCACGCCCTGCCGCTCGGCGGCCCGGAGGAATTGGCCGGCATGGTCGGCGACCTCGCCCGACCTGGCGACCTGGTGGTCTGCCTGGGCGCCGGCAGCATCACGACTTGGGCCTATGCACTTCCGGGCCAGCTCGATGCACTGGCTGCCCCCGCGAGGGCCGCACGATGATGGCAGCACAGCGCGTAGGCCACCATCTTGTCGAAAGGTTGCCGCCGGTGCGCGGCCGCTACACCGCGGATGCGCCGCTGGCACCGACGACATGGTTCCGCGTCGGCGGCCCGGCCGAAGTGCTCTTCCGTCCGGCCGACACGCAGGACTTGGCGATGTTTCTGGCCAACCGTCCGGCCGACGTGCCAGTCACGATTCTCGGTGTCGCATCGAATACTCTCGTCCGCGACGGCGGCATACCCGGCGTCGTGATCCGTTTGGCACGCGGCTTCAATCAGGCCGAAGCAGATGGCGAATCGCTCCTCGTCGGGGCAGCGGTCCTCTGTCCGAATGCGGCGCTGACAGCGGCCGACGCCTCTCTCGCAGGACTGGAGTTCCTGACCGGTGTCCCCGGGACGATCGGCGGCGCCGTTCGTATGAACGCTGGGGCCTTCGGCCTTGAGATCCGCAACTGTCTCGTCTGGGCGGAAGCTGTCGACGGAGCCGGAGTGCTGCACCGAGCAACCGCGACCGATATGACTCTGAGTTATCGACACAATGCCGCTCCGAGCGACTGGATCTTCGTTCAGGCCTGCCTGCACGGCCGCCCCGGGTCGCTGGTGGATATTCGTGAGCGGATGGGCGCCATCCAGTCGGAGCGGGAAGCGAGCCAGCCGCAGCGTGCGCGGACCGGCGGATCAACGTTCAAAAATCCACCCGGCGCGAAGGCCTGGGAGCTGATCGACCGGGCTGGTTGCCGCGGCCTTTCCGTCGGCGGCGCCGTGGTCTCCGAGAAGCACTGCAATTTTCTCATCAACACGGGTGACGCGACCGCCGCAGAGATCGAAGCGCTCGGCGAAGAGGTCCGGCGACGCGTTCAGATCGAAACCGACGTCCTGCTCGAGTGGGAGATCCGCCGGCTGGGCGTCAGCGCAGGAGGTTCGCCATGAAGCACGTCGCCGTGCTCAAGGGCGGCTGGTCGACCGAGCGCGCCGTCTCGCTCGTGACCGGCGACGCGGTTGCTCGCGCGCTGGAGAACGCGGGCTATCGCGTCACCTCGATCGATCTGCAACGCAATCTCACGGCCCTGCTCGCGGACCTGACGCCCCGCCCCGACGTGGTCTTCAATGCGCTGCACGGCCGGTTCGGCGAAGACGGCTGCATCCAGGGGGTCCTCGAAATTCTCGGCATCCCCTACACGCATTCCGGGGTGCGTGCGTCGGCGATCGCGATGGATAAGCCTGCCGCCAAGCGGATTTTCGCGTCGGTCGGGATCCGCTGTCCGGAAGGCGTCGAGGTGCCCGTCGCGGAAGCGCACAGCGCCATGCCGGCACCCTATGTCGTCAAGCCGGCGAGCGAGGGGTCGAGCGTCGGTGTGCTCATCGTCCCGGAGGGCGACAACGCCGCACCGCTGAAGACGGTGGATTGGGCCTTCGGGAGGAATGTGCTCGTCGAGAAGTACATCCCAGGCCGTGAACTGACCGTGGCCGTCATGGACGGCCGGCCGGTCGCCGTGACCGAACTTCGGCCGCTCCAGGGTTTCTACGACTACGAAGCCAAGTACACCGATGGAAAGACGGAGCATCTGGTTCCTGCGCCGGTGCCCGAAGCGATCGCCGCACAGGCGATGGAGTGGGCCCGGTTGGCGCACGACACACTCGGCTGCCGCGGCGTCACGCGCTGCGACTTCCGCTACGACGACGCGGGCGACCCGCCGGGAACGCTGTACATGCTGGAAATCAATACACAGCCCGGCCTGACCCCACTCTCCCTGGTCCCGGAGCAGGCTGCGCACATCGGCATGGACTTCGAGCAGCTCTGCGCCTGGATGGTGGAGGCGGCACGATGCGACTCCTGAGCGTCGGCAGCAACGACCGGCGAGGCCGGCGACGCCCGACACGAAAGCGCCCAGCCCCGCCCTGGCTGCGTCCGACAATCCAGGTCGCCGCCGCCACCGCCGTCCTGGCCGTGCTGACGGGCGGCGTCATGCAGTTGCAGGCATCCGGCTGGCTGGGCGAGCGCGTCACCGCGCTGCGGCTGGGAGCCGTCGCAGCTTCGGCAGAGTTGGGCCTCAAGGTCGCGGATGTGGCCGTCAGCGGTCGTGAGCGGACCACGCGCGACGAGTTGCTCGCCGCTCTCGACGTCCGACGCGGCGATCCGATCATCGGGTTCGACCCGCAGGCCGCGCGCGAGCGCCTGGAGGGACTGCCCTGGGTGCGGAGCGCCCGGGTGGAGCGCTCTCTGCCGGATGTCGTCCGGGTCGACATCGTCGAGCGCCAGCCGCTCGCCCTCTGGCAGGTCGACCGCCGCCTCCAGATCATCGATCACCAGGGCCAGGTCATCCGCGTGGCCGACAAGCGGCCGTTCCGCAACCTGCCGGTAATCGTCGGGCCGGACGCCGCGACCCACGCGCCCGTCCTGCTGCAGCTGCTCGGCGGCGAGCCGGACCTCGCAAAGCGTATGACCGCCGCCATCCGGGTGGCCGAGCGGCGCTGGAACATAAGGCTCGACGACCGGGTCGAGATCCGGCTGCCGGCGCAGGACATCGGCGTCGCCTGGAGCCGCTTGGCGGCGATGGAGCGCACGAACGCGGTTCTCGGACGCGACATCGTCGCCGTCGATCTGCGCCTGCCTGACCGGACCATCGTCCAGCTGGCACCGGGCGCAAAACTGCGGACCGCGGGTCCGGGGAAGTCCACATGACAGCAGCAGGCGGGGCACTGCGGTGAGCAAGGGGAACGCCAAGGCACGGAGCGGGCTGATCGCCGCGCTCGACATCGGCACCACGAAGTGCTGCTGCTTCGTCGCGCGCCCGCAGGCCGACCGGAGCCCGCGCGTCGTCGGCATCGGGCACCAGGAGTCGCGGGGCCTGCGCAACGGCGTCATCGTCGACATGGAGGCGGCCGAGGCCACCATCATCAACACGATCCACGCCGCCGAGCAGATGGCCGGCGAGACCGTGCGCCAAGTCGTCGTCAACATCTCCGGCGGCAAGCCGGCCTCGCACAGCATCGCCAGCGAGGTGGCGCTCAGCAGCCACGAGGTCGAGGACGTCGACGTCCGTCGCGCGCTGGCCCAGGGCCGCGCGCAGTTCGCGCCGAACGGCCGCGAGATGGTTCACTTCATCCCGCTCGGCTACACGATCGACGGCAATCGCGGGATCCGCGACCCGCGCGGCATGTTCGGCGAGAAGCTCGGCGTCGACATGCACGTCATCACCGCCGAGGCCGGCCCGATCCGCAATATCGCGACCTGCGTCGGCCGCGCGCACCTGGACGTCGAGGCCTTCGTCGTCTCGCCCTATGCCGCCGGGCTCGCGGCCCTGGTCGAGGACGAGATGGACCTGGGCGTCACGCTGATCGACATGGGCGGCGGCACCACCGGCGTCTCGGTCTTCTACGACGGCAGCGTCGTCTACACGGACACGATCCCGGTCGGCGGCGCCCACGTCACCAACGACATCGCGCGCGGCCTGTCGACGCCGGTGAACCACGCCGAGCGCCTGAAGACGCTCTACGGCAGCTGCATGGCCTCGGCCACCGACGAGCGCGAGATCATCGACGTCCCGCCGATCGGCGAGGACCCGCTGACCAACCCGCACCACGTCCCGAAGTCCCTGCTGATCGGCATCATCCAGCCGCGCATCGAGGAGATCTTCGAGCTGGTGCGCTCGCGCCTCGACGCCAGCGGCTTCGACCGCGTCGCCGGGCGCCGGGTCGTGCTGACCGGCGGCGCCTCGCAGCTGCAGGGTGCCCGCGAGATGGCCGCACTGGCACTCGACAAGCAGGTCCGCATCGGCCGCCCGACCGGCGTGATGGGCCTGGCCGAGGCGACCAGCGGGCCCGCCTTCGCCACCTGCGCCGGCCTGCTGATTTACGCGGGCCGCGAGCAGGGCGGCCACGCCTACCAGAGCCTCGAGACGTTCGACCAATCGGCCGGCTTCCTATCGCGAGTCGGCACCTGGCTGAGGGAGCACATGTGAGCGCAGAGCACGAACGGTGCCGCGACCGAGCGGCACCCCGACCGACCCCCACCACCCCCCTATCCAACGTTTGCAGCGGGAGGCGTCAATGACCATAAACCTGTCCATGCCGGATCGACCCCGGGAACTGAAGCCCCGGATCACCGTGGTCGGCGTCGGCGGCGCCGGCGGCAACGCGGTCAACAACATGATCCGCTCCAACCTGAGCGGCGTCGAGTTCCTGGTCGCCAACACCGACGCCCAGTCGCTCGAGATGTCGCGCGCCGAGCGCCGCATCCAGCTCGGCCTCGGCCTGACGCACGGCCTGGGCGCCGGCTCGCGTCCCGACATCGGCCGCGCCGCCGCCGAGGAGGCGATCGACGAGATCCTGGAGCACCTGACCGGCAGCCACATGGTGTTCATCACCGCGGGCATGGGCGGCGGCACCGGCACCGGTGCGGCACCGGTCATCGCCCGCGCGGCGCGCGAGCAGGGCGTGCTGACCGTCGGCGTGGTGACGCGGCCCTTCCACTTCGAAGGCTCGCACCGGATGAAGCTGGCCGACTCCGGCCTCGAGGAACTGGCCAAGTTCGTCGACACGCTGATCATCATCCCCAACCAGAACCTGTTCCGCATCGCCAACGAGAAGACGACGTTCGCGCAGGCCTTCCAGCTGGCCGACGACGTCCTCTACTCCGGCGTCCGCGGCGTCACCGACCTGATGGTGATGCCCGGCCTCATCAACCTGGACTTCGCCGACATCCGCACCGTCATGAGCGAGATGGGCAAGGCCATGATGGGCACCGGCGAGGCGTCGGGCGACAAGCGCGCCGTCGACGCGGCCGAGGCCGCGATCTCCAACCCGCTGCTCGACGACATGTCGATGAAGGGCGCGCGCGGCGTCCTCATCAACATCACCGGCGGCCTCGACATGACGCTGTTCGAGGTCGACGAGGCGGCCAACCGCATCCGCGACGAGGTCGACCCCGACGCCAACATCATCTTCGGCGCCACCTTCGACGAGAACCTCGAAGGCGTCATGCGCGTCTCGGTCGTCGCCACCGGCATCGACGCCCAGCTCGACCTGCTGCCGCGCCAGACCGAGGCGGCCGCCACGACCAACGCCCAGGCGCGGGTCATGCCCTTCCCGATCCGGCCGCCGCAGCCGAACCTGCGCCAGGGCCCGGCCCCGGTGATCGCGCGCAACCCGGGCAGCGCCCAGGCGACGGCGCACGCCGTCCAGCACGAGCCGGTGGCCACCGCCCAGCAGACGGAGCACCAGCCGGCCACGGCACAGGCCCAGCCCGAACAGCCGGCACCGCTGCCGCGCATGCCGAGCTTCGGCCAGCGCACGACGGCGGGCATGACGGGCGGCGCCACCTGGGGCGGCACCGCCCCGGCGCCGCAGCACCAGGCCGAGGACGACGCGACGGCGAGCGACCGGCCGTTCATCGCCCCGCGCCCGATCCAGCCGACCGAGCCGCGCCAGCCGGTGCAGTCGAACCGGGTCGCACCGCGCGCCGAGCCCGAGGAACCGCGCCGCAGCCGGCTCGGTTTCCCCGGCCTGATCGAGCGGATGACCGGCCACGCCCGCGCCCGCCAGGAGCCGGCGCCCGAGCGCCAGCCCGAGCGTCAGCTGCAGCAGCGCGAGCCGCAGCACCACGAGCCGGCCTACCAGCAGCCCGCGGCCCACTACCAGCCGCAGCCGGAGCGCCGGCCCGAGCGTGAAACGGCCCAGCGCGAGGTGGCCCAGCGGGAAACGGCCCAGCCCGATGCCCAGAAGCAGCTCGGCGGGCTCGACCCGGCCGACCGCCTCGCCGTGTCGCGCCAGGAAGAGGACCTGCTCGACATCCCCGCCTTCCTGCGCCGCCAGGCCAACTAGGAGGCGACCGGGTTGCGCGGACGGCCTCCCCGCCAACCCGGGCCGCCGGCTTACATCCGACAGGGTGTAACAGGCGGTAACAGTAAGTGATTTGAGTGCTCCGGCGCCGGGCGATAAACCCGATGTCGGAGCACTTCGCTTTTCGGGCCCGGCCCGATCGGCACCTCACACGGCCCCCCTACTCGGCCCACGCAATCGGAACGGAGAACCGCATGCCCGCATCGGGACAGATCGGCCTGCACACCGGACCGACCGCCGCCACGGCGCCGCGCACGGCGCTGAAGGCGCGCCAGGGCACGCTCGCCCGCGCCATCGGCTGCGAGGGCGCCGGCCTGCACAGCGGTCGGCCGGTCGAGATGCGCATCCTGCCCGCCGACGACGACAGCGGCATCCGCTTCCGCCGCACCGACGTGGCCCGCGGCGCCGGCGAGATCCTCGCGCGTTGGGACTCCGTCGTCGACACCAAGCTCTGCACCGTCCTCGGCAACCGGCACGGCACCCGCATCGCCACCGTCGAGCACCTGATGGCGGCCCTGGTCGGCGCCGGCGTCGACAACGCGGTGATCGAGATCGACGGCCCCGAGATCCCCGCCATGGACGGCAGCGCCGCCCCGTTCCTCGACCTCTTCGCCGCCGCCGGCACCGTCGAGCAGGACACCGTGCGCCGCGCCATCCGCATCCTGAAGCCGGTCTGCGTCACCGAGCCGGGCAAGCGCGTCGCCCTGTCGCCCGCACCCGACTATCGCCTGGACGTCACGATCGACTTCCCGAACCGCGCCATCGCCCGCCAGACGGTCGCGTGCAGCCTGCGCCGCGACGCCTTTCGCCGCGACATCGCACCCGCCCGCACCTTCGGATTCTTCGAGGAGGTCGCCGAACTCCAGGCGGCCGGCTATGCGCGCGGCGGCTCGCTGGAGAACGCGGTCGTCATCTGCGGCCAGACCATCATGAACCCCGAGGGCCTGCGCTTCCCCGACGAGTTCGTGCGCCACAAGATGCTCGACGCCATCGGCGACCTGTTCCTGGCCGGCGCGCCCATCCTCGGCCGCTTCGAAGGCGTCTGCCTGGGCCACACCCTGAACAACCGCCTGCTCAAGGCGCTGTTCGCCGACCCCACCGCCTGGACGTGGGAACCCGCCCCCGCCACCACGCCGGCCCCCGGCCTCCACTAGGCGGCACCGCCGCCGGGGTGGACCAAGGGACGGGGCGCTGGCAGCGCCGGCGTGCCCGACCCAGGCCTAGCCAGACCGAGGGCGCCGCGGGCCGTGAAGACCCGGCCGGCGCCCTTCCGGCCTCAGCCCATCTTCGACTTCTTGGCCTTCGCCTTCTTCGCCGCCGCGGGCGCCGGTGCCGCGGCAGCCGACTTGTTCGCGTCGACCCGGCGCAGGATCCGCGTCTCCAGGCTGTTCGGGCTCAGGATCGTCCCCGTCGGCTCGACCTCGAACAGGCCGCGGAACTCCTTGAAGACCCGCGGCACCACCTCGAAGTCCTTCGCCTCGGCCAGCGCCACGACGAACGGACCCGCCTCGCCCGACCGCGCCTGCGCCTCGTCCGCGTTCTCGAACCACACCTCGAGGAAGTTCGAGCCGTTCGAATCCCGCCGCCAGCCCTTCGTCCAGGTCACCGGCACCATATCCGCTTCCCCGCCGGCCACGCTGCGATGCGCCTTCCAATACGCCTTGCCCGTGAACCAGAGATCGTATCCGCCGACCACATGTGCCATCCGACCCTCCTTTGACCGAGTCCCTATATGGTGATCCCACCCCCCCTTCGCATCCGCGGCGCGGGCGGCACCACCGCCGGGGGCGGCAACCGCCGCCGGGGTGACTTGGGGATGGAGCGCGGGGGGCGCCGTGCAGGCTCGGCGGGCGTCGGGACGGCGGCGGTGGATACCGATACCTTCCCTTTTGTTCCTGAACCTTCCCTTTTGTGGGTAGGCACCGGGGGCAGGCGCCCCTCGCCGCTTCCCCGTACCGGGCGCGGCGCGCCCGGAGCCGGGGCCCACCGCCACACCGGGAACGCACTGCTGGCCGATGCGGGCGAGCGGCAGGTTGGCGAACCTTCCCTTTCATTCCTTTTCCGGGGTAGCGGCCAGTCGCGGCGGCGCCGCGGCCTTGCCGTTCATCCCGATTCGTTCCCTTTTCGTGGGTAGGCGGGCGGATCGGGCGGCCGGCGCCGCGGTCGCGCCAGGGAGCGGTGCGTCGGAGGCGGAGCGCAAGCGGCACCATCGGCCGTTTCCGTCCGTGCTGGGCATATTCACAGGTCCGACAGCGCGCCCCGCAGGGGGCCTTGAACAGATGGGGATTATTTCACAAGCGGCAACGGGCGGCGGGTCAGCCGGGCTGCGTCCAGTCGATCAGCCCGTGGTCGCGCCGGTGTGCCGGGCGCACCATGCCTCAGAGGTAGACGTCGTGATCCAGGCGGTCGAGGATCGCCAGCACCTCGATGGTCCGGCCATGGTGGATCACATCGATCGCCCGCTCGCCGTTCAGTTGCGGATGGCGCGCATAGAGCCAGGTCCGGATCTCGTCGGGCGAATAGAACTCCTGAAGCCGCCCGACGGAATAATAGAGGTCGGAGAGCACGAGTTCGTTTCGCGGCTGAGGCTTGATATCGCCCGATTATCAGCGCGACACCGTGGCCTTGGACACCGAGGTGTTGTTGGCGATGTCGGTGCCTTTCAGGCCGCCGAACCGGCCCAGTTCATCGAGATAGCGAACGACTGCGCCCTGCATGATCGCCTCCGGAACCTCTGGGTGCCGCTCTCATCGCGAACGCCTGCGGCGGGGCCTCCGCCACCACCTGGCAGGCTGAGCCGACGGACGCCTCCGACTACGGTGGGCTTTTGCACTTTGCTACAAAACGGAAGAGTGCCGCCGACGCCGCTCGCAATATTCTTTTTTTGTCGCAACGGTCCTACTCGTCGGGTGCCGCTCCGGACGCCGCCTTCTTTTTTCAAATTTAAGAATAGCAAGCGAAAATGAACCACGCATTTTGCTGCTTCACAATCTGAAATTATCAGGCATCACACTTGCTGATTATGGCGTCCGTAACCTAGACGGAGCCCGTTTTAGCTCACCAACCGGCCCCACTAGCCTGCACACCGTGGATTTTAGAAACATTTCTTGCCGCCGCTCCGTTTTTTCAGATTTCTCGCGCGCGCCGACCTCCCAGGAGGATGCGCAATTTCTGGGGATCAATCTGAATTTCCAGGGTGCCGTCCTCAAAAGAGCCTCTTTCCGAGGAGCTTGGCTGCGTTGGGATCTGCCGCAGTCCGCTACCTGTTTCTCAGGCGCCAACCTGGATAAGGTAAACTTTGAACATGCTGTTTTGGTAAACGCTAACTTCTCCGGCGCTTTAAATTTTCCTGCCGCTCGATTTACCGGCGCCACATTAGTCGGCTGCGTTGGTCCCGATGGGGTACCCATTACCGACGCGGACGGCGCAAGGCTGAAATGTGCCATTGTGAATGGTTGACGCTACTCGTTCGGATCGCCTCCCAGACATCCGAGCTGCGCGACCAGAATAAATCTCGCGATTTAAGGGGCGTGGAGCGGTAACGCACCGTCACTGCTTATCAACCAGCCGCCGCCCGATCCCACGTCCCCGGCCCCACGCCGCGCGCGCGCAGCTTCGCTTTCTGCACCTTGGCCGTCGGGGTCTTGGGCAGGTCCGGCACGATCTCGATGAAGCGGGGCTGGGCGTAGCGGGGGAGTTCGCGGTCGGCGTGGGCGGCGATGGTGGCGGGGTCCAGGGTGGCGCCGGGCTCGGCAACGACGGCGAGCATCACCTCGTCCTCGCCGCCGTCGATGCCGGAGGGGACGGCATAGGCGGCGGCCTCGGCGACGCCGGGCAGGCGCTCGATGGCGGATTCCACCTCGAAGGACGAGATGTTCTCGCCGCGGCGGCGGATGCAGTCCTTGATGCGGTCGACGAACACGACATGGCCGTCCGCGGCCATGGTCACGGCGTCCCCGGTGTGGAACCAGAGATTGCGCCACGCCGCCACCGTGGCCTCCGGCATGCGGTGATAGCCCGCCATGAAGCCGAAGGCGGTGCGCGGCCGCACCAGCAGCTCGCCCACCGCGCCCGCCGACAGGGCCTCGGGCGACAGGGCCACGTCGGTCTCCGGATCGGCGACGATCACGTCGAACCAGCGCTCCAGCACCCGGCCGCAGGTGCCGGGGCGGGCGAGGCCCAACTCGCCGTAGAGGGGGATGTTCACCTCGGTCATGCCGTAGACGCCGACCACCTCCGGCACGCCGAACCGGTCGCGCAGGGTGGCCTCGTGTGCCGGCGGGTTGGGGGCGGCGGTGACGGCGCGCAAGGCATGGTCGCGGTCGCCCGGCGTGGGGGCGCGCGCGCAGACGAAGGCGCCGACGGCACCCAGCATGTTGGTGAGGGTGCAGCCGTTGGCGCGGATGTCCTCGACCCAGGCCGACGCGCTGAACCGCGGGCGCACGACGGCCGAGGCGCCGGCAATCAGCGTGGCGCCCAGCTGCATCAGCAGGCCGTTGGCGTGGAACAGCGGCAGGACGACGTAATAGCGGTCGGCCGGCGTCATGCGCAGCCGCTCCACCGTCGACAGGCCGAACAGGACGCAGTGCGCCTGGGGCATCAGCACGCCCTTGGACGGGCCGGTGGTGCCGGAGGTGTACATGATGCAGGCGATGTCGCGCGCCCGCGGCATGGGGCCGTCATAGGGGGCGGCGCTGCGCCAGCCGTCGAGGGGGACGGTCTCGAACGGCGGCGGCGCCTCGGGACTGTCGGGCAGGGATTCGGTGGTCAGCAGGGTCTTCAGGCCGGGGATGCGCGGCGCGATCTCGGCGAAGCGGGCGGCGGCGGACGCGTCGGCGATGGCGAGCGCGGCACCGCTGTTCGCGACCTGATGCTCGAGGAAGGCGCCCTTCAGCTCGGTGTTGAGCAGGACGGCGACGGCACCCAGGCGGCAGAGGCCGAACCAGACGCGCACGAAGTCGAGGCCGTTCGGCAGCATGACGGCGACCGGGTCGCCGGGGTGGATGCCGAGGCCGGCGAGGAAGCCGGCCATGCGCGCGGCGTCGGCGGCGGTCTGGGCGTAGGTGAGTTGGGGGCCGTCGATGGTGCGCACGAAGAGGGCGTCGCCGCGACGCTCCGCCTGCCAGGCGAGGATCTCGGGCAGGCTCCACCGCGCCTCGTCGTGCAGACCCGGATACATGCGCTTCCCCCCGTGCGGTTTGTGGTTGGGGGGGATTATGCGGGATCGCGGGGGCGGCGTCAGGGGGGAGCGGTCTCTCATTCCGCACCTCCCCGGCCGGAGCGAAGCGTAGAGCCGGGGCCCAGGGGGAGCGGCGTCAGGCGGCGTTGCGCGGGCTCTGGGTCCCGGCGCTCCGGGGCTGCGCCCCTGCGGCCGGGAAGGTGAGAGGGGGTGCGCTCCGGCGGGGGCTCTTTTCCGCACCTCCCCGGACGCGGCGCCGCAGGCGTCGCGCGCCGGCGCCCAGGGGGGGCGTCAGGCGGCGGTGCGCGGGCTCTGGGTCCCTGTGTGTCAGCTGTTGTGAGAGGATGGGTGCGGGCGGGAGATCGTTGGGTCCCCGGTCGACGAAGACCGTGAGCCGGCTCGATCCCCGC
>Ga0209024_1000593_pt1 | contig 54568 bp, 53 predicted proteins | sample AutmiccommunBRH5_FD_187380 | JGI IMG/M metagenome (GOLD analysis project Ga0209024, IMG submission 187380) | Deep subsurface microbial communities from Mt. Terri, Switzerland - Autotrophic microbial communities BRH/5 (SPAdes) (version 2) | ecosystem: Environmental > Aquatic > Deep subsurface >... | reverse complement strand
CCGTCGAACATCGCCTGGAGCTGTGCCTCCGAGCTGCCGGTCAGCGGCAGCCGCGTGGTGTGCAGCGTCACCCTCGGGGCCAGCATCGCGCGGACCTGCCGCTCGGCGACCAGATTGCCCGAGGGCAGCAGCATCCCGATGCTGAGGTCGACGCCCGGAGGCCGATGCGCCGCCTGCACTGCCGGATTGTCCATGAAACTCCTCCACCGGCGCGCCGGGTGGCAATGCCGCCCCTGCCACCTACATCCTAACCCGATGAGCCAAAAGCACCAAAGTCGTCGGGCGCTCCTCCGTGGCGTGGCAGCTGGAGCGCTGCTGACCCTCGGAGGCGGGCCGGTGCCGGCCGCCGCTGCCGCAGAATTCGATCCGTCAGCGCTCGATCGCATCCGCCGCCGCGCCCGCAGCCTCGGCCAGCTGAACGCCCTTATGATCGCCCGCGACGGTAACGTGGCGCTCGCCGAGTCGTTCCGAGGACCGCCGGTGGCACGACCGGTCAACGTCAAGTCGGTCTCCAAGACCATCGTCGCGACCCTGGTGGGTGCGGCGATCGATCGCGGCGTCCTGCCCGGCGTCGGGACGCCCCTAGCCGAGGTTGCGCCGTCACTGATACCCAAGGGCGCCGACCCCAAGGTCCGCGACATCACCCTCGCCGACCTGCTCACCATGCAGGCCGGGCTGGAGCGCACCTCCGGCCAGAACTACGGACGCTGGGTCGAAAGCCCGGACTGGGTGGCCTTCGCGCTCACCCGTCCGTTCGTGGCCGAGCCCGGCCAGGGCATGCTGTACTCGACCGGCAGCTACCACCTGCTGGGTGCGGCACTGGCGCGGGCCAGCGGCCGCAGCCTGCACGAGCTGGCGGGCGAGTGGCTCGGCCGGCCGCTCGACATCGCGGTACCGCCGTGGACCCGCGACCCGCAGGGCTTCTACATGGGCGGCAACAACATGGCGCTGTCGCCGCTGGCCCTGCTGCGCTTCGGCGAGCTGTGGCGCCGCGGCGGCGTTTGGGAGGGCGAGCGGCTGCTGAGCCGGGCCTGGATCGAGGCGTCGTGGACGCCGCGGACGCGCTCGGTCTACTCCGGCGACGACTATGGCTACGGCTGGTTCCTGACCCGCCTCGCCGGCCACGACGTCGCCTATGCGCGCGGCTACGGTGGGCAGATGCTGTATGTCGTGCGGTCGCTGGGGCTGACGGTCGTGGTCACCTCCGACCCGACGCGACCGGCACGCTCGGAGGGGCATGTCGGCGACCTGAAGGCGCTGCTGGCTCAGGAAATCATCCAGGCCGCCGGGCGCGCACAAGGATCCGGACGGCGGTAGCGCCCCCTACCGCAGCGCCGCCGGCAGCCACAGCGCCAGGTCCGGCACCAGCACCAGCAGCACGATCATCACCAGCAGTGCGGCGGTGAACGGGATGCTGCCGATGATGACGTCGTGCAACTGCCCGTGCGGCCGCAGGCCCTGCACCACGAACAGATTGATGCCGACCGGCGGGGTGATCATCGCGGTCTCCAGCAGCAGCATCAGCAGCACACCGAACCACACCGGGTCGACACCGGCGGCGACCACCACCGGGGTGACGATCGGCACCGTCGCCACCATCATCGACAGGGTCTCCATGAACATGCCGAGCACGAGGTAGAACAGGATCACGCTCAGCAGCGTCTGCGCCGGGGTCAGCCCGACCTCCGAGACGAAGGCGGTCACCGCGTCGGCAAGACCGATGGCGGTGATCACGAAGTTCAGGAAGTAGGCGACGATCAGGATCGCCATGACCATGGCGGTGGTCCGCATGGTCCCCTCGACCACCCGGCGCAGCATGGCGAGCGAGATCCGCCGCCGCCATCCGGCCAGCACGAAGGCGGCGATCACGCCGAGGGCCGCCGATTCGGTGGCGGTGGCGAGCCCGGTGTAGATCGAGCCGATCACCACCAGGAAGATCAACAGCGGCGGCACCAGATCCGGAAGGGTGCGCAGCCGCAATGCCCAGGAGCTGTCGATCGGCCGCCCGCCCTTGGCCGGCCGCACCAGGCAGACCAGCGCCACCGTCGCCGAGAACACCGCGGCCAGCACCAGGCCCGGGATCACGCCGGCGAGGTAGAGCTGCGGGATCGAGGTGTCGGTCAGCACGCCGTACACGATCATGTTGATCGACGGCGGGATCAGGATGCCCAGCGTGCCGCCGGCCGCCAGCGTGCCGAGGAACAGCCGCTCGTCGTAGCCGTGCTTCTCGACCTCGCCGAGCGCCACCGTGCCGATCGTCGCCGCGGTCGCCACGCTCGACCCCGAGGTGGCGGCGAACAGCGCGCAGGCGGCGATGTTGGAGTGCATCAGCCCGCCCGGCAGCCAGGAGACCCAATGACTCAGCGCCGCGTACATGCGCTCGGCGATGCCGGAGCGCAGCAGCACCTCGCCGAGCAGGATGAACAGCGGGATCGCCACCAGGATGAAGTCGGTCGAGGCTGACCAGGCGATGTCGCCGATCGCCCGCGACACCGGCAGGAAGGAATAGAGATCGCCGAGGATCAGCCCCAGCATCCCGAGGGCGACGGCGACCGGGATGCCGAGGGCGACGATGGCGAGCAGGACGGCGGCGGCGGTCGCGATCACGGACGGGTCTCCGGCTGGCGGCCGTTGGGGATCTGGTCATCTGGAAGCTCGTCGGCGAGTTCCTCGCGGACGCTGCGCGAGCCGGCGATCCGCTGCACCGCCGCGAGATCGCCGGTCAGCAGTGCGAGGGCGGCGTTGAGCAGCAGGGTCGCCGACACCGCCAGGAACAGGGCGAGGCCGGCGAGCCAGAGGAACTGCGGCACCGCCAGCGGCGTGCTCAGCCGCGACAGCGACTGCGCCCCCATCGCCGCCGATGACGCCGCCAGGTCCCAGCCGTACCAGGCGACCAGCCCGAAGATCGCGACGAAGCCGGCGAGGCCGGCGATGTCGAGAACCGCGCGCAGCACCGCCGGGAAGCGGACATAGAGCGAGTCGATGCGGATATGCGCGCGGTGGACCAGCGCGAAGCCGAGCGACCAGGTGGTGCCGATCGCCAGCGCATAGCCCGACAGCTCGTCGGCACCGCCGAGCGACAGGTTGACGAGCTTGCGCAGCGCCACGTCGAACCCGATCACGAAGGCCGCCAGGATGATCAGCGCGCCGCCGAACCAGGCGCCGACCAGCGACGCCTGTTCGGCGAAATGAAGCCCGCGGGGCATCACGCGGTCCGGCCGGACAGCCGGCTCAGATCTTGTCGACCGGGATCTGCAGGCCGACCACCTTGCCGACGGTGCCGTTCCACTCCTCCACGCAGGCCTTGCCGCAGCGCTTGCCCCAGTTCACCAGGACGGTGCTCTCCATCAGCTCCTTGCGCAGTGCCTGGTCCTTCTCGGCGACCGGGACGATGGTCATGTTGACCAGCTTGCCGATGGTGCAGGGCTGCTTGTTGACGTTGCAGGTCTCGCCCTCGGAGGTCGCGGTCGCGACCGTCGCCCACATCTTGTCCTCGAAGCTGTCGAACTGCTCGAGGAAGAATTTCTGCACCTCCGGCGGGTACTTCGCCCAGGCGCCGTCGCTGACCGACTGGTAGTTGATGCTCCAGCCGAGCGACAGCGGGTAGAGATGGGTGGAGACCTCGGCCCAGCCCGCCGTGTTGCCGCTGAGCGAGCCGGTGACCGCGCAGTCGACGACGCCGCGCTGCAGCGCCGGCACCACCTCGGCGAAGGCCATCGAGACCGTGGTGCCGCCGACCGCGGTGATGAAGTCGTTCATGGTCTTGTTGAACACCCGGACCTTGCGGCCCTTCAGGTCGGCGAGCCCGCTCAACGGCTCGCGGCACCAGAACACCTGCGGCGGGTTGGCGCCGATCGCGAGCAGCTTGATGCCGAACAGCTTCTCCATGGTGCGGGCCATCACCGGCTTCCAGGCCTCGCAGGCGGCCCGGGCGGTCTCCGGGGTCAGGGTCAGGCCGGCAAGGTCGCAGCCCTCGAACACGGCGTCGTCACCGGCCATCTTGCTGATGTCGCCGGCGCCGAAATCGGTGACGCCGAGCTTGCCCATCCGCATCATCTGGAAGTCCTTCACGCCGGACCGGTCGACCGGGACGATGTCGGCGGTGATCTTGCCGCCGGACGCGGCCGGGATCGTCTCGCTCCAGAACGGCACCTCGTCGCGCATCGACACCACGGTGGTGCCGTTCAGGCCGATGGCCTTGACGTGCAGCGTCGGCAACTCCGCTGCGGCGGCGGCGCCGGCGGCCAGGGCCAGTGCTGCGCCGGCGGCGAGCATGAGCATCGGCTTGGTCATTCCAGGACTCCTCTGCGAGCGTCGGGCGCGCGACCGCGACCGACCGGTGATGGACCGGTCGATATCCCCTGGTGTCGGCGCTGGACTCTGGAGGCAGTCTCGGCAGACTTAGGCGGATATCGTCCTGCGAAGCCTCGAGCGGGCTCGGCACGACGATATGCTGCATTGCACGATCGTTTGCCCGACGATGTCAACATCCCATCGCCGGGTCAGTCTCATAGTCCGATGTTGCGTTGCACGATTTTTCCTGCCGGAATGTTCCTCCTTCCTCCCGGCTCCCGCCGGCCCTCCCCTCCGCGAGGTGACCATGGTCCGCGACCCCATCGCGTTCGAGCTGTTCAAGAACGCGATCTTCTCGATCGCCGACGAGATGGCGCTGACCATCGTTCGGACGACCTATTCCGGGGTCCTCAAGGACAACATGGACTTCTCCACGGCGCTGGCCGACGCCGACGGCCGGCTGGTCGCCCAGGGCCTCACCCTGCCCGGCCATCTCGGCTCGATCCCGACGGCGCTGGCAGCGGTCATGGCGAAATTCGGCGGCGACATCCGCGAAGGCGACATCTTCGCGATGAACGACCCGTTCGAAGGCGGCATGCACCTGCCCGACATCTTCGTGTTCAAGCCGCTGTTCCATGAGGGCGCGCGGGTCGCCTTCGCCGCCACGATCTGCCACCACACCGACGTCGGCGGCCGGGTCGCCGGCTCCAACGCGTCGGACTCCACCGAGATCTATCAGGAAGGCCTGCGGATCCCGCCGCTGAAGCTGTACGAGGCCGGCCGGCGCAACGAGACGCTGTTCGCGCTGATCGAGCGCAACGTCCGCCTGCCCGCCAAGGTGACCGGCGACCTGCGCGCCCAGCTGGCGGCCTGCCACATCGCCGAGCGGCAGTTCCTGGAGCTGGTGCAGCGGCACGGCCGCGAGACCGTCGACGCCTACATGCAGGAGGTCATCGACTACGCCGAGCGGCTGACCCGGGCGGCAGTCGCCGACTTGCCGGACGGCACCTACAGCTTCGAGGACTGGATCGACGACGACGGCGTCGACTATGGCAAGCCGATCCGGCTGTTCGTGTCGATGCGCAAGCACGGCGACCAGATGGTGGTCGACTGGACCGGCACCTCGCCGCAGGTCAAGGGTGCCATCAACAACACGCTGTCCTACACCAAGGCGGCGAGCTACGCCGCCATCCGCTCGGTGCTGCCGCCGGGCATCCCGAACAACGAAGGGGTGTTCCGGGTCATCGACGTGGTCGCACCGCCCGGCACCATCGCCAACGCCGTGCTGCCGGCCGCCTGCGCGGCCCGCGGACTGACCGGCTTCCGCATGGTCGACTGCGCCTTCGGGGCGCTGGCGATGATGCTGCCGGACAAGGTGTTCGCCGCTTCCGACGGCGGCAACACCGGCATCTCGATCGGCGGCTACGACGACGAGCGCCGGCCCTACATCTACGTCGACTTCACCTGCGGCACCTGGGGCGGGCGGCCCTGGGCCGACGGCCTGGAGGGCAACTCCAACATGTTCGCCAACATGGCCTCGCAGTCGATCGAGGTCACCGAGGCCGAGCAGCCGCTGCAGATCCTGGCCTACGAGTTCGTCGCCGACCGCGCCGGCCCCGGCAGGTTCCGCGGCGGCGCCCCGTACCGCCGCGAGTACCGCTTCCTGGAACGGGAGGCGGTGCTGCAGGTGCGTGCTGACCGCCAGGCGTTCCGGCCCTACGGGCTGTATGGCGGCCATCCGGGCCAGCCGTCGCGCAACACGCTCAACCCCGACGGCGAGAACCGCCCCCTGCCCGGCAAGCTCACCATGACCATCCGCCGCGGCGACGTGTTCCGCCACGAGCTCGCCGGCGCCGGCGGCTGGGGAGATCCGCTGGAGCGCGACCCGGCGGCGGTGCTGCGCGACGTGCGCAACGAACTGCTGAGCGTTGAGGCAGCGCGCCGCGACTACGGCGTGGCGGTGGATGTGGCGGCCTGGAGCGTGGACGCGGCGGAGACCGGGCACCTGCGCGCGGCGCTGCGGGCACGGCGCGGCGACTGGACCGCACCCGCCGTGCTTTGGACCGAGCCCGACCACCTCACCGCCGGAGCCTGAGATGCGCAGCTTCCACATCGGCGTCGACATCGGCGGCACCTTCACCGACATCGTCTTCCTCGGGCCCGGCGGCCGGGTGCACGTCAAAAAGGTGTCCTCCACGGTCGGCGCCTACGGCCGGGCGATCATCGAGGGCATCGGCCAGGTGTTCGCCGAGTCCGGGCTCGGCGGCGGCGACGTCGCCGAGATCCGCCACGGCACCACCGTCGCCTCCAACGCCATCCTGGAGCTGAAGGGCGCGCGCACCGGGCTGATCACCACCAAGGGGTTCCGCGACGTCCTGGAGATCCGCACGCTGCGCATGCCCCGGCTCTACGACATCGCCTGGGAGAAGCCGCCGGCCCTGGTCGAGCGCTACCTGCGCCTCGCGGTCGACGAGCGCGTCGACACCCACGGCGCGGTCGACCGGCCGCTCGACACGGCCGAGGCCGAGCGGGTGGTCGACCAGCTGCTGGCCGAGGGCTGCGAGGCGATCGCGGTGTGCCTGATCAACTCCTTCGCCAACCCGGCGCACGAGCAGGCGATCCGCGAGATCGTCCGCCGCAAGGCACCGGACCTGCCGTGCTGCATCAGCTTCGACGTGCTCCCGGAGATCAAGGAGTACGAGCGCACCTCGACGACCGTGGTGAACGCCTATGTGCTGCCGGTGGTGTCGCAGTATCTGAGCGTGCTGGCCGCCGCCCTGCAGTCGGTCGCCATCGAGGCGCCGCTGCTGCTGATGCAGTCGAACGGCGGGCTGATGCCGGCGGCGCACGCGGTGCGGCTGCCGGTGCGCATCATCGAGTCCGGCCCGGCCGCCGGCGTGATCGGCGCCCAGACGGTGGCCGCCGCCGCCGGGCTGCGCGACGTCGTCAGCTTCGACATGGGCGGCACCACCGCCAAGGCGTCGCTGATCGAGAACGGCGAAGTCACCAAGGCGCCGGAGTTCCAGGTCGGCGGCGGCATCCTCAGCGGCTCGCGGCTGCTGACCGGCTCCGGCTACACCCTCAAGGTGCCGGCCATCGACCTCGCCGAGGTGGGGGCCGGCGGCGGGTCGATCGTGTCGATCGACGCCGGCGGGTCGCTGCTGGTCGGCCCGCACAGCGCCGGTGCGGTGCCCGGGCCCGTCTGCTACGACATCGGCGGCACCGAGCCGACCGTCACCGATGCCAACGTCATCCTCGGCTACCTGAACCCGGACTACCTGGTCGGCGGCGCGGTCCGGCTGAACGCCGGCAAGGCGCGCGAAGTGTTCGAGGAGCGGATCGCGAAGCGCCTGGGGCTGCCGCTGGACGCCGCCGCCCATGGCGCCTGCCGGATCGCCGCCGCCAACATGATCCGCGCCATCAAGGCGGTCTCGACCGAGCGCGGCCGTGACCCGCGCGGCTCCACCCTGGTGGCGTTCGGCGGCAACGGCCCGCTGTTCGCCGCCATGATGGCACAGGCGATCGGGATGAAGCGCATCCTGGTGCCGCCGTCGCCCGGCGTGTTCTCGGCCTTTGGCCTGCTGTATGCCGACGTCGAGCATCACTATTCGCGCACCTTCCGCGGGCTGGCGCGGTCACTCGACCTGGCGGGCCTGCAGGAAGCCTGGGGGACGATGGAGCGGGAAGCGCGCGACCAGCTCGCCGCCGACGGTCACGCCGCCGCCGCGATCCGCGTCATCAGGCGCGCCGGCCTGCACTACCAGGGCCAGACCTTCGACCTGGAGGTCGCGGTGCCCGACGGCCCGATCGACGCCGCCCTGCTGGCGGCGGTCGAGGAGGCGTTCCACGCCGAGCACGAGCGCACCTACGGCCACCGCGCCGGGGCCGAGGAGCCGGTCGAGCTGGTCGGCATACAGGTGATCGGCCGCGCCGTGGTCGAGGGCGAGCGGGTGGCGGCGGTGCAGCCGAAGGCGGCTCCCGTCGCCGGCTCGCGGTCCTGCTATTTCGGTGCCGAACACGGCTGGCTGGAGACCGCGGTCGTCGGCCGTGCCGCCCTGGCCGAGCCGCGCCGCGGCCCCTGCATCGTCGAGGAGTACGACGCCACCTGCGTGGTCCCGCCGGGGGCCTCCGCCGCCCTCGACGCGCATGGCAACATCATCGTCACGCTCGACTGAGCGCGACGGCCGGGAACCGCCTCAGCGGCGCCCGGCGCGGTTGACCGGGCCGCCCTGGTTCGCCGGCGTGTTCACCCCCGGCGCCACTCCGACGCCCGGCGCGCCGGCGCCAACGCCCGGCGCCACCCCGACCCCGGGCGCGCCCACCCCGGGCACACCGACGCCGGGTGCCGCGACGACCGGAGCCACGACATGCGGTGCCGGCGCCAGGACCGCGCCCGGCCGCACGGCGCAGCCCACGGGAACGCCGACATGGGTGCAGTACACGATCGCCTGCGCCGGCGTCGCCGCTGCCACGGCAGCCGCCATTCCCAATGCGATCGAAATCGTCCGTGCCGGCGTCATCGCGCGTTCCTGCCCTGGTGAGTTGCGTCTCTCGCGGGAGTGTCCGCCCGGCGCCATGAAGAATGGATTAACCGCAAGGGAACCGCGACCCAGATCGCGACGATCAGCTGAACTATTTGGAGCCATGGAGTTCTCAGCAATGGGTACACTCCCGAGCACGAAGCGACCGGCAATGGCCCACGCCTGAGCCCCGCTTGCCTGTTCGGCAACGCATATCGCCCTGACCGGCGCTCCGGGTTAGGCTCGGGCTCGCGCCCGCCCGCTCCGGACCTGCCATGTCATCGCTCGACGCCCGCCCCGCCCACAGACCGCCCGCCGATCACCCCGCCGATGCCGGGGACGCCCCGTTCACCACCCCGCATCTCGCGCCGATCGTCGCCGCGATCCGTGCGATCGGCATCCCGGTCCGGCACGGCGCGGTCGCCGGCAACCTGCTGCCCGGCGTGATGATCGACCGCGGCGCGCTGGTGGTCGACGAAGTCGAGCTGCGGTTTGCCGGTGACGTGCTGCACGAAGCCGGGCACATCGCGGTGCTGTCGCCCCAGGACCGCATCCGGGTCGCCGGCACCCTGCCAAAGGAGGGCGGCGAGGAGATGGCGGCGCTGGCCTGGTCCTACGCCATGGCCGTCGCCTTCGCGCTGCCGCTCGAGGTGGTGTTTCACGACGCCTTCAAGGCAGGCGGCCCCTGGCTGCGGCAGACCTTCACCGCGGGGCACTTGCTCGGCGTGCCGCTGCTGCAATGCTGGGACATGACCCGCGCGCCCGAATCGCCACCCGGATTCGACCACCTGCCGGCATTTCCCGTGATGGCCCGATGGCTGCGGGAAATCGATTGGCCGGAGCCACCCCCGCACGCCGGACTCACCGGGCCTGCCGGATAGCCGCGTCCCGCTCCGCCCGACGGCCTCGCCCTTGCCGGCGATCCGCGCTACGAATCCCGCACCGCTCACCGCCGGCTCCGGATCCCGCCATGCCATCGCTCGCCGCCCATCCCGCCCTCGCCCCGTTCGCCGACCGCACTGGCGACCCCCGAGACCTCGGCTTCGCGCCGGACCGCCTGGGGCACATCTCGGCCTGGATGCGGCGCTATGTCGACGCCGGCAAGCTGCCCTACGTCACCGTGCTGGTGGCGCGGCAGGGCGGCATCGCCTTCCTCGACGCCTGCGGCAGCGGCGATCCCGACAACGCGGCACCGACCCCGCCGGTCGACCACATCGCGCGCTACTACTCGATGACCAAGCCGATCACCACGGTCGCCGCGATGACCCTGCTGGAGCAGGGCCTGCTGCAGCTCGACGACCCGGTGGCCCGCTACATCCCGGAATTCGCCGACACCCCGGTCTACGTCTCCGGCCCCTACGGCGACATGACGACCGAGACGCAGCAGGCGCCGATGACCGTGCGCCAGCTGATGACCCACACCGCCGGCCTGACCTATGGCCGCTTCGATGCCGGCCCGGTCGGCGAGGCCTACCGCAAGGCCGGCGTCGACTTCGGCCAGGCGCAGGACAATCTCGCCGACATGGCGCGCAAGGCGGCCTCGGTGCCGCTCTGCTTCCAGCCGGGCAGCAAGTGGACCTACTCGATCGCCACCGACGTACTCGGCCGGGTGGTCGAGGTGGTCGCCGGCCAGCCGCTCGACGAGGTGTTCCAGGAGCGGATCCTCGGCCCGCTCGGCATGGTCGACACGGCGTTCGGGGTGCCCGCCGACAAGGCGGCACGGACGGTCGCCTGCTACGAGAAGACCGTGACGGCATGGATGCAGCGGGTCGACGCCGCGGCCGACCGGCGATTCTTCGGCAGCCCGGCCATGCATTCCGGCGGCGGCGGACTGGTGTCGACGATCCCCGACTACCTGCGTTTCGTGGAGATGCTGCGGCGCGGCGGCGCGCTCGGCGGCGTGCGCATCCTCGGGCGCAAGACCGTCGACCTGATGATGTCGAACCACCTGCCCGGCGACATCGCCTCGATGGGGGTCGCAACCTTCTCGGAGATGCCGATGGTCGGCATGGGCTTCGGGCTCGGCGGCTCGATCCTGCTCGACCCGGCCCGCGCCCAGGTGCTGGGCAGCGCCGGCGAGTTCGCCTGGGGCGGGGTCGCCAGCACCGGGTTCTGGATCGACCGTTCCGAAGCGATTTCGGTGATCATGGTCACCCAACTGGTGCCGTCGTCGTCCTGGCCGGTGCGCCGCGAGCTGCGCAACCTGGTGTACCAGGCGCTGGTGGACTGACGTCGCGGGCGGCGTAGCGGGCTGGTCAGCGGCCGGTCCAGTCCTCGAACCTCGGTCCGGGCGCGTCCCGAACGCCACCTCAGCCTTCGCCGCCCAGAGGCGCTTGCGGCGATTGTGCAAACATGTTGATATCAACTTATAATGAGACGACCCACCGACCGAGAAGGACCCGCGATGCGCAAGATCACACCCTGCCTGTGGTTCGACGGCGAGGCCGAGGAGGCGATGCATTTTTACGTCTCCGTCTTCCCTGACTCGAAGACCGGCCGCATCAGCCGAAACACGCCATCCACCCCAGGCGACACCGGCAGCGTGCTGACGGTCGAGTTCGAGTTGAGCGGCACGCCGTTCATCGGTCTGAACGGCGGTCCGCACTTCAAGTTCAACGAGGCCGTCTCCTTCACCTGGTATTGCGACACCCAGGCGGAGATCGACAGCTATTGGGAGCGACTGTCGGAGGGCGGCGCGACCAGCCAATGCGGCTGGCTGAAGGATCGCTTCGGGGTGTCCTGGCAGATCGTGCCGTCGATCATACCCGACCTGATCAGCGGCGATCCGGCGCGCGCCGAGCGGGTGATGAAGGCGGTGATGCAGATGACCAGGCTCGACATCGCGGCGCTGGAAGCGGCGGCGGCCGGCTGAGTTGAAACGGCCGGGACGTCCGCGTTCAAATCGCTTCACGTTATTGACAATCGTTATCATTATAGCCAGCCTAGCGGATCGCCTGAGGGAGCGCCCGCATGTATGTCTGCCTGTGCAACGCCTTCACCGACCGCGACGTGAACCGCGCCATCGATTGCGGCGCCCATACGGTCGGACAGGTCTACAAGCGGCTCGACGCGATCCCGCAGTGCGGAAAGTGCAAGGACACCATCCGCTGCATGATCACCGAGCGGCACGCCATGCAGTCGCCGCTGGAGGCCGCGCAGCCCTTCGGCATGCCGGCCGAGCCGGCGGTGGCGTAGCGTCAGGAAGCCGGAAGAACCCGGCCGAGCCAGTCGTTCAGCAGCGCCGCCAGGACCGCCGGGCGCTCCATCGGCACCATGTGGCCGCAATCCGGCACGATCTCATAGCGCGCACCCGGGATGCCGGCCGCCAGCCTGTCGGTCTCGACCCGCGGCCTGAGCTCGTCGCTCTCTCCCGCCACCACCAGGGCAGGGCAGCGGATGCCGGCCAGGCCGTCGTGGCCGTCCTCGCGCTCCAGCGCGAGCTGGCGAAGCAGCACCTGCTTGCCGAGGCGCGCGCCCATCTCCAGCATCCGCTGGACCAGCGCCTCGTCGTCGCGCCGCGACGTATGCAGCGCGCGCCGCAGGTCGGTGCGCGACAGGCCGCGGAACGGCGCCGCGGCGATCCGTTCGCGGCGCTCGCGATTGCGGGCGGTGCGCTCCGGCGGGTTGCCCATCGCCGAGGTCGCGATCAGCACCAGCGCCCGCACCCGGTCGGGCGCCCGCAGCGCCATCTCGCGCGCCACGAAGCCGCCCATCGAGAAGCCGACCGCCACGAACCGGGCGGGCGCCTCGCTCAGCACCCGGGTCGCCATCGCCGCAATCGTTTCATCCTGGAACAGGTCGCCGTGGCGAGCCGTCCAGCGCGGCTCCAGCAGCGGCTCCACACTGGTCCAGAGATCCGCGTCGCACATGAAACCCGGCAGCAGGATCAAGGCGTTGCCGTCGCCGTCATCTCGTCGCTGCACTGCGCACCCCGTCCCTATTGCAAGTGATTGTCAGTTAAGTACTTATTTTTAAATGCTTATTTCAAGACGGCTGGAACCGCTGTATGGTTCATCGAACGGAATTTGCAGGAGGATCGTCATGAAGGGCGACAAGCAAGTCATCGAGCACCTGAATCGCATCCTCAAGAACGAGCTGACGGCGATCAACCAGTACTTCCTGCACTCGCGGATCCTGGCCGACTGGGGGGTCTCGAAGCTCGCCAAGCACGAGTACAAGGAATCCATCGAGGAGATGGAGCATGCCGACTGGCTGATCAAGCGCGTCCTGTTCCTTGAGGGGCTGCCGAACCTGCAGGAACTGAACAAGCTCATGATCGGGGAATCGGTCAAGGAGATACTCGAGTGCGACCTGAAGCTCGAGCAGATCGGGATTCCCGACCTCAAGGCGGCGATCCTGCACGCCGAGTCGGTGCAGGACTACGTGTCCCGAGACCTGTTCCGCAAGATCCTCGACAACGAGGAGGAGCATGTCGACTACCTGGAGACCCAGCTCGACCTGATCGGCCGCATCGGGCTGGAGCACTTCACGCATCTGCAGTCCGAGGCCAATTCGAGCGGCGACGACGACTGAGCCATCGCGCGGCCGGACTAGCTGCGGCCGGCCAGCCGCCGCACCTCGGTCACGACCTTGGCGATCCCGGCCTCCGGGTCGCCAAGGTCGATCGTCGCGGCGGCGGCCATAGCCTTGCCGGCACGCTCGCGGTCGCCCAGCAGGCGGCGGATGGCCGTCGTCAGCCGCGGCCCGTCGATACCGGCTTCAGTCGGCGCCACCGCCGCCGCCCCGGTGCCCTCGACCGCCCGCGCCGTCACCAGATGCTCCAGGTTCCACGGCAGGATCAGCTGCGGCGTGCCGGCCAGCAGGGCCGCCACCGCCGTCGACAGGCCGCCATGGTGGATCACCAGCCGGGCCGCCGGCATGACCGCGGCGAAGTCCTGCGGCTCGACATGCATGACCATCCCGGTTGACCCCAGCTCCGCCGCCTCCCGCGCCGGCAGGCCGGCGACATAGGCTTCGCCGGCAACGCCGGCGGCGGCCAGCGCCGCAAGCGCCGTGCGGGACTGGGTGTGGCCAGCCGGCATGTACAGGAACACGCCGTCCGGCCGCCGTTGCTCCCAGGGCAGCGGCCGGATGCCGCGCGGCATGTTGAAGGGTGCCAGCGTCGGCGTCGTGCGGAAGCGGGCGTAGGGATCGACCAGCGGCAGCGAAAAGACGAAGGTGATGTCGCCGTTCAGCGCATCGGCGAGATGGCCGATCGGCGACAAGGCATGCGCCTGCATCGCCGCGTTCACGGTGTCGAGCAGTTCGGCCTCATGGTCAACGCTGAAGCGCTCCAGCGCCGCTTGCCAGGGCCGGATCGGCGGCATCGGCCGGCCGGCCGGGGGAATGGTGTAGCCGTTGCCGATCACCACGCAGGGCAGCCGCCCGCGGGCCGCCAGACTCAGGGTCGGTGAGAAGTCGCCGACAACCACATCCGGCCGGGCCGCCGTCATCACGCCTTCCCAGGCGGTCAGCCGGTGCGCCAGGGCGTCGCGCCGGCCATAGCCGATCAGCCGCAGTACGTCGGCGAAGCTGTGGGTGGGAATCTTGCGGATGCCGGGGTCCCGCGGAATGTCCCAGCGCGGCCCCTGCAGCAGGTGGTAGCCGGGCCGGGTCCGGCGGCTGACGGGATCCAGGAACGGCCCGGCGCGGTCGACGTCCTGCAAGGCCAGGATCACTTCGGCCCCCTCCGCCACCAGCCGGTCGCCGATCGGCCGGAACCGGGTCAGGTGGCCGAGGCCAGCGCCGAACTCCCATCCGAACAGAACCCGCAAGCCGCCCTCCCTCGCCCGGCCCATTACCCTGGCCCCGATACCCCTTAGCGCAGGGCGCCCTCGGCGTCACGCCGCCGGCATTGACCCGGCACCGGTTCCGAACAACAACGGCGCTCACCCGCCCGACCTCCCGGAGCCGTCCTTGCCCCTGCTTTCCCCCGCCGATCCGCCGCCGGTCCGGATCGAGAACCCGCGGGGCCGCGCGCCCCTGCTGATCGTCTCCGACCATGACGCCAACGCCGTGCCGGAAAGCCTCGGCCGCCTTGGCCTGCCGGACGGCGAGCTCGGCCGCCACATCGGCTACGACCTCGGCATCGCCCACATCGCCCGGCGGCTCGCCGAGCGCTTCGACGCGCCGCTGATCGCCACGGGTTATTCCCGACTGGTCGTCGACTGCAACCGCGTGCCGTTCACCGCGGGCTCGATCCCCGTGGTCTCCGACGGCACCGAGGTCCCCGGCAACCGCAACCTCGACGACGACGCGAGGCAGGCGCGTTACGCGGCACTGTTTGATCCCTACCATCGGGCGATCACCGACCATCTCGACCGGGTGACCGGCGACGGGGTCCGGCCGCTGCTGGTGGCGCTGCACAGCTTCACGCCGCGGCTGCGCGTGGCAGGGGATGACCGGCCATGGCATATCGGCTTCCTGTGGGGCGCCGACGAGCGCGCCACCGCGCCGATGCTGGAGGAGTTCCGGCGCCGCAACCCGGATGCCGTGGTCGGGGCCAACCAGCCCTACAGCGGCGGCAGTCCGGAGGGCTATACCGTGCCGGTGCACGGCGAGCGCCGCGGCCTGCACACCATCACCCCGGAATTCCGCCAGGACCTCGTGAGCGAGCCGGCCGGCGGCGACGATTGGGCGCGGCGCTTCGGCGACGCGCTTGAGGCGGTGCTGGAGCGGCTCGCCTGAAGGGCTGGCGAAACACGGGACGAGCACCGATATTCCCGTTACCCGACCGCATGGGAGAGAGACGATGGCCGCCGACGACAACCTCGACCCGCAGACCCGCATCGAGCTGGAGGCGGCCGCGTTCCGCACCCTGGTCGGGCACCTGCGCGAGCACACCGAGGTGCAGAATATCGACCTGATGAACCTGGCAGGATTCTGCCGCAACTGCCTGGCCAAGTGGTACCGCGCCGCCGCCGACGAGAAGGGCCTGGGCATCGACTACGAGCAGGCCCGCGAGATCGTCTACGGCATGCCCTACGCCGACTGGAAGGCCAAGCACCAGGACGAGGCGTCGGCCGAGCAGAAGGCGAAGTTCGCCGCCGCCAACCCGGGGCACTGAGCCCCGGGCGGCAGCGACACTCACCCGGTGCGGCGGAAGCGCATGTCCCAGTTCAGTTCCCAGCTCGCGCCCCCATCCGCTGAGAACGACTGCTGCCAGCGTGCCGTGTCGGCGGTGATCTCCGACCAGGTGAAGCGCACCAGGATCGGCCCACCCTCGAAGCTGTCCTCGCCGATGAAGGTGCCGACGCCGTCGGCGAAGCCGCCATGCACCGGCACATCGAACTTCAGGACGCGGCCGTCGATCCACCAGATCGACCAGCGCCGCTGCGCCGGATCGAACAACCGCACCGCTGCCGCCCGGTAGGGGCCTTCCGGCAGCTCCAGGTAATTGTCGTCGACGTTGCCCAGGCCGCCGATGACCGGCCGCATCGCGCAGGCGCCGGCGAACTCGTCCCAGCTGTCGTCGCCTGCCAGCCGCCGGCGCAGGCGGCGATGGACGACCGCCCAGTCGCCGACCAGGAAATCGAAGTCATGGCGGCCGTCGTCGGCTGCGTCGTCGCAAACGGTGAACAGTTGGGTCATCGGTGATCCTCCGTGGGTGACGGGAGGAGGATCGGCCAACCTACCTGACATCCTGTGTCAGGTATTTTCCGCTACACTCCCGGAATGCGCGCGAACCGGCTGCTGTCGATGCTCCTCGTCCTCCAGGCCCGCGGCCGCGTCACCGCGCAGGCCCTGGCCGACGAGTTCGAGGTGTCGGTGCGAACCATCTACCGCGATGCCGACGAGCTGGCGGCCAGCGGCGTGCCGATCTACGCCGACCGCGGGCCGGGCGGCGGCTTCCGGCTGCTGGACGGCTACCGGACCCGGCTGACCGGGCTGTCATCCGGCGAGGCCGAGGCGCTGCTGATGGTCGGGTTGCCGGGACCGGCGGCCGACCTCGGGCTGTCGGCACCGGTGGCGACGGCGCGCCTGAAGCTGCTGGCCGCGGTGCCGGGCAGCGCGGTGGACGCCGCCGCGCGGATCGCCGACCGTTTCCATCTCGACCCGTTCGACTGGTACCGCCGCGCCGCGCCGCCGCCGCACCTCACGGCGCTGGCGCAGGCGGTATGGGCTGGACGTCGCGTGGCGATCCGCTACGAGAGCTGGTCGGCTACGGTGCAGCGCACCCTCGATCCGCTCGGCCTCGTGCTCAAGGGCGGCGGCTGGTACTTGGTGGCGCGTGCCGGGCGAGACATCCGCACCTATCGGATCGCCAAGGTGCTGGATCTGCAGGTTCTGGAGGAGCGCTTCGACTACCCGGCCGGCTTCGACCTGGCGGCGCACTGGCGCGGCACGCTGGAGCGTTTCGCGCGCGAACTGCGGCGCGAGACGGCGACGCTGCGGGTGGCGCCGGCCGCGTTGGACCGCATCGACCGCCTCGGCTCCGACGCCGCCGAGGCGATCCGCTCGATGACGGCCGACGACGACGGCCGCCGCACCGCCACGGTTGCCATCGAGAGCATCGAGCACGCCTCCGAACTGCTCATCGGCTTCGGAAATGCGATCGAGGTCCTGGAGCCACCGGCGCTCCGGCAGCACCTCTCCGAGCTGGCCGGTCTGGTCGCGGCGCTGTATGGCGCGCGACCATCGGACTGATCGCTCAGCGCGGTGCCGGCAGCGGCTCGGTCCATTCCGAACGATCGTGCGGCGGCGGCCCGGCGTCGCCGAAATACTCCTCGGCCGCAAGGATCCGTCCGCCCATCACCCGGTAGAAGCCGACTGCATACAGCGAGACCGCGCCGTCGGTCACCTTGACCCGGGCAACCGCGCCCTCGGCGGTGGCATCGACCGCCAGCACCGTGCAGCGCCACACCCCCGGGTAGGTGCGGTTCAGTCCGACATAGGCGGCCGGGCTCGGTATCCGCTCGCCCGTTTGCGGCCATGTCGCCTGGAAGCCGCCGTCCAGCAGGCGCTGGATGCCGTCCCAGTCGCGGGCATTCATCCGCTCCCACAGGGCTCGGACCGGCTCGGTCGGATCGGAGATCATGGTCGCCAGCATAAGCGAATTGTTCTTTGTTTGTTCCGGCCCTGTCAAGTCCCGTTTCCCGCTTGAACGCGGGTGTCCCGGCGGCTAGGTTCCGCCCCTGTTCAAGCGGCCGGATCGAGGACGACATGGTGGACGTGGGCGGCATCGCGGGCGATCAGCTCCGCTCCTACATCGAGCGGATCGAGCGCCTGGAGGAGGAGAAGGCCGCGCTGGCGGCCGACATCCGCGACGTGTTCGCCGAGGCCAAGGGCAATGGCTTCGACGTCAAGATCATGCGCCAGGTCCTGAAGCTCCGGAAGATGGACAAGGACGACCGCGACGAGTTGGAGACGGTTCTGGACCTGTATCTCCGCGCGCTCGGGATGTCGTAAGGGCTATCGACGCCGGTCGCTCCGTGGATCCCGGCTCTGCGCTTCGCTTCGGCCGGGACGAGGAGCAGTAGGAGGGTCGCTTCTCACCCCCTCATCCCGGACGGGCGCACCGAAGGTGCGGCCGATCCGGGATCCACCAAGTGACGGGCCGCTACTCCGCCGCCGTCTTCGCCGCCTGCGGGTTGCGCAGCTGGCCCAGCAGCTGCGCCTGGCGCTGCTCGGCGCGCTCGACGTGGCGCTCCTTGACGTGGCCGAAGCCGCGGATCTGCTCCGGCACGCTGGCCAGCTCGACCGCGACGCCGTGGGTCTCCGGCGTCAGGCGTTCGACGATCTCCCCGATCGTGGCGAAATACTCGTCGCGCAGCCGGCGCTCCATCCGCCGCTCGTCGCTGCGCCCGAACACGTCGAAGCGCCCGCCGCGCAGGCCTTTCAGACCGGCCAGCACGCGGAACGCCGGCAGCATCCATGACCCGAAGGTCAGCTTCTTCAGATGCCCGGTCTGCGGATCGCGCGGTGCGAAGCTCGGTGGCGCCAGGTGGAAGCGCAGCTTGAAGTCGCCCTCGAACTGCTCGCGCAGCCGGCGCTCGAAGGAGCCGTCGGCGTACAGCCGCGCAACTTCATACTCGTCCTTGATCGCCATCAGCTTGAAGGCGTAGCGCGCCACCGCCTTCGCCAGGGCGTCGCGCCCCGGCACCGCCCTGCGTTCGGCGGCGGCGACCGTGTCGACCAGCGCCTTGTAGCGGGCGGCGTAGGCGGCGTCCTGGTAGGCGGTCAGGGTCTCGACACGGATGCGGACGATCTCCTCCAGCGTCGTGGCGACCGCCGGGCGCAGCGAGGCGGCGGCCGGCTTCGGCTCGACCAGCCGCTCCACCGCGTCGCGGTCATGGGCGGTACGGCGACCCCACAGGAAGGCCTGGCTGTTGAACTTCACCGCCACGCCGTTCAACTCGATGGCGCGCTCGATCGCCTCGCGGCCCAGCGGCACCAGGCCGAGCTGCCAAGCGTAGCCGAGCATGAACAGGTTGGCGGCGATGGAATCGCCGAGCAGCCTGGTGGCGATCCGCTGGGCGTCGACGAACTCGGTCGAGTTGTCGCCGGCAGCCCCCCGCAGGATCGCCTTCATGCCCTCGGCCGGGAACTGCATATCCGGGCTCTGGGTGAACCGGCCGGTCATCGTCTCGTGGGTGTTGACCACGGCGCGGGTCTTGTCGCGGCTAATCGCCTCCAGGGCGTCCTTGCCGGCGGCGGTGGCGATGTCGCAGGCCAGCAGCAGGTCGGCCGCACCTATCCCGATGCGCGGCGCATGCACCGCCTCCGGCGTGGCGGCGATCTTCACATGGCTGAGCACGGCACCGCCCTTCTGGGCGAGGCCGACCATGTCGAGCACGCTGGTTCCCTTGCCCTCGAGATGGGCGGCCATCCCCAGCAGCGCGCTGATGGTGATGACGCCGGTGCCGCCGATGCCGGTCACCAGGATGCCGTAGGGAGCGTCGAGGGCGGGGCGCGCCGGCTCGGGCAGCACCTCGAAGAGGTCAGGCGCGGCGGCGGCGGCTGGCTTCGGTGCCGCCTTGGCGCCGGTGCGGACCTTGCCGCCGATCACGTCGACGAAGCTCGGGCAGAACCCCTTCACGCAGGAGAAGTCCTTGTTGCAGCTCGACTGGTCGATCTGCCGCTTGCGGCCGAACTCGGTCTCCGAGGGCAGCACCGACACGCAGTTCGACTGCACGCCGCAATCGCCGCAGCCCTCGCACACGGCCTCGTTGATGAACACCCGGCGGTTCGGGTCCTCCATGGTGCCGCGCTTGCGGCGCCGGCGCTTCTCCGCGGCGCAGGTCTGGTCGTAGATCAGCACGGTGACGCCCGGCGTCTCGCGCAGGTCGCGCTGAACCGCGTCCAGGTCGTCGCGGTGGTGAACGCCGGTGCCCTTCGGCCAGATGTCGTCCGACGGATACTTCTCGGGATCGTCGGTCACCACCTCGATCCGCGCCACCCCCTCGGCCGCCACCTGGGCGGCGATCATCCAGGGGGTGAGGCCGCTGTCCGACGGCTGGCCGCCGGTCATGGCGACGGCGTCGTTGAACAGGATCTTGTAGGTGATGGTCGCCTTGGAGGCGACCGCCATGCGGATCGCCATGCTGCCGGAGTGGTTGTAAGTGCCGTCGCCGAGATTGGCGAAGATGTGACCGGTCTCGGTGAACGGCGCCTGGCCGATCCAGGTCGCCCCCTCACCGCCCATCTGCGTGAAGGTCTCGGCCTTGCGCTCCGGCATCCACGCCGCCATGAAGTGGCAGCCGATGCCGGCGACGGCGCGCGAGCCGTCGGGCACCCGGGTCGAGGTGTTGTGCGGGCAGCCGGAACAGAAATACGGCGTGCGCTGAAACTCGCTCGGCGCGGTCTTGCCGCCCTCGACGCGCTGGCGGATCAGCGCCCGGCGCGCCTTCACCCGCTCGACGTCGGCGAAGGCCAGCACCCGGTCGGCGATGGCGAGCGCCACCTCGGTCGCGGTCAGCTCGCCATTGGCCCGGAACAGCTGCCGGCCCTCGGAATCCTGCTTGCCCTCCACACGCGGCCGCTGGCCGGCGGGCAGGTCGTAGAGCTGGTCCTTCAACTGCCACTCCAGCAGCGAGCGCTTCTCCTCGACCACCAGCACGCGCTCGGCGCCGGCGCAGGCGGCGCGCGCACCCTCGCCCTCCAGCGGCCAGGTCATGCCGACCTTGTAGACGCGCAGCCCGATGTCGCGGGCCAGTGCCGCGTCGATGCCGAGGTCGCCGAGCGCCTGCCGGACATCCAGGTAGGACTTGCCGGTGGTGACGATCACCAGCCGCGGATTCGGGGTGTCGATCACCACCTTGTCCAGCCGGTTGGCGCGCGCAAAGGCGGCGACCGCCGGCAGTTTCCAGTTCTGCAGCCGCTCTTCCTGCTCAAGCCAGGGATCCGGCCAGCGGATGTGCAGGCCGCCGGGCGGCATGGCGAACTCAGGCACCACGATCTTCAGGGCGTCGGCATCGGTCTCCACCGAGGCCGAGCTGTCCATGATCTCGGCGGTGGTCTTGAAGCCGACCCATACGCTGGCGAACCGGCTCATGGCGAAGCCGAGCAGGCCGAAATCGAGGGTATCCTGCACGCCGGCCGGGTTCAGCACCGGCATCGATGCGTCGAGCAGGGCGAACTCGCTCTGGTGCGGCACGGTGGAGGACTTGGCGACATGGTCGTCGCCGGCGATCGCCAGCACGCCCCCCCAGGGCGAGGTGCCGGCGAAATTGGCGTGCTTGAAGACGTCGCCGGAGCGGTCGACGCCGGGGCCCTTGCCGTACCAGATGCCGAACACGCCGTCATGGGTGGCGCCCGGGAACAGGCCGGGCTGCTGGCTGCCCCACACCGCGGTGGCCGCCAGCTCCTCGTTCACACCGGGCTGGAAGTGCACGTGATGCTGCTTCAGCAGCATGCCGATGCGCCAAAGCTGCTGGTCGTATGTGCCGAGCGGCGAGCCGCGATAGCCGGAGATGAAGCAGCCGGTGTTCTTCCCCGCCGCCAGGTCGCGGCGGCGCTGGATCAGCGGCAGCCGGACCAGCGCCTGCACGCCGGTCAGGAAAATCCGCCCCCGGTCGAGGATGTATTTGTCGTCGAGAGAAACCTCGGCCAAAGCCATCGTCATTCGCCTCCCGGCCCCCGCTTCTCACCACGCAGAGGTGGGGTCGGGGACGACGGAAATAAGGTAAGAACACCTGACCCAATCGACAAGCATCATGCCGTCGCGGGCGGTTCCTGTCACGGCAGCGTGCGGCGGTCACCGACACAGGGCAATCGCTTTCGCTGCCGTGACGCCCCAAGCAACTTTCTTCACAGTCGGTGTCGGATGCCGTCGCAGCCATTCGTCCTAGGGGCAACACCATCCGAAACCGGAGACTTCCGATGACCACGACCCGCCAGTCCGGCAAGACCACCACCACCCGGCCGTCCGAGCGAGAGCTGACGCTGACCCGCGTCTACGATGCGCCGGCCGAGAAGCTGTTCCGCGCCTGGACCGACACCGAGACGCTGAAGCGCTGGATCGCCCCGCGCCCGTACGAGACCATTCACGCCGAGATGGACCCGCGTCCCGGCGGGGTCTGCCTGTTCGTCATGAAGGGTCCCGACGGATCCGAAATCCCCTGCCCCGGCGTGTATCTCCAGGTGGTTGAGAACCGTCGCATCGTCACCACGGACGCCTACACTTCAGCCTGGGAGCCTTCCGCCAAGCCGTTCATGACGGTGGTGCTGACCTTCGACGACGAAGGCGGCGGCAAGACCCGCTACACCGCGCGATGCCTGCACTGGAGCGCCGAGGACTGCGACGCCCACGAGAAGATGGGGTTCCACGAGGGCTGGGCGCAGGTCGCCGAGCAGCTGGCCGAGCTGGTCGAGTAGCGGGCGTCACCCGTCCCACCGGACCGCGTATGCTGGAATGCCCGTCACGACTTGGATCCCGGCTCTTCGCTGCGCTCCGGCCGGGATGAGGATACAGGGTAAGTTCTTAAAATCCCTCATCCCGGCCGGAGCGGCAATGCCGCGGAGAGCCGGGATCCACCCGCCGCTCCGAAACCCACACCGCTCCGAGGCATGGCGGCGCCGGGCACACCCGCCCACGAATCGGTCACGGCCCGCCATCTCGACGCAGGCGCCCGCCCCGGCTATGCAGATGCCCTCGCATGGTTGTCGGGGCCGCAGAGGGTCGCAGCGATGTCTGTTCTGGTGACGGGAGCCGCCGGCTTCATCGGCATGCATGTCAGCCGGGCCCTGCTCGACCGCGGCGAGCGGGTGATCGGCATCGACAGCCTGAACAGCTACTACGACCCGGCCCTCAAGCACGCCCGGCTCGGCGAGCTGGCGGGCCGCAACGGCTTCTATTTTCACCAGATCGACTTCTCCGACCGTGCCGCCATGGCGGAGTTCGACGCAGCACACCCGGAGATCGACCGCATCGTCCATCTCGGCGCCCAGGCCGGGGTGCGATACTCGATCGAGCAGCCCTTCGACTACCTGCAGTCCAACCTGACCGGCCACCTGGTGCTCATGGAGATGGCGCGCGGCCGCATGGACCGGGGGCTGCGGCACCTGGTCTATGCCAGCTCGTCCTCGGTGTACGGCGCCAACCGGGAGATCCCGTTCTCGGTCGACGACAAGACCGACCGGCCGATGTCGTTCTACGGGGCGACCAAGAAGGCCAACGAGATCATGAGCTACAGCTACGCCAGCCTGTACGGCATCCCGCTCACCGGCCTGCGCTTCTTCACGGTGTACGGCCCGTGGGGCCGGCCGGACATGTCGCCGTGGCTGTTCACCGAGCGGATCCTGGACGGCCGGCCGATCGAGGTGTTCAACCACGGCCAGATGCGCCGCGATTTCACCTACATCGACGACATCGTGGCCGGCGTCGTCGCCGCCCTGGACCACCCGCCGATCGCCACCGCGGAAACGCCGCCGGCCAGGGTCTACAACCTCGGCAACAACGAGCCGGTGGCGCTGCTCGACTACATCCGGGTGATCGAGGGGGCCTGCGGCCGGCCGGCCGAGCTGGTGATGAAGCCGATGCAGCCGGGCGACGTGCTGGAGACCTATGCCGACATCGACGCCAGCCGGCGCGACCTCGGCTACCAGCCGACGACACCGATCGAAGTCGGAATCCCCCGATTCGTCGAATGGTTCCGACGCTACCACGGGCTGTAGCGACCGCCCCCGCTTCGCCACCGGGCCGACTCGCCGCCGTCATGATCCCCGCGGTATGATGCTGGCCTCAGAGGGTCGGTGAAGGCCGGCTCATGGCCTCCAGAATGGATTCAGACCATGCCGGACCAGCTTCGCCACATCGCCACCCTGGTCGCCGCGATCGTGATCGCGGTCGGCGTCGCCGCCGCCGGCAAGTTCGCCGGCGACGGGTTCCGCCTCGGCCGCGCCGCCGATCGCTACGTCACCGTGAAGGGCCTCGCCGAACGCACGGTGACCGCCGACCTCGCGGTCTGGCCGATCCGGGTGACCGCCACCGGCAACGACCTCGGGGCAGTGCAGTCGAAGGTCGACCAGTCGATCGACGCGCTGACCGTGTTCCTGGTCGGCGAGGGAATCGCCAAGGAGGCGCTGGAGCCCGGCCGGGTCGAGGTCAACGACCTGCTGGCGACGCCCTACCGGCAGGAGGGCGCGGAGCAGTCGCGCTACATCATCGCCCGGACCCTGACGGTGCGCACCGCCGAGGTGGATAAGGTCCGCGCCGCCAGCGCCAGCTCGGGCGAACTGGTGAAGCTCGGCGTGGTGTTCGCCGACAGCGGCGGGCCGACCTACGCGTTCACCGGCCTCAACGCTATCAAGCCGGAGATGATCGCCGAGGCGACGCGATCCGCCCGCGCCGGCGCCGAGCAGTTCGCCGCCGACAGCGGCAGCAGCGTCGGTGCCATCCGGCAGGCGAACCAGGGCGTCTTCAGCATCGGTCCGCGCCCCGGCGTCGGGGCGGCGCTGGCCGACGCCGAGATCGAGAAGCTGGTGCGGGTGGTGTCGACGATCGAGTTCTTCCTGGTCGAGTAGCGCCGCCGCATGCCGACCCCCCTGCCCGCCACGCCCGACGCCCTGCTCGCGGCCTTGCGCGTTGCCCTCGGTGACGGCGCGGTGCTGACCGCAGCGGTCGAGCGGGCCGGCTACGAGACCGACCTGCTGAAGACCCGCACCGGCCGCGCCCTGGCGGTGCTGCGCCCGCGCTCGACGGCGGAAGTGTCGTCGGCGCTGCGCCTGTGCGCCGAAGCCCGTGTGGCGGTCGTGCCGCAGGGTGGCAACACCGGGTTCTGCGGCGGCGCCACGCCGCCCGCCGACGGCTCCGCGGTGGTGCTGTCGACCGAGCGCCTGAACCGGATCCGCCACGTCGATCCGCAGGGCGGGCACATGACCCTGGAGGCTGGCGTCACCCTCGCCGACGCGCGGACCGCGGCCGAGCGGCACGGCCGGCTGCTGGCACTGCAGCACGGCGGCCTGTCGTCGCGGATCGGCGGCAACGTCGCGACCAATGCCGGCGGCAGCAACGTGCTGCGTTACGGCATGGCACGCGCCCTGGTCCTCGGCCTGGAGGTGGTGCTCGCCGACGGCCTGATCTGGGACGGCCTGCGGGCGCTCGCCAAGGACAACGCGGGAACCGACCTCAAGCAGCTGTTCATCGGCACCGAAGGCACCCTCGGCATCGTCACCGCGGCCACGCTGAGGCTGCACCCACTGCCGCGGCATATGGCGACCGCGCTGTTCGCGGTGGCAGATCCGGACGCGGCGCTCGCCCTGCTGACCCGGCTGCAGGCCGCGGCCGGCGAAGTGCTGTCGGCGGTCGAGCTGATCCCGCGGACCGGGCTCGACCTGCATTTCCGCCGCCTCGGGGCGACGCGCGAGCCGTTCGACCGCCGGCACGACTGGCAGGTCCTGGTGGAGCTGGCGACCGCCAGCCGGCATTTCGACCTCGGCGGCGCGCTGGAGGCGGTCGTGGCGGAGGGCGGCACCGCCGATGCCGTGCTCGCCTCCTCGGAGGCGCAGCGCGCCGCACTCTGGGCGCTGCGCGAGGGACTGGCGGTGGCCCAGGTCGAAACCCGCGGCAACCTCAAGAACGACACCTCGGTGCCGGTGGCGGCGATTCCCGAGTTCATCCGGCGCGCCGCGGCGGCGGCGCAGGCGATCGCCCCGGGCTGCGTGCCGATCCCGTTCGGGCATCTCGGTGACGGCAACATCCACTTCAACCTCGACCCGCCCCCCGGCGCCAGCCCGGAAGCCTTCATCGCGCGCTGGCCCGAACTGATTGCCGCGATCGAGGACGTCGCGCAGGCCCTGGGCGGCTCGATCGCCGCCGAGCACGGGCTCGGGCGCAGCAAGGTGGCCGCGGCGCGACGCCTGAAGCCGGCGCTGGACCTCGAGCTGATGCAGCGCCTGAAGACCGCCCTCGATCCCGACGGCGTGCTGAACCCGGGGGTGATGCTGTAGCTACAGCATCCACGGCCACCCTGCGGATGCCGACTGCGGCGACGGCTGATCGGCCAGGCCGATGTCAGCCCGCATATGGCTGCTGCATTCCGGCAAGCCGCCATAGGCGCGATGCCGGGCGAGACGGCGGCACCACCAGTTCCAGACGGGGCGCAAGAGGTCGAGCGGGCTCGCCAGCGTACCCGATCGCGCACTTCCGTGGACAAAGGCTCGATCGCCCCGGGACTGCAGCAATGCGCTCATCAGCGTGTCTCCTCCGTCATGTTCCCGAGTTTTCCTGATATTTCCCCCCATCTGGCCTTGGTGAACCTTCGTTACAAACCATGCTTTCTCTCGCCAGGCCGAGATTTTCTCATTAACCTGCTCGTCATGCGGACCCGTCTTCCCCCGCTCAATGCGCTGAAGTCGTTCGAGGCCGCGGCCCGGCACGAGAGCTTTACGCGCGCCGCCGAGGAGCTCTGCGTCACCCAGGGGGCGGTCAGCCAGCAGGTGAAGGCGCTGGAGGCGGAACTCGGCCTGGTCCTGTTCCACCGCGAACGCCAGCGGCTGGCGATCACCCCGGCGGGACGCGACTACCTGGCGGTGATCCGCGACGCACTCGACCGCATTGCGGCCGGGACGGAGCGCCTGCGGCGGGCGCGCAACACCGGCGCACTGACGGTCAGCACGTCGCCGGACTTCGCGGCGAAATGGCTGGTGCACCGCCTGGGCCGGTTCCACGACGCGCATCCCGACATCGATCTGCGGATCGCCGCCGCCGCACGGCACGTCGACTTCGCCCGCGACGACGTTGATGTCGCCATCCGCCATGGCGATGGCGACTGGCTCGGGCTGAACGTCGTCCGCCTATGCGAGGAGACCCTGTTCCCAGTCTGCAGCCCGCGGCTGGCCGCCAAGGCGGCTCGGACCGGCGGCCCCGTTGGCCTCCTGAAGCGACCACTGCTGCACCTCGACGATCAGGACGCGTGGGCGCGCTGGCATGAGGCCGCCGGGCTGCGGCCGGACCCGACGGCGCGCGGCCCGGTGCTCAACAGCGCCGGCATGCTCGTCGACGCCGCCGTCGATGGCCTCGGCGTCGCCCTGGCGCGCACCACACTCGCCGCCTGGGATCTCGTTCACGGCCGACTGGTCAGGCCCTTCGAAGTCGGCCTGCCTTTGACGCGGGGCTATTGGATCGTCTGCCCCGGGAGTACCGCGATGTCGCCGAAGATTGCGGCATTCCGCGACTGGATGCTTGCCGAGGCGGCCGACGACCTCCGCCGCCTGCAGGCGCTCGGCACCGGCACGCTCGTCCCCGGAGAACTCCCGCAGTAGCCCACCGCCCCCTGGACTTGCCCCCGCCGCTGTGACACGCCGTCCTTGCCCCTGGTCTCGGGGCGCGGGCAGCCCTATCTCTCGGCGCATGAGCGACATGGACAGCGAACGCAATTCCCTCGGCGGCCGGATGCGCCGCTATGCCCGGGTCGGCAGCGCGGTCGGCGGGCTGGCGGCCCGGGTCGCCGGCGAGCGCTATCTCGGCTGGAGCCTCGACAAGGGCGCGCACGCCTCGGAGCTGCGCACCGCCCTCGGCGGTCTGAAAGGCCCGCTGATGAAGGTGGCGCAGATCCTCTCGACTGTGCCCGACGCCCTGCCCAAGGAGTATGTGCAGGAACTGAGCCACCTGCAGGCGAACGCACCGGCCATGGGCTGGCCATTCGTGAAGCGGCGGATGACCACCGAGCTCGGACCCGGCTGGCAGTCGAAGTTCGCGAGCTTCGAGCACGAGGCCGCCTCGGCGGCGTCGCTCGGCCAGGTGCACCGCGCCACCCTGCATGACGGCCGGCTGGCCGCCGCCAAGCTGCAGTACCCGGACATGTCGTCGGCGGTCGAGGCCGACCTGCGGCAGCTCGACTGGATCTTCTCGATCTACGGGCGCTACGACAAGGCGATCGACACCTCGCAGATCCACACCGAGCTGTCCGCTCGGCTGCGCGAGGAGCTCGACTACGCCCGAGAGGCCCGGCATCTGGCGCTGTACCGCCGCATGCTGGCCGCCGAGCCGCGGGTGTTCGTCCCGGAGGTGATCCCCGAGCTGTCGACCGACCGGCTGCTGACCATGACCTGGCTCGAGGGCACGCCGCTGATGCGGTTCCTGGAGACCGACCCGCCGCTGGAGCTGCGCAACGCCTTCGCGCTGACCATGTTCCGCGCCTGGTACGTGCCGTTCTACTACTACGGCGTGATCCACGGCGACCCGCATCTCGGCAACTACACGGTGCGCGACGACGGTGCGGTCAACCTGCTGGACTTCGGCTGCATCCGGATCTTCCCGGCCAGCTTCATCCAGGGTGTCATCGACCTGTACCGGGCACTGCGCGACGACGACGAGGCCCTGGCGGTGCATGCCTATGAGAGCTGGGGGTTCCACGACCTCGGCCGAGAGACCATCGACGTGCTGAACGTCTGGGCTCGGTTCCTGTACGGCCCGCTGCTCGAGGACCGCGAGCGCCGCATCCAGGAGAGCGGCAGCGGCCTGTACGGGCGCGAGATCGCCGAGAAGGTTCATGCCGACCTGCGGCGCCTCAACGGCGTGCGGCCGCCGCGCGAGTTCGTGCTGGTCGACCGCGCGGCATTGGGCCTCGGGTCGGTGTTCATGCACCTGAAGGCCGAGGTGAACTGGCACCGGCTGTTCCACGACCTGATCGAGGGCTTCGACGCCGCGGCAATGGAGAAGCGGCAGACCGAGGCGCTGGCCGCCGAGGGCTTGGAGCGGCCGGACTGAGCTGCTCGGCTGACGCTGCGGCATCTTGCGAGTCCCGCGGCCGGCTCCTAGCCTTCCGGAAGACCCCGGGAGGACCGTCATGACCCAACCCGTCACACTGGCCGTCGAGGGCGGCCTCGCCCGCCTCACCCTGAACCGGCCGGAGGCGCTGAACGCTATTGATCGAGGCCTCGCCGAAGCGCTGATGGCCGCCGCCGTGCGCTGCGCGTCGGATCCTACCGTGCGGGTCGTGCTGCTGACCGGTGTCGGCAAGGCGTTCTGCGTCGGCGGCGACCTCAAATCATTCAACGCCCAGGGCGACCGCATCGGCGCGCACCTCAAGGAGACCACGCACTACCTGCACGCCGCGTGCTCCACCTTGGCGCGCATGGACGCGCCGCTGGTGGTGGCGGTGCAGGGGGCGGCCGCCGGAGCCGGGTTCTCGCTGGCGCTGCTCGGCGACCTGGTCTACGCGGGCGAGAGTGCGGTGTTCACCATGGCCTACACCGCGGCCGGGCTGTCGCCGGACGGTGGATCGACCTTCCTGCTGCCGCGCCTGGTCGGGCTGCGCCGCGCCCAGGAGCTGACCCTGACCAACCGCCGCCTGTCCGGGGCCGAGGCCGCTGCCTGGGGTGTCGCCACCGCCTGCGTCGCCGACGACGCGCTCGCCGCGACCGTCGAGGAAACTGCGCAACGTCTCGCCGCCGGCGCCACCCGCTCGCTCGGCCGCGTCAGACGGCTGCTGCTCGACAGCTTCGACACCGCCTTCGAGGCGCAGATGGAGCGCGAGGGCAGCAATATCGCCGCCGCCGGCGCCGAGCCGGACGGCCGCGAGGGGCTGGATGCCTTCCTGAACAAGCGCAAGCCGGTGTTCACCGGGCGGGCGTAGCCTCAGCGAACCATCCGGGCCTCGACGCCGGCCCGGTTCGCCCCCGCATACAACCGTTTGTCGGCAGTGATCAGAGGGAGCGCGGCCTGCCACGCGGCGACGACGTAGAGGCAGTCGTAGACCGGGTGATCGATCTGCATGGCGATCGACAAGGCTCCGGCCAGGAGGTCGCCGTCGTCGATCAGGCGGACAGCGCGTCTGCTGACGACCTCCAGCGCCCGCTCCGCCTGCGACGGCGTGATGTGCCCGAGCCGCCGCTTCTTCCAGAGGATGTTGGCGACTTCGACCCGAGCGAACGCCGGTGCCGTCAGGTCGTCATCACCGAGCATATCGAAAACGATCTGCTGGTCCCCCTCATCGACGACGAGCTTTACCAGCACGCTCGCGTCGACGACGAATGCCATCACCTGTCACGGTCTTCGCGAGCAAGCTCGCCGGAGTCGGACTGCGGTCCCGGCGGCGTCATCGCAGCGACTTCGCGCGCCCATGCCTCGAAGGCCGTGCGATCGAAGGCCGCCACGCCCTTGCCGAGATAATCCCGAACCTCGCTCTCCAGCGATCGATGATGGCGGCGGGCACGCTCCTTCCAGCGCTCGACGACCGCTTCGTCCAGGTTCCGGATGGTCAATGTAGCCACTCCGGCATCCTCCGTTGCCAGCATATTGCTAGCATCATCCGCGCCGCCGGGCGAGTCCCCGTGCCGCTGATGCAGCGGCATGACGACGCCGACGACGAGAGCACTTGCGTGCGCAGCGGCTCAGGCCTTCCGACCGCGCCGCTCTTCTGAATTTCGGGAAAGTTTCGGGGCGATTTCAGGACTTTGGACGGCACGTCCAGCAGCCTGGACTGGTCGGAGGCGACGCAGGGACGCGTCTCCGACAGCAGTCAATGCCGCGGCGGCAATGCGTGTCCCCGCGGATCAGGCCATCGCGCCGCACCATGGGGGGGCCAGCAAATGCAAACGACCATGATCCCACCAACCCGCCTCGTCGTCGTCGACAGCTATGTGCTGGATGCCGAGAAGCTGCTCGCAGGGATGGATCTCAACACCCGCACCCTTCTGGTCGACCGTGACGAAGCTGCACTGTTCCAGGTGGTGTTCACGCTCGCTGCCCTCGCCAAGGAGAATGAACGTCCGGCGGCACTCGACTTCGTCACCCATGGCCGTCCAGGCGCGATTTTCCTGGGCGGCCGCACCATCGACGTCACGGCCGTCGAAGAGGATGCGCTGCTGTTCGGGGCAATCGGCAAGGGACTTGCTCCGCACGGTGTCGTGCATCTCTGGTCCCGCGACGCGGGCACCGGACGCGCCGGACGCGCCTTCGTCAACCGGCTGTCGCGTGCCATCGGTCGGCCGGTCGCCGGCTCACCGCGTCGTCTCGGCGCTGGCGTCCCCTGGACTCTCGACAATGGGTCGAGGCGGGCAGCGTCGGAGATGTGACCGGATGCCGGCGCATCCTGATGGCTCACGGCCCGAGGCGGGCACGACGCTCGGGCAGCCGGATTTCAGGGAGATTTCGGACCGATTTCAGGACTTCGCGCGGCGCCCCGGGCAGCCTGGGTCCACGCGAGCGATGTCGCAGTGATCGCATGAAATCGGAGCTGCCGCCGCCATGGGTCGCTTGCGGACACCGCCTGTGACCGTGCGCCGGCCTCACCCTCACGCATTTCTCATGGATGTTCATCATGATCGGATCCAGCAGCGGAAATCGGAACAAGCGTGTGCGCAACGGCGCTTACATATCCGGGATAATCGATGCGAGTAATCCTGACGCGCTTTCTCGGGATGGACTTACGATCTGCGAACAGGTTCGAACATCGACCGTCTCGGACCTGATCTTCTGGGCGGTCGAAATCTCCCCGATCGGCGACCTCTATTACAATGGTGTGCCGCTCGCGCAGAACGGTGCGCTCACGTCATCCGGGACGGTCATCAAAGACATGATAAGCACGATCGCCGGTCGAGAAACCGATGACGACCGGTCCTCTTCCCCGAGTTCGGATCTCGCGAACGTCTGGTTCTCGCTCACCTTGATGTCGGGCGGTATTTACAAGGTCGGCCAGGAGCATTTCAATGACATCCTGATGATCAAGCTGCTGCTCGAGCCCTACAATCCGAACTCCGACAACTTCATCCGAAACCTCAAGACTCTTCAGTCTGAAATGCCGTTGTTCGCCGGGTTCGATCTCGACTTCGAGTATCCGAACGGGCCGAAAGGCATGGACGCCGGCATCAGGAACGACGAGATCATCTCCGACCTGACCGCGACGATCTGGGAGCGGCTGCGCTGTCCTGTCACGTATTGCACGTATAACGCCCCCTCCGAATGGATCGAATGTGCAAAGAAGGCCAGAAGGAAGACCGGCACCCAGCCCGTGGCGGGCTTCAACGTGCAGTGTTATGGCGGAGGCGGCGGAAATGCCTCGGTCTCGGTGCTGACGAAGGCCTGGGTGGAGGCGGTGGTCGACTGTCAGGTCGAACTCGGCTTGTTCGAGCCGCTCGACTTCATCTGGCCGGTGTATTCGTGCAAGGATCCTTCCGGAAGCTTTCCGACGATGTCACCCGACGATGTCCGCTCGCTTGTGCAGCGGGCGGGCGTTCGCGGCGCCTCGATCTGGAACGCCGCGAATATCGTGGCGGCCGGCCCCGGCCCGGTGCTCGCCGACTATTCCTGCAGCATCGCTCAGGCCATGCAGGCCGCCGCTTTCGAGACGATGCGGGGCGTCGTCCAGTTCAGCGACGCTGAATGGTCGAACCAGATTCACAGGATCAACGGCGCCAGCATCGAACAGGCGTATGACTACGCGCTCCAGAACCCTGACGTTTCGTACTTCTTCCGGATCGACGACGGCTCGACATTGTTCCTGCGGAGGCATGGGGTCTTCAGATCGGGAGACTCGGTCTTCTTTTCCGGTGAACCCTGCTGGGCGACAGCGCTCGGCGTCGCCACCGGATACAGGAGGACCGCTCAGGAAGAATGCTCGGATACCGACATTCCATGCCTGCCGGGGATGGCGTCAAACCGGTCGTCCTGCCGATCGTCCGCAGGCGGGCATTCATCCGCGGGCTCGTCGACGACATTGCGGCCGCACGGCAATGGACCACAGTGATAGATGGCGAATACTCTGCCTTTTTATCTACCTGCATGTATCGCACATGACTGACCGGGGGAGACGGGCATGACTTCGAGCAAGGAACGGGTCGCGATTCTCGGCGGCGGCGTCGGCGCATTGTGCGCCGCCGTCGCCCTGACGGAGATCGATCCGAAAGGCGAAAAATACGAGATCACACTGTATCAGTTGGGCTGGCGTCTCGGCGGCAAGTGCGCCAGCGGCCGCAATCTGGACCTCGGAGGCCGCATTCAGGAGCATGGCCTGCACATCTGGGCCGGGTTCTACGACAATGCCTTCACGGTCATGCGCATCGTCTGCAATGCGCTGGGGTGGAAACTCGACGACCTGTTCGAACGGCAGAACTTGATCTTCTACTCCGACAAAGTGCAGGACGGGCCGTCCGAGCAATGGCAACTCTGGCCGTTCTGGTTCCAGCCCTCCCAGGAACCGCTGAAGTTCCCGGGTCGAGACAGCCTCTGGGCGGCCGACCCGCTGATGCCGTCGCTCGGGACCGAGATCCGGCGGGCGATCGATGGCATCATCGTCGCCGTGGAGGCTTGGCTGAACCAATGGCCCGGGCAGCCCGAGTACGAGACGAGCGCAGCGATCGCCGGACTGTCGGCGGCGCTTCAGGGCAGGCTCGCGGCATGGGGGATTCCGCCTGCGACCAAGCAGAGCCCCCATCCCCTGCTGGAACTGGCGCGCCGATGCGCCGTGCGCCTCGTCGACGATGTCGCGGACGTGCGGCGCACGGCGGCGGCGGACGTGGCCAGCCTGCTCGACGCCTACCACGACCTGCTGAAGGGACACTTCGGTTCCGGCGCGCACCTGCCTCGCGAGGCCCGGATCGGGCTGACCATTATCACGCTCGGCATCAGCATAGTGTCCGGAATGCTCAAGCACGGGTGCCTCGAGAAAGGCCTGCAGGCCATCGACGACCTCGAGTTCCGCGATTTCCTGGCGGAGCAGAACCCGGCGGCCGCCGACAACGAGATCGTCATTGCGCTCTACGAGTATATATTCGCCTACAAGGACGGCTCGCGGAGCCAGCCGAGCGTTTCCGCGTGCTCGGCTGTCCAGGGCCTGATGCGCCTGTTCCTGACGTACAAGGATGCCTTTTTCTTCAAAGGCCTGCGAGGCATGGGCGATATCATCTGCACGCCCATCTACAAGCTCCTGAAGCAACGTGGCGTGACCTTCAAGTTCTTCCACAAGGTGACGGAGCTCCAGCCGACCCCGGACGGCCGCGACATCGGCACCATCCTGGTCGACGAGCAGGTCGCGATGCTCAACGGCTCCGAGTACCAACCCCTGGTTCCGGTGCAGAGCTTCGACTGCTGGCCTTCGACTCCGAGCTGGGATCAGCTCGAGAACGGTGAGGCGTACAAGGCCGAGGGCGTCAATTTCGAAAGCGCCTACGGCCCCGTCCCCCAGCCGCCGCCGGCAAACCGGTTGCAACTGAAGCTCGGGCAGGATTTCGACCGGGTGATCCTGGGGATATCGGTCGGAGCACTCGCACAGATCTGCGCTCCGCTGGTGCGGCAAAAGCCGGCCTGGGCGGCGATGGTCGAGAAGCTGGCCACGGTTCGCACCCAGGCCCTGCAGCTCTGGGTCGACAGCCCTGTGAAGGAACTCAACAGCACCTTCCTCCCGCCGAAGACGATGAGCCTGCCGGCACCTGAGAAGGTGGGGCCCATCGTGACCACCTGCGAGCCGCCCTTCGACACCTATTCGGACATGTCGCAGCTGCTGCCCGCCGAGGACTGGCCGTCTCCCGGCCCCGGCTCGGTCGCCTACTTCTGCAGCGTGTTGGACGAGTCCGCGCCGAACGACGAGGCGGCGGCGGCGAAGGTCGTGAAGGACAACGCCCAGGGCTGGATGACGTCCTGGCTCCACAATCTCTGGCCGGGCATCGGACAGGGCGCGGATTTCGACTGGAGCCTGCTGCACGCGCCGGCCGACGTCTCCGGGCCGCTGCGGCTGGACGCACAGTACTGGCGGGCGAATATCGATCCGACCGAGCGCTACGTGCTGAGCCTGCCCGGCACCCTCAAACATCGTATGGAGCCCGGGAACTCGGGCTACGCGAACCTCTTTCTGGCAGGCGACTGGACCCGGGTGCCGGAGATCAACGCCGGCTGCGTGGAGGTCGCCGCCATGTCCGGGCTCGGCGCCGCCGCCGCTCTGTCCGGCGTCCCCATCCCGATCGTGTCGGGAACCCCGCTTCCGCAGCCCACCAATGACTACATCGACTACGGTGGATGGCTCACCGTGCCGCCCGCGCCGGCCACCTGCAACGACACAACCTTCTACTCCTTCCCCTTCCCCGCCGACCGGAGCGCATGCCAGAGCTTTCTCGACCGCTCCTACAATCGCGCAGCCGGCTACACGCGGTTCCGCGCCATGCTGGACCTGGTGTTCCTGAACATCGTGCAGTCCGGCAAGCTCGGAACTCCCACGCCGCCATTCGCCTCGGAGGGCACCATGCCCGAAGCCGACATCGGCTTCTGGGTGCTCGCCGGCGACTATGCGCCGGGGGCGGTGCTGCCGAGATCGATCGGCTGGGTGCCCGCCTACCTGTTCGTCGACAACGCCTGGTCGACGATGGCCGGGCGCGAGGTCTGGGGCCTGCCGAAGTACTTCGCGAGCCTGACGCTGCCGACGCCGGGCTCGCCGGCGACGGGGCCGTTCGCGGTCTCGGCTCTCGGCATCAAGACCTTCGGCCCGTCGGCGCAGGCGCGCGAGCATCAGCTTCTCAAGCTGACGGGCACGGGTCTGGTGATCTCGCCGCTCCGCGACACGTCCGATGCGACCACGCCGATGTCGCCCGTCGATCTGTTCAGGCGACTGTGCGAGGCCGGCGACGATGCTCTGCTGAAGCAAGTCCTGGACGGACCGGCTGCACCGCCCTTCCTCGGCGCCGCCAATGCGGGACTGCCGGTGTTCTATCTGAAGCAGTTCAGGTCCGCCGACAGTCCGGATGCGGCCAGCTATCAGGCCTTGCTGCAGGGCCCGTTCCAGTTGACCAAGCTGCATGACGCCGGGCTGTTGCTGGGAGCCTGGACGCTGGAGTTGAGCGAGGTGGACAGCCTGCCGTTCATTGCCGATCTGGGTCTCGGCACGCCCACGGACGGGAAGCTCGACCTCACGGCCAATATCGGTGTCTGGGCACAGGTCGATTTCGAGATCGGCCCGGCCAACCCGATGACGTGACCGTCGCAGGGAGGGTCCCGCCCGGGCTTTCGCTCACCCTGCTTCCGCTCACTCTGCCGCCGGGGGCACGCTCCCGGCGGCGGCAGGTGCTTTCCTGAGCGCCGCCGCGCGCCGGGCAAAGCCCCAGGCCCCTTGCGTCTCGGCGATCGAGACGGCCTGCTCCAGGGCCGCTGCCGCCTGCGCCGGGGCGGCGCGCGGATCGCGGGCAAGAATTTCGGCCCGCAGGCGGTGGAGCGGCGACAGGAAGTATCGGTCGCCGTAGCGATGGGCCGCGGCGATAGCCTCGTCGATCGTCTGCAGGGCGTTGGGGACGTCGCCGACCTTCTCCTGCAGCGCCGCGACTTCGCCCAGATAGAAGCAGGAGAAATGCATCATCCCGAGCGACGCGAACGCCGGGACGGCGGATCGCGCCTGCGTGAGAACCTGCTCCGCCTGACCCATCTGACCCAGGGCATGGGAGCGAAGGCTTGCGGTCACCAGCTCGTAGAGGGGGTAGCCGTGCTCCCGGCAGATCTCGAGTGCCTGTTCGGCAATGGGAAGCGCCTGCGCGGGCTTGCCCCGCAGAAGCTCGTAGAAGGCGAGCCAGGACAGGCCGAAGACGAGATCGAACGGCCGGCCGAGCGATCGCGAATGCGCCGATTGGCTGGCTGCGATACACGCCGCCTCCTCGTCCTCGCCCATCGCCAGCAGCACCAGCATCAGCGACGACAGGACATGGACGAGCGTGTCATGGGTGTTGAGCATCGGCAGCTTGGCACCGTCATGCTCGGCATAGACGGCCGCCGCATGCTCGAGGTGCTTTCGTGCCTCCACGAGTTCGCCCTTGGCGAACAGGACGTAGCCGAGCACGCCTTCGCTTTCGGCCAGCTGCTCCGCACGGCCGGTCCGGTCGCCGATCGCCATGCAGCGGCGTGCCATCTCTTCCGAGCCGTCGAGATCGCCGGCGACCAACAGGAAGAGCGACATCCCGTGATACACGGCGAACAGCTCGGGCACGTTGCCGAGCGTGTCGCAGATCGCTCGGGCCTCGGCGAGGGCCTTCGCCACCTCCGGAACGGCGTAGCCGCGCGACGCGCCGAGGCTGACGATCAATCCGACCAGCAGCTGCAGCCGCGTTCCCACCTGCGCGCCGTCCGCAGGCAGTTGCCCTGCGAGATCAAGCGCGGTGTGCCAGTGCGAGACTGCTTCGGCATGCGCCGTCTGCGCGGCCGCACGCTGACCAGCGGCCGCCCAGAGCGGCACCGCCTCGGCGATCCTGCCACCCTGCGTGAAGTGATAGGCCAGCAGCTCCGGCTCGGCCGCCCGCATCTCCGGGAACCGCAAGGTCAGGACCTGGGCTATATGGGCGTGCAGGGCTTGGCGCTGGCTGCGCAGCATGGTCCCGTACGCGGTCTCCTGCACCAGGGCGTGCTTGAACCTGTACTCGGCATCGGGCGGTGTTCCGCGCCTGAAGATCAGTTCGGCGTCCACCAGCTGCGCCAAGCCGTCCTCCAGCTCCGCCCGCGGCATCTCCGCGACGGCATCGACGAGTTCATGGCTGAACTGGCGCCCGATCGCGGCAGCGGTCTGCGCCACCACGCGGGCCGAAGCCAGGCGATCCAGCCGTGCCAGGAGGGACTCCTGCAGGGATGTCGGGATCGCCTGCTGGCCCACCGGGATCGTCGCCATGTACTGCCCGTCCGCCTCCTTCAGCAGATCGCTCTCGACCACGGCCTTCGTCAGTTCCTCGATGAACAGCGGCACGCCGTCGGTTCGATCGCTGATCTGCTCGATGATCTCCCTGGGCAAGGGCTTGCCGCCGGTGATGTGGGCGATCATCTCCATGCGTCGGCGCGGCGGCAACCGGCTGAGGCTCAGTAGCGTGACCTCCGGACGGCCGACCCAGGACGGCACGAACTCCGGCCTGAAGGTGACGATCAGGAGAACCCGCCGGGCCGGTACCCGATCGACGAGCAGGTCGAGCACCTCCAGGGTCGTGGGATCGATCCAGTGGACGTCCTCACACAGCAACAGCAACGGTCGCCGCGCCGCCAGTCCGTCGATCACGGAGATCACCGCCCGCAGCGTCCTCCCCTTGCGCTTATGCGGGGTGAGTTCCAGCGGCGCATAACGCCCGCCCGTCGGCACAGACAGCAGGTCGGCGAGCAGATGCGCGGCCTCCCGGGCGTCGCCGGCGCCGGGATCGCGGCCCCCCGGACTGCCGGTTCCGGGCGCGCCGCCCGGTTGCGCGAGCGCAGCCTCGATCTTGTCCAACCGTTGTTCGTCCGCATCCTCGCGCAGGAAGCCGATCGCACGGCCGAGTTGCACGAGCAGCGGGTGGAGTGCGCTGTCCTGGTGATGCGGCGAGCAGAGTAGACGCAGGCGGCTATGCGGCTCGCCGCTCGGCCTTTGCAGGATGAAGTCGGCGATCCGCGATTTGCCGATGCCCGGCTCGCCCGACAGCAGCACCACGCCGCCCTCGCCGAGCTTTGCCTTGGCCCAGCGGCGAAGGATGATCTCGATCTCTTCCTCGCGCCCGACGAGGGGGGTCGTCAGCGTCCGGAGCGCCTCGAACCGGCTCTCGGCGGAGCTGCGGCCGAGCACCCGCCACGCCGGCACGGTCTTGGCGAAATCCGGCAGGGCCACGGAACCCAGGTCGCGATAGTCGAACAGACCGCCGGTCAGGTTCTGCGTCTCCGACGCGATCACCACGGTGCCGGGCTCGGCCAGCGCGCGCAGCCTGACGGCCAGGTTCGGCGTCGCGCCGACCACGGCCAGCTCCTGGCGAGCGCCGGAACCGACCGAGCCGCCAACCACGACGACACCCGTCGCCACACCCACCCGGGCGGCGAATGAGATGTCGTCGGCGGGCGAGAGCTGGGACGCCGCCTCGACCAGCTCGAGCCCCGCCTCGACGGCGCGCTCGGCATCGTATTCATCGGCTCGCGCGTAGCCGAAATACGCGAGCACGCCATCGCCGGAAACATGCGCTACATAGCCGCGGCGTCGTTCAATGATCTCCGCGCAGCGCCTGTGACAGAGGGCCATCACCTCGCGCAGGTCCTCGGGATCGAGGCGCGTCGAGAGGGCCGCCAGGCCGACCAACTCGCAGGCCAGGACGGTCAGGTGCCTGCGCTCGGGGCGGCGCTGGTCGAGCGCCGCCGCCCCCGGGTCTGCTCCGTCCGATGCGGCGTCGACTGGCGAGGCCCCGTCGTGCGGCGCAGTGCCCAGGGGTTGCTGGCCGGGGATCTGCTGGCCGAGGATCTGCTGGGGATTCTTCGCGAACTGCGGGCCGTCCGGGTCATCCGGCTGCTTGGGCACGGCATTCAGGATGTAGCCCTGTTTGGGAACGGCCCGAAGGATCTCGCGATTCCTGTCGCCGATCGCCCGACGAACGTCCGATATGCATTGGGTCAGGCTGTCGTCCGTCACGTTGACGTCCGGCCAGACCTCCGCCATCAGGCGCTCCTTGGAAACGACCGACCCGATATTGTCGATCAGGATCTTCAAGATGCGCGCGGATTGCAGGCGCAGGAATATGTCCTCGCCGGCCGCATTGGAGAGGCGGCTCAGCTGCAGATCAAATACCAGTTTGCCGAGTTGAATAACTTCATGGCCATGCAACTTGCCCGGCATGCCAGTCGTTCAGCCCCCATCCCCGTGGCCAACTTCGCCTTGAACACCCGCGAATACTTTAGGTCATGGGGCATCGCCACGGCAACGTGATGACGTCCAGTCGCGTTAACCATTCTCGCTCGGTCAATCGCCGGTGCCGAGGCCGGACAGGGACCCGCTGTGCGGATCACTCATCCCGCCTCTCCTTCGGCACCAGGGCGTGCAGCGCCAGCGCCAGGTCGGCGATCGGCTGGGTCTGCACGATCACCTTGCCGGGGCCGGTGACATGGGTGACGAACAGTCCCTCGCCACCGAACAGCAGATTCCTGACGCCGCGCTGCACGGTGATCGAGTAGTCGCAGGTGCCGGAGAACCCGACCAGGTGCCCGGTCGAGACCGAGATCCGCTCGCCCGCCTGCAGCACGCGCTCGACCAGGGTGCCGCCGGCCGCCAGGAACGCCCAGCCGTCGCCTTCCAGCTTCTGCAGGATCAGCCCCTCGCCGCCGAACAGGCCGGAGGTGAGGCGTTTGGTCAGGGCGATGGTGATGCCGATGCCCTTGGCGCTGGCGAGGTAGGCGCGGCGCTGACAGAAGAACACCCCACCCTCGGCGGCGAGGTCGAGGGCGCGGATCTGCCCCGGCATGGGCGAGGCGAAGCACACCGTGCGGCGGCCGCGCCCGCCGTTGCTGAAGAACGTCATGAAGAAGGTCTCGCCGGAGACCTTGCGCAGGATCGAGCCGAAGAAGCCGCCCGGCATCTCGGTCGACATCTCGATGTCCGGGTCCATCATCACCATGCTGCCGGCCTCGGCCTGCACCGCCTCGCCGGGGTCCAGGGTGATGGTCAGCATCGGCGAGAAATCGCCCTCGATGGTGTAGTCGATCTCGTCGGCGGCCATGACGTTCTCCGGGTTGCGGTCCCCGGAAGATGTCGGGCTCAGATCACCTGGCGCAAGACCGCCACCAGTGCCACGGCGCTGAAGGTCGCCACCAGCGCCGAGCGGCGCAGCAGGCCGAGGCCGATCGCGACGGCGATGGCGAGCGGTGCGGCCCAGCCGCCCTGCAGTGCCATCGGCGCCAGGATGGCCACCACCACCGCCCCCGGCAGGTGGTGCAGCCAGCGCCGCACGAAGCCGCCCTCCGGCACCAGGCTCATCAGCCAGAAGCCGCCGACCCGCGTGAGGTAGGTGACCAGCGCCATCACCAGGATGGCGGCGGTGGCGTGCAGTCCGAGCATCCCGCTCATCGCCGCTCCCTCAAGTCCGGCCCCTCAGGTCCGCCCAGGCGCCGGCCAGGCTGCCGGCCAGACCGCCGGCGATCACGTGCCAGTAGCCCGGCAGCACCGAATGCGCGGCGACGGCCACGCCGGCGGCGATCGCCCACGGCCAGGCCCGGGTCCAGCCCGGCCACAGTGGTGTGAGCATGATCGCGAAGAACGCCGGCACCACCACGTCGGCGCCGTACATCCGCGGGTCGCCGAGGGCGGCGCCGGCGAGGTGGCCGGCGACAGTGCCCGACATCCAGCCGATCCACAGCGCCACGCCGGAGCCGACCAGGATGGCGGCGTCGCGCTCGCCCTTGCGGTGCTCGGCCATCGACATCGCCCAGTTGGCGTCGGTCATGAACCACAGCGCGAAATGCGCGGTCGGCGACGGCAGCCGCGAGAACCACGGTCTGAGCGCCGCCCCCATCACCACGTGGCGCACGTTGATGGCGAAGGTGGCGAGCGCCAGCACCACGATCGACGGGGTTGCCGACCACAGGTCGAGGGCGGCCATCTGCGAGGCACCGGCGAACACCGTGCCACTCATCAGCACCGCCTCGCCGAGGCTCAGCCCGGACTCGCGCGCCAGCACCCCGAAGGCGACGCCGAACAGCACGCTGCTGAGCGCCAGCGGCGTCGCCATGCGGAAGCCGCGGCCGAACCCGGCGCGGGTGAACACCGCGGCCGGGCGGGCGGCTTCGGGCCGCGATGCGGCGGGCTGGTCGGCGGGAATGTCCGTCATGCGGCGACCCTAGGCGCGCCACGGCCGGCTGTCAAAACCGTTTAACCGGTTAAATGGTGAAAAATTCTGGTGCGACGCATGAGCCGGGCTTATGGTCGTCGCCATGGCAGGCAACGGCACAATGCTCGGGGGTTATCGGCCGATCGGCGGGGCGCTCTGCCTCGACTTCGCCAACACCGTCGACTGGCACGATTCCGATCACCCCGTCGAGTTGCTGGCGAACGCCGACTGCCTTTCCACCTGGGCCGGAATCGCCGGAGCCGGAGCCGGAGCCGCCGCGGTGGAGGCTGACGAGGCCGACCTCAAGCGCGCGCTGGAGCTGCGCGACGCGCTCTGGGACGCGTTCGCGGCCACCGCGCACGGCCGGCCGGCGCCGGCGGCAGCACTTCCGGTCATCAACCTCGCCCTCGAGCTCGGCGGTGAGCGGCGCCTGGTGGTCGCGGACGGCGGGGTGGCCTGGGGACAGCGCCCGCTGCGCCAAGTGGACCGGCTGCTGCACGGCATCGCGCGGTCCGCCGCCGACCTGCTGACCGATCCGTCCCGCCTCTCGCGCGTCCGGATGTGCGCCACCGAGGGCTGCGGCTGGCTGTTCCTCGACGAGAGCCGGGGTGCACGCCGCCGCTGGTGCTCGATGCAGGGCTGCGGCAACCGCGCCAAGGGCCGGGCGCATTACCGGCGCAAGGCGCAGGCCGCCGGGATCGGGTAGTCTGCCGGCGAACCGGCATCCGGAGTGCACCCATGGCCTACGACGACAGCAACGTGTTCGCCCGCATCCTGCGCGGGGAGATTCCGTGCGCCCGGGTCTGCGAGGATGCCGACACCCTCGCCTTCATGGATGCCGGCCAGGTCAACCCCGGCCATGTCATCGTCGCCTCGAAGCACCCCTGCGCGACGATCCTCGACCTCACCGACGACCAGGCGGCGGCGCTGTTCCGCACCGCCGCCCGGGTTGCGCGCGCGGTCGACGCGGCGTTCGCGCCGGCCGGCATCACCATTCTGCAGGCCAACAGACCGGCCGGCTGGCAGACGGTGCCGCATGTCCACCTGCACGTGCTGCCGCGCCACGAGGGCGACGGCGTCGGCCTGACCTGGCCGCGCAAGGAGCCGGGGCTGGAAGCGCTGAAGGAGCTGGCGGCGCGGATCCTGGTCGGGTAGTCGGCAGCGCATCAATCCCGGGGACGAGCCTTGCCGGACTCCGGCTCGGTCTCGCGCGGGATGGGCGCACGCAGGGCTCGCAAACCATTGACGACCGCCTCCGTCCCCGAGCGGACGCCGCTTCGCTGCATCGCCGCCTCGAACTGCGAGAGAAAGTCGGTGCGAACGTCGGGCAGGCGCGTGATGCGGTAGGTGAAGCTGTAGTCGGGCAGATCCCAGCCGCCGCACGTACCGCCCCCTCGCAGGGGCTCAACACGACGGTTTCGATGAATTCATCGCCGACCCTGGGCAGTGCGGCCTCCAGATCCTGCGTCGGCAGGTCGATCTGCGCGCGGCCGATGAAGTCGTCGCCGTTGCCGTCGTCCCCACAATGCGGCCCGGCGTGGCGGCCCTCGGCGGGCGGCGGGCGGAGGCAGAAGCCCGAAGGAAAACCGAAGACGCCCTTCTCCCAGATTTCGACGGCGAAGCTCAGCGGCGCAGGCTCGCCGCTGGCATGGCACACCGATGTCTTGCCGAGGACGACGATGCCTGGATTTACCGCGATGCAGCTCTTCGCCGGATCGAAGTCGTGCGTATCGCCCGAATCGATGCCCCCGATCTCGTCCGTGACGGTCCAACCGTCGGCGTCGGTGGTTTCGACCATCACCTCGTCACTCCCGGGCCAGTCGAAGCCGGTCTCGTCCCGCGCCTTGAAGCGTATCGCCTCGATCTTGTATCGCGGCTCGTTCCACTGAATCACGATGTCGCCCCAGGGGAAGCTGCTCGGCGACGCCGCGATGGTTTGCCATCAGATTCCTCCCTTGACTGCGGGTAGAAACCCGCGACTCTTCTTGTATTTCGAGAGTACGCTGGCCAGGCATGGCGCTCCGGTGACAAACCTGCCACAGCACGTGGCCGGGCCGCCGCAGCGGCGGCCGCCAAGCAGCTGCGGTCGAGCTGGACCGAAATGCGCACCACCCGACTCCGGGCCGATCAACGATTTGCCGCGCCGGGAAGTGCGCACCATCGGATCTCGATGGCACCGCACGACGGCGTCAGCCTGACCTGGCCACGCAGAGCCGGGGCTGGATATGCCGCAGCGTTGGCGACGTGGATCCGCGCTGCGTAGGGAGGTTTGTCACCCGCCGGGACGGGTGAGGCGCGGCCCGGGCGTACCTACCGTCACGGCAGGATCTCGATCGGCGTGCCGTCCGCCACAGCGTCCCAGATCTCCTCGATCTCCGCGTCGGTCACGGCGATGCAGCCGTCGGTCCAGTCGTCGCGCAGATGCAGTTCGCCGAGCCAGCCGAGGCCGTTGCGGATGCCGTGGATCATGATGCCGCCGCCGGGAGCGACGCCGCGCGCCCTGGCGGCGGCGACATCGCGGGGAGCCGGATAGCTGATGTGCAGCGACCGGTGGAACTCGCTGTGCCGGTTGCGGCCGTCGATCCGGTACAGGCCCTCCGGGGTCCGCCGGTCGCCCGCCTGCCGCTTGGGCGCAAGGCCGCCGGTGCCGAGTGCGACCTTGTAGGTCTTCAACGGCTGCCAGTCGCGGTAGAGCGTCAGCTCGTGCGCCGCCTTGCGCACCACGATACGGTCGGCGCGGCGCGGCGGCAGCGGTACGCTCGGTGGCGGCGGCAGGATCACCGGTGCCGGCAGCGGAGCCGGCGGCGGCGGAGCCGGCGGCCGCGCACAGCCGGCCAGCATGCCGAGCCCGGCCAGCAACAGGCCGCGGCGCGCGATCACGCGCCGTGGCCGGGTCGGCGCCGTCAGTGCGCCAGCGCCTTGACGATCTCCTCGCACATCTTCTTGGCGTCGCCGAACAGCATCATGGTGTTGTCGCGAAAAAACAGCTCGTTCTCGACGCCGGCATAGCCGGACGCCATCGAGCGCTTGATGAACAGCACGGTCTTGGCCTTCTCGACGTCGAGGATCGGCATGCCGTAGATCGGGCTCGACGGATCGGTCTTGGCGGCCGGGTTGGTGACGTCGTTGGCGCCGATCACGAAGGCGACGTCGGTCTGGGCGAAATCGCGGTTGATCTCCTCCAGCTCCAGCACCTCGTCATACGGCACGTTGGCCTCGGCCAGCAGCACGTTCATGTGGCCGGGCATGCGGCCGGCCACCGGGTGGATGGCGTAGCGCACGGTGACGCCGCTCTTCTTCAGGATGTCGCCCATCTCGCGCAGCGCGTGCTGCGCCTGGGCGACCGCCATGCCGTAGCCGGGCACGATCACCACCGAGGAGGCATTGTCCATGATGAACGCCGCGTCCTCGGCACTGCCCGACTTCACCGAGCGGTCGCCGGCCGGGCCGCCGGCCGCCGCCGCGGTCTCGCCGCCGAAACCGCCGAGGATGACGTTGAAGAACGACCGGTTCATCCCCTTGCACATGATGTAGCTGAGGATGGCGCCGGACGAGCCGACCAGCGCGCCGGTCACGATCAGCAGGCTGTTCTCCAGGGTGAAGCCGATGCCGCAGGCGGCCCAGCCGGAGTAGGAGTTCAGCATCGACACCACGACCGGCATGTCGGCGCCGCCGATCGGCAGGATCAGCAGGAATCCCAGCGCCAGCGACACCGCGAAGATCAGCCAGAACGCCGCCGGGTTCTGATCGGCCAGCAGCCAGCCGATCAGCACGAACACCGCCACGCCGAGGGCGGCGTTCAGCGGGTGCTGCATCGGGAACACCAGCGGCCTGCCGGTGACCAAGCCCTGCAGCTTGCCGAATGCCACGATCGAGCCGGTGAAGGTGATGGCGCCGATCGCCAGGCCGAGCGACATCTCGATCAGGGAGGCGGTGCCGATCGCTCCCGGCAGGCCGATGCCGTAGGCTTCCGGCTTGAAGAACGCGGCGATGGCGACGAAGCAGGCGGCGAGGCCGACCAGGCTGTGGAACGCCGCCACCAGCTGCGGCAGCGCGGTCATCTGGATGCGCCGTGCGATCACCGTGCCGATGGCGCCGCCGATCACGATGCCAATCAGGATGGTCTCGTAAGACAGCACCGAGGGCAGCGCCAGCGTGGTGCCGATCGCCACCACCATGCCGGCCATGCCGAAGAAATTGCCCTGGCGCGCCGTCTCAGGCGACGACAGGCCGCGCAGCGCCATGATGAAGCAGACGCCGGAGACGAGGTACAGTAGGGCCGAGATGGTGGCGCTCATCGATGCTTCCCCCGCCTTATTTCTTCTTCTTCTGGAACATCGACAGCATGCGCTGCGTGACCAGGAAGCCGCCGAAGATGTTGACGCTCGCCAGGATCACCGCGAAGAAGCCCATGATCGACGAGAAGTCCATCTGCGCCGGCCCGGCGGCGATCAGCGCGCCGACGATGATGACCGACGAGATCGCGTTGGTGACCGCCATCAGCGGCGAGTGCAGCGCCGGCGTCACCCGCCAGACCACGTAGTAGCCGACGAAGCAGGCCAGCACGAACACCGTGAGGCCGGCGACCGAGGGGTCGATCTGGCTGCCCTGCGCCACCTCCGGCACAGGGACCGCCGCGGCCACCTGCTGGCCGGCGCTGGACGCCGCGTCGGACGCCATCTTGGCGAGGTCGCGGGCCTGGTCGGCGAGCGCGCGCAGTTGTTCGGTGAGCGAAATCTCCGCCATCGTCGCCTCCTCAGGTTCCGCTACCGGGAGTCTCTGCCCCGTCGTCCTTGGCCTTCTTGATCCGCGCCATCGGCTTGCGCTTGGCCGGCGTCGGCTCGGCAGCCGGCGCCGTCGCGGCCGGAGCTGATACCGCCGGAGCCGGTACCGCCTCCAGCGGCAGCTTCAGAACCGCCTCGCTGACGATCTTGCCGCCCTTGGCGACCATCGAGGCCCGCACGATCTCGTCGGCCTCGTCGATCTTCAGCGCCTTGGTCTCCTTGTCGACCAGGGGCGTGAGGAAGTTCAGCAGGTTCTTGGCGTACAGGGCGCTGGCGTCGACGGCGATGCGGCTCGGCACGTTGATGTGGCCGACGATTTTCACGCCATATTTCTCGACCACCTTGCCCGGCTCAGACAGCGGGCAGTTGCCGCCCTGCTCGACAGCCAGGTCGACGATCACCGAACCCGGCTTCATGGTCTTCACCATGTCCTCGGTCACCAGCACCGGGGCGGGGCGCCCCGGGATCAGGGCGGTGGTGATGACGATGTCCTGCCGCTTGATGGTCTCGGCGATCAGTTCGGCCTGTTTCTGCTTGTAGGCCGCACTCATCTCCTTGGCGTAGCCGCCGGCGGTCTCCGCCTGCTTGAACTCGTCGTCCTCGACCGCGACGAAGGTGGCCCCCAGGCTCTCGACCTGCTCCTTCACCGCCGGACGGACGTCGGTCGCCGACACGATGGCGCCGAGGCGCCGGGCGGTAGCGATCGCCTGCAGTCCGGCGACGCCGGCGCCCATCACCAGGCAGCGGGCCGGCGGCACAGTGCCGGCGGCGGTCATCATCATCGGGAACGCCCGGCCGAACTCGGCCGCCGCGTCCAGCACCGAGCGGTATCCCGCCAGGTTGGACTGCGACGACAGCACGTCCATCGACTGTGCGCGGGTGATGCGCGGCACCATCTCCAGCGAGAACGCCGTCACCCCGCGGGCGGCGATCGCTTCCAGCAGGGCGCGGTCGCGATACGGCTCCAGCAGGGCGATCAGCACCGCACTGCCCTTGAGCAGCGGGATCTCGTCGAGCGCGGGCTTGCGGACCTTCAGGACCACGTCGGCGTCAGCCAGCGCCTCCTTCGCGGTCGCGGCGATCCGCGCGCCCGCCGCCTCATATGCCGCGTCGGTGACCGCCGCGCCGACGCCGGCCCCGGTCTCCACCAGGACCTCGGCGCCCATCTGCACGTAGCGCTTGACGGTGTCGGCCGACGCCGCCACCCGCCGTTCGCCGGGGTGACGTTCCTTGACGATGCCGATCTTCATGGGCTCCCTCGCCTCCCGCAGGGTTTGGGCAAAACCATGCCGGTTGCCGGCCGGCGGCGCAAGGAAGGTCTCGGAACGTCGCGACTTTCGCGGGCTGGAGGCCGGCGGCGGACTACTGGAAGGTCGCCCGCCGACGATCCAGCTCCAGTCGGCGCAAGTCGTCGGCGCGCTGCCGCGCTACCTGGTCGCGGGCCGCCTTGCAGGCCGCGGGCGTCGGTCCGGTCGCGAGCGGGGATGCACCTGCCCGCGCCGCGCACTCGCCGTCGATCCGATCCATGAAGCCCGTCCATCGCGCGTCGCGCTCAGCCCGCAGCCGCTCATAGTAGCGCTCGCGCGCACCCGGGCTGGTGAACAGCAGCGGCCGCAGGCGGACCAGCAGCGACGCCGGCACCGGACTGCCGGCGTCGACGCCGGGCGGCGGCGCGTCGGCCGACATCGACGACAGCGATGCGCCACCGGCGACCGTGGAGACGAACGAGGTGCCCGGCAGCGGCTGCAGCGTCTCGACCGCGGCGTGGAAGCCTTCGCGCTCGCAGCTTACGGTCGCCGGCAGGCCGAGGGACAGGGTCTCCAGTTCGAGCGGCACCGGCTGCAGCTCCAGCCGCCCCTGGGTGCCGACGGCCCGGCAACGGGCATCCGGCGGGTCAGCGGTGACGGTCGTGCGCGGGACAACGGGCGGCGCGCTCGAGCACCCGGCGAGAGCGGCGGCGAGCAGCAAGGCGGCGAGAAGACGACTGGTCATGGCGGGATGATAGCGCGTCGCCGCGCCCGCGACAGCCGCGGCCGGGCATGGCATAAACCGCGCCGAACCGAGACCGGAGCGCCCGATGACCACCGACGCCCGCCCGACCCTTCGCCTGCAGCGCGGCGCCGATGCGCGCCTCGGCCGCGGCCACCCCTGGGTTTTCTCCAACGAGGTGGCGATGACCGCCGAGGCCAAGGCGATCGCGCCGGGCACTGTGGTCCGCGTCGAGACCGACAAGGGGGAGGCGCTGTGCTGCGCCTACTTCAACCCGCACAGCCTGATCGCGCTGCGGCGGCTCGACGCCGACCCCGACCGCGCCATCGACGCCGACTTCCTGGCCGGCCGCCTGAGTGCGGCGCTGGCCTGGCGCGAGCGGCTGTTCGACACTCCCTTCTACCGGCTGGTGCATGCCGAGGCCGACGGCCTGCCGGGCCTGGTGGTCGACCGCTTCGACGACGTGGTGGTGGCGCAGGCCAACACCGCCGGCATGGAGCGGCTGGAGCCGGCGCTGCTCGACGCGCTGACCGCCGTGCTCGGCCCGGCGGCGATCGTGCTGCGCAACGACACCTCGGTGCGCGCCCTGGAAGGCCTGCCGAGCGAGGTGCGGCTGGCCGCCGGCCGGATGCCGGAGCAGCCGAGCGTGACGGAAGGCGGTGCGGTGTTCCCGCTCGACCCGCTGGGCGGCCAGAAGACCGGCTGGTACTTCGACCACCGGGACAACCGGGCCTTCATGGCCAAGCTGGCGGTCGGCGCCCGGGTCCTCGACCTGTACAGCCACACCGGCGGCTTCGGGGTGCAGTGCGCGGTGGCGGGTGCGGCCCAGGTCGACCTGGTGGACCGCGCCGCCCCGGCCCTGCAGATCGCCCAGCGCGCCGCCGAGCTCAGCCGCGTCGCCGACCGCGTCACCACCCGCAAGGCCGACGCCTTCGCGGCGCTGGAGCACCTGATCAAGACCGGCGAGAGCTACGATGTCGTGGTCTGCGACCCGCCGGCCTTCGCCAAGTCGAAGAAGGACGTCGGCGGCGCCGCCCGGGCCTACCGCAAGCTCGCCCGCCTCGCCGCCCAGGTCACCTCACCCGGCGGCGTGCTGCTGCTGGCGTCCTGCTCGTTCCACATGGACCCGGCGTCCTTCGCGCAGCAGACCGCCCGCGGCGTCGCCGAGGCCGGCCGCCAGGCCCGCATCCTGCGCCGGGCCGGCGCCGGGCCGGACCATCCGGTGCATCCGCAGCTGCCGGAGAGCGCGTATCTGAAGGCCGAGGTCTACGCACTGGATTGAGCGGCTGCGCGTCGCATCGTGGGTCCCGGCTCGCCGCTGACGCGGCGTCCGGGATGAGGGATGTGGTCGAGGCCCTATAAACCCGGCCGAGCGCAGCGAAGAGCCGGGACCCACCCGCCGCTCCACCACCCGAGTTTCAGCCTCGCTCGTCCTCCGGCAGCAGGATCGGCTCGCCGTGCGGCGCGCGCTCGGCGGCGCGGGCCCAGGCGTCGCGGCGGCTGGCGAGGCGCTCGGGCGTGAGGTCGGTGCGCGCCAGCACCAGCCCCTCCAGCGCCCTCAGCCAATGCCGATAGTAGGTGTCGCCGAGATCCGGATCGCCGCCGGCCTGCGCCGCCTCGATCTCCGCCGACAGCGCCGCCGCCCACTCGTTCCAGGTGAACAGCCCGCCCTCGTGCAGCTTCACCGTCATGGCGAAGGCCTGCGCCTCCCACGGCTCGCGGAACACCGGCCCGTCGCGGTCGACCGGGATGCGCGGCAGGGTCTCGATGGGTATGGCGATGCTCATGCCGGCTCCAGATACGGCTCCCAGAGGTCGGCCTGCACGCTCCCCGGCTGGGCGTCGGCCCCCCACAGCTCGCCCGAATCGAAGGTGACGTTGTACAGGTGGTGGGCGACGCCGCGCTGGCCGGCCGCCGAGGCGTCGGCATAGACGTGCGCGCCGTGGTGCAGCACCACCGTGCCGGTGCGGCCGCGCATGTAGCGCGGCGCCCGGGTGTGGGTCACCGGGTGGTCGTTGCGCACGGTCACCCGGTCGCCGATCGCGAAGCGCGGCCGCTGGTTGGTCTCGCGGGTGTAGGGCGAGCCCTGCTGCAGCGCCCTGACCACCCGCTCCGCCGGGATCGCCTGGATGCCGGCCGGCTTCGGGACCATGGCCTTGCCGCTGCGCAGCTCCTCGGCGGTCACCAGGCCCCGCTCCAGCAGCAGCACCTCCAGGCCGTGCAGCCACTGCTCGTAGTAGGTGTTGGCGAGATACTGCGCCGGCGGCTGCTGCTCGCGGGCGGAACGCGCCTGGTCGATGGTCCACTGCCCGAGCCCGCCGCAGGCCAGCGTCAGGGCGAAGGCCCGCTTCTCCCACTCGCCGTGGAAGCGGTCGTCCTCGGGCTCGTCCTGCACCGGGCCGAAGCCGTGCATGCCGCCCATGTCGTGCGCGCCGTTCATTGCGCCGCCTCCGCCCGCACCGCCGGCGCCGAGACGGTCTCGACGCCGATCATGGAATTGCGGGTGACCAGGGCGGCCAGTTGCTCCTCGGACAGGCCCTCGGTGCCGGCCGGGCGCTGCGGCAGCACCAGGTAGCGGACCTCGGCGGTCGAATCCCACACCTTGATCTCGACGTCGTCCGGCAGCGTGGTGCCGAAGTCGGCCAGCACGCCGCGCGGGTCGATCACCGCGCGCGAGCGGTAGGGTGCCGACTTGTACCAGACCGGCGGCAGCCCGAGTACCGGCCAGGGGTAGCAGGAGCACAGCGTGCAGACGACGACGTTGTGGACCTGCGGCGTGTTCTCGACCACCACCATGTGCTCGCCCTGCCGTCCCTCGAAGCCGTACGACTTGATGGCGGCCGAGGCATCACGCCTTAGCCAGTCGAGGAACTGCGGGTCGGTCCAGGCGCGCGCCACCACCTTGGCGCCGTTGCGCGGCCCGACCTTGGTCTCGTAGATGTCGATGAACTCGTCGAGAGCGGCCGGGTCGACCAGCCCCTTCTCGACCAGCAGCGATTCCAGAGCCTTCACCCGCAGCTGCAGCTCATCCAGCCGCGGATGCTCATGGTCGTGGTCATGATCATGGTCGTGCCCATGATCGTGGTGGTGGTCATGATGGTGATCGTGACCGGCCATGGCGTGCTCCCTCGGGGTCGGCTTGCAATTGCAGCCGATCCTAGGTCGGACGCCGGCCGGGAGCAACGCCGCGGACGGACGGATCGCAGCCGATTCCGGACACGCAAAAAGCCGCCCGACCGGGGCGGCTTCGCGTCGGAACTCCCGGGGCAAAGCCCCGCGGGAACCGTGAATCAGTAGCCTTCGCGCTCCATGCGCTTCCGCATGAGCTTGCGATGCCGCCGCACCGCCTCGGCGCGCTCACGCGCCCGCTTCTCGGAGGGCTTCTCGTAGTTGCGGCGCAGCTTCATCTCACGGAAGACACCCTCGCGCTGCATCTTCTTCTTCAGCGCGCGCAGGGCCTGGTCGACGTTGTTGTCGCGAACGGTAACTTGCACGGACTTCCCACTCCTTTCGATTCCGATCTCGGCACGGCAAACGGCAGCCAATGGACCCCTGCACCAGGAGCCCCAGGCCGCCGACATTCAGGCACCCTAACCGAAACCGTGGCTCCGCGCCAGCGGACGTCGGCCCTTCGTCCCGTTTACCAGAGACGCCGGGCGCGCTATATGCCCCATCATGACAACCAAGTCCATAGTTCGCGTCGGGGATCCCGTGCTGCGCCGGGTGGCCGAACCGGTCGGCGATCCGACCGCCCCCGAAATCGGCGAGCTGATCGCCGAGATGACGGCGGCCCTCGAGCACGCTGGCGGTATCGGCTTGGCGGCACCGCAGATCGGCGTGCTGCGCCGGGTGCTAATCTTCAAGGTGCCGGATGCCAGGGCGACCGCCGACCCCGACGACGGGCCGTCGCCGCTGACCGCGCTGATCAACCCGGTGCTGGAACCGGTCGGTGACGAGATCGCACTCGGCTGGGAGGGCTGCCTGTCGATACCCGGCCTGCGCGGCGAGGTGCCCCGCCACCATCGCCTGCGGGTCACCGCCGTCACCCCGCAGGGCGAGCGCTTCGATGCCGTGGTGTCCGGCACCCGGGCCCGCGTTTTGCAGCACGAGGTCGATCACCTCGACGGCGTGCTCTATCTCGACCGCATGACCGATCTCACGCGATTCGGTTTCACCGAGGAGGTCCTCGAGGCCGAAGCCGAACGCCGTCGGTCGCAGCAGGGCCGGGCGGAACAGGAACGCGAGGAGCAGGCATGACCCGCACGCCGGAAATGGACGCGCTGCGCGACCGGATTCTCGACGCCGCACTGCCGAACGTGACCTTCGATGGGTGGACCCGTAAGGCGCTGGTCCACGGTGCGGTCTCGGCCGGCCTCGTCGCCGAGGATGTCGACATCGCCTTCCCGCGTGGCGTGCGTGGGGCGGTGGAGCACTGGCTGCGACGGGCCGACGACGCCATGGTGGCGGCGTTGGAGGCGGCCGACCTGGACAGCATGCGGATCCGCGACCGCATCACCTTCGCGGTGCGCACGCGCCTGGAGCAGGCGGCGCCGCGCAAGGAGGCGGTGCGGCGCGCGCTGGCCTGGCTGGCGCTGCCCGGCAACACCGGCCTGGCGGCCCGCAGCCTTTACCGCACGGTCGATTCGATCTGGTGGGCCTGCGGCGACCGCTCGACCGACTTCAACTTCTATAGCAAGCGCGGCCTGCTGGCGGCGGTCTACTCGTCGACCCTGCTGTACTGGCTGGACGACGGCTCCGAGGGGCAGGCCGACAGCTGGGCATTCCTGGACCGGCGGATCGCCGACGTCATGCGCGTCCCGAAGCTGACCGGCCGGCTGCGCGAGCTTGGCGAAAGGTTGCCGAGCCCGCTGCGCTTCATGCGGGCGCTGCGGCGGACGCGGGGGGCGTCAGGGGGCGCCGCCGCCGGTTGACGTGCCCCATCTTGCGGCCGCCCCGGATCTCGGACTTGCCGTAGAGATGCAGCTTGGCTGTCGGGTCCGCCATCAGGGACGGCCAGGCATCGGCGTCGTCGCCGATCAGGTTCAGCATCTCGGTCTCGAACAGCGCATCGGCCGGCCCGAGCGGCAGGCCGGCGACCGCGCGCACCAGCTGCTCGAACTGCGAGGTGGCGCAGCCGTCCTGGGTCCAGTGGCCGGAATTGTGCGGCCGCGGCGCCATCTCGTTGATCAGCACCCGGCCATCGGCGGTGACGAACATCTCCACCGCCAGCAGGCCGACGAGGTCGAGCCCGGCCGCCAGCGAAGTGGCCGCCGCCTCGGCGGCAGCGGCCACCGCCTTGTCGACCGGTGCCGGCGCCAGGCTGCGGCGCAGGATGCCGCCGCGATGCTCGTTGAGGGCCGGCGGAAAGGTCCGCATCTCGCCGTCGAGGCCGCGGGCGACGATCACCGAGATTTCGGCGGCGAAGTCGATCCGGCGCTCCAGGATGGCGTCGTCGGTGGCGAGCGCCAGCCAGGCCTCGTTCAGCGAGCTATCCATGTCGATCGCCACCTGGCCCTTGCCGTCATAGCCGAAGCGGCAGGTCTTCAGGATCGCCGGCACGCCGACCGCGGCGATGCCCTCGGCCAGCTCGTCGAGGGTGCCGACCCCCCAGAACGGTGCCGTCTCCAGCCCGCAGTGCCGGGCGAAGCGCTTCTCCTCGACGCGGTGCTGGGCGACCTGCAGGGCGAGTGGCCCCGGACGCACCGGCACGTCGCGCAGCAGCCGCTCGACGGTCTCGACGGGTACGTTCTCGAATTCGTAGGTGACGACGTCGACCGCGCGCGCGAAGGCCGCCAGGGCGGACGCATCGTCCCAGCCGGCAACGGTGGCGGCGGCCGCGACCTGCGACGCCGGGCCGCCGGCCTCGGGGTCATAGATGTGGCAGCGGTAGCCGAGATTGGCCGCCGCCAGCGCCGTCATGCGGCCGAGCTGGCCGCCGCCGAGGATGCCGATGGTCGAGCCGGGTGGCAGCGCGGCGGGGGGAAGCGCCGCCGTCATGGACCGGCCGGCCGCGGCGTGTCCCCGGCCGGCTCGTCGTCG